>Ga0228615_1001211_pt1 | contig 13226 bp, 34 predicted proteins | sample 16DmetaG_FD_190530 | JGI IMG/M metagenome (GOLD analysis project Ga0228615, IMG submission 190530) | Seawater microbial communities from Monterey Bay, California, United States - 16D | ecosystem: Environmental > Aquatic > Marine > Coastal | place: USA: California | collected 2016-10-17
GCTACTACTGGCAAAGGTGTTCAGATGTCCATTCTGTTCAGTGTTAAGGATCACACTTGCAATAGGATTCGTCATCTTTCTATACCTTGTTCTATAGTAGGATAAGTGTTGGAACCGTTATAACCTCCACCATAATCGCATATTGTAGACAGCCTGGAACTCACCGTACAACTGCAGGCCTTTAACTGCGACAAGCAGGTAGGTGTCAATAAGGTATTATCAATCGAGGTAGCATAGGCCAAGGTGTCAAAAATGCTATCACGCAAGTTCTTGCAGAACTTTAGGGTCTCTGAAAAATTTTTGCTGACGCAATCGTCTTCGACGCGGGTCGTTTCTGCCTGGTAATTTACCAATGGTATTACCATCCCAGGTTGTTGATTCCGTAGCCGTATAGATACAGGTTGAATACTATCATTATCATTGTCGCCCAAAATAGCATTATCTTTCTCTCCACCATTCCCAATAAGGGTATTTGATATCTGTTGAACCGTCTGGATGTAGGCAACAGGCCTTGTACCACATACCCCTCACAACGGTACCGTCTTTGGTTCTATAGTATTCCACTCTCTTGGCCCCCCATTTGTCTTGATATTCTGCCCTTGAGCATCTGGGTATCTTGTGTCTGTTATGACCGTCTTTTTCAATGGGTTTTCCTTTGAAGTTCTTTTCCAGTCCGTATGTGGGTTGTCCGTCTATGTCTGCTCCACACCAATGATGCCTGTCACTGCCATAACTCTTATTGCATATCAAAAGGGTGATCACTATCAGCATCAGGATCAGTGTGGGATTTAGACGCATATTAATTCAGTATCAATGGTCCAAACAAGATCAACAGAAGCATCGTGGGTACCACTATCGTCATGGGCCAAAAATGCAATAATTCCAATATCATTTTCTTTGTTTTTCTCTTCATGTTTCTCCTTTATACTATTGTGATCAACAATGCCAAAACGATTGTCAATACTGCTAAAGTCTTCTTATTGTACCAATACATTAATAACCTCTTCCTGTGTCATACACTGGATAGAAGCATTCTGAATCCAATGTCTCCCAAAAACCTGCATCGTTGCCCAGTGTGTCAAAGAACCAGTCATTTATTGTTTCCGACTCGTACAACCTCTTGATGGTTGCTGGATAGTCCTTGCCCACATTGTTGATGAATGCACCAACCCAGGCATTGCCTGTTGAAGCCTGTTCTTGTTCTTTGTAATTTCCGTTATTGCTCTTCTTTCTTTTTGCCCATTTATAGATGAGAGTGTTATCTGCTGAAGCATCTATGTAGAAGTTCACTGACTTGTTTAGATAATCCTTGAACTCCTTGTCATACACTTCGACACCTGCTTGTTCTAGTGTGTCAGCGATGCCAAAGATTGCCAAGTAGGCTCTGCCATGATACCATAATCCCCTTGAACCCCTGTAGGCTTCATATTTCAATGCACCTTCCTTGGTCTTGTTCTTTTTCATGAAAGTGTTCAATGCCTTTTCAGATACTTTTAAGGCCTTGCTGTCGTTCCATAATAGACCATACACGGCATTCGCTCTTGCCCATTGCAATTGGTGATTATTGAAACTCTTGTTCACTTTGGCAAGATATAATTGCTTATTGGATTTGACTGCCTTCTTCATCCATGCACCTATTTGGCTGTGAACATCTGCTGGCACTTCAACTCTGTCTGATGCAACTTTATAGGCATTCAAAAGCACCACCAATGAAGTGTTATTCCAAAAAGTAGATTCCCAAATGTGATCCCAATCTTCTCTGCCCGACCAATTGAATAAAGTCTTTTCCTGCTCGGATAGGTGAGTCATATGCTCTATGATTCTAGAGCATTCTTCATAGTCGTTGCCGGCACAATTTTCTAGGGCACCTGCCCAGGTATTCAACATGGAATAAACACCATCATACCAACCATTGGATGTATCAATGGTACCATGCCTATCCGTTCTCTCTTTAGTAGAATAGAACAGACCATCATAGTCTGCCAACTCAACCCAATCAAGCGAACCAGATGCTTCACATACACCTTTCTCTGACTTAACTTCTTCTGCTCTTAATACAGAACAACTTGTAAGGGCATAGACCCAAATATAAAATAGAAAAAATAATGTAATAGGTTTTCTCATTAGGCTACCAACCCTTCCTTTAATTTTTCGTTGATTTTGATATAAGCATGAACATCATCGTTCTTTGGAGCAGATTCCAATCTGTTGATTGATACCAACTCTGCTTCTGCCTGTAAAAATCTTCTTTCACTTGCAATAGTCTTATCAATGTCTAAATTGTAAGAATAGAAATCCGAAGTACCAAAACCTTCACCTTCTGGCCAATCATTCAAAGACCATAAACATTCGTTCGCAACTCCCAATTCATGTCTTGTTTGGATAGTACCGTCTTGGATTTTTCTACTCATCAAAGAGATAACCAAATCAGTTTCTCCTGTGTATCTTGTAGATAGTTCTGTTTCTAGTTCTGTTCTAGAAATCTTAGTGTTATAGTGGCTGTCTCTTTTATACATATCAACTTTCTCCTTCATTTATAGTTTTAGTATATAGGAGATTGGTAAAGCGTCAACCACCAAAAACCTAGTAAATTGGGGGTTTTTGAAATTAAAAAAGTCAATGAATATGCGGTTTTTCATAGGGTCTGATATTGTCTTTATTGTCCATAATGGTTTGCACCATTGCTTGGTAGCCATCTTCTGTTAAACAACTCTTATAGATCCTGAGTGCCTGTGCCATCATAGTGCCAGCAACCATCTGGGGGTTGTATTTCAATTGAAGTTCTACTATCTGCTCAAAGAGTTCTTGATAGCAATCGTTTAATTGGATGTCTTCTTTTTTGGTAGTCATAATTTCCTCCTAGAATGTGATGGGCGAGTAAGTTGATATGATATAAGGACTCGCCCAACACTCTTCTTCATTATTGCTTAATGAAGAAACCTTTAATTTGAGTAAAAGTTCTGGCCAATTGTGCCTTGCCTTCTGCCCAATTTTTCTTTTGATACACTTTGATATCTTCTATTTCGTTAGTGATATGATTGCCTATCTTTGTAGGAACCTGACTAACGGAGTGACCGAACTCTTGGATTGTATAAGTTTTTTCTTCTGCTTTAGAACTTACAGCCAAACCAAAAAACAAAAGACCAACAACCAAACTCAATTTGATTGTATTAGAAAGGTATTGTTTCATCTATGTCCGCCTTTTCTTTGTTAGCATTTAGAGAAGGATTCTTCTCTTCTTTAACCCATCTGAACTCATCTGTCGTCCATTCCGGGTCTTCGTAGTTCAGATATTCTTCATCTGTATCGAAGTCTCTTTCTTCATATGGTACACATTCTTCAGTCTTTCGAACTCTAGGTTCTCTACCATATTTCTCATAATCGCTTTCAGCATCACCATCCCAATTATGGTCATAACCTACCATCTCAACTGGCTCATCTTTGTGATAACCGTCCATGAATTCAATCTTTTCAATTCCGCCGTGTTCTAACACGACATCTTCTGCTTCATCTTTAGAATCAGCGACCACTTCATAATCTACTTCTACCGTATAGAATCTTTTGACTCTAAATTTTTGCTTACCGATATCCTTGTGTGGATCATCTTTTTTGTAAGTTCCATCTATGATTTTTATTTCTTCTGACATATCAACTTTCTCCTTTATTTTCTTTATTCTTAATAATAGCACGGATTACCATATCGTCAACCGGCCTATAATTCTTCCGCAATTCCTAGTATTTCTGCCAATCCAAAGAATACTCCAACAGCCTGTAATACCATATCTCCTGTGATCCATAACCCATAACAAGCACCAAATCTCAATATGCTCTTCATTATCGAGAACATGAAATGCCTGTTAGATTTAGATTCCTTTGGTTGCATTAATACATCTCCACGTCACCGTCTTGATAAATTCTTAGGAATTCCTTTGCTCCTGCCTTTGCCACACATACTCGACCTGCTTGTGATGGTGAATCACCTTCTGGCCATTTGTTTATATGAAATTTTCTTGTCGCTTGATCCCACTTTCCTAATGGTATATCATTCATATGTTCATCTGTAGAGTTTAGAATCTTATCAACACCCACTGATGATACAACTGCTTTGATAATATCTGTATTGAGCATTTGGGCATAATATTTCTGATGTTCAACCTGTCCATCTAGGTATTCTGATCTGCTGAACTTGGTCTGAACAGGCTTCTTATCTGACTTGATATTTTTGAATGATCTTTTAATTGTAATTGCCATTATTTGACACTCCTTTTTAGGTCATCTCTATTATTAACAAACACTCTAACCAATCTTGAAACATCTACTGATTCTTCTTTTAATGTTTTAGGATTAGTGAAAATGACTCTGCTAGAATTTACTTTCAAAACATTGTCACCTTTATCGTCTACCACAACTGCGTCGTCTGTGTTCTTTCTCCAATCGTGTGAACTATATTCTGTCATTTGTCTCCTTCAATTTATCAACTATTTTTTTCTGTTCATTATCATAACTCATAGAATACCAATGATATAACATTCCGATTGGAATTAATAGACCTAGTATTGGTAAAAAGAGTTCTTTCATATCAAAATAGATGAATATTTTTATTACAAATATCATCGCCACTACAAGACCTGCACCTTTCAAAACCCATTTGAAGTTTTTCTTGCCGTCTTTGTATATCTCTTTCAATATCCAATTCAATCTATTCATCTTGCTCCTTGTGTTCTTCGTTGTAGGTCAATTCAATATCTTCTTCTGATATTTCCTTTGCTCTTTTATCTAATTGTTCTTCCCAAGTCCTTTTGATTCCATACATATAAGGACCGTTCGCCGGTGGTTGTCCTGGCCAATACTTGTAGAATAAATCTGCTGGATCTACTCCTTCGGCATAACAATCACCAACTATCTTTTTAATCTTATCTTGATGGGCAGACCCACTTCTCCAAACACCATGATCATCTGAATACTCATATGTCCAGTCATGATGTTTCAGTTCGGTTTCTAAAGCCATTTTAATAAACCATGGTTTCAATTTTCTCTCCTTAACCAAAGTTGACATTATTCTATCTCCGATAATTTTTGTATCAATAGATTCTTAATAGCATCTTTGAATTCATCATCAGTGATAGTCTTTTCTGATAATGGTATCATCACATTTGGATCAGGAAATACCTTGTCCTGCAACTGCTTCACAGATACTGACAGGTAGATCAACAGAGCCAAGATGGATAAGTTGATTACCAAATTAATCTTATTTGTCATTATTCTCCTTCCTTTGCTTGAATATAGATTGTAATGAATCCACTAAACAGACCTATGGCTGTGAATATAAAAAATCCTAACCAATTGTCGTTCATCGGAATACCATCGTATCCACCATCAATACAACCAACCGCGAATATCATTGAAAATATAAATGCCGTTCCAAAAAATGTCTGCATTATTTCCCCCTCGTTATATCTGCTTCAATTTCTAAAGCGGTATCAATTTGAGAATATAAAGGTTCTCTTTCGTCTTCTAGCGGAACAAAATCAAAGGCATATTCATCGCCTATTGGACCGTTCATATTAACTCCACCATCTCTATCAATAGAATTGAAGAAACTTCTTAAAAGAATGTGGAAAGCATCTGTGTCTCTCTCGTCCTCAAATACTACGAAAAGACTACCATGAACCATTTCTGCTCTTTTAACTCTAGAATCCGTTTTAACGAAATCTAATATTTGTTTTTCTATTTTGTATATCATATCATTTCCTTTGTTATTATTCATAATAACATGGATTACCAATCCGTCAACCTACGAAAAACCTATATTCTATGCGGTTAATTTCGCAATAGAGTCTTCTATTTCGTAGATTTCTTCTTCTATTTTCACCATTTGAACAGGTCTTTGCTCAAATTCTAGCATATCTTCTAGAAGAATCTTTTCTTGCTCCAAAGATCTTATTTTATCTTTGGTGTCTTTCGACATTGTTTTAATAATAGTCATAATTTATTTCCTCCACTTCTTCGGTCTCCTCACCCCAACCGTCATCATCATCTCCAAACAATTTGAATTTTTGATCTTTCTTACATCCGCACCTACCACATTTTGTAGAGTCAGCATCCATTGGACCGTGTTCACAAGATGGACACATCCACTCGTCTTCCCATGGTTGTCTTTGTTCTTCGTCTTCTAGTGTCTCCAACATATCATCAAAGTCATAATCTGGCATATTAAAATCCTCCTTCGGTTATTGCTCTTTGAATTGCTATTTGTTTTCCTTCTTCAGTCTTTCCTTCTTCTGGTGTGTACCTATAAGTCCAATCCAGTGTGTCATCATCTGCATAATGACCTCTAGGAAACTTTTTACCATTAACTCTCACCAACCAACCTGCGACATTGGTACAAGTCAATTGATCTTCATAAGGTAGTATCCTATCCCAATAATCATTGTCTGTCCATTCGGCTGTAATTTTTAACGGCAATCCTTGTTTAGATATTTTTTTCATTACCACATCCTCTCTGTCTTTGGTACATTCCATAAAGCATAACCAATCCTAGTTTCATTATCTACCAGGTAATGGATTGCTTCTGTCTGATCATCTCCTACCCGCAATCCCACAAAATTATCTATGAACCCGACTTCTTTATCTTTAAAGAACACAGGACCAGTCTCAGGCTTTTTAGGAATAGTCCAACCATCTTGTCTCATATCGTTTTCCTGTTTATCACTTAACCAAATATCCATTATAATTTTTCTCCTATTTCAAATCCTCTAAATCTAAGGAACCTAGGAAATCTAAGACTCCATTCATCTTTAGCATTTTGATTCTGTGTTATGGCATCTGCTCTAACTTCTACAACTTGCCCTATCAATTTGTCTTTGGCTGTCCAATATGTTTCTCTATCTGTATCTGTAAGACCGGATCCTACATTCGTTTTAATAAACTTGCCATCGTCTGTGCCCTCAACTATAAGAGCACCTAGTTTGCCTACATTACGACCTGTGCCCTCTTCTGTGTCTACGACTGTCAATGATACTTCTATAAAAGGTTTAACCTTCAACCATCCTGTGCTTCTCTTACATTCATAGATACCGCCTATGGGTTTAACCATTATGCCTTCGAATCCTCTATCTATACACATCTTGTTATAGTCTGCGAATTGTTTCTGTCCATCTGCATCACTTAAATTGATCCTCACAGACTCAACCACATTAATGTTTGGACCAAACTCGTATTTGTCTAACCATTTCTTTCTTTCAGTGATGGGATCAACACAACTGCCGTCCATAAAATTATAGAGTGGCATACAATCAAATAGATTAAGTTTGGCATCTTTTGTCTTTGCTCCACCTTTTCTGTGTATCTCTCTCATAAGAGTTTGGAAGTCATCACTCATGACCTCACCATCAAATACCATAGACTCTGACATCTGGTCTAACATCTCATCAAATTGCTTATTGATTTCAGGAAAGTTAGACAACTCTTTTCCGTTCCTACTGAATAATTTCACTTCATCTTTGTCTACATCACATATGACAATGACTCTAACTCCGTCAAGTTTGGGTTCTATCAGCATCTCTCCTACCATTTTCTTCTCGTGTTTGGCAGAGTCTGTGGCCAACATACAATCAAACACAGGAACCTTCATTGTAGAAAATTTGTTCACAGTCTTGTGGGTCATTCCACATCTTAGATCTTTGATTAAAATTCTTCTGTACCAATCATTCCATTCTTCCATTTTAGAACTATCACACAATACCTGTATGGTATCCTTCATGGCATTGCCTGTTAAAGACCTAGACTCCAAACTTCTAAGAATATCATCAAAGTCTGATTGGGTTATGCCTGGACCATCTTTTTTAGCAACTGGAACCTTTTGAACACCAAATGTTCTAAAGCCGTCTAAGGCCGCTCCTATGCCGTTAAAGAATCTAATATTTTCTGCATCGGACTCTCTTTTAATAATTGCTTCTTTCTTCAGTCTAGAATTGTCTGCTTCTAGTTCTTGTATCACTTTCCATGGTTGCATATTATATCACCTTCATTAAGATTATAACTTGAATCACTAATATAGCAACCGGTAGGATTGTTCTTACCAATTCCATTGTGTGGTTATATTCATCAAGTTTTCTTTCTAGTTTGTTTCTTTTCTTTTTCATATTATTTGTCCTTCATAAATCTATGATTACCTATCATAGCGGTTTCGTTGTAGATCTTACCCCAATTTGGATTCGCGATGTGTGGGTTGTAATAGAACACCGCACCGTGAGTTGGATCATTGCCATAGTCTCCGTTCATTATAAACAGAGCGACATGGATTGAATCTCTCCAAGCCGTCATATTCTCTGGTATCACTTCACCGTTCATATAGGTTGCCCAAATTATATCCTTCTGTCCATCACACCACCAACTGAATTGGCATCTGTTTTTTCTTGGATAGTAAATTCTATCTTCATCTGCTAGGGTTGGATCTTTCTTTGTCTTCCAACTTTCCCTAACTGGTCCTTGATGCACCACTCCACATATAGTATCTGGAAATCTCTTATCTTCAATTCTGTTCATGACCACATGGCCTATCGCAATCTTGCCCACCATTGGTTCTGCTCTACCTTCAAAGTAGATGTTCTCTGCCATACATTTTAATTCTGTTTCGTTTACACTCACGCCTGTTTCAACTTCATAGGACATAGCAAGGGAGGCCATAACCGCCCTCGCTGATTGTAATACGAATTCCAATGTCCCTTGCATTATATGATTTCCTTTGCAGGTTCCCAATCAATACCATTGTCTGAATATTGCCAAGTACCTTTCATGAATAAAAACAAATGACCAACATTTTTTCTCATATTGTCCTTGTGCCAAGATAAATTAGATTCAATAACATCACCAAATCCATCTACATATTCATAATCTTCTTTTCTAAAACTTGGAACCAATGCAGGTGAATCAACTGCCTTAATGGCATCTTCTTTAGTTGGATATTTGTTTAATAGGATCTGAGCCATTGCTGAATAACTAGATTTCCAACTTGTTTCTACGGCAACCACATTATCACTTCTATCAATGTATCCTACCATGATATCGTTTTTATTTGTATAGTCTATTTTTTGCATATCAACTTCTCCCTTTTATTATTATTAACAATAACACGGATAGGGTATCCGTCAACCTAGGATAATCTCAAAATGGCACTATATGTAGTATCGACCATTTTCTTCGACACAAGATGTAGTACCATTCAAATTTTCTCCTTAATTCTTACGATTTTTTTTGGTTTTTTTGGCGATAAAATATTGTGAATATGTTCTTCGTCAAATCCACTCATCTTTCGCCATTTACCGTTTACTAGGACCTTCCACATATATGGCGGTCCGTTATATTTTTTTATATGTTCCACTGAATAAATCCTGTGATAGTCATGATACCTAATACTGAACCTACGGTCCATGAACCAAATATCATACCATCATAAAATGATTTACCAATTGCAATCGCTTTATCCATCATCCTCCTTAATCTAATAATTTCATATAGGCATCTGGATAATGCTCTATGAACCAATCAACACCTTGTCTGACCGTGTCCATCTCTCCTAATGCTTCTGCCCCTTTGATACAATCATAAACCGCAATCGCCGTTGGCTGTAAGGTTGCTTTCTGACCTGAGTAAGGGTTTTTTATTTCTACAGGTTCAGTATCAATAATCTCAACTTCAAATGGTGGGTTAGGTTCTTTCATTATCTTACAATCCCTTTCTTCATTATTTGATGTTGATCTAAAGCATCCGGAAAAGGCATCTTAACATCCTTGTCCTTCTCATCATTTAACAAACCTAAATCATAGATTCTATCTACGATCCATTCATCTGGCATACCTGTTCTCGCCTTCATAACACCATATGGCATCTCTCCTGAATCCATATAGTATCCAAACAAGTCTTCATAGACTTCTGAACCATACTCGATATCATCTAATGATGAAACATCGTGTCTGTCTAATATTGTTTTCACTTCATCGTACTCTGTCTTCATATTGTCTCCCTTCTTATGTTAATAATTTGAACTGGCTCCTTCATGCTGTCATAGAACTCCTTGAGAACTGTCTTGACATCATATTCTGTGTCTACTTCTACAAGACTGAATCCTCTATTCTTAGAATTGTCGTCCTTGTAGTCACCTCTCTCTTTGGTGTATCTCCAATCTATCCTTACCATTATTCGTCTCCTCCATATCCATAATCTATTCCATCCAGGCTAGGATAAATGCCATTGAAAACATCTTCAATATATTCTTCTAATGAACATATGATCGCACCATCATAAACCGCCTCGCTCCAGGGTTTTTGATACTCTGGATATTGATCTGATAGTATCAATTTGAAACTATTTTCTTTGTCTGACACTAGGCCGCCTTTCTTTCTTTTTTCTGTTCTAACATTCTTTTCAAGATGTCGATGTGTTCAAGGATAGCATAATTTTCTAAAGGTTTGAACTCCTTGTCAAATACTTCCTTGCCAGCATCTGTGTATCTGCTTTCAACATAGAACCAACTCAACTTGGGTTTGCCTAGGTAGTCAGTCTCACCTGCTTCTTTCATTAGGTACACATATTGTTCTCCTGAACGGAAACCGTTCTCAATGTATTCGGCCTCATTTTTGTAGACCTTGTATCCACAATCCTTCTCGCCTCTGTCTCTGCCATAATAACAATTTTGAACTTCATGCAAAGGATTTGATCTATCATCAAAATCAATCTGCTGACCTACCATGTATTTCCATGATGATGCGTCACCCAATTTGATTGCTTCTGTGACCTTCTTAGAGTCTTCCCAATGCTCACAAAGGGTATATCCTAGTCCACCTGGATAACCGTCCCAATGTTGGTATGATGCTATGATCCTACCGCTCTTCTGTTTAATTCCTATTCTTGCTCTAGTCGCCATTATACTTCCTCCCCTGTATATTCGTTGATTTGATAATTGTGGATTTCTAAAACTTTTTTCATATTCTCCACAGCCTCCAACCTATTTGTTCTTGTTGGAAAACTATCATCGGACAGGTCCAACTTTATCTTGTTGAACAAGTCCAATAATTTCTTAACTTCTCTACCAGTAAGATGGTCTGTTAAATTGTATCTAAATTTATCTGACATCTAGTCTGCTCTGCTTTCTGCATATACAGTCAAACCATATTTTCTAAGTTCATCTCTGAATGCCTCACAGGCTTCTTCTTTGATGCTCATCGATTGAGTGTGGCTGTATTGGTGATCTTGTGGCATGATATCATAATAAGATATTCTGTATCCGCCTCTGAATCCACTGTCTCCAACTCCTGCTTTCTTCATGAAAGAAACAAATCTGCCTCTTGCAGGATGGATTGAAATACTAGCGAAACCACAATACATTGGTTCACCGTGTTTTTTTGTAAAGGCGTCAACGGCTTCAACTGCCTTCTTTTTAGCATTCAAGAACATATCTGCTGGATGAATGCCTTCTGCATTAAATTTAAGTAGGTCTTTATTTTCTTCTATCATATTCAACTTTCTCCTTTGTATAGTTTCAGTATAACATGGATGGTAATACCGTCAACCTACAAAAAACCCCCGTAATCACTTATGAATTTAACCACTTTCCTAGGAAATCTGGTCGTCTATCCTTCTTTGCAGGTGTGTGACCTAGGTAATTGTATCCTTCATTCACTACCTTTGGAATACCTTGTCCTATGTCAATAACCCAACCCATTGGTCCTTGAATCTTTGCTTTGCCTTTATATGTTTGACCTCTCTCGTTTTCATAATAGATTGTATCACCTATTTGGATCTCATCAAACAATTCATCTTCCCAAGTTTCTTTTACCTTTGGCATTATATTTTCTCCTTGAGTGTATGGATAGGATCATCTTCATATGGTTCCATTGGCAACTCGTTGTCTGCTTCTAACTCGTACCACTTGTCTTCTATTGTTTTATATTCTTCTATCAGTTCCGATGGTTCCATGTTATGAAAACCTTTGAACCCACCTTCTAAGATATAAGTTAGAGTATCATAATCGCCTTGTCCGTAGTCAGTAAAGATACCTTTCATCTCTGCCTGTAGGCATCTCTCTGCCATAACATAATGACTCAACTTCATTGCTCTATCATCTTCATATAAAAGATCGTCCTGCTTATCAAATACGATTTCTAATAATCTAGTTCCCATTATACTTCCTCCGTTTCAATATGTTCTCTATATTCCCAATCTTCGTTGTCAACTTCGCCCTCACCGTTGTAGGCTATGTCATAAGCCTCATCCTCGTCCTTGGCTTCTACTATGAAAGTCTTTTGAACATCATAACTCAGAACGACTGAGAATTGTTTTTTACCTGACATTATACTTCCTCCCCTATATTCATTGCTTGACCTTTCACATACTCATGAACATCTTCTTTTTCTGCTTCTTGTTCCGCTTCGTACTCCGCCATTGATTCCGTGATGTTGAACATCTCATCTAGGGTAGAACCTATGCCGTCCTGCCAAAAGTCATCTGTTGATTTGTAATCGCTTGGAGCATAACAATCATCTGAACCGTTATCCCACTCACCCATGAAATCACATCCACCTTCGTAGTAGTAGGCCTTGATTGATACATCCTGCTTCTTCTCTGAACTACTGATTATGAATTGTTCATAAGCATTAATTGGTGGTGACCAGGCTGAACTGAATCCGAATGATATAGTAGATGTCAGGCTCATCTTAGTCTTGCCTGCTTCATTATACTGTCTGTCCACACCATAGAACTCGTTGCAATCCCACTTGGTACCCCAATTTTCTACTCTCCAATCATACCAGTTATCAAAGCCTTCAATCATCGGCTGTGGCTTGTCTGCTGATGAACTGGGTGATGTCGTGTCGTCTAATTGCTTGGGCATTGGATGGAAAAAATTAAGAAGTCCGTCTGTGTCTTTTTCTTCTTTTACAATTTTCTCTATCTTGTCTATCACAGAGTTTGGCCCTGTGATAGTAATTTGATTATCGCACCAATTTGGCATTATGCACCTACCTTATCTTTGATAGGTGTTAGATGAGATCCTGGAACATTCCATCTTTGGCCTCTATCTGTTCTAACCAAAATATATTTGATTTTAATTTTATCAATAGTACCTTTTTCAATAACATTATGTCTGCCTTTAAAAGATACTCTATCACCAATCCTAAAAGATTGAGCGTCTTGATAGTGTAATTGGTTTCTTCTCAACTTGACAGCAT
>Ga0228615_1001213_pt1 | contig 13222 bp, 12 predicted proteins | sample 16DmetaG_FD_190530 | JGI IMG/M metagenome (GOLD analysis project Ga0228615, IMG submission 190530) | Seawater microbial communities from Monterey Bay, California, United States - 16D | ecosystem: Environmental > Aquatic > Marine > Coastal | place: USA: California | collected 2016-10-17
CTCCGATTCAAATGACAATGGAATTGGCGACGAACCGATCGCGGTTGGCGACAGCGAGGTCTTCCGCTTGGAAGCCAACCCCTCCGCTTCAACCAATCCTCTTAATATAAACTACGACGACGGAAGTTCCTCCAGCTATGGTCGGCCCAATCGCTGGAGCAACGATTCAATAGTACAACTTTTCAATGGCTTCCTTGCGGTAAGCAGCCCCCCTCGAATCACCCCGATTTCCACCACCAAGGCAATCAGAGGAAGTTACAGCGCTGAAGCCAGCTTTTTCGACTCAGCCCACAGCGTGACGAGCCTCACGATGCCCAACTTTATAGAAATGACAATCGATGGAGCCACTCTGACTCTTGCAAGTAATCGCCTGCTGACCACCGCAGACATAGGCACCTACGAAGTAGCCATCCAAATCGATAGTGGTTCCACCGCAAACAATCTCAGCTATCTCGTCTTTCTACTCGAAGTCCTACACCCCTCGCCAACCGTCGTCCTCAATGAATATAACGCGGTCGAGCCCGATCGTTATTTAAATGGTGGCACCGCCGCCGCAGATGAAGATGGAGCTCCGGCTTCCACCGACTCCCACTTTGGCCGAATCATCGGAAACGGTGGGAACTGGTTTGAACTCGCAGTCGTGGGTGACAACACACCTGGAACGATCAACTTAAGCAACTGGACTATCGAAGTTGGAAAAATTGCTCCTTCGGGAAAGTTTGTAGCTTCCACTACGATTGTTCTGAGCGATGCCGCCACCTGGTCTTCAATTTCCCACGGCACCTTACTTACCTTCATCGAACGGAACAGCATGGCTGGTGGACTTGATACCGAAATCAATCGCGTCAATAAAATCGCCACTGATGGTTATGCTTGGACAAATATCCACCTTGAAACACCAGGTTTCATCACAGGGACCAACCTTGATGACATCCGGATCAATTCCAGCAACACTGCCTTTATGCTTAAGGACTCCGCCGGCACCATTATCTTCGGCCCTGCCGGTGAAGGAATTGCTCCACTTGATGGTGTCGGTAGCTCTGAAATCTTCGAACTCGAAAACGATGCCTCTTCTGAAATTTCTCCTATCGATGATGCCTCTGAAACACTTTTAGGATACGATGATGGCTCATCGGGCTCTACCTTTGGCTCACCAAACCTTTTCGCGCCACTTGGATCAGACATCGATCAAGCTCAAGATTTCACTCCTTACATTCAAACCGTAACCGCATTCAATATTTACCTGACTAATCTAGGCTTGGCGGGAGCGGCGGCTGGAGATGACAGCGATGGCGACAGTTTTTCTAACTTGGACGAATACCTCTTTGGCGGAAATCCTGCTGATTCGGGAATCACTCCGATCACTTTGCACGACACAACGACTGGCACCATATCGGTCAATGTAAGAATCAATGATCCTACCTACAGCTTTGTGGCGCAACGCAGTACGGACCTTCAAAATTGGATGATTAGCGAGCTGGAAATAGTTGATAGTGATTCTAACCTTGGACTCGACTTCAAGCTCCGCCGCATCATCTACGCGGGTGATGAGCCAAGAATTTTTATCCGTGTTGCCAGCCAGACGAACAACTAAGAAAAGATTAGGAAGGTCTCTAGAGGGTTCGTAGTTTTTGCGATCGCTCATTACCCCCAAATAAAAACTCAAAGCCCTCTCTTCTCCTTTTCTGCGATGATCCATCCCCGATCATTTTTGGAGAGATATTTTTGGGATGTTTTAATAAGATTCCCATCAGGCTCGGTGAGCCAGAGATTACCCTTATAGTAACGGGTCAATTTAGCAAAGACCACTTCGTCATTCATTCCCATCCACTTGCGATATCCTCTTTTTGCCATCTTGCGCTCCCATACCCCATGATTGTGATCAATTGTGAGAGCTGCGTTTTTTAATTTTCCCCATAGCTCGGATTTTCCGCCCCGACTAAAGCCGCGCTCGCGAGTGTAAACCGCGCCATCAGGTTGAAGCACAACCAAGGTTGGATAGCCCAAGACATTGAACTGCTTCTTCAATCGTTCGGCATACTTACGCCGAGCGGTAACTGACCCAGTCAACTGGCCAAATTCATCCACCTCCCGTTTGCCGCCGGTCGCATCAATTTTTAACCGCACCAATTTTTCCTTCGCCCATCTTTCAAAGTCAGCCTTTGCAAAAACCTCACGCTGCAAGCGGGCGCACATCGGACTACCCGGACTCCCTGTTTTGGTGAACCATATTAATAAGGGCTTCCCCTCGCGCATTGATTCACGCCGAGCCTCTTGATAGCTGGAAACCCAAGAAGTTTTCTTTTTAGGACGATTCTTAAACTTGTCGCCAAGCTTAAACTCAGTATCCAAATTCATCGGGGCCCATTCAAAGTCATCGTCTGACGGGAGCTTCATATCTCCTACTACCACGTCATCTCCCACCTTCTCAGGGAGATAACCGGCCATTTCCGGAGTCATTCCAACAGCGATGTCTTCACTCTCCTTCTTGACCTTCGCGTCTGCATACCCGCCCATTCCCGATACCCCGTTTCCACTCTCGCTGAATTTTGATGATCTTTGAGCTTTCGGGCTGATTGTCCTCACCTCAAGCAAGTCTCCACAGGAAACCAACGCCAAAGTGATCACAAAAAAGAACCCAGCCGACTTATTCATGGGGGGAAAGGTAGCACCGCGGTCAAGTGCTGTAAAAAAAGCACCTTTTTAACACGACAAAAAAACAGCCGGCGTTGCCACTCCGGCTATCTTTAATACGAGTGAGGAAGATCTAATTTTGTGCAAGACCCGCCTTGTCAGCTTCGAGAGCCTCCTGGGACTTCTCGAGAGATGCCTTGCTTTGTTCAGCAGCCCAACTTGAGTAGGATTTTTGGCTTACAACCTCCATGACTCCACGCATATTCGCATGGTTCTCACCACAGAGCTGACCACACACGACATAGGTCTCAAGCTCCTTGGTTGGCATGAACCACATCGGAATATCACGACCCGGAATTGCATCCTGTTGGATCCTCATCGGCACGATCGAGTAGTTGTGAATCACATCCGTCGACGTGACTTGGAGGATCGCATTACGTTTCACCGGTAACTTCAAAATGCCTGAAACGAAATCGTCATAGCCATTTGGATCATCTGGATCAATGCAGGGATCTCCCGGCCGGCTCACAAGGGTCCGGTCAATGCGGCCGAACTTTCCATCCTCACCGGGGTAGTGGTAACCAAATCCAAACTGGTATGCCACGACACGAACCCGAGCAGGATCGGTCTGCGTGACCTCCTCAAAATTATCGGTCCTCTCCCACCAGAGAGGGAAAGCGAATCCGAGCAGAAGAACAGCTTCGATGATCACCACACCAATCTCCAGATGACTAGAAACATGATTTGTGACGCCGTGGTAACTAGCCTTAGCATTCTTTGAAGCCCTAAACTTCCAGAGGCAAAAGAGGAAAAAGAGAGTCCACCCAATGAAGAGAGCAAACATAAACCAGTGAACAATATCGATGAGGTGATCGACATTGCCGCCGTGATCGGAGTAATTCTCGGGAATCCCGAGCCATTTTGACCAATTGAGTAATGTAAACATGGGTAAAACAATTAGGAGTTATTAGGGGGAGCGACGTAATCGTCACAATACTGAGAATCCAAACCGGCGCGCTCACGTTTTGCAATTTTCAGCATGAACCAAACCACCATGGTAATGAGTGGAACAATCACGAGGAGCATCAAGGCAATCGCCCAGCCTGCGGCATCTTGGCCGCCATGCTTAAAAGCGTTCGCACAAGTGGCACACGCAAGAATTGAGGATGATGTAATCATAATTTTCTGAGATCTAGACGATGATGTTCTTCGATTTTTTTCTAAAGTAAAAACCGTAGACGATTAAGCCTGCTGAAACAGCTAGAGTGAATATGCCAAAAGCTTTAACACCAAGTCCGGAGGATTGCTCATCAAGGAACAACGCCCACACCCCAAAACCAGCACAAAACAGCGAAGCTATCGCGATAAAAATAAGATGGAATCCTTTGATCGACATGTCTTTTTATTATTAGTTTTCAGCTCATCGACCGTGAACGTCCGTTGCTGGTTTGGATGGATCGTAGAAACCATCGCTGTAAGACTCATTCCCAAACTCGATAGGATCGCTGATCGACCAACCAATCAACCACATACAGAAAAATGCCATCACTAATCCGAGAGCGTAGAAAAAATAAACCATCGGACGCTCGTGGTTAAGGTGCATGAATATCAGCATCACGAGTGTCGCTTTAAATGCAGCGATACAAAGACCAATTGTTGCGTCCATTGCATCAAATCCATGGCCACCGAAGTCTAACCATTCAACCGACGCTACCATCACCGTAACGACGGTGAAGACAAACAACAGGGTCCCGATAAATAGATAGAGCTTCTTCGCTTTTTTTACTTCTTTGATGGAATCAGCCATAAGTTTTTGCGTTTAGAGGTCAGGAAAAGTGAGGATTACATTAGGTAGAGAATCGGAAAGAGAAAGATCCAGACGAGATCAACAAAGTGCCAGAAAAGCCCACCTACTTCGACCCGATTTGCTAACCATTCCGGGTTAGAGTCATACATCTTACGCCCAAAGAACAAATAATAACCAAGGACAAGAGCGCCACCTATCACGTGAAGACCATGTAAACCGGTGATTGTAAAATAGATCGCGTAGTAAGTATTCCACTTGGGTGTAAAGGTGGACTCAAACCCAACATTAGCGCGTGGAATCTCAAGATGGGGAAACTTCTTCCCGTGGATTTTGTGATTAGCGCCTGCAAACCCGTCAAGATCGAAAAGACCACTCCGCTTGAGGGTCCGGGCTTTACTTTCCTCATAAACTTTTTCTGCATCATACCCCAATCCCCCGTAGGCAAGAATCTGATCCCAATTCACGCGAAACTTATCATTAAGAGTTGGAACACGGTCCTTTTTTTCAAGCCGCTCTGTCTCAGCTCTTAGCCACGCCATGTGGCAGTCCCAAATCTTCTTGAACTCGTTTCGGTGGTCAACATTGCTACCCTCACTGTGTCCATCATGATTCCCGTGATGAGCTTCGTGAGTCAGGAGCCAAGTGCCCTCGATAACAGGAAACGGGTCAAGCCCTTCAACCTCAGCACGCTGTGCAGTAGTCCGAAAATCCAGAGCATCGACCCCCATAATCACTGGGCTAGGAAGGACCTTACCCGACACTAAAGTATCGTCGCGGAGTTTGGCACTCAAATCACCAACATTAACCTTCTTAACAAGATCGCCAGGCTCGAGCACTAAAGTGAAAGGAGGGTCGACCTTAAAAGTGACTTCAGAAGGCGCCCGAAGACTCAAAATCTTAATCTTCTCGGCATCCTCAGCACGACGATCTTTCCAAATCTCTTTTTCGACGATATAGGTGGAAGCTTCCTCCTCACCTTTTTCATTACGAATCCAATCCCAAGAGGCCGCAAGAAACTGGGTCCGGATTTTCCGATCGTATGAGCGGGCATCAAGATAGGCATCTTCGAGTTTGTCGAGTAATTCGATGGTAAGTTCCTCTCCCTTATCAGCAATGCTCGCCTTTTCGGTATTCGAAAGCTGATCACGATTCATTTTACCAGCATTAAGCTCATCCTTGCTTATCACTCGGTAAGAGTCAGCTAGAGTAATAATCTTACTACTGCCAGCCTGCTTGAGAATCTCCTTCACGTAAGCCTCATGAGTTGGGCGTGTCAGGACGAAAGTCAATTCCGACGCCTCCATCAAAACGCGGTTTGCCTTAAACACTCCATCTTCCTTTTTCCGGTCCTCATCAACCTCGACCATGAGCCCCTCGTCGTTCAGCTCGGCATAGTGCAAGTGGCCCTCTACGATAGCGTTATCTTGTACTGGCCCCCCTCCTTGAAGACGAACCGCCTGGTGACCGAATTTGGCATTGTATTCAATCCCCTTGAGCACCATGAAAAGGCCGGCACACACAAGTGTGATTGCCATGTAGATCTGAAACTTCCGCCATTCCCGCATCTTTAAGGCAGCCCATGCAAATACAACAGTGACCGAGGACCCAATCAGAACGAAAGTATTGATTAAACCAGGGAGAACAGGAAGCGCCCGCTCCGGCCATGGATAATCAGCATAAAGCCGTAAGAACAAATAACCCGAAAACAAACCACCGAACAGAGTGACTTCGGAAGCTAGAAATAGCCAGATACCTACCTTCGAGTTGAAGAGACCGGTGTCTTTACGGGCGTTGACAATAAATGGAATTTCCATGGATCAAGAAGAAGTTATTCAGTGGAAGTTTGTTCGGCACTAGACCACGGTCGCTTCCTTTTCAGGTTCCGCCTCGGCCTCTTCAGCTGGGGCATCGCGTTTCGGCTCTTCCCACTGCGGGAAGAAATCAGAATCGTGGTCGGGGCGACTATATTCGTATGGCCCACGATAAATTGCAGGATCAAAAGTAAAGTTACCATGTCCCGGAGGAGTCGGAGTGGCCCACTCAAGAGTGGTTGCATCCCATGGGTTGTCACTTGTTACCTTTTTACCCCAGAAGTAACTGATGAACATATTTACGAGGAAAGGCAGCTGAAAAACAGCGAGAGCGATTGCAGAACCAGTCATTATTTCGTTAAGCGAAATTTTTTCAGCAACAGTGAGGCCAAAGACGTTGACTCCTTCAGCTCCTTTTTCAATATACCCTTCTCCTCCGTTATACCAACGACGGTGGAACCCGGCCATTCCTTGCGTCAGCATCGGGAAAAAGAGAAGATTCATGCAGACTAAAGAAGGCCAGAAGTGGAGGTGTCCGAGGAAATTATCCAAGAAACGGCCAGTCATCTTAGGATACCAGTGATAGATACCCGCAAACAGACCAAAGAGGATTCCAGGAGCCACCACGTAGTGGAAGTGCCCAATCACATAATACGTATCGTGTAGGTGAAGGTCGGCGAGGTTAAAGGCTAACGGTAGACCGGTGAGGCCACCGATGCCGAACATTGGGAGGAAAGCCGCAGCCCAAATCATGGGCATCGTAAAGCGGATTGAACCACCCCAGAGCGAAATGATCATCGAAGTGAGCAAGATAACCGAAGGCACCGAAATCAAAACTGTCGTGGTTTGGAAGAAAGTTGAAATCACGGGACCCATTCCAGTGAGATACATATGGTGCGCCCAAACGATAAAGGAAAGGAAACCGAGGACAATGAGCGCCCACACCATTGGCTTGTATCCCCAAAGTGGCTTCCGCGTGTTGCACGGAATGATTTCGGCTACGCAAGCAATCGCGGGAAGTAGGAGGACGTAAACCTCGGGGTGCCCTAGGAACCAGAAGAGGTGCTGGAAGAGAAGGGGGCTACCCGATCCCGAGAGATCCATGGCTGCTCCACTCGAAGCAGAATAAAGACCCGAAGGCATAAAGAAGCTCGAACCAACAACACGGTCCATCAGCTGCATGATTCCAGCGGCCTCAAGCGGCGGGAAGGCGAGCAAGAGGAGAAAACCAGTCACAAGCATCGCCCAGACAAAAAATGGAAGCCGCATCCAAGTTAGGCCCTTTGCCCTTAATTGAATGATCGTCGTGACAAAGTTCACCGAGCCAAGAAGCGATGATGTGATTAACAAGACCAAACCGATGAGCCATTGCGTTTGACCTGCTAAGAACTGGTTCACGATCTGTTTGTCGGCATAGCCAGCTAGAGGCGAGTAGTTTGTCCAACCTGACTTAGCAGCACCAGATTCCATAAAGAAACTCATGCACATCACGAGTCCACCAGCAAGATACGCCCAAAAACTCGCCATGTTAAGCTTCGGAAACGCCATGTCTGGAGCACCGATTTGTAGAGGCGTAACGTAATTTCCAAAGGCCGCAAATCCCAGAGGCACGACCCCAAGGAAGACCATAATTGTACCGTGCATGGCGCCGAACATATTATAAGTCTCTCCGGTTACTTTTCCGTCATCCAGCCAGCGGGCTTTCCATCCATCGGTAAACATCCAACTTAGGTAACCTGGAAGAGGCTCATGAGGGTAAGCGATGCTCCACCGCATCACAATCATCAGGAAAAAGCCAAAGAGCAAAAAGGCTCCAGCTGCTAGGCCATACTGAATCCCGATTGTCTTGTGGTCTGTTGAAAAGAAATACTTCTTCCACCAGGGAAGAACATGATGGTGATCGTCGTGATGTTCGTGGGCTTCCGCACTCATAGTGATTTCGATGGTCGGTGTTAAGATTATTCCTCGGTTGAAATTGGTTCCCAAGTTTCGGGGTCCAACATGGTGTCTGGTGCCAAGATGTCACCGGGAAGCATCTTGTCATGTTCTTTTTTAAGCTCCTCAGCACTTGTTTGAGCGCCGCCACGCTTTTTTGAAATTTCTAAAGCATTAGCGGCCATAGATGGAGAAACAAGACTCGCATCGTTACCCCAAGAAGTACGGATATAAGTCATTAAAGCAGCGAGCTCCTTAGCGTTCAGATTCGCACCGAAGGCACTCATATTTCCGTTATACTGAGTTCCTGCAACCTCGATGTTACCGGCAACCCCATTATGAATAATCATGGAAAGCGCCTCAGTGCTTCCCAGAACCCACTCGGAGCCGGCGAGAGGCGGAAACTGGCCGGTTTGGCCAAGCCCGCTATCTTGGTGACAAGCCACACAGGTGCCGTAAACCTTCTTGCCTTCCTTCTGAAACAAGGCCAAAGCTGCGATTGGCACCTTAGGCGCGTCCTGCGGAACCGGAGATGGCGTCCTCATATAACCTTCCTTAACCAACTCGCTATATCCAAAAAACGAACCACCCTGGCCCATCACTGCTCCAGCAGCTAAAACCACAATCGCAGAGATTAAGACAAGCCAAAGAGAAACAGCCTCCATTCCATTCTCACGTACTGGCTTTTCCCGGCCGGCGGCCGGGTCGCCCTTGAGAGCGCTGTGAGCATCCTGAACGTTGATCGATTCGTCCAAATCTGGACGGAGGTCACTTGATGATGATGAATCAGACATGACTATTCTTCGGATTTAGGGGCCTTTGGATTAAAATTAAGAGCATCAGGAAGCGGGTTCCCAAGAGTGTCCTTTTTGAGAGAAAGCAAATAACTGACAAGAGCCCGGGCACGATCGGAGGGCTTGATGCCCATCCCCGCCTCGATATCGACTGGCAAGTTACCATATCCTGCGCCATTTACTTGGACCTTAGCAAACAAACCCGACTTTGGCGGGCAGGCTGATTTCCAAGCGGTGATGATCTGCGCCCCAGTCTCCGGAACCTCGTAGCGAGGGACCGCTTTCGGATTGTAGAGGTGCATCAAGGCCCATTGTTCCGGAGTCCGACTACTCTTGTTAAGCTTGAGGTAGTGTTCAAGACGACGTCCAAAGTTAGAAAGATCAGGCCCAACTCTTGTTTGACCGATGTGAGCAACATCCTCCTGCTGGAAATCTTGAGCGATGGTCTCACGGCGAGTGTCCTCGTCTACACTACTGCTCTTCCGAAGCCCGGCCCACTCACCTCGGTGGACATCATTCCCAGCGTAGGTTGGGCGGATGACTTGAGTGTGACAGAGAGCACAACCCTCCTGACCAAAAATTCGAGAACCCTCTTTAATACGCCCATCGCGCTTAGGCACGAAAGCCCCCGTAAACTCAGAATCCTTACCATATTCCACAGGGCCAAGACTTCGCATCGTTGAATATGGAACGACCACCAAGAGCAGCCAAGGAATCCCGAAGGTTGCTAAGAGACCTATAATGAATGCTTTAAAAGTCATAATTGATGGGAAACTTGGTATTTAAGCAGAAGCGGAACTATAATTATCAACCTCACCCTCTGGTCCATGCGGACTCGTCGGATGATGCGCATCAAGGAGCGTTGGATGTGACGATCGACGACCAAGACGGGCCCACATCAGGAACAAGTGCAGGCAGAAGAAGAAATTGGCAAAAAGTATAAAAGCCCAAGCAAGCGTGACTCCCCAACTGAACTGACTCGCACGTTCGGCCATTGTTCCAAAGGGTTGGCTGAGATCCTCGATTCCTTGCCCCTGAGACAAACCACCAGCAATCGCACAAATAACAACAGAAGAGATACCATAAATAGAACAAAAGAAGTGCCATTTAATGAAGCGGCGGGAAAGCCATTCACGACGGGTAATTCGAGGAACAATGAAATAAATCGCCCCAAAAGCACAGAGTGAGAATACTCCGTAGAGCCCCAGAATATCAAATCCATAACCAGTGTAGGTGAACTGGGTCAACTTCAAGGCTGGAACGGTGTGGAGCAGGACCGAAAGGCCACCAAAAGCAAGAAAAAGAACAACGCCAGCTGCCGTAAACCGAAGGGAAGGACTTTCCGCAACAACTTCGCTATTACCGATCACAGTTTTGATTATATTGTAACCAACCGCGATAGCGGGAATCAGAATCAAGATCATCGAGGCCGCCCCTGCGTATGGAAGAAATTGGGGTATCGGAGCGCCGAAGAGCTTCTCCATCCCTGCCCATGGCCCGAATACTGCGAGGGACCAGAAGCCAAAGAGAGCGATATTGTAACTGTAGACTGGACGACCCGTTACCTTCGGAGCCAGATAGTAAGCGCTGCCGAGAGCAACCGGCAGGAAGAAGAGGGAGAAAAGGGTTCCCTTAAACCACCCCGCTACCCCTGCAACCATTAGGGGATGGCCATCCATGAGAAAAACAAAAACCCAAGCGGTCACCGCAATCCAGGGAAACCAAAGTAGGCCCGCGAGGAGATACCACTGACTCACGTAGACATGACCGGCATCGCGAACCTGAAACTGAACCAAGGACCAAATTGTAATGGTGGTGTAACAAACTAACAGCAGAGGCCAAACTTCACTTGGAAATTCCATGTAAGTGACACCCGAACCTTCACCCATCATAATCCGAATTATTCCATATGAGACTACGGCATTCCAGACATGAGCTGCCCAGAGAATAATCCCTGAAGCAGTGCACTCTTTACGGGATAGCCGAGCCATGAGCCAGATGATGATTCCAAAAGCAGCCTGCAAGCCCCATCCATAAATCATTGCGCTCATATGAGCCGCGTCCACCTTTCCTGCGTCCAACCATGAAAAGCAGGTTAGGAACTCGGGGTTGTGCTTCTTGGCAGAAGCCACCAGCCCAAGAACGATGGAGAGCACAAGCCAAAGAGCGCCACTCGCGAATAAAAACATCACGGGATGACGAAGAGAGCGATCAATCGACGAGCGTAAAACGACGTCCTTGGAATCTGCGGTAGAATTGTTCTCAGCCATGAAAGTGTGCGGGTTAGAGCCTTAGAAAAGTATTATTCAGCGGGTTTTTCGGAAGGAGTAGGTGCAGCACCCGGAACTGGCATGCTACCCTTGCTTTCCGTATTCTTGTCAAAGGACTTCGCCTGTGCCTGAAGAGCTTCAGCAAGAGCAGCTTCGTTGAGGGCATCATCCTGAGCACGATCAATCCCATCTTTAATCTCGAGCCGGCCTTCACTCACCATTTCATAGGCCTTATCGGTCTTGTCCGGTGCAAAGGGCTGGGTGATAATGAGAGCAATACCGAAAGAGGTCGCCAACAAAATGGCGATCCAGAAGGCACTGAAGCGTTTGAGAGGATTGTCGCGGGTATGATCCATGACCTTTAGTTGTGAAGATTTGCGGACTCGAGAATACGAGGGTCGCGATGAGGGTAGAGAGCTGCAGACGTAAGATTCCGAAGGTAAATAAACAGAAAAGCACTAACGACGAAAACTAAAGCAAGTATGTCGCCCAACCATGAACCAGAAATCCAGAGATGAGGATGATGATCGATCACAAGACCTACGGAAGGACCACGCTCAGGAATGACCATGTGATAAACATCCAAGACATGCATAAAAAGGATGTAGAAACAGAAAATCGTCATGAACTTCGAGCTCTTTTTTACGTCTGAACGTAGAAGCGCCAGGAAAGGAAGTCCGAAGTGCATGAACACAAGAGCCAAACTCAGCAGGTTCCAATTTTCAGTATTTCGCAGAAGGAAATAGCGGGTCTCCTCTGTGATATTGGCATACCAAATCAAGAAAAATTGAGAGAAGGAGACATAAGCCCAGAAAACAGTAAAGGCGAAGCAGAGCTTGCCCATGATGTGGTAGTGCTCCTGCGTAACTACGTTTTTGAGGTAGCCCATTTTCTGTAGAAAAATCCCGGTAAGTATGAGGACAGCCATTGAATTCAGTGCCGATCCGGCAAAGACATAGACCCCAAACATTGTGGAGAACCAAGAGTAGTCCAGAGCCATCACAAAATCGAGTGCGAGAAAGGTCAACGTCACTCCGAAGATGATCATACTCCAAGAAGAATGCTTTCGGGCTGCGAAGAGATTTTTAGTCCCGGGGTTATCATCAGTGTCCTGTGCTATGGAAAACTTCCGAACAAGAAAGATGAAGAAGCCAAGACCAATAAAGTAGAAAGCGACCCGTGCATAAAAGAAACCTGGATTTAGGTAGAAGGTCTTGGCGGCAAGCAGATGATTGTGAGGGTCGGAATCGTGGAGGAGTTTCTCCTTGGCGTTCGCACTGTCCCCAACAACCTCCCGATAGGCAGTCATCCATTCGTAAAGATACTGCTGAACATTGGGGAAAAGAAATGGAATGAAAAAGACCGCCATAAACGGAAAAACAAACCCCAGATTCTCCATCAATCGACGGACAGATGTCCCCCACCCCGAATTCGAGAGGTTATGAAGGAAAGTCCAAAAACAACCACCTAGAACGATTGTCGTGACGAAGAAAACTGCGAAAAGCCAGGAGAATGCATAGCTCCCATGGATCTCACCACTTCCGCTGACCAAATAAATGATACTTGCGAGCAGACCAATTCCACCGATGCCGCCGCAAATCATCTGAAGGGTCGCAATTTTTCCCTTCTCTAGGTGCTCCCCGTTGATCGGAATGTCTTTTGATGTCACTTGATGTGCCATGGCGTTTTAAGTCAGATGAAAATGTTATTTTGCAGAAGCCTGAAGTGCGCGGAGATAGGAAACGATGGCCCATCGGTCGCGAACGGGTAGGTTGTGTTTGTAGCCTCCCATAAGGCCCTTGCCATTTGAGATGACCTCGTAAATATAGCCGTCAGGTGAGGTTTCCTGAGGATAATTATGGAGACTAGGAACTCCGACACCAACCTTTCCTAGGTGGTGGGAGACAACGCCCTTCCCGTTACCCGACTTACCGTGACAGATGGCGCAGTGGACATTAAACATATCCTCTC
>Ga0228615_1001217_pt1 | contig 13195 bp, 12 predicted proteins | sample 16DmetaG_FD_190530 | JGI IMG/M metagenome (GOLD analysis project Ga0228615, IMG submission 190530) | Seawater microbial communities from Monterey Bay, California, United States - 16D | ecosystem: Environmental > Aquatic > Marine > Coastal | place: USA: California | collected 2016-10-17
TAGCCCGCGCACCGAGGTTTTTCCAAAAAGGTCGGTTTCTACTCCTCCGCATTGATAATGAGCGGCGGGCACGACCGGAATGGGCTTCTTGAGTGCATCGTGACCAAAGGAGAGGAGAGTTTCGTGGATGAAAGGAAAACGCTCAGTGAAGGTTTCGCCGAGGGGAGCAATATCAAGAAAGACACAGGGCGCGCCGGTGCGTTTGATTTCGGTGTCGATGGCGCGGGCTACGATGTCACGAGCTGCGAGCGATCCACGTGGGTCATGGTCATTAACGAATTGGTGTCCTTGATCATTAATCAGTAAGGCACCCTCGCCGCGGACGGCTTCTGAGACTAAAAAGGAGCGGGCTTCTGGACCGGTGGCGGCAGGGTTATAAAAGCAGGTAGGGTGAAATTGCACGAACTCCATATTTGAGACCGAGGCTCCAGCTCTCCAACACATTGCTAGGCCATCACCTGTTGCTGAATCTGGATTAGTGGTGTATAAATAGGATTTCCCACATCCGCCTGTGGCGACAATGACTCGTGGCGACTCCATGACTTTGACCTTCCCAGATTTGATCTCGAGAACGTAAGCTCCTAGGACTCGGTTGTCGGTGACGACGCCGAGTTTTCCAGTGGTAATGAGATCAATAGCATAGTGATTCTCGAGCAGCGTGATTTGAGGGTGACGTCTTGCGGTTTCGACAAGCGAAGTGGCAATCTCGCGGCCAGTCGTATCTTTAGCGTGAAGGATTCGGCGTTCAGAGTGACCACCTTCTTTGCCAAGCGAATAACGATCTGGAGCATTATGATTTTTATCAAAGTTAGTACCCCAAGCAACCAGTTCATCGATAGTCTCGCTCCCTTCCTCCACGATCGTGCGAACGGCTTCCTCGTTGCAAAGTCCGGCACCTGCTTCAAGGGTATCTGCGATGTGCTTTTCATAGTTGTCGTCGGGATCGCGCAGTCCTTCCGGAAGGACTGCTGAGATGCCGCCCTGAGCCCACGCGGTATTAGATTCAAGAACTTTGCCTTTGGTGATGACAGTTACAGTGCCAAAGCCGGCAGCTTTGATAGCAAAGGAAAGCCCGGCGATACCGGAACCGATCACAAGAAAGTCAGACATTGGAAAAAACCTTGGCTTCAGATTGCCGCTTGGCAATCCGTCTTCCTAGAAGATGAGTGAACAAAAAGCTGATCACTGGCGACTCTCGGAATATATGACTGTTAGCCAAGATAGCAAGCCAGTCCTCGCGGTCCACGCGATGCTTCGAATCCAATTGGTGTAAACTAGGGCCCGAACTGTTTCTGGGGTGAGTTTTGCATGCTGGGGGACTTGGATGAATGCGGTTGAAGCCCAGATGGCTGCGAGAAGAAGGCTAGAGGGTGCCATTGCCTGCCAATCGCCGAGGTATAGACACGTAGCGCAACATACCACTTCAATCAGCATGATAGGGGCTATGATATAAGTCACTCGCTTCATGTAATGCGCGTGATAGTCATCAAATATAGCCCCCTTCAACCGTCCAAAGAGCGGATAAATTGCGATCTGAACCATCCAGATGATACCGGTCATAGCCGCACATGTTGCGAGTTGAATAATCAGAAAGTAGAAAAACATGTTTAAGCTACTTAATGGTTTCAATCGTGACCCCACCGATTGCTATTGCATGAGCCTTTGATCCCGATGCGTCGGGATGCCAAGGGCCGATATTTTCATTGAGTTGTAGATCAATGATAGCTGCTTTTCGGTCTCCGTTCGCAGCAGAGGTCTCATGTGAGTAAAGAGCTTTTGGGGTGAGGGAAACGTAATCGATCAAGCCCTTAAAAAAAGAAGTGGGTTGGCCCTGATTGTTGACGTCTGCTCCAATCATTAGCGGGAGCCTGTTGTCCTTGATTTTTCCAGTTCCTAAGGCTGAGGCGATAAGTATTCCGTCGAGGTAAAGGCGGGCCTCCCTGCCATCATAAATTCCCGCGAGTGTATGCCATTGGTCGGTTTTCAACAGAGAGGATGATGCGGCTGCACTGAGATATTTACCATCGAGATTTACCGAGAAGTCGGGTTTCCCGTCACTGATAAAGATTCCGTAACCAGAATTTTCAGTCTTCGTGACAAGCCCGGTTCGCCCGGCAAAGGTCTCGGCCTTGAAGCGGCATTCAAGTGTGAATTCTTTCTTGATGTCAAAGCGCTTCGAAGGGATGGAAAGAGCGGTGTTCGATCCATTGAAGCGAACCGCGCCATTTTGGAGGTCGGTCTTGCTGCTCAGTTCCAAATCTAGTGGCACAGAAATCGTTCTTCTTGGGATTTCGTAGGCGAATCCTTTAGCGAGGTATTCGGAATCGATGTGAAAAGATGGGCCGCTAAAGTTGCCTTTGGTGAGATGGTCATCCCAAGAAAGGTTAAAATTCATCTCTTTTGTTTCTCCAGGTTTCAGAGTGGTGTGCTGGTGGTCGGGCTGCCAACGGAAATCCAAGTTGGGGTTGCTGCTAGATATCACGGTTGCAACGGGGCGGTCGCTCGGGTTGTTCAAAGTAATCGATAATTGATGTTGTCCACCTTCGTTATTTCTAAGTGTGAGGTGAGGTGAAATTTTCACAGGTGATCTTTTCACTTTGTTGACTTGTGAAACCAATTCGCCAGTGATTTCGCGGACGTCGAGAACCTCGCCGACTGGGACAGCTGCCAGTGAAATGCGGTCTTTGCGGACGGTGACGATATCATAGTGATGAAGGTATCCGGCTTGGGGAATAGAGCTGGATTGTCCGCCGCCAGTAGTGGCAAGGGTGACATATTCAATGCCATCCTTTGGGCCGTCATAGCGCATGGTGTGAATGTGACCTGCGAAGACCGCGGAGACATTGCCAGAAGCGGCGAGACGCCTGTGAACTTTATCCCAATCGTCGCCATAGCCACGTCCTAGCCATCTTGGATGGTGGAGAAAGAGAAAGACGTGCTCGGCACCTTTAGCCTTGGTGAGAGTCTGGTCGAGCCAAGAGAATTGCTCTGGACTTATTTTCTGAGCGGCGGGTTTTCCAAAGGTTTTCTCTCCAGTTTGAGGATCACCTTCATCAGAGTAGAGGATGATAAACCAAGAGTTTTTGTGCTCGAAGGCATACCAGAGTGGACCAAAGTGCATTTCATATGCAGCTTCCATTTCACCTTCGGGTTTTTTATTTTTATCCTTACCTCGCCAGTAGATGTCATGGTTTCCGGCAACGGGAAACCACGGGCATGCGAGTTGGCTCATAATGGACTTGTATTCCTTCATCTGGGTCATCCAGATTTCCTCGTTGCTGTATCCATTGATGAGATCACCAACCGTCATGACGAAGTCGGGTTCGAGAAGATTGGTGTCACGAACTGCGTCGGCGAGCACGGAAACGCCTTCAGGCGGCCCTCCGGTGCGATCGCCATAAACGATAAAAGTGAAGGCATCATTTTCGTTGGGAAGGGGTAGTTTGACGCTGCTTTTACGGGAAGTGACAAATCGGGCAGGAGTAGGTGCGACCGTTTCGTGCTTTTCTCCGTGACGGTGATGATGGTGATTGTGACCGATGTTGGGATTGATAGGGGGGGCAGCAAGGGCCGATGTGATGCAGGAGAGGAAGGAAAAGGAGAAGATGAATCTCATGAGAGTATGATACGGAATAGAGCTATGTAATCTTCCCTAATTTTGAAGGTGGCGGCTTCCTTGTCGATAGAGGCTCGGTTCAAGGCCTGAAGTTTTCGATTGCTGAGTTGCCTGTCACTTTTGAGAAAGATCATGAGGTCGGCGGCGGCCTGAGAAGTAAGGTCCATTTTTTGTCGAGAGCATGAGAGAGGGGCTCAAAATGAAGAGAAAACGCATAAGGGGGGTATGAAAATTTCTTATCCGAATACTCTGTCTCCCTCGCCGATAGGCAAAGGGGGAAGCTATGGAGACTTTTTAGTTACTCTTTGCAATGGCTACTTAGCGAGGACGTTCTTCGTTTCAGCTCACATGAGAGTGGATATCAGACCGTTTTTTTTTCGTATGAGTTGCAGTTTTGAGAAGACTTTGGCAACAAGAGGGCGTGATTGGCGAATTGAGAGCATGCCTAGGCGTTGGGAAGGTTTCAACGATGGCGGAGATACTTGAGGAGCATGGGGCCGATCGGTGGAATTTTTCTCATCTACCGGAGGTGGTCGTTTTTGCGGAATCTCGGGATGATGTGGTGGCGGTGATGAAGTTTGCCAATAAACGGGGAATTCCGGTGACGACTCGTGGCGCAGGAGTTGGTTATGTTGGTGGGTGTGTGCCGGTAGAAGGTGGAATTGCCTTGTCGGTGGCAAGGATGAAGTCAGTGGTGGAAATCATGCCAGAGGATGGTGTGGTGGTGACGCAGCCGGGGGTGATTTTAAAAGATCTACAAGATGCGGTTAGCGAACTTGGTTGGTATTATCCGCCGGATCCGGCCTCTTTGAATGAGTGCTCAATTGGGGGAAATTTGGCTACGAACGCAGGCGGCCCTCGTTGTTTGAAATATGGGGTGACAAAGAACTATGTTCTTGGTTTGGAGGTGGTTTTGGCAAGTGGGGAAATTCTGCATATCGGAGGGAGGTGTCATAAAAACAAGACGGGCTTTGATTTGTTACATCTTTTCGTCGGAAGTGAAGGAATGCTTGGAGTAATCACCGAGGCAACCTTGCGTATAATCCCTCATCCGCAGACTCGCGCGATGCTTACAGCGACGTTTCCGGAGTTTGTCGATGCTGCTGGTGCAGTGCAGGCGATTCTAAATTCAGGACACCTTCCATCTGCTCTTGAGATTACGGACGAGTTCACGCTAAAAGCTGCGCGAGCTTATTTGGGAGAGGGCTCGTTACGTCCGGGCAAGGCTCATTTGATTGTCGAGATCGACGGTCGAGCCCAGGCCGTTGCGAGTGAATTAAAAGAGTTGGAGAAGGTCCTTAATGAAGTCGGTGCCTTGTCTAGCGAATTTCATGCTGATGAGGAGGCTTGCGAAAAGGTTTGGCAATTACGCCGCGACTTTTCTTATTCTTTGCGAGCAACAGGTTTGACGAAGCTTAATGAGGACATTGTCGTTCCGCGGTCCAAATTAGTGGAGTTGGCTGCTTTTGCGGCGGGGCTCGAAAAAAAGACAGGGATTCCGGTGGCCTGCTTTGGTCATGCCGGTGATGGTAATATTCATACGAACTTAATGGTGGAGGATTATGATACTCCGTCGGTTCGTGAGAAAGCGGACGCGGCGTTAGATGTTCTTTTTACTTGGGTGCTTGAAAACGGAGGGGTAATTACGGGAGAACATGGGGTTGGATTGGCAAAAAAACCATGGATTAAGGATGCCCTCGGAGACGTAGCTTTTGCGGCACATCATACGGTTAAGAATGCGTTTGATCCCAAGGGGATTCTAAATCCCGGAAAATTTCTCGATTGAGTTCGAGTTTATTATCTTTTGCGTTGAGGCTAGGGGATAAGTGGTGTTCCCTTCCTAACAAAGGATGGCAAGTTGGAAAGAAAACCGGCTGCAGGTGGTGCTCCAAGCCTCGAGAGAGGGTATTTGGGACTGGGACCTTGTGAAAGGCACCATCTATTATTCTCCGCGAATGTGTCGATTTATGGGGTATCGCAAGAGCGAGATGCCAAACTTTTTTCAAGATCGTGGAGAGCACATGGATCTGCCCTCGGTTGCTGCGGTGGATGAAGCTCTGCGTCGAGTTTTACAGGAGGGTGAGGATTTGTTTGCAGTAGAGCCAAGGGTGAAAACCAAAAGGGGTGACTGGAAGTCTTTTCGGGTTCGGGGGACGCCGGTGCGGGACGGGCTTGGAAAGGTGACGCGGATCGCAGGAAGCTTAATCGATATATCAAAACGCAAGGAGGCGGAAAGGCAGCTAGCAGAGGAGAGACACCTCATCGAAACCCTGCTGGATAACATTCCCATGAATGTGTATTTGAAAGATCAGGAGTCTCGCTTCGTCATGGCAAACTTACCGACAGCCAAAAAGATGGGTTTTAGTTCAGCTAAGGATTTGATCGGTAAATCAGATGCTGATTTTTTCAGCGATGAACACGCAAGAAATGCTCGTTTAGTTGAGAAGGAAATAATGGCTTCGGGTGGTGGCGTCGAGGATTTGACGGAACATGAGAAGTGGAACGATCGCGAAGACACATGGGTTAAGAGTACGAAGCATGCATGGATCGGCCATGATGGCCAAGTGAGGGGAACTTTCGGAGCAACTATTGATATCTCTGAATTGATTAGGACTCGTGAAGCTCAGGAAAAGGTGACCTCGCAACTTAATGCACAAAATCACTTAATCGAAGAGGAACGAGAAAGGCTACGCCTTGTTATTGATAGTGTGCCTTTGCACGTTTACTTTAAGAATTGTGATCATGAATTTGTGATCGCGAATCAGGCGATTGCAGAGTGGTGTGGGTTTAGCTGTCCGGAGGAGCTTTATGATAAGTCGGACCGGGATATTTTTTCCGAAGAACACTGGAGCAAGACTGAAGCCGATGAGAAACAGATCATGCAATTGGGTGTGGCAATCGCGGGGGAGATTGAGAAAGAGATTTGGGGGGGAGAAAAGGAGACTTGGGTGATGACATCAAAGTATCCTTGGTGTGACAGTGAGGGAGATGTCGTGGGGACTTTTGGGGTCTCAAGCGACATTTCTGATTTGATGCAGGCGCAGTCGGATCTTCGGAAGCTCGCTGCAACCTACGAAAGAAAAAATCGGGAGATGGCCGAAGAGCTAGAGTTAGCGAGGGAAGTGCAGCAGGCGCTTTTGCCTGACAAATTCCCGACAGTTTTTGGGGGGGGAGCGACCATGAAGTTTTTCCGTCTTTATGAGCCAGCTCGCCTGTTGACAGGTGAGTTTTTTGAGGTCCTACCTCTTGCGCCGGATCGGGTTGGTTTTTTAATGGGTGAGGTTTCTGATAAGGGTGTAAGCTCGGCCCTAATCGTTTCGATGTTACGAGGATTGATCGAGAAGGAGGTTGCCTCAGCCGGAGACGCAGGGAATTTTTTGACGGGGATAAATGTGGGACTGTCTCACTTATTGTTGGGCTCGGGGCGTGAGACTAAGGTGACAGCGTTTTATGGATTAGTGGATTTGACAAAAGGAGAGATTCAACTTTCGATTGCGGGACACGTGAATCCGATTGCAGTTTTTGACGATGGGGTTCGCCAGCTCGTGCCGCCGGTTCATGCTTGCGGACCGGCTTTAGGCATTGCTGAAAATAATAGCTATGGAATGGTTTCGGCGCCGTTATCAGGATTCCGGAGGTTGATTTGTTTTACTGAGGGATTCCAGAATACGAGTAACGTCGAGGGTGAGCAATTCGGAGTAACGCGGATGCTAGAAGAGGTTGAGCGAGGTGGTGATTTAGACCGTGTAATGGAAAGACTTGCAGAGTCAGTAAAGAATTTTGGAGGGTCTCAGGAATTTAAAAATGCAATTTGTCTGTTGGGATGGGAGATCACGAGATGAGTTTGGAAGAGGAGAGACTTGATTTGGCTCTCAAGGCCTCGAATGAGGGGATTCTTGATTGGGATCTTCAGACCGGGGACATCTACTATTCTAATCGTTTGCTCGGATTTTTGGGCTATGGGCGTTTTGGGGCGCCAAACATCTTAGAGAAACCGGAGAAACACGTGCATCCCGAAGATTTAGCACGGTTGACTCGGAAGCTGAATCGAGTCCTGTATCGAGGTGGGAAGTTATTTGCAGATGAGGCAAGAATTCGCACAAACTCGGGTGAGTGGAAATGGTTTAGAGCAAGGGCTTTACCATTGCGGGATGACGATGGAAACTTGATGCGCTTGGTAGGAAGCTTAATCGATATTTCAAAGCGACGCTTTGCGGAGAAGGCTCTGGCCGAGGAACGCAAGATGATCGATTTGATCTTAGATCGGGTCCCCATAAATGTTTATTTCAAGGACAAGAATTCACGTTTTATGCGGGCAAATCGGTCAACTGCTCAACGCGTGGGAGCTGGAACGATTGCGAATTTGATCGGGAAAAGGGATCACGATTTCTTTGAAAAGGAGCATGCTGATTTATCGCGTGCTCGAGAGCTTGAAATTATGGAGACGGAGGTTGGTCAGGAGGAGAAGTTGGAGCACGAGATTTGGGGGGACGGGCATGAGTCGTGGAGTTTGGTGACCAAGAAAGTGTGGCGGGGATTGAACGGCGAGTTACTTGGAACTTTTGGTCTAACCCATGATGTGACTGAGCTAATCGAAACTGAGCGGAACCTAGAGCAGATTGCGGAGAAATTGAGGGTGGTTAATCAGGAAATTAGTGAAGAACGCCACCTTCTGCGGCTAGTAATTGATAATATGCCGGTGTTTGTTTACTTTAAAGACTTGGATTCAAACTTCGTTTTGGTGAACCAAAGAATGGCAGACCTTGTGGGAGCTAAATCTCCGGATGAGGCGGTGGGCAAAAGTGATAGTCACTTTTTTGGAGAAAAGCTGGTCCGGGAATCGATCCGGGATGAACGGGAAATCATGGCTACCGGCAAGCCTGTGGTGAGGAAGCTCGAAGAAATATCCTGGAAGGATGACCATGTTTCTTGGGCCGTGTCTTCAAAATATCCGTGGTATTTGCCGGACGGAACTTTACGGGGAATTTTTGGAGTTTCTTCGGACGTTACCAAGTTGATTGAAACAAAGCAACAGCTTGAAAATATTACAAGGATTTTGGGACGTCAGAATGATGCTCTTGAAGAGCAGTTGGGGTTGGCGCGCGAGATTCAGCAGGCGGCTTTGCCTAGTGTAATTCCGTCTATTGCGTATCGTAAAAGTGGGCGGACCGCGGATTTTCATCATCGTCATCAACCGGCTTCTCATCTAGCAGGAGACTTCTTTGAGGTGATTCCGCTGGGTCAAGGTAAGGCGGGGTTTTTTGTTTGTGACGTTATGGGGCACGGCGTGCGTTCGGCACTGATTGTTTCGATGTTGCGTGGTTTACTTGAAAAGCAGGGAGAGGCTCTGGGAGATCAGCCAGGGGCGTTTTTAGAGGGGTTGAACGACGGATTGTCCCACCTACTCGAAAGAACTAGTCAATTGATTTTTGCGACCGCAATTTATGGTTATGTGGACTTAGAACGTGGTGAGCTGAAAATCGCTTCAGCCGGTCATCCGAATCCCATTGTGAGCCGGAATGGAGTGATTGAAATTTTAGAATTGGGATCTGAGGCTCAAGGTCCTGGATTGGGAATGGTCCCAGAATTCAAATTTCCTGAAATGTGTCTTCCGGTGGAATCTCTGGATGGAATTTGGACCTTTACCGATGGCCTCTTTGAGGTTCTGGGTGTTGATGGGCAGGAGTTTGGCGTAGCCAGAATGTGTGAAGCGCTCCAGAGTGGGGATCAAACAATGGACGCAATCGACCGAGTAGTGAACGCTGCTGTTAATTTTGCAGCTGACAAGGTTTTTGAGGATGATCTCTGTGTTTTGGGTATCGATTTTGGGCACAGGGCTTGAGATCGCTAATATCTGTGATATTGGACCTCCATCTTGAGTGAAAAAATTGCGATCCTAACTTCTGGCGGAGATGCTGCGGGGATGAATCCCGCGGTGAAATCGGCTGCTGATTATGCCCGCAAGAAGGGGATGGTTCCTTACTTGGTTGAATGGGGATTGAGAGGCTTGATTGAGGGGTGGATCAAAGAGGCCACGCCTGACCGTCTCAGTGGTATGCTCTATCGGGGCGGCACAGCGCTTGGCTCCTCGAGATCGAAGCGATTTTTTGAATATGAATTTAGAAAGCAAGCTTTTGATAATTTGCAGAATTTTGGGATTTCAAAACTTATCATCATTGGTGGAGATGGTTCCTTCAACGCGTTAAACCAATTCTACGTCGATTTCAAGGTGCCGTTTGCGGGTATTCCTGCGACGATTGATAACGATATTTCGGGGACAGATTACTGCCTCGGGGTCGATACAGCGCTGAATATGATTCGCTCAAGTGTAGATAGCATTAGGGATACTGCGTCTTCTTTTTCGAGGGCCTTTGTAATCGAGACGATGGGACGTGACTGTGGGTATCTCGCGATGGTAAGTGCGCTTGCAAATGGTGCGGAGGTTTGTCTGGTTCCGGAGATTAAGTATGATCTCGATGCGGTTGGCGAACGATTGCGGCAACAACGCGCAGCTGGAAAACGCTATGTTTTAGGGATTGTTGCGGAAGGAACTGGTATGGCCGAACCCTTAACACGATGGATGGGCGAATTTTTGGATATGGATGCCCGTCTAACGGTTTTAGGACATGTTCAGCGAGGTGGTTCTCCGACAGTCTATGATCGGATTATGGCCTATAAATTTGCAGTTGCCGCCGTTGATCACCTACTAGCTGGCGATACCAACCGGGTCGTGACTTTCAGGAATGGGCGGTTTGGGAGTTCATCGATCCACCAGATTTCTGATACCAAGCATGAATGTGAGGCCAGTTTGCTTGAGTTGGTTCGCGGATTGAGTTGCTAGCGGATGACCCCGCGTTTTGAGTTTTCGATAAAGGTAAGAAGTTCACAAACCTTCTCATTGTTCGCAACTGCCGGATCGAGGGTCTCAACTGCTTTAGTAAGATTGGTATCTTTCTTGAGGAAGAGTTTTTTGTAGGCAGTTCGGAGAGCTCGGATATCTTCATCACTAAAACCGCGCCTTTGGAGGCCAACTTGATTGACCCCGCGAATGGTGGATGGGTTTCCGTCGACGATCGTGAAGGGTGGGATGTCCTGAACGATCTTGGAGATTCCTCCGGTAATGGAATGCGCTCCTACCTTGCAGAACTGATGGATGGCGGTGAGGCCGGAAATGATAGCATAGTCCGCGACGTGAACATGGCCAGCGAGGGTTCCGTTGTTGGAAAGGATGACATTATTTCCGACTTGGCAATCGTGTGCGATGTGAGCGTAGGAGAGGCAAAGATTATCTGAGCCGATTTGGGTCGGGGAGACTTCTTCGGTTCCGCGGTGGACAGTTGTGTTTTCACGAAAGACGTTGCGATCTCCTATTACGAGTGCAGTTGGCTCTCCGGAATATTTGAGGTCCTGTGATTTAATGCCGATTGCAGCAAAGGGAAAAAATTCATTTTCGTTGCCGATGTCACTGTTGCCGTGAATAACGACGTGCGAGTGGAGCTTACACCGTTCGCCCAGAGTGACGTTTGCTTCAATGACACAGTAAGGGCCGATCTCGGTATCGGCTCCGATTTTTGCGTTGGGTGAGACAATTGCGGTTGGATGAATCATGCTGACTTCTAGAGATCTGTAACCTCTTCGTCAGTGAAAAGCGAGCGTCCTTCTACGCTCGCTTCGATGAGCTCCCATTGCCGGTCTACATTAAGCCGAAAGCTTGCGAGGTGTGGGTGAGGCCATTGGTCGGGGGCGATCATGGAAAGGATGTTTCCACCACGAATACGGTAAAGGTGATAGGTTTCGCCGACGATAGGTTCGAAATTTATGTCTGCTTCATAGACGAGCTTGTTCCAGTTAAAATGCTCGATAGTCGCAACATACTCTTCCCGCATTTGGACAAGCTTTTGTTGTAGCTCGCGTTCGACTTGGCTGATACCGCGTGATTTGAAGGTGGAAAGATCGTTGGGGACTATTTTGGGACTCAGAGTCGAGACCGGATAGGGCATGAAAGCGCCTTGATTGATGATGGTTTCGGTTGTGAGTTCCTCCATGATTTTTTCTAACATGGCAGAGGTCGCGAGATGGGCAAATGGGATTTTGCGAAGAAGTTATGGGCTCGGAGGTCGACCCTATTCGATTACGGAGACTGGGATGGGTTATCCAGGGATAGGCGAGGCGCCTTGTGATCTGAGTATTAAATTACGAAACCATTGGGTTCTATACCTAAAAAAGCGGGCCTCCGAAGAGGCCCGCTTAGAAATTGAGTCGTATAACTAGACCAATGATTACTGGATTCCAGTTGGGAGCTTCACCACAGGAGTGTCGTTTCCGAAGAGGGAGTCCCGGCCGGTCTGGAAGAAACTTTCACGTCCGGAGGATTTGGCGGTTCCATCTTCGGCAATGTCACCCGCAGAGGATGATCCGTCGACAAGACCGTAAACATACTTATCTCCGTATGGGCCGCCATCGAATTTAGGGTCATCGCCGCCGCTCTTAATCGGAGCAATCACAAGAGGGGTGTAGCTTTTGGTGTCAGTAAGGGGGGCTTCGTCTTCGGCCATAATGTAGGCGAAGCTATTCTCGCCACGAGCGAGCAACTTGTCTGAGCTTCCTTTAATATTGTCTCCTTCTTTGGCGCCAATGACACCTGGGGCGAAAAACGCTTTTTCGGTGTCGATATTGTCGGTAGCCACTAACTGGGCAAGGTAGGCATTGGCATCATTTCCAGGAGGAAGGAAGTCGATACCTTCGTCTTCAAGGAGTTCGCGAGTTGATCGGCAAGGGTAAGCTCCTTTGTCACTCTTGAAACTCAACAAGCCGCCGACAACCGATTTCGAGTTGGCGAGTGCTTTGGTTCGGTCACCGGCCTTTTGAGCCTTTAGGATGAGCGGAGTCGCGATTCCAGCAAGAACCGCGATGATTGCAATCACCACGAGCAGCTCCACCAAGGTGAAGCCCTTCATTTTCTGTGTGTTTTTCAGTTTCATTATCGTGTCTATAGTCTTGGAGGCTACGCTCCGGTTTTAGTTGGCGTAGGAATCCCCGTGAAATTCCCCTTCCGGAGGAAGAATACTTCGCAGCCAAGTCGCGGCAAGATAAATCATCCGGCTCTCCGGGTGTTTATTTAAAAGCGGCAGCCAAGCCCTCAAGATCCGCCCCGGTGGCCTTATCTGCGGCGATGATGGCTTCCTTTTGCAATTCAATTAATTTGGCGACTCCCTCGCGCGAGAGTTGGAGCATAGCTGTCATTTGCTCGCTGGTGAAGACATCCTCCTCGCCACTCCCCTGCAATTCGACATATTCTCCGCTTTCAGTCATGACAACATTAAAGTCGACGGCAGCATCACGGTCCTCAGGGTAGTTGAGGTCGAGAATTGCTTCCCCTTTGTAAATTCCCGCACTCACGGCTGCGACAAGTTTTTTGAGGGGAAAATCCTTAAGTTTTCCCTGAGACATCAAACCATTGATCGCGATGGCCGCTGCGACACATCCTCCGGTTATTGAAGCGGTGCGGGTTCCTCCATCTGCTTGAAGGACATCGCAATCTATCCAAATGGTTCGTTTCCCGAGTTTCTTGAGGTCAAT
>Ga0228615_1001219_pt1 | contig 13160 bp, 6 predicted proteins | sample 16DmetaG_FD_190530 | JGI IMG/M metagenome (GOLD analysis project Ga0228615, IMG submission 190530) | Seawater microbial communities from Monterey Bay, California, United States - 16D | ecosystem: Environmental > Aquatic > Marine > Coastal | place: USA: California | collected 2016-10-17
TGTCATTCGTTACGCTAAACAGATAAAATTTCAAATTCAACACGTAATATCTACCCAGTCCCTCTGTACCATCCTAGCGACTCACTGAGAACCCATGTTATTGGAAAAGATACACATGGGCTTATGGTATGACCCATATGAATTTTCACCAAAAGTCAACAACACATATGTGTAGCTTCATTTTTCTGAGGAACCTATGTTGAAATCACCCATAATTACTGAATCTGAAACATTGGTGTTCTGAATAATCGTTGTTTGTTCGAAACCATGTTTCTTCAACAAATTTAGTGCGTTTTCAGCCTCGGAATATTCTTGTTTAGCCAACTCTGCTGCAGCTTTATTTTGGGCCAATAATGCAGTGATCTTTTCAATTTCGGATGCGTGATCAACTGATTCTTTGGAGTGTTGAAGTTGTAATATTTCAAGTGTCTCAGAAAGATTTTTTCTTTCGTTTTCAATGAGAAGAATTTGGGTTTGATTCTTACTTAATTGTCTTTCTTGGCTTGACAACTCTTGATTTACATCTTCCAACTTACGTATTTTATCAACAAGTTCATCATCAACAAATTCACTGTGTCTATTTAGAAACTCAACTGAAATTTCTTCTTTAGCAAAGATGCTACTCACAAAGGCTATGACCCCAACAACATATACTGAAAGACATACTTCATACGTCCATGAGTCTTCTGTGACTTTGAGTTCATCACAAGTTAAGCCTGGGTATCCCAATTCTTCAGGTGTTGTTCTACCTAATTTGCAGTCATCAATTCTCGTTTCTGTTAAATAAGGCGTGCCGTTAAACCATGACTGATAGAATAATTCTCCAACTATCATTGTTATTCCAAGGATAAAACAGTAAATACCTATTCTCCTCCAGGTCTTCCTGTAAAGCCACATAATTCTAACCACAGCAAATCAGGATTTATCATTATCTACAAGGGCTCCCCTTGTGTATACATACAGCCACATGGGTACCGAAGCGACACCCGTTAGTACAGAGGGGACCCATGCGATTATTTTGAATCAGAGGGTCGCGTTTGCAGCTACCCTCTCAAATACGCCTATCCAGAAGGAGATAAGAGGGTTTGAATCATGTGGGAGGTAATGAACCATTTTGGCTATCCTCACCAATATCCGTCGCACTAAATCAAATCGATTCTAACTTAGATGAACTTTTCATGATAGACGATGTCTATTATATGCAGGCACATTATGAGACAATTATGTCGGCCAAAGATGACGATGTTTTGCGTCTTAACAACTTGCTTTCAACAGGCCAATCAATAACAGGCGCTGCGAAAATTGTAAACGTGTCGTGTTCAATCGCTCAACGCCTCAAGAGGAAAAATCACCAATCGAACTATTCACAAGGTGACTTAAACTTGACAAAGAGCGTTCTCGGAGAGAACGCAGCAACTTTACAAGTGGCCAGTGGATCTATGAGTCATAAATTTCAACTGAGGGTTCGACATGCTTAGAGCGTTTTATTGGCGCCTTAATCTTGGTCTCAAGAAAATCAAATCAAATCGGCTTAGGAATAAACTCGGCAATAATATCAAAGCCATCATCACAAATAGTGAAAACGGTTTATTCGCAGTTGACCCAGAGGACCTTGAAGTAGGCCAAAAGTTGCGTTCTGGTGGATTTGGTATTGAAGAATTGCAACGATTAAAGAAATTCATCGACGATAAATCCAAAGTTTTGATTGTTGGAACGCACATCGGTTCGTTAGCAATACCGCTTTCAAAACATTGTAAGGAGGTGACGGCGATTGAAGCAAATCCGAACACCTTTGAATTACTAGAAATAAATCTCCACCTAAACAATGCTAAAAACATTACACCACACAACATTTTTGCTAATGATTCTCATGAAAAAGTAGAATTTCTACTCAACACAGTAAACTCAGGGGGAAGTAAAAGGAAACCAAAAAAGAGCAGTTTCCTATATGATTATGACAACCCAGAGATTATTGAATTAGAATCTCACAAACTTGACGATTATTTGCCTAACCATGATTATGATCTCATTCTACTAGACATAGAAGGGTCTGAGTACTTTGCAATGAAAGGTATGAAAGACATTCTATCTAATTGTAAAACATTAGTTGTTGAATTCCTGCCACATCACCTAAAGAATGTTGCAGATATCGATGTTGAAACTTTCCTCTCAGTTTTACCTGGTCATTTTACCAAATTTGAATTGCCAAATAATAAGCAAGAACACAACATTTCAGAGGTCAAGACAGTACTCCAGAAAATGTATGACTCAAACATTGGCGAGGATGGAATAATATTCACTTCGAATTAGAAATTAATTCAGATACATGTGAGATTTAGATTTTTGAGATTTCTAAACTATGAACTACTCATGAATAATCAGTTCACTCGTTACGGCGGATGAATGCTGCACTAAGTAGAGCAAGAGTTCCGATAATGGCGGTGAAACCAAGGACTATTGAACTATCCTCTTCAAAATATAATTTCCAAATCTGTGTAACATAGAAAGCCATACGATTTCAGTAAAATGACTCGCCCAATGAGTTGCATCAGCCCAATAACAGTGACGCACTGCAGTGTTCTTTGGTAAGTATTGCTCACGCTCAACCCTTTACCGCTCCAGTATCTGCTATGCTGGCTTCAGCGACTACTGTTGACTTTGAGCGTACTGCATAGCGTACTGTTGAGCGTAAGCGGCAGCAGTCTGAGCATCGTAGCCTTGTGAAGTGAATTGCTGGTAGTATTGCTGGTATACTGCGTCGTCCATGACTGGGGCTGCTGCTGCTGCCGGAGCTGCTGCTGCTGAGGCTTGAGCAGCATATTGTTGGGCATAAGCACGTGCAGTTTCCTCAGGGTATCCTTGGGCAATCAATTGCTGAACATATTGTTCGGTCTGGTCAATAACACCACCAAAGCCGCTATCAGTCATTGAGAAATCCTTCGAATTGTCTTCAGAACCCTTGCGTAAGAAGAACATAGTTCCAACCAATATCATGAGAACCAGTGCGCCAAGAGCAAGTGGCAATGCAAGACCAGCAAACGCTCCTTCAGCGGAATCTCCACTGGAGTCGGCTTGAGGTTTACTCCATTCACCATCTGCAAACGTCCAAGCGCCTGACCACTGACAGTCTCCATCTGAATCGAGAATGAATTCTCCACCATCAGCGAGAGCTTCGGGTGGTGCTTCAAGTCCTTGACATGCTGCTAACTGGAATTCTTGCCACTTCACAATCACGTGTCGTTCATCAGGTGCTTGTCCTTCGTAGATCCGGATAAAGACCCGTTGACTCACTGACTTGTTGGTATAGAAGTCTTCTAGAGACAGAGTGAGAGAGAATGTGTCTCCGTCACCTAGTCCAACCTTGGTCTTCGCCCAAGTTTCATCGTTTTCCATATTGAACTTGTCAATAGCACTCGCTGAGAAACTGTCCTCCATGAACGCAATTTCGACATAAACATCATTTTGCGTTTCTGCACCAGACAGCACAGTACCAGATACGGTGATGGTTGGAGATACAACTCGAGAATTGTTCAAATCAACATCAAGTTGGACTACTGGTTCATCATCACCGAAATCATTCGCTACAACAACGAAGTACATCCGATGCTTCTCTGAGAATTTATCGGCTCCATCATAAACCACAAGTTCGACTCGAATTTCAGTATTCGAGACTCCCGTTGCGTCAGTTGTAATGTTTCTGAACGTGTAGGCAAACAACCCATCACTCGCCGCTGTCTGAACAAAATCATGCCCTTCGATAGCGAAATCATCGTCTCCATACGGTGCATCAAACAGTACCTTCCATTCGTAGCGTTCAATGCCATTTCCTTCAAGGGCATCCGCATCCGATGAATTCCCTGCGTCGAGGTAAATCGTAACTTCTGCATCGTTTTCATTCAAACGAATTTGATGAACATCCCATTCTTTCGACTGAATTGTATTTGTGCCTAAGAATGACACTTGATTTGCATACGCATCTCGCATGTCAATCTGTGCATCTGCGGTAGGTCGTTCAGCGTCAGCATAAACATCGTTGGTTTCTACGGTTACCATAATCACTCGGGAATGGCCCAAATCATCGTGAAGGATGAGTTTGATATCCCAAGTTTCGCCTTGAGTACATTCAGTCGCTGAAGAAAGATCTTTCTTACAGAAACTCATTGTTGGATTTGTAATGCTGGTGTGGTCTGTACCACTCGCCATCGTTTCTTCGTCCCATGAGGTCGGGCCATCCAAAATCCAGTCTGCCTGAAGTGTCTCGGCTGTATCAGAAACGAAGGAGAAAGTTATCTCTGCATCGCTCTTCATGTAGTGTTTCTCGTAACCACCAGTACTCGCATCGTTCTCAGGGGTAACCCCGTTAATTTTAATGTCTAATCCGTCACCTAAAACTCCAAACCCATCCGGATAAGGAGTCACTTGGTACTTGAGCATGTTTCCAAGAAGAGGCAGAGTACTACTGTTCGCACGATCAGAAACTGCTTCGACATCCATTGTAGTGACAATAAGGCCTCCCGACTGATAACTGCAAACGCCCAGAATAGTAGCTTTTTGCTCAGCAGGAGTTCCGTCTTGTCGAATGATTCTCTGGAATGTTCCATCTCGCTTTGATTCACTGAAACCGCCGCAAATCTCTGGGACGTTCTTGGCACTTTGTGAAGTGGTATCTAGGACTGCCGTAGCAACGGTCTTGGCATTATCAAAACCTTGGAATGCTGCCAAATCTACATTGTCCATAAATGGATGATAAGGATCTGCAAAGTCTGTTTCTGAGAAAGTTATTGGAGAATCACCAAGATTCTTGTTCGTGATTGACAATCCAAAAGGAAGTCGGCCAGGTAATCCGTCATTTGTGCCATACACCTGAGAGCCCTGAGGGCCCAAATGAGCCTGAATTGTTCCACCTGCGTACATGAAGCCTTCAAGGGTGTCCTTATTCGCAGTCGTACCTAACTTCTGGAAGTATCCTTTACCATTACCATTCTCACTGATATCTTTAGCAGTGTCATAAGTCACCCACGGCAAGACAATCTTGTCGTAATGAGTGAACCATCCACTGTCAAAGTAGGTATCCCAATCGTTGATCTCATATTGAGTATATGTCATACCAAGTATGTCAAGGTCCTGCTTGATTTTCGTGGTAATTGTAGGTCCAAGTATTGCGACATCAATTGTATCTGCAAATGCGGCATGGAAGTATCGAACATTGCCGGATGGGTTCCCATTGGCAAGTTCAGCTGAAAAACTGATGTTGTACTTGTGTCCATCATCCCACCCGTTCCACGGAGTGAATGTGACATCAACTACTTCCTGTCTATCTAGTGGTTGAGATGGCCCAGCCGTGGTGCTGTGGGCGATGGAATTATCTGTCATGTCGAATATATCCATGTTGAAAATGTAGTCACCTGGAAGAACGCCGTTGCGCGCTCGTATGGTCCAATCATGGGTCAAAGAACTGTCAATAGGCATCACACATTCCAAGGTGTTATCCTTCAAGCAACCCAATGAATTTGGTGTTTCTAGAACAATATTAACAGACTCAACATCGAAGATAACAGTCTTTCTGTTGTTTGATGTTGACAGTTCATCATCATTAAACCAAGATTTCCCGGGTATAGTATTATCAAATATTGTTTCGATTTCAATCTTGTAAACACCACCAACAAATTCATGGTTACCTAGCACGCTGGTTGCACTCTGTTGAGCATCAACATTGGTGCGGGATACTGTGTATGAATTGTCTTCATAGAAGGTGAATTCCTGCAGCGAGATATTGTTGAAACCAATACCCTTGAATCCATCATTCATTCCGTTACGACCATCATCGTCGGATTGGAATTCGAAGTTAATATCAACCGTTGAACCTTTGAGGTCAATACATTCGGTCCCCCATGTGTCACTAGGGCCGGTAACGTTGTAGACATACAAGTGAGTCAAATCGATACTTGAGGTTATCACAAGGCCATTTGTATTGAAGAACAAAGCGCCGGGGGATGATCCGTCAGTCGACCTTTCATCGCCAATGAAAGTAATTTCATCCGTATCAAATGGCTCAGTCTCATTTACGATGTTGTCTTCATTTTCATCCACTTGACATGTCCCGTCTTCGTTGTAATCATTCCACTGACCGAAAAGGTAGTATTCGTAGGATGAACTGCCGCGTATGGCATCAAGAGTGATTACTGCATAGTCGCCAGGGGCCTCGATGGAGGTCTGATCTGCACCGACTGTGTAGAACGTGTCTGCATAATGCTCAAAGTTCAACGAAACGAAATCTCCAGACAAGGAGGTCAAGTCAACATCTGGGATTGTCAGTGACTCGTTCCAAGCATCTCCATACCCTCGGGAGCCTGTGTCGCATGGGTGTCCAAACCAGTATGCTGCACTGTCGAAGATAATATCTTGGCAAGGCACACTTGAATCGTTGTAAACTGCACCTTTAGCAGGTTGGTTCTCAGTGTAAATAATTCCATCAGCTCCACCTTCAAAAGATTCCGTACAGTTAGTTCGAGATGCACCGCAGAGGATGCTCGAAGGATCGGCGTTGAAGACGGTCGCCACGATATCAAAATCAACGGGCGTATTTCCGTAGTTGTTTGTAGTTACTTCAATGTCGAAAAGACCTTCTGGATACAATCCTCCCGGATTGAAATATTCAAGTTGTTCAACCATCGGGTCGTAAAGATTGAATGGCGTCACATAAGCGATTAATTCATCGTTTTGGCTCTGCTCATCCCATGAATTCCCAGAGAGAACAGCAGAGATTCGATATGTTGTATCGTTCAGCAAGTCGGCGGTAATTGAGGTAGTATATTCTTGACCCGGTCCAAGGTTGTTAAGCGGTACGGGAGCCTGTTGTTCTTGTGGATTTGGTTCAAACGCAGTTGTTTGTTTGTAAATTTTGAGATTGTCAACTGCATAACCGTCTCTTCCACTCCAAAGAGATTCATTATCATCAGAGATTGAACCTTCAAATCCCGTTCGAAGTCTAAATCGAATATCGACGGTTTCTCCAGCCCACGGACTGAGGTCGAATTCACCAACGCCGTTTTGACTGAAACTGTCCCATCCATAGTATGTGCCAAACGAATAGACATTGTAATAGTAAGTTCCTTCGGGTGAACCACGCCAATTGTCTTGTTTGTTCGTTCTGTCGCCATCAAATCCACCCCACATCGAATCGCTGGATGCACAGGCACCATCAAGTTGTGCGCTTTGAGGACATGCGATTGTCGACCATCCAGTCTCTGTACTGCCGACTTCAATCATTGCGAGATCATCCCAAACATCACTAGCAAGGAATTGTCCATTTTGAGCAGATCCTAACACACCATGGCCTAAGTGTCGGAATAAATCGACACTCATGAATGCACGATCGGAACCACTAAGGTCAACATCTTGCAAAATCATTGCATCGTCCCAGTTCTTTCCGTATCCCGTCCATGTAGCACCGGTTGAATTGGTGTCGTAGTATCCCGCCCACATGAAATCAGTGGGGTTGTTGTAATTCGCATCTACATCAGGTGCTGTCAGACGTGTCTCTCGAGATTCTGCTTCACCTGCTGGGCCATAATCGAAATCGTATTCATCATCGCTTTGGGTGTGATTTTTTTCTTCGTGCCACATTGTGGATTGGTCGACGTATTCTTCGAATGCCCAGGTACATCCTGCACAAGCTGCCTTGTTCTCAGGCGCATCCCAATCCATCTCGTAGACTGTTGTGTTGGTTGAGTTTGCAGAATCGACTACCTGCAGTTTAACGTCAAGGGTTGCTTGTTGCCCGTTCAGAACATTCATTCCGGTATTGGTGACAGTAATTTCGATGTCACGGGTACCCTCTCCAACTATGCCGAAGAACTCATCAACAGGAGAAATATCAACGCCGGAAACGGACAAATCTAGATTATCCATTTCAATGACAGAAACGGTATCGTATTGCCCCTCCCAACCAAAGTTATCTCTCCACCCATTGGAGAACCGCCAGTTGGTGTGACCGATTACAAGGTCATCAGCTGAACCACTAGCACCAGCAAGTTGCCCCACATCCACGACGCTCGGCCGGCGACCGGCTGCATAGGACAATGGGCTCAAATGTCCACCGTTTCCGTCAGAAAGGGTAACTTGAACTGATGTCGGGAAGTTGAGGTAGAATGAGGAGGTTGAGCCACCAGCAGAATCTGTTGTGTTGAGTTGATATGCCAGAGTTGGGTTGACGAAATCTGGCTCCTGGTCACCATTAAGGTCTGAAACCGCAACATTCCATGAAAGGTATGGGCCAAAGTAAGCAAGGCTCGGAGTTGTCCACGTACCTACAGATGTTGCAGTTACATACGTGACATTCTCAAGATTGCCATCGATCAAAACCATTGCGTCAATCACATCGTCTCCATCCATATCGCCGATAGCAAAGTCCGAGGAAGTGTCTGTATTCATGTTGATAACATGGGAGTTAATTGGCGGATTTGTAGCACTGAAAGTGTATGTAGCAGGGTATGAATTGGTAAGACAACTGTATTCGATGATGGTCATGTTATCATCGTGACCTGGATTGGTAACCTGGTTAGCGTTGTAGTCAACACCTTGTCTACGCTGGAGCCAAATATCATCATCTGTACAGGTTCCTGTAATGCCAACTGTTTCGGTTTCTCCCCAGTCACCAATCTCGATGTTTTGGTAGACGTTTTGTTGGGATGAGCCAAGAGTAGTAATCGTTCCTTGAGTACTTGAGGTAATTGGCCCTCGATACAAGACCACACGCTGAGATGAAAGGTCGGTAAGTAAATCCAAAACATAGATGTCGTCATTACCGTCTTGGTCTGCATCTCCAACTGCCAAATCAAATGCGTAGAAATGCGTGAAACGTTCACCGATGCTCCAGGTTTTCTCATTGCAGCCACCGTTTTCGATGATGGTTACGTTTCCTGGCTCTCCTGCAGGCGCACCGTTATCGTCGGTCTTGAAGGGATTGTTTCTTTGAAAGATAACAATGTCAATCGCAGAATCGCCCGTAAATTCCCCTACTTCTACGGATTGGACATTCGAAAACTCATCCCAATCTGCATTTCGGCTTGTGTTCTTTGAGACCCAAATATCTTGGCGCTCCGAGAAATCACCGGTGCCATCATTCCAAAGAATGCTGATGGTGTGCGTACCGTCGGTTGCAACAGCGAGGTCGTTGTGCCCATCACAATTAAAATCGCCAATTGCAACATCGTGAGGATCACGGTTGGTCGTATACGAACGAGCCACTGATGCGCTTGCTGTGGAAGCAATCGCTGCAGTCGTCGAAAGTAACATCAGCATGACGAGAAACATGCTTAGGGCGCGGCTCTTGAGGTGGTTGTTCTTGGAAGACATCAACATCACTAGCCTCCCCAACCTCTGTTGCACTTTAATTCCTTTGCTTTCAGGTTCTCTTAAGAAAACTTTCAAATCAAGTGCAGCACAACGAATAGTAATTAAAAAAGAGTATTGGCCCAAATTGAACAAACGCAATAAAGAAGTCGTTAAGATTAACCAAATTTACCCGACAGCCATCGTGGAGACGGACCCCATCCAGTGGCATCTCCTCCGTGAACTTTGACTAGTTTTCCTGCAGAGAAAAGAGATTCGAGCCAAACTTCGAGTTTGGTACCTTCACGACCGCCTAGACGTTTGCTGGCAATCTCTTCGATATCTTCGGTTTTGAGTGCTGTGATGCCATAATCACGAACAACAAGATTGAGCAATTCACGCAACCAAGCTTCAGCCATAGGATCAACGCTCATGGCACCTTGAACAGGACGAGGAGGTTCCATCTCCTCAAGTGCCTCCATCAATTCGATTGGGTCCGGGCGTATCGGCGCTTCAAGTCCGAGTGATTCCAGTTCTTCGCCCAAATTAAGTTGCCCAATCGGGCGACGTACCACAGGTATTCGGGATGGATCGGGCGTCGGCCCCATGTCGCGTGGTTTTTCGTTGTTTGAGTTCGCTCCTTGTGGAGAGAATTCTTCATCGGAATACGTAGGAATATCAATTCCAGAAGTATTGGTGGCCCGTACTTCTGAAGCAATGGGCATCGACCACCCTACACCTCCTAAATCGAGCTCTTTGGTTCGTTTTTTGACCCATGAGGCCTCACCTTCAATCATGACATGAACATCATGTTCATCAGCACGGAACCGGTAACGAACTTGACCTTTCAACTCAACCATAGTGTCACCATTCCATACTGTATATTCAATGTACGCATCCTAAAACATTAATCTTCTTTTGCAAGTTGGCGAAGAACCGTATGTAGAATTCCGCCGTTACGATAGTATTCCACTTCAACTGGAGTGTCAAGACGAACTTGTGCTTCAAACGTAGACGTGTTTCCAGTTGGATGCCGTGCAGTGACGGTGAGATTTTGTAACGGTTGAACATCATCGGTAATTGGAATTGTAAATGATTCTGTTCCATCAAGCCCCAAGGATTCATGAGATTCTCCTTCTGTAAAAGTCATCGGTAAAACTCCCATACCGACCAAGTTGGACCGGTGAATTCTCTCAAAAGATGTGGCTATGACTGCTTCAATCCCAAGTAAATACGTTCCTTTGGCCGCCCAATCTCTAGACGAACCTGTTCCGTACTGGCTGCCGGCTAAAACCACTTTAGGGCCGGAATATGAGTGTGCTGCATCATAAACTGATACGACTTCACCAGTTGTAAAATCGGAGGCAAATCCACCCTCTGTGCCCGGAGCCATTTGATTTCGGATTCGCACATTGGCAAAAGTACCTCGCATCATGATTTCGTGATTGCCCCGTCGGCTTCCAAAAGAATTGAAGTCGGCTTTTTCGATTCCTCGTTCTACCAGCCATTTTCCAGCCGGGCCGTTCGCTGGGAATGAACCAGCTGGAGATATATGATCTGTCGTGATAGAATCACCCAATTTTAGCAGAACACGAGCCTCTTCAATGCTAGAAATTGGTTCTGGTTGTGGAGATAAGCCGGAAAAGAATGTCGGAAGACGGATGTAGGTTGAATCTTTTTGCCAAGGATAAAGCGGACTTGGCTCTGAAGGTATGCTGTCCCAGCGAGGTTCGTTCATTGCATCAGCATATCGCTGCCGGAACATTTCGGGGGTAATGACTGTCATGGCTTCACTCAACTGTTCTTCACTTGGCCAGATGTCCTTCAGCATAACTGGAGAACCGTCTGTTGAGTAACCCACGGGCTCTGTTGCAAGGTCCACCTCAAGATTTCCAGCCAAAGCGTACGCAACAACAAGAGGAGGACTTGCAAGGTAAGACGCCTTGACTTTACCGTGGACCCGACCCTCAAAATTTCGGTTACCTGAGATAACTGAACCTACAATGAGGCCCGCCTCATCTATTGCAGAATCAATGACCTCGGGGAGAGGCCCAGAATTCCCAATACACGTCGTGCAACCATAACCAACAACATTGAATCCAAGAGCATTGAGATCTTCTTGGAGCCCCGATGCTTCGTAATATTCAGTAACAACTCTGCTTCCCGGAGCAAGGGAGGTCTTGACCCATGGTTTGACTTCCAAGCCGTGAGCGCGTGCGTTTCGGGCCAAAAGTCCTGCTGCAAGCATAACACCAGGGTTTGAAGTGTTGGTACATGATGTAATTGCGGCAATAACTACGTCTCCGTGGTTTAAATCAAAGGTTTGACCGTCTTTAGTAACTAAAGCGCCGTTCGAAAGTTGGTCGTTAGTTAATCCATGGCCGTGGTGACCCAACTCATGAGTTAGGGATTCGATGAAATGCTGCTTCATGCTGGATAGGTCAACCCTGTCTTGAGGCCTCTTTGGCCCGGCTAAAGCAGGTTGAACACTCGACAAATTCAGTTCTAATGTTGCAGTATACGACTTCTCTTTAGAGTCGGAAGAATACCACAAGCCTTGTGCTCGAGCATAGGCTTCTACACCTTCAATCGAAGATTGTTCACGTCCGCTCAATCTCAGATATTCAAGAGTCCGTTCATCAACTGGGAAAAAGCCACATGTCGCCCCATATTCTGGCGCCATATTTGCGATTGTAGCACGGTCTGCTAGGGTAAGTTCAACCATGCCTGGGCCGAAGAATTCAACGAATTTTCCAACAACACCATGCCCACGAAGAAGTTCAACGATGCGTAGCGTCATGTCCGTAGCGGTAACTCCAGGATTCAACGAACCTGTGAGGCGCATGCCGACAACATCCGGGGCCAACATGTAGATTGGTTGTCCGAGCATGACTGCTTCGGCTTCAATTCCACCAACACCCCATCCTAAAACTCCCAAGCCATTAACCATGGTCGTGTGGGAGTCGGTTCCTACAAGCGTATCTGCAAGCCAAATGCCGTCCTCTTGACGAGCAACACTGGCCAGATACTCAAGGTTAACTTGGTGAACAATTCCTCTGGATGGAGGCACTGCTTGGAAGTTATCCAAGGATTGTTGACCCCATTTTAGGAAAGTGTATCGCTCCATATTGCGGTGATATTCAATGTCAAGGTTCAGTTGAAGAGCGTCGCTATGACCTCCGTCTATATCGACTTGAACCGAATGGTCAATTACCAAGTCAACTGGAACTTGTGGGTTGACTTTCTCCGGGTCTCCGCCCATTTCTACCATTGCATCTCGTAGAGCAGCCAAATCGACAACCGCTGGAACTCCGGTAAAGTCTTGTAGAATTACTCTTGATGGACGGAATGGAATTTCGCTGCGTTCCCCATTCGGTTTCCAACCTGCGATATTTTGAATATCTTCATCACGGACCAAGAAACCATCGTTACCTCGAAGCGCCCCCTCGAGTAGAATCCGTATTGAGTAAGGCAAATCAGTGGTGTCAATGCCGTTCTCGTCTAGGCCATCGAGCGCGAAATATTCGCCGCCAACAGAAAGGGCTCTGCGAGCGTTGTATGGGTCTAGGGTCGTCATGTCACCTCCGACTAGGCACATGTCTATGAACACAACCCCTACTGAACATCAAATTGCGCGTCAAAAAAGTGCTCACCAGAACTGATACCATGGGGTTGTGATTTCTCCAAACGTTGCGCTGTTCAATGAGACGGTGTTAACAGGGGTGCTACCCGAACTACCCCCGGTTGGAACTGCATCAATTTGGTCAACGACACCTTGGCCGGCAACAACTTTTCCAAAGACGGTGTGTACGCCGTCCAAATGATTG
>Ga0228615_1001220_pt1 | contig 13148 bp, 15 predicted proteins | sample 16DmetaG_FD_190530 | JGI IMG/M metagenome (GOLD analysis project Ga0228615, IMG submission 190530) | Seawater microbial communities from Monterey Bay, California, United States - 16D | ecosystem: Environmental > Aquatic > Marine > Coastal | place: USA: California | collected 2016-10-17
TTTTTTAAAGCTTCATTCATTTTTCTTTAATCTTCTTTATATCCAATCATCTTATCCCAAATTTTAATTCGATCTTCTGAGATGCCAGCTTCAATCACATCACTGCGAAATCTTTTATAAGAATATGGATTCATTAGTTTTTTTGTATTGAAAATAAATACCGCGATTCCCCAAATGTTAAATAAAATACAAGCAATGAAAACTTCTGTTCTTATAAGATCAGAAAATAATATAAACATAATTACCGAAAGATAAGTCTCTGGTTTAGTTAGCAGCATAGCTATAGCCATTTTTTCAGGTGGCAAAATCATCCACAAAAGCATCATAATTAATGCAAGACCAATAAATAATAATTCGATTTCAAATCTAGTCACTGCGCCTTCTAATATGCCATTTAGAGCAATGAAACCCAGAAAAAAACAAACTATTGCATGAAACTTATGCTGCATTTTGTCTTCCATGAATAGGTACGCGTTCAACTTTCCATTTAAGTTTGTCCAAGAAGGAAGTTTTCTAAAAAAATCGTCAAAAATTTCAAATATACCCAAACCTAAATAAACTATCATCTCTATCCAAAGCACTATCTTAAGGGCAAGTGTTAACTCAAAAAGCTCTGTGGAACTCATAAAAAGGAATTAAATATTTAATCCAAAATTATTAGAAATGAGCCAATTGCCAGAAATATACATTGCCCAAATCGCCTGAAATATTATCACTAACCAAGAAAATAAAATTCCCATTTGTCTGAATATGATGTTTCCTCCTCCGATTAAGGTATAGGCATGCGAAATTCTAGCTAAAATAAATAAATCTCCGAAAATTACAATTGCTAAATCAGGTATCTGCCCAACAATTTCTAATGCAAAAGACAAAGCCAGAAATAGAAGAGCATACTCAATAAAATTTCCATGTGCCCTCTGAGCAGAAAGTAATTCTTCACTCTCTCCGGTGCCTAAGCTAATTTGAGTTTTGAGTCTTTGTCTGACGGTAAAAAAAGATAAAATAATTGCAAAAAAGCCAAGCGCCCCTGCATAAAATAAACTTATCATTTAAATTTAATTGTAGTTATTACTACTAAGCTCAAGACCTTTAAGATCTCCTTTGTCACGCCATTTTTTCATGAGCTTGAAAAAATTCAGAGCTCCTCCGCCATATGGATTATTCTGCGGAGCTTGCATGGGCTTACCTTCATTATTGTAATAACCAGGCGTGCAACTTTCTTGAAAACTCAACATATCTCTAGAATTATCTATGATGGTTTTAACCCAATTTTCTTCACCTTCTTTTGAAGCTTCAACAAGTGACACACTTTTTTCCTTCATGCTGTTTAAAATATATGCAAGATGGATACTTTGTTCATCAAGAGAGTGAGTGTAGTTTGCTGTGAAGCCTGCTTGTTGAGGGCCAAAGAAAAAGCTATTGGGGAATCCCCTACTATGCATTCCATGCATGGTGGAAAGGCCATCTTTCCATTTGTCCATAATTGACAGACCTTTTCTACCATAAATTTCATAACCACTTCTTCTAGTGTAATCGGTGCCTACTTCAAAGCCTGTCGCAAAAATAATACAGTCTACTTCGTACTCTTTTCCATTGAACAGAATTCCTTTTTCTGTGATTTTTTCTAAGCCCTTGCCTTGAGTATCAACTAAAGTTACATTTTCACGATTGTAAGTATCAAGATATTCATCATGAAAACATGGTCGTTTACAAAATTGTCGGTAGTAAGGCTTTAAAGATTCTGCAACATTTGGATCTTTTACTATTTCTTCAGCTCTTGCTCTAATTTGCTCCATTTTTGCAAAATCTACCATTTCGACTTTATTGGATATATTTTCTTTACCAACAAAATTCATGAATTTATCTGCCATATAAGGCTTTAAGCCTTTTTTATAAAAATCTTTATTTAAAGGAGCTAGTAGTGCCCATGAAGCCATCCTGAGTTTAGAAGGGCCTGATGATCTAAATGCAGCCAATATGGTTCTAAAAATTTCAGTCCATCCATCATTTACTAAATCTTCACCGCTGAAGTCACCTGCTAGGAATCCTTCAAAATTTGCTCTTCTTTTTTCATGCCATCCTGGTTTCATCGAGGCAAACCAAGATTCATCGGTTTCTTTGTTTGCTCTTACATCAATTGACGATGGTGTTCTTTGAAAAACATATAGCTCTTTTGCAGATGCTCCTAAGTGAGGAATACATTGAACTGCAGTTGCTCCTGTACCAATAATAGCTACTCTTTTGTTAGAGAGATTTTCAAGGTTTCCATGAGAGGATCCGCCAGTATATTCATAGTCCCAACGACTTGTATGAAAAGTATGACCTTTATATTCATTGATACCATCTATTGCGGGAAGCTTGGGTCTATTTAAAGGTCCATTTGAATGAACTACAAAATTTGCAGTTATCTCATCGCCTTTATTAGTTTTGATTGTCCACAATCCAGAATCATCCGACCACCTTGTTTCAGTTACTTCGGTTTGCAATATAGAGTTTTCGTGAAGTTTAAACTTTTCTGCAATAACGCCACAGTATTCAAGAGTTTCAGGAGCATTGGTGTATTTTCTTTTGGGTATAAATCCGGTTTCTTCAAGCAAAGGAAAGTAGATATAAGATTCAATATCACAAGAAGCGCCAGGATATCTGTTCCAATACCAAGTTCCTCCAAAATCTCCTCCTTTTTCTATAATTTTGAAATCATCAAATCCTGCCTCTCTGATTCTTGCAGCAGCAAGCATTCCGCCGAAACCACCGCCAATAATGGCAATTTCAGTGTGCAGTTTTAAGGGATTTCTTTCAGCTCTTTCTTCAACATACGGATCTTCTATAAAGTAAGAAAAATCTCCTTTAACCTCTTTATATTGATCATTACCATCGGCGCGCACACGCTTATCTCTTTCTTCTTTGTACTTTTGTCGAAGTTGTTCCGGATCAAAATCAAATTTTTCTATATTAACTGCCATATGAAATTACCTTAATAAATTAAAAAAAATATAACTTATGACATTCATCGTGTCAAAAGATTGTTTTTCTGCAAAGAATTATTCAAGAAAAAGAGGAATATTAAATTTATGGCTAAATATACTGCTAGAGGCAGAATATATTGATTTGCTTCAGGAAGAAAAAAAGAGATTAAGAGAACGCCTATAAAGCAAAATATTCTTAAAGTGTCTACCAATAAAGCTTTCTTACAATCTAACCATAAAGAAACACAATATGCTGTTGAAACCATTGCTGAAGCAATAAGAACGCCTTGTACTATGTTTATTTCGCCTAATTCTATGAATACCGTACTTATAAGAGAAACAAACATCAGTTGAAAAAAAGCATAGCTTTTAGATGCAAAAGAAGAATTAGGGTTGTATTTTTCAAAATCATTAGCATTAAAGTTCATTTTTGGAGACAAATGTTCTGAATCTGCGGGAATCCATCTCGTAGGTGCAATCAAGACATAGAGTTTATCTTTTATGCTTTTTGTATAAAAAATTTCTTTAAGCATCTTAAAATAAATGTGAAAATTTGCCCAAACTGGATTAAAGGTTTTTAAAGAGCCTCTGATGCCATAAATACAAGACACTTTATCTTCCTCCTCTTTAAAAGTTCCGAATAATCTGTCCCAAATAATAAATACGCCGCCATAATTTTTATCTATGTATTCTTCATTTTGAGCATGGTGAACTCTGTGATTAGATGGAGAAACAAAAAATAATTCAAACCATCCTAATTTGGGAACATGTTCAGTATGAACCCAAAATTGATAAATAAGATTAACCGAAGCAACGGAAACAAAAACATACGAAGGTACGCCGATAACAAAGAGAGGAATATAGAATGCCCAGGTCAAAAAGAAACCTGTTCCTGTTTGTCTTAGTGCGGTAGAAAGGTTGTAATCTTCGCTTTGATGATGAGCAACATGAGATGCCCAGAAGATTTGTCTTTCATGACTTATCCTGTGAAACCAATAATAAAAAAAGTCATAAGCAACAAAAGCAACGAACCAAGTAAAAGGAGAACTTGAATCCCACCTTGGAAGAGAGAAATATGTTTCTAGAAAAAAGAAAACAGCTCCTCCCAATCCTATCTTTAGTGCCGTACTGGTAGATCGAAGAGCTCCCATGAACATGCTGGATAAAGCATCATTAGCTCGATAAGTATTTTTATTTTTTAGCCAGCCAAAAGAAAGCTCTATGAGAATAGCAAGTAAGAAGAATGGAACCGCATAAGGAACATAATCCATAAATTTTACAATTGTTTAATCGCGCAGAGCTTGTTACCAGAGGGATCTCTTAAATATGCCAAGTACATTTTCATGCCTTCAAATTCTCTAACGCCAGGCGCATCTTCAATGGAAACTCCACCAGAGTCTAGTCCAGCAGCGTGCCATTTATCTCCCTGTGCTCCATCTTCTATATTGAAGCCTATAGTTGAACCGTTTCCTGGAGAGGCTTGCTCCCCGTCAATAGGCTCTGAAATACAGAAAGTCATTCCCTCTAAAAAATAAAAGTATCGAGTTTGACCAGTAAGATTTGGAACCATGAGTCCTGGTTTTGCACCTAAAACTCCTAAAACATTATCGTAAAAAGTTTTAGATTCCTCTATATCATTTGCTCCAACCATAATATGACTAAACATAATTTCCCCTATGATTTGTTTTCTATTTTTAGTAGGGTCTGTCGCCTACGACTGTAACCCTTTCAACTTTTCTTACTTGCGGCCAATAATCTGACACAGCGTAGTGTTGGCACGCTCTATTATCCCAAAAAGCAATCGAATCCTTTTCCCAGATAAATCGACACTGATACTCAGGTATTGCCGCTTGAGCATATAAAAAATCTAGCATAATGGAAGATTCTTTAGCATCCCAGTCTTTTATATATTGTGTAAAAGCTTTGTTTACGTATATAACTTTTTGTTTTGTATCAGGATGCGTGCGAATCACAGGATGTTCAGGACTAGGATACTTTTGATTAAAAACCTCTATCTCTTCCTCACTTTTGCCTTTTTTGATCAATCTTTGTCTAAAACCAGCAAAATCATGAACAGCGATTGCTCCTTCTAACTTCTTCTTCACATCCTCAGACAGCCCATCATAGGCCATGCACATGTCAGAAAATAAAGTATCGCCTCCAACTTGAGGGCCTTCGATCATGCGCAGAATAGATCCCAGGGAAGGTTCTTCTCTCCAGGTAACATCAGAGTGCCAAGTGTTTTCTCTACCTTTGCTCTTTTCGTTGTGAGTTATGCTGAGAACCTCTGGGTATCCTTCTTTGTGCGGCGCAAAAGGATGAACTTCCAGTTCACCAAATTTTTTTGCAAACCTCAAATGATCTCCGGTACTGAGATTCTGTTTGCGAAAAAAAATTACTTTATAAATGAGAAGAGCCTGGTAAATAAACTCATAAGTTTTTTTATCAAAATCTTCCCTCAGATCAATTTCTAAAAGCTCAGCTCCAATACTTGGCGATATGCGATTTACTTTAAAAGGCAAGTCTTGCTGTTCGAAATTTTCAATGCTCAAAGTTTCCATGAGGTAATAGATTAAAAAATTTAAAGTTTTTTTACAACTTTCTTAAGATTTTGATGCAATTTAGGATCTAATGCGCTCAATTAAAAATCCTACAAACAATAAAAAAACAAAAAGAACAAATCTTAAATCAGTTATGAAAGGCGTTTCTACAGGAATAGCTATAGTTTTATCCAATGCTTCAACTTTATATTCATGTCTTTCTTCAAAAACAGGATTCATGCCAATTTCAAACAAATCTCTTCTGCTTCTATATCTAAATATTGCCACTATGTCCCACTCTTCCATACCTTGGGCAGCAACAATATCTAGGGCTGGATTCAAAACGTAAGCAAAAAATACAGGATGAGATGCGCGTTTTAATAGTTGGGGCCACATATATTCCATATAGTGAGCCTGCAATTCAAGCGAAGTTGCCCCTTCTCCAGTAGCTTCCATTGTGCGCGGCGCTTCATTACTATCTAAAAAGTTCACCATATAAAAGTCTTTGCCATCATCCTCTCTCATAAACTTGAATGCTTTTTTCCATTGTTCAGAATCCCTTCTCTCAGAATCGCTTTTTTCATAGATTTTTTTGTAAGTTTCAATTTCCTGGTCTGTGAGTGGGCCAGATAGATCTGTATACCAGAGAAAAAATAAAATATAGATGAAGCTAATTGGAACCCAGATTTTTATAGAAAGAGACATTAATGAAACTCTAATAATGAAATAACTAAACTTTTTTTGTTGTCCAAAATTTTAACATATTCAGTGTTGTTTCATCTTTTGCAAAAAATTGATGATATAGAGCTGCAAGAATATGAATAAGAATCAAGGCAATGATTGCATTTGTACAAAATTCATGAAATCCCCTGATTATAAAAAATGTATTTTGGTTGTGAACTGCAAAAGCTAAATCAACGCCAAAGACTATTATTGGGTCTGAAGCAAAGCTCGCCATTGATATACCAGTGATTATGAGACCTGCCATAAGAAAGTATAAAGAATAATGTCCTAATTTTGCAGAAACTACCTGCCAGGCAGGCATAGTTGATGGTAGTTTTGGAGCTCCATAAAAATATCGTAATATTACTCTTAAAATAAACAAGAAAGTTACAATCATGCCAGCTGTTGCATGATCAGCTCTTGATTCAAGCCTGTCCCATAATTCCATATTGCCACCAAACTTTTGGGCGACGTTAAGATCTAACATAATAATAATTGCCATAAGCCAATGGATTATTTTCTGTGTCTTTAAGTAATCTATAGTCATAAAAATAGTTTAGTCTAAATCAATGGCGTATTTTTTAAGGATCTCTAAATCAACAATTTTTATAGACTTTCTATTTGTTCTTCTTAAAAAGATTTTAGGAGCCATATCATTCTCATAAGCTTCTTTCCAACGTTCTGCGCAAACACACCAGTGATCACCCTCCTTTAAACCTGGAAAATTAAATTCTTCTCTTGGCGTAGAAAGATCGTTACCTTTTGATTTAGAAAATTCTAAAAAATCATCCGTAATGTATGCACAAACAACGTGTAAACCCTGATCAAAATTATCGGTATGACAGAATCCGTCGCGAAAAAAGCCAGTAATAGGATTTGAACAACATTCCTCTATTTCTTCTTCAAAAACATTGAATTGTTTTTCCATTTTAGGTGATCACTAAAATTATGAGACAGAGTAATAAAGTAGATAGAGTGAGTATTACACTTAACAAGTGCAGATACTTAAAACTTTTGTCTCTTCCCTCATCTCTAGCTTTGTTTGTTGCCGGCACGATCAAATAAGAAATGCTCATTAATAAAAAAGAAAAGAAAAAAAGTATTTGAAGCGAAAGACGATCACCAATTACTGATATGACAACTCCTATGACACTAAGTACTGCTACATTTAAAAATAATTTTGGAAAAATAGCTCTTAAAAAAGGTCCGGCTTGTTCTTCAGAGTAAACTTTAAAGATAGTAGGAGCATTCAAAGCTGCTTGAAACAAAATCATTCCAGCCATTAGTCCCGCAAGAAAAAGATATAAATTGTTCATAAAATTACTCTTCTGTTAGTGATTTGGCCCATAAAGAAACATCTGGAACTTCTTGGGCGTCGAAAATAAATTCTTGGCCAGGGCCAATATTTGTATCGACTAATAGTTTTTTGTTGTCTTTCCATTTTAGACGGTTTAAAAAAATTTTACTCTTCTTCTTTGCCGGATTAGCAAAATATTTCTTGGGAAACTGCCACATAGATTTAGTATGATTAGGAGCGCTAAGTACTAGTTTTTTTGAAAATTTTTTAAATAAGCCAAAATTTTTTCTTGATACATATATTGTATTGTTTTTATATTGTCGATATTTGGGGTCGTGTGGATGTGAAAGATTATATTTCTTTAAAAAATTTGCGATCTGATTATCACCTTCCAAGATCTCTTCAATTTGTAGCCATCCAAAAATTTTATGGATATTAATTTTTGGATTATCCGTTTTTTTAAACCACCCAAAAAATAAAAATAGATCTCCTATACCAACACCATTATTTTTAAGCTCAGATTGTGCACTACCCGCCTGACCAAAAAGTCCAATTTTGTCATTAAGAGCGGGATCATAATGGCAAAAATCTTCAGAAGTAACCTGTGTGGATGAAACTTCCTGCAAAGCTTGAGTTCCATTGATGCCATTGAATTTAAGCTCACGATATTTTTTTGGAGATTTTCCATTTTGAGGAATAGGAAGAGAGAAAATATCGCCATTTTTAAATATCGGTGAAGGTCTTCCTCCATATTTTGAATCAAATCCTTTTCTGCTTAAAATAACTCTTTTCATAAGATAATTTATAACTATGGCCAAAGCTTTTCTTTTTCACAACCCTAGATGCAGCAAGTCTAGACAAGCCCTAAATCTACTTGAGCAAGAAAAAGAAAATTTTGAGGTTTTCATGTATCTTGATGAGAAACTTGAAAAAGATTTTTTGACAGAAATAATTCAAAAACTTGATATGAGACCACGAGATCTTTTGAGGACAGGAGAATCTGCCTATAAAGAGAATAATTTAAGAGATCCAAATATTTCAGATGAAGAAATCATTAATTTAATGATTGAATATCCTAAGCTCATTGAAAGACCGATTTATGTAAAAGGGTCTAAAGCTATAGTCGGCAGGCCGCCAGAAAATGTTTTGAAGATTATTTAATTAATCTCTTAAAAGTTTTTTAGGTTTAAAAATATTTGTTAGTCCTATACCAATTAAAATACACAAAGAGCCCAATATCACCTTTTGATCTATATTCTCATTTAAAAATATTGCGCCCCAGAAAATTCCAGTAATAGGTACCAAGAAAATTATCGAAGAGGCTTGAACTGGGGAGGATCTTTGTAACAAAAATACGTAGGCAATAAATGAGATACCTGTTGAAACCAGTCCAAGGAAGAGAATGGCAAAGTAAGTTTGTATTGATAAATTAAATGAAAAAGATTGTGGTTCAGATAAGAATAAAGGGATTGAAAAAATAAAACCTGACAGCATAGTTGCAGAAGCAAGAGCTGATGAAGATATATGATTCAATTTAAATAAGATATTGTTTGAGTAGGCATAACAAAAAGCCCCTATAAGACATAAAGTTACTGGGAAAAAGACTACTCTTATCTCATCAAGCCCAATAAAAATCAAAAGTCCAATAAAGCCTGCTGAAATTCCGACAACTTGGAGAAAAGTGGTATTTTGCCTAAAAAGCAAGATTGCAATAATTAATGCAAATAAAGGCGAAGTTCCATTTAAAATAGAAAGGGTACCAGCGGTAAGTTCTTGTGCAGACCAGGCGAATAGAAAGAAAGGCAGAGCGGCATTTATAATTCCAAGCAAAATCAAAGAGGGAATTACTTTAGACATCTTAAAGAATTCTTCTTTATTAATAAATAAAGGCCCCAATAAAAGACCGGCAAGTAAAAGCCTTATCGATACTAAATGAGAAGGAGAAATTTCCTCTACTACTAAACGCGTAAACATAAAGGAAGCTCCCCAGCTAAAACTCACGAATATAACGAGCAGCCAATTTATAAGAGGTGTCTTCATGATTGCCTAAGCTTTTACAAACTAATTCAAAGCTTCTTTTTCGTGAGTAGTTGGTGGGCCAAAAAAATGACCTATAGATTGTTTAAATCTTGAAGCTTGTTTCATATCAATAAATATTTTATTCCAGCCCATGAATGTTATTTTAACTGGGTTAAAGGTATTTACATTATTTACGAGACCGTAATTCACGGGACTTTCCTCAGACTGAAAAGTACCAAACAAGCGGTCCCAAATAATAAGTAAGTTTCCATAATTTTTATCTATGTATTCTGGGTTTGAGCCATGATGAACTCTGTGGTGGGAAGGAGTATTGAAAAGCCATTCTAGGGGACCTAACTTGCCAATGATTTGGGTATGCCCCACTACCCCCCATAAAGTACTTATCACTCCTGCTACTGCAATCATTAAGGGGTCTAAGCCTAAAATAGGTAACACCATAAAAAAAGGCACTTTTGAAATTGGGCCAAACCAAGCTTGTCTAAAGGAAACTGCAAAATTCATTTCTTCGCTGGAATGATGACTCATGTGAATAGCCCAAAGAAATCTTACTCTGTGTGAGAGTCTATGGTAGACATAAAAAACTAGATCTATCAAAACAAAAGTCAAAATCCACAAAACCCAAATAGGCAAAAAAGCAGTTAAATCAATAATTCGAAACTGATATAAAAAGAAATGAAAGCCAAGAATGACTCCTTTAATGGCGAAGCTTGCTATAACATTTCCTAACAGCAATCCAGAGGTACACCAAGTATCTTCTGATTTATATAGATCCTTATTGAACCAATTAGAAATAAAAACTTCAAAGAGTATTAAAGACAAAATTATGGGAACTCCTATGAGGTATACATCTATTACGGTCATATCAATCATACTTTTTCATTTAACGCATTCGAATTGCCATAACAAATGTGATCTTTTTTTATAAAGGAAAAAATAAAAAAATTTATTTAAAAGTTTTTTAAAATTGTTTTCTTCCAACTCGTTGGTGACCTTTACCCACTTAACTCTTTTAGCTAGCTTAAAAGACCCTTTAAAACCATAAGGCCTCGCTCTCAATTTAGGTAACGTGAAATATTTATGAGATTTAGAAGTAATAAAATTTACATGAGTTGGATCAACAAAAGCAGCTTGGTTTGGGTAGCCTGGAGTCAGAGCATAAAAAATGCCTTTAGGCTTTAGAATTCTATGAACTTCGTTCATAAAACTAACGAAAGAAAATTCTAATTTGGAATCTTTAAGAATTGTTCTTGGAATATGCTCAAGAAAGTCATAGCAAGAAATTGAGTCAAAAAACGAGTCTTCGAAGGGTAATTTTTCTAAAACTACATCTGACCTTACATATTCAAAATCATGATTGGAATCATCAATGCTCAATATGTCTACACCGTAAAGTAAATCTTGAGAAAAAGGATTTCTTGGGTTTGAACCGCACCCAATATCTAAATGTTTCGTTTCCATATTTTTAAGAATTATAAACCCTATAATTTTATTATTCTTGTTTTCTAAAAACTTCTAGTTTAAATTTCACTTCAACAAGAAGTCCTATGAAAATAGTTGTCGAAGATCTAATTAATAAATTATATAAAGATGAGATTCTAAAACTTGATCCCAATATTGAAATCATTGTTTTAAATCCTGAAGATCACACTAGTCCTGCTTGGGAAGATGTTCCGGAAATTGATGCCCTTTTTTTATCATACCAATTCCTTTTTGCTGTAAGAGATCATAAACATCTTTTCAAGCCCATGTTGGAAGTTGCAAAGAAAGCAAAATTCATCCAAAGCGGATATTCGGGTATGGATGATCCTTTTTTGCAAGCAGTCTTGAAAGAAACAAATGCAATTGTTGCAAATGCAAGCAGCATATATGGCAAACCAATGGCCAATTACGTTTTAGCGCAAATGTTGAGATGGAATAAAAGAATTGATCTTCATATTGAACTTCAAAAAGAAAAAAAATGGATGCCAAATGGAGGAGACGGAGAATTAACGAATAAAAATTTAGTCATTTATGGATATGGGGGCATAGGAAAAGAAATTGCTCGAATTGCAAAGTCCTTTGAAATGAACGTCACTGGTATAAGACGATCTCCTTTAGCTTGTGAATTTGCTGATGAAGTCAAAACTCCAGAAAATTTAATGGATATGTTGCCTTTTGCAGATTTTCTAGTTACGGTTTTGCCGGATAGCGAAGAGACAAGGAATATAATCGACAAAAAAGTTTTCAAACAAATGAATCCTCAAAGTATGTTCATTAATGTCGGTCGAGGCAGTGCTGTGAATGAAGCAGATCTTGCAGAAGCATTAAATACCTGTGAAATTGCTGCGGCGGCTTTGGACACTACTAGAAAAGAACCCCTAGAGAAAGACTCTCCCCTTTGGGAGGCAAATAATTGTTACATTACTCCTCACGATTCAGCTCACTCTTTAATGTCTCTACCGAGATCGTTTAATCTTTTTCTTGAAAATGTCGCTAATTTAAAAGATGGCAATCCGATAACAAATCTATTTGAGCTTTAAAAAATGAAAACAAATCTTCTTGGTATGTCTTTAGATGCCATGGAAAAATTTTTTGTATCTTTAGGAGAAAAGCCTTATCGAGCCAGGCAAGTTTTTCAATGGATTCATCAAAAAGGAATCTCAAACCTTGATAAGATGAGCAATCTGTCAAAGGACCTAAGGAACATTCTGGAAGAAAAAACTGAAATCAAGCCCCCAGAAATTGTTTATGAGAAAGATTCCAAAGATGGCACTCGTAAATGGGTTTTAAGCGTTGGAGAAGGCGATTTAGTTGAGATGGTTTTAATTCCTGAGGGTAAAAGAGCTACTTTATGCGTTTCCTCTCAAGTGGGCTGCGCTGTTGACTGTAGTTTTTGTGCTACTGGAAAACAGGGCTTTTCAAGAAACCTATCGACAGCAGAAATCATAGGGCAAGTTTGGGTAGCGGAAAATTCTTTTGGAACTCCCCGAGATCATGGCTCAAAGAATGTAACAAATGTTGTGATGATGGGTATGGGAGAGCCTTTGCTGAATTTCAAACCAGTCACAGAAGCTATGAACTTGATGATGCACGATAAAGCGTATGGACTTTCCAAAAGAAAGGTTACTCTAAGTACCTCTGGATTGGTGCCAATGATAGATAAGCTTTCAGAGGTAACCGATGCAGCATTGACCATTTCCCTGCATGCTCCCAATGACAAGTTACGTAATGATTTGGTACCCATAAACAAAAAATATCCAATAAATAAGCTCTTGGATGCAATAACACGTTACGTTGAAAAGTGTGGGGATCAAAGAAAAACTACCATGGAATATATTTTAATTAACAAAGTTAACGACTCTATAGATGACGCAAAAGAATTAGCAGAAATTTTAAGAAATATTCCAAGCAAGATTAATTTGATTCCCTTCAATCCATTTCCTGGAACGGAATACAAAAGACCTTCCAATATGCGAGTAGAAACTTTCAAAAAAGTCCTTCAAAAAGAAGGATATATCACAACTGTAAGAACCACTCGAGGAGAAGACATCATGGCGGCATGCGGTCAGCTGGTAGGAAAAGTAAATGATAAAACCAGACGAA
>Ga0228615_1001221_pt1 | contig 13145 bp, 12 predicted proteins | sample 16DmetaG_FD_190530 | JGI IMG/M metagenome (GOLD analysis project Ga0228615, IMG submission 190530) | Seawater microbial communities from Monterey Bay, California, United States - 16D | ecosystem: Environmental > Aquatic > Marine > Coastal | place: USA: California | collected 2016-10-17
TGATCTTTTACAGATCCTTTATTGCTAAAAAAATAATCAGCTTGAGGAATGAACTCTTTTAGATTTTCATTAACAATTGAAATTTCACTACTATCACATAGCTTCTTTTTGGTTTTTGCATAATCATTAAAACTTCCATGTCGATCAATATGATCGGGTGATATGTTTAATAAAACTGATAATTTATAATTAGGTAATGGCGCTATGTCTAAATGAAAACTTGAAACTTCTATAACAAAAAAATCTTTCTTTTCCTCTATAAATTCCAATACTGGTCTTCCTATGTTTCCAATGGCAAGAGTATCTAAATTTTTGTAATTGAATAATTTTTCTAACCAAGAACAAACTGTTGATTTTCCATTAGTACCAGAAATTAATATTTTTTTCGATGTGTTTTCTTCTAAAAAAATTTTTATGTCACTTTTAATTTCAATTTTTTTTTCTTTTGCTGTTTTGATTATGTTGTGATCTAAGTCAAACCCTGGACTGCATGCTATAAATTTTAAATTGCTAAAATCGATTTCTTCTTCGACAGTAAAATTAAAATCTAAATTTTTTTTTAAATTGAAGTCCTTCTTTTTTACCCGCGTATCATAAGTAATGAATGGTTGTTTTTTTTTAGAAAAATACTGTCTGAATGACTCTCCTGTAATTCCTTTGCCAAGAATAAGAACAGGTTTTGATAGATTCATCTTTATCTTAGTCTAAAAGTTGCTAAAGCAAAAAGAACAAGTATTAAAGTAACAATCCAAAATCTGACAATTATTTTTGGTTCAGCAAGCCCTGAGAGTTCGTAATGATGATGTAATGGAGCCATTTTGAATATTCTTTTGCCAGTTAGTTTGAAAGAAGCAACCTGAAGAATTACAGACATAGTTTCAATTACAAAAACTCCTCCCATCAGCATCAATATAAACTCTTGTCTTATACTTACTGCAATAATTCCTAACGCCGCGCCTAAAGACAGAGATCCTACATCCCCCATGAATATTTGTGCAGGGTAAGTATTAAACCAAAGAAACCCTATCCCAGCTCCAACAAACGCTCCACAAAAAATTACTATTTCAGTAGAGTAAAAAAGATAGGGCACATTAAGATAATCCGAGAGAATTGCATTGCCCGAAATGTATGCAATTATTCCCATTCCTGCAGCCACCATTACAGAAGGCATTATTGCTAGTCCATCTAGCCCGTCAGTTAAATTCACAGCATTTGCAGTTGCAACAAGAACCAAGGCGCTAAATAAAATGAACCAAATACCTAGTTGCATGGCAAAGTCTTTGAAGAAAGGAAGAAACAAAGTAGTTTCTTCTGCGCTAGTAGCAAAATAATAAATCAATGAACTTGCAGATAAAGCCACTAAAATTTCCCAAAAAAGCCTACTTCTTCCACTAAGACCTTTGCTATTTGAAAAACGTAGTTTTAGATAGTCGTCAATTAACCCAATTACGCCAAATAAAAAGGTCACTGCAATTGAAACTAGAAGATATTTATTACTTAAATCTCCCCAACAAAGGCATGAAAATACAATAGAAAATAAAATTAATAACCCTCCCATCGTGGGAGTTCCTTTTTTTTCTAAATGACTTTGTGGGCCTTCATCTCTGATGATCTGACCATATTTTTGTTTTTCTATGAATCTTATGAAGGTCTTGCCAAAAAAAAGAATAAATACCAATGAGCTTAAAGTTGCAAGAATTGCTCTAAAAGTGAAATAGTTAAAGATCCTTAATGGTCCAAAGCTTTCCGCTAAATATTCAAGTATTGGTAAAAACATTTTAAGTAAGATTCTTGATGATGTTTTCCATTTTAACCGAACGCGAACCTTTGAAGAAAATTAAAACATCTTTATCAAGATATTCCTTCAAATAAGAATCAATTTTTTCTCTTTTAAAAAAATATATATTTGATGCTTTCAAATTCACCTTGAAATCTATTGCTAAAACAAGATCAAATATTGAAGCTGCTTCTTTGAGAATGTTTCTGTGTAGGTCTTCGGACTTTTCTCCAAGTTCTCCCATTTTTCCCATAACACATATTTTTTTTTGATATTTTGGACCTTTTTCACTTAAAGAAATTCTTGAAAGATCTAAATTTTTTATTTTTTTGAAAGCAAATAAAAAGGAATCTGGATTTGCATTGTATGAATCATCAATGATCAGAGCTTTTGACTTTGATTTTTTTATTTCGAATCTACCAGGAACATCAATTTTATTTTCTAGGAAGTTATCTACTTCTTTGGGCAGATACTCTAGCTTCAAAAGATCATTAATTTTCATAATGGCAGTTTTCATTAATTTTTTTGGATCATTGTCGCTTATGAAAATTCTGTTTTTCCCAGTTGATTTATCTCTAACTAGATTAAAATACTTTTTTGGAATATCTCCTAAACAGTATCCGTCTTCCTTAGTAAAAACATAAATATCACTTTTTTCATTTGCCACGCCATCGATATTTTTTAGGCCTTCTAAATGAGCATTTCCGATATTTGTAATTATGCTTAGATTCATTTTCAAAATATTTGCAAGTTTAGAAATTTCTCCAGGATTATTTGTTCCAATTTCAAAAAAACCCACTTTATGATGCGGGCTTAAATCTAAAAGAGAAAAACAAAGGCCGTAAAAATTATTAAAATTTCCAAAACTTTTATAGACATCATCTTGCTTAAATTTGTTCTTGAAATATTGATTTAGAGTTTCCTTTGTTGTAGTTTTACCATTACTGCCAGTAATTCCAATTACCAGTCCCTCAAATAGTTCTCTTTGTTTTTTAGCGATATTTTCTAAAAAAGCATTCGTATTTTTAACAAGAATATGATTTTTATCATCAATCTTCTTTTCAGAAATAACACATGCAGCCCCGAGATCATATGCTTCAGAAATAAATTTATGAGCATCATGATTTTGCCCTTTGAGAGGTAAAAATATATCTCCTTGTTTAATATATTTTGAATTAAATACTATTTTTTTGAAGTCTATATTTTGACAGTAAATTTTACCTCCTCCAAAAGCTGCTAGATTTTCTATATTTTTTTTAAATAACATCCTTCAGTTCATTCAAAATTTTTGTATCGTTAAATTCTATTTCTTCGCCCTTTATAATTTGGAAGTTTTCATGACCTTTTCCTGCAATGAGCAAAACTGATTCTGGTTCTAATTTTTTAAGTTTTTTTAAGCCCTCAGAGATAGCTTCTTTTCTATCAAAAATGATGTCGAAGTTTTTTAAATGCATTTCTTTGATAATTTGATCAACTATTTTTTTTGGATCTTCATTTCTTGGATTATCGTTTGTAATAATTTGAAAGTCCGATCTTTCTTGGGCGATTTTTCCCATATCCCCTCTTTTGGATGAATCTCTTTCCCCACCACACCCAAATAAAGTTATGATTTTTCCTTTATAGCTACTTCTTAAATAATCCAAAACAGATTTCAATGCATCTGGGGTATGTGCATAGTCTACATAGCAATTTTTATTTTGAAACAAAGGAATTTTTTGCAACCTACCTGGAAGGTTTTTCACATTTTTAAGCATTTCTGCCTCAAAATCTAATTCATTAAATATCTTTCCATATAGACCCAAAGCACATAAAAAATTAGAAATCATAAATTTACTTTTAAAAGGAAGGTGATTTTCTAAATCTCCCCAGGGTGTTTTTATTAAGTTATTTTCTAAGTACAAATTTGCAGTTTTGTCATTTACTGAAACACCTAAAGTTGATTTGTTTTCAGAATGAATTTCTCTTCCTAAATCATTATCAATAGATACGATGGTGTTTTCATCTGATGTTGAGAAAAAGCTTTTCTTGGCATTTCTATAACTACTAAAATTTTTATGATAATCAAGATGATCTTTTGAAAAGCTTGTGAGGGATTTAGCAAAAAAATCTAAACCAGAAATTCTTCTTTGCTCTATGCCATGTGAGGAAACTTCCATAAGGAAGTATTTTCTCTTTAAATCGATCGATTTTTTTAAAAAATGATGAAGTAAAAAATTATCTGGAGTAGTTAAAGGAGTAAATTGTGTATTTTTAAGATTTGAAACTTCTGGCAAATTAGTTAACAGAGTTGCTTTGGAATCCTTAAAGGATAAAAGTTGGTGAAGAAAAAAAGTGGTGGAAGATTTTCCATTTGTACCAGTAATTCCAACGAGCTTGATACTTTTTTTTGATCTTGCAAAAAGAGTCTCTAAATATTTATCTTTATGATTTGCTAAATTTGAGTCAAATAAATTTTTATCTTTTAATTGTTCATGAAGGTTCACTTGGCTAATAACAATTATGGCACCTTTATCAATAGCATCTTTGGAATATTTAAGAGCTTCCTTAGGATTTTTTGAAAAAGATATGAAGGCATAGTTTGGCTCTACAAAATTTGAATTATCTGTAAATCCAGTGATTTTTATACTTTCTAATTTCAAAAGATTTTCTGTTAGGGAAAGCATTATTAAAGTTTTTGAATGGTTTCAATAATCTCCGAAAATATTGGAGCAGCTACATCACCTCCTCCTTCCCCATTAATCTTTGGACTTTTAACAAATAGTCCGACCAAGTACTCTTTATCTTCTATTTCCGTCATTCCTATGAATAAGGCATTATGCAGATCATCATTATACTTCCGATTCTTAAATATTCTTGCCGTTCCTGTTTTACCAAAAACATCATGGTCTTTAACTATTGCCCGAAAACCAGTGCCGTTTTTGATTGCTTTATACAATATTTTTTTTATTTGTTTAGCATTTTCTTTGCTAAGGATTCTTTCTTCTTCAAATTGAGATGAGTTTTTTATTAATTTAAGTGGGCGATAAATTCCTTCTGAAAAAATAGTACTGTATGCTGAAGTTAATTGAACTAAAGTTGTTTGAAGACCATATCCATAGCAAAGTGAAACCTTTTCTCTTAGTGATAAATTTTTATATTCTGGGAGATAGCCTTCTCGGGTTGAGATGAAAATTTCATTCATATACTTCCCTAAGCCAAGAGAGTAATAAGTTCTAAGAATTTGATTGGGATCAAAATCAGCGCATAGCTTTACCATGCCGACATTGCTGGATTTTGCAATTATTTCTTCTGTAGACAACATCCCATAGTTTCTGGCATCTTCAGTTTTATAACCTTCAAATTCTATCCAACCCGGAGAAGTATTTATTGCTGATTCAATTAATTCTGGATTATTTTTTAATAATGCTGATAAAGCTAGAGGTTTTACAGTAGAGCCTGGCTCGAACAGCTCAATCGCTGAATTATTTTTTAATAATTCCATGTTATTAAGTTTTTTTCTGTTATTGGGATCAAATGATGGGAAATTTGTCATTGCTAGAATTTCATTTGAATCTAAGTCAATCATTATGCCTGACGCAGATTCTGCATTATGAAATTCAACAGCTTTTTTAAGCTTTTCAAATAAGATGAATTGCATTTTAGAATCAACTGTTAAGTTAACTGCTGAGCCATTAATCGGCTGTTTAATTATTGTATTTTGAATAACTCCTGATTTTCTAGATAGAATTTTTTCTTGATAACCATCTTCTGCTTTTAAAGTTTCCTCAAGAGCAAACTCGATTCCATTTACACCTTCATTTTTATAATTAGTAAGCCCTATTAATTGAGAAAATATCTCTCCTTGAGGATAATTTCTTTTAAACGTTCTATTGCTTATGACTATTCCAGGAATTTCTAAAGACTGAATATGTTCTTTTTTTTCTTTTGCTACTTTTTGATTAAGAACCAAATGTTTTGTTTTCTTTCTAGCTAAACGCTTTTTTAACCTATCAATATCTAAATCTAAATTAGTGGATATGAGATTTATATGGATTGGATCGAATGAAAAGTCCTTTAGGGAGATGCCGATCTCATAAGATGGAATATCTTCAGCTAAGATATAGTTATTTCTATCTAAGATTACTCCTCTTTTTGAAGCAATAGAAGATTGTCTGATTGAAGCTTTTTTTGAAAATTCTTTTCCCAGACTAAAATCGTTTTTTTGAAAAAAGATTAACTTTATTGGTAAGGCTAATAGAATTGAGAATATTACTATCCAGAGAGTCAGCTCTCTGTATTTGTTATTTTCGCTTGCATTCAAATTAATCTATCTGTTTTCTCACAAATGACGGTATGTCTAGATAATCACTTTTTTTGGCTGATTCGTTTTTTGCAATCTCATTTTCAACTTTTCCTAAAGTTGGCACTTCCTGAAATCTACCATATGGATCGTTAGCAACCTTAAATCCTGAGGCTCTGTCATTTTGTTGAGAAATATCTGATAAGCCAGTTGCTATGATTGTGACTTTTATGTCGCCTTCCATGTCATCATCTTCTACTGCACCATGGATTATTTGAGCACCGTCACTCGCAAACTCTGATACTTGTCGAAGAACATCTTCAATCTCGCCAAGCTTAATACCTTTTCCGGTTATATTTACCAGAACCCCTTTGGCATTTTGTAAATTTATATCTTCTAAAAGTGGACTGCCCACTGCCTCAGCTGCGGCATCTTTAGCTCTACTAGGGCCGCTTGCTATACCAGTTCCCATCATGGCAACACCTTGTTCAGCCATAACAGTTCTTACATCATTAAAGTCTACATTCATATAACCTGTTTGAGTAATAATGTCTGCAATTCCTCTTACAGCGCCTAATAAAACATCATTTGCATGGCCAAAAGCCTCAAGCATTGTGCAATCCCCGCCAAATACTTCGCTTAATTTTTGATTGGGAATAGTTATCAGAGAGTCTACCTCTGATCTTAATTCTTTTATGCCTGTATCAGCTAAATCATCTTTGAACTCCAGAGACATTGGTTTTGTAACAATAGCAACTGCTAAAGCTCCAACTTCTTTTGCAGCTCTAGCTACTATAGGAGCCGCACCTGTTCCGGTTCCCCCTCCCATTCCAGCTGCTATGAAGACCATATCTGCACCGTCAAACATTGTTGTTAACCTTTCATAATCATCTAAAGCAGTATCCCTACCGACATCTGGTTTTCCACCAGCACCTTGTCCATGATTGGTTATTTCTCCTAAGATTATTTTTTCAGCTGCTTTACTTTTTGTGAGAGCTTGAGAGTCAGTATTTGCAGAAATAGTTTCTACTCCTTCTACTCCGTTAGTTACCATATGGTCAATGGCATTACCTCCACAACCGCCAACGCCTACAACTTTTATGATGGTTTGATTTCTCTTCCCATTGTCAACTAGTTTATATTTCATAACTCCTCCTAAAATAAAGTTAAAAAGTATTCTGTATCCATCTAAAGGCTTTATTGAAAATGCCTTTCTCATTTAACATTGCAAAATCCATGTAGTCTTCTTCCTGTTCCTTTTGAGCAAATAAGATCAATCCAACTGCAGTGGAATATATTGGGTTTGATAAAATATCACTCAATCCAATCAATCCCTGAGGTTTTCCAACTCTGACAGGAGCTTGAAATATTGCCTCGGCTAATTGAGAAATACCCTCTATTCTTGATGCGCCACCGGTCAACACAATTCCTGCAGGTATTTCTTGAGCTAGATTTATATTTCCCATTCTTTGTTTAATAATTTGAAAAATTTCTTGATATCTTTCTTCGATGACGGTCGAAAGGCCATGTCTTGAGAATGATTGATTTTCTCTACCATTTATTGATTGAGTAGTTATCATTTCATCTGAATCTGCTAATTCACTCCAAGCACACCCATGTTTCTTTTTAATATCTTCTGCATTTTGAATCGAAGTTTGGATTGCCCTTGCAATGTCATTAGTAACATGGGTTCCGGCAATTGGAACATTTACTGTATAACTAATTGCTCCGTCTGAAAAAATTGCTACGTCGGACGTTCCGCCACCAATATCAATTAAACAAACACCTAATTTCTTTTGATCATCTGTAAGAACTGAATGACTAGATGCAAGTTGTTCTAAGACATATTTTTGAACATCAATTCCACATATTTTCATACAGGATCCAATATTTGTTGCAGAATTCTTAAGACAAGAAACTAAATGTACATGAGCTTCCAGTCTTACTCCCGCCATACCTAAAGGTGCTTTGACTCCAGGTTGGTTATCAATGATAAATTCCCTTGGCAAAGCATGAAGAAGCTCATAGCCCTCTGGAATTCTTTGAGCTTGAGCAGTAGACATGACCTTTTCTACCTCACTCATTTTTACTTTTCTATCTTTTATAGGCACGGCTCCAGAGGAATTTAAACCATTAACGCTCCCACCTGAAATTCCTACGAAAGCTTTTGTAACCTGTCTACCTGACATAAGCTCAGCTTTAGAAACTGCCTCTTTGACAGCAGCTACTGTTGACTCAATATCTACAATGACGCCATCTCGAAGGCCTATTGAATTTTGAATGCCTAATCCCAAAACGTTTATACCTTCCAAAGTATTTTCTGCAATTATGCAAACAACTTTAGAAGTCCCTATATCTATTCCAACTCTTAAGTTATTTTTATTATTACCAGCCATCAATAATATCCAATTGCTAATTTATTTTTATGTCTCAAATCTATAGTTTTAAAGTTTTTTAATAAATTTTTTGACTCTTTACTTTGAAAAAATGATTTCAAAGTTATCAGTTGGTCGGACAGTTGAAAATCTTGAAATTTAATAAATTCTTTACTGGCCGTTTGAATTTTTATTTGCCCGAATTTCTTATACTCTAATTCTGTAATATGAAGATTCTTCAGCAATAGGACCTCTTGGATTTCGTAATAATTAATCATCAAATCTAAAGGTTCTTTGCCATCAATTGATAAATTAACTAAATCAAAGGAATAATTGTCATCCAATTCTATTGATTCGCCTTTCTGAGAAACGATTTCATCGCCATTTAAGAAAAAATGAGGTATTTTTTTTAGCTCTTTTTCTTGTAATTTTAAACTGTCAACAGAGGAAGCAAAGGCATAACTACTTAGCAAGGTAAATGAAGAAAGGATAAATATTTTCATATCGAATCTAATATTCAATTTGCAACCTCAATATTTAATATCTTGTCTGGCCTTATCATGGATAGGCTTTGTGAAGAATTCTCATAAGCTTTTTTAAGAGATTTTTTTAATTGTATTCTGCTGCTTAAAGAAAGATTCTCATCTAATTCGTAATTAAATGTTTTTGTCAGCTTGTAAATATCTGAATTTGTTTTTTTAATTTTAAAATCCAATTGTAAATAAGCCAATAAAACTAACGTCAGGATCAGTAAAAGAGAGAGAAATGATATGTATTTAAGAAACATATTCTATTTCTCCAATTCTTAATATTGCACTTCTAGATCTTGGGTTGATTGATTTCTCATCTTTTGATGGTTTTATTTTATTTAAGTTTTTTAAGTTAATATTTTCAAAAAAATTTTTATAATCTTTCTTAAAAAAGTTTTTTACTATTCTGTCTTCGGCAGAATGAAAACTAATAACAGCTAAGATGCCTTTATCTTTTAGAACTTCTATGGCTGAAATTAGACCCTTTTTTAATTCTTCAAATTCATTATTAATTAAGATTCTGATGCCTCTAAAAATGTTTGTAGCTGGGTGTTTTCTTTGGAAACTTTTTGCTTTGAAAAGCTCTGCCAGATTTCGTGTCGAAGCAATATCTGTATCTTTTCTTACCTGGATTATTTTTTTAGCAAACTGTCTAGATTTTCGCTCTTCCCCCAAAAAATAAAAGACATCTGCGAGTTCTTTTTCTGATGCATTATTTATCCATTCTTTTGCAGACATTCCTGAGGTATTATCAAATCTCATATCTAGTTCCCCTTCACGCATAAAGCTAAAACCTCTTTCTGGTTTATCTAATTGAAGAGATGAAACTCCTAAATCGAAAAGCACACCATTCATAGTATTTTTTGAAAAAAGATTTGTGATATTTGAAAAGCTTGATGTTTGAAATTTAAATCTTTCATCCTTGATGAGATTTGCATATTCCTCAACCTCTTTATCTTTATCAATTGAGTAAAGGGTCCCATCCGAATTAAGATTTTCTAGAATTTTTTTTGAGTGCCCCCCTAAACCAAAAGTACAGTCAAGATATGATCCGCTTTTATCATAAATAAGATTTGTTAAAGTCTCTTTCAACAAAACTGGTTCATGAGAATAATTCAAAATGGGATCTCCTGAACTTCGTTCGGAAGCTCAATGTCTAATCTTTCACCTTTAACATTTTTTCCCTCTTCTTTTAGTTTCCAGTTTTTTTCACTCCACAGTTCTAGCTTTTGTCCCATACCAATCACAACAACTTTAGTTTTTTCTTTGATTTGACTGTAATTTCTGAGTGACTGCGGTATTAGAAGAGTCATTCTTTCTGAGACTTCAAAGTCAATGGCATGGGCATTTCCAAGGAAATTCCATTGCAAAGATCTAATTTTTGGATTAAGTCCAGATAAATTTTCAAAAGCATCTGAAATTTTTTTCCATAATGCTCCGGGATAGATCAATAGTGATGGGTATTGAGGATCTCTAGTGATAATGATCGACCCTGAAGCCATCTCCTTCAATAAATCTTTATATCTTGCAGGTATAACAATTCTTCCCTTTGTGTCTAAGGAAAGACTGCTAAAACCATAAAGTCCAGCCATAAAATAGTCCCAAAAGTTACACTAACGTATACTTTTGCACACTTTTACACACTTTTAACGAATTGTAAATGTTTAAAAATACTCTAAAACAGCTTTCTATGTGTAGATATAAGCTTTAGATACGGATTGAGCTGACTCATAAGCCGGGTTCTGTTTGTAGTAATCATTCATCTCGAACTCATGTCGCCATGAGTCTCTAGCGGCCTACCCAGATTTAATGCGGAAAACATTATGAAATCTCTATTTGGCCTTGCTCCAAGTGGGGTTTACCTAGCTATTTTTTGTTACCAAAAAATACGGTGAGCTCTTACCTCACCTTTTCAACCTTACCCTAAGGCGGTCTATTTTCTGTTGCACTTTCCATAGTAAGCAACAAGTACTTACTTCCAGGAGTTACCTGGCACTTTATCCTGTGGAGCCCGGACTTTCCTCTGCAATGCAGCGATTACTCGGTCAGCTCGTAAGAATTATACTGATTCTTTATATTTGTTGTAAATTTCTTTGGCGCTTTGATTTGAAATTTTTGAAAAAACTTTAGAAAACTGTTTCAAGGAGATATCTTTTGATAAAGATGTATGAAGATAATCTAATTTCCTATCAAAATCGTCATATTCTTTATCAGATCCTTCTAAAACAATAACAAGTTCTCCTCTAGAAAGATTCGAATCCGTATCTGATATATGACACATCTCTTCAATTGTGCCTCTTAATATTGTTTCATGAATTTTAGTTATTTCTCGAGCAATACTAATTTTTCTATTTTTATCCAGAACATCCCTCATAGTTATTAAAGTTTTTCTTATTCTATGAGGAGATTCAAAGCAAACGATTGTCCTTGTTTCGTGATTAAATATTGAGAGTAAGGTCATTAACTCATTATTTTTTTTTGGCAAAAAACCTTCGAAGATGAATTTATTATTTTTAAATCCGGAAGTTATTAATCCTGAAATCACTGAAGAAGGTCCTGGGATACTCTCAATCCTTATTTTATCGGTTATAACTTGTGAAACCAATTCATGACCTGGGTCTGAAACTAATGGTGTTCCAGCATCTGATATCAAGGAAATATTTTTCCCTTCTTTAAGATGTTTTATTATCGAAGAAATTTTTGACTGAGATGAAAAGTCATTATAAGAAACTAACTTGCTAGAAATTTTATGCTCTAAAAAAAGTTTTTTTGAATTTCTTGTATCTTCTGCGAGCACAATGCTCGACTCATTTAGAATTCTAATTGCTCTTAAAGTTATATCTTCTAAATTACCAATTGGCGTAGCAACTAAATATAATGTTCCAGTCATGTTAAAAAAAATAATCTCTTATATTGTTTTGGTTTTCATCCTAACTTGCTGCACTTTAACTAGCAATGAATTCTCAAAAGAAGAGAGAAAGGAATTAAAAGTATTTAAAAGTAAAAATCTTTTACTAAGTTCATCTAGATTGAACTCAAATATAGATATTATTTTTTTTGACGATAAAAACATTCTTCAGAAATCCTTCATAGAAGGAATTAAGAATGGTTATTTTACTTTAAGAGAAAGACAGAAAAGAAATGCCGCGATTAATTTCATAGATTTTTCTAAAGAAAAAGTTTTTGATTGTTCATATCTAACAACTAGAACAAAAAAAATAATTTTCCTTAATAAAAACTTGGTAGATATTTTGGATAGTTGTAATTTAAAAAATAATAATAATACTTTAGTAATCATAGGATCAGAGGAAAAAATCAAATTAAATTTGAACTACATAAATCCATTTTATGACTACACAGACTATCTTTTTACTTCGGATCCAGAGATCCTTCCAAAAGAATCAGTTATTTTGATAGATAGAAAATTAAAAAAAGAAAATTATTTTTATATTGATAAAAAATCAAATATTGAAAAGGAAATTTCAAGTCTTTTTGAAATTAATAAAAGCTCAAATAGAAAAAGAGAGTTAGAAAGAATAACTAAAAAAAGAATTTATCAAACTCCTAGGTTTAGAAAAGATGTAAAAAAAATTATCATTGATACAAAAAAAGTCTCAGCAGATAGAATTATCCCAGCGATTAATTTCAACTTAATATTTGAGCCTGAAATTTATACCCTTCCTGGCCAGCTAGATTTATGGAGATTTTCAAAAAGAGAATTTGACTCAAATTTAAAAAGCCTGGAATTTCCTATTTTACTGAATAAGAACTTTTTATTTGATGATGAGTTTTCAAAAAAACAAATTCAGGAAAAGATCTTCTATGCATTGGGCTTTGATTCATTATTATTTTTAGGTAGAGGTCTCAACAAAAGATTTAATGGACTCCTAGGAGAGTATTCAAAGGAGAATAATCTAATATTTATTAAGCCAGAAAAAATTGGATTTTAATAAAATTAAAGCAATTCTATTTCCAAAGAAGTAAAGCTTTCTTTGACGCTAGGTAAATCTTGCATTCTTTCAATATAATCAAAAAGAGGTTTAGATGCTTTATTGTTAGGAATTTTAATTTGATGATATTCAAGTCTTAGAAGAATTGGAATGATTACAGAGTCTAAAACTGAAAATTCATCATTTCTGAAGAATTTTTTATTATCAAACATAGCTAAAGAGTTAGAAATATTT
>Ga0228615_1001222_pt1 | contig 13144 bp, 9 predicted proteins | sample 16DmetaG_FD_190530 | JGI IMG/M metagenome (GOLD analysis project Ga0228615, IMG submission 190530) | Seawater microbial communities from Monterey Bay, California, United States - 16D | ecosystem: Environmental > Aquatic > Marine > Coastal | place: USA: California | collected 2016-10-17
GTCACCATATATAGTCTGGTTGAGCGTCCTGTCAAAATAAACAAATCTTTTCATTCCAAATCTTTCATTGTCTATAATTCCATCTCCATATCCAATTCCTAGCCCTTTATAAGGGATGCCACCCAAGCTATAAGCAGTTGAAGCGTCAACTGTTACACTATCAGATGGGCCAGGGTTATCCAACCCGTCATTATCTTGGTAAGGTCCTTCAAAAAAATCAACTCCAATTGCAGGAGGGGGTCCTTGAATTGCATACTGACAACCATCATCTACAGCATCTGCATTATATTGATAACTTAATCCTCTTTGAACATCACAACCAACAAAATCATCTTCTGAACAACCAATATCAGAATCTACCCACACTGCAAAGTAGGAGTTGTTTAATGTATAATAACTTCTATTTATAAGCTCGTAATTATAGAAAGTCATAGAGTTTACCTCGTCATTGGTAGCAAAAGCAAAAGCCTGTGCTTTTATTTCCATACCTATTGGGTCTCCACTAGTCTCGGTATGTATATTTCCCTTGTCATTAAAAACCCACCACATATTATAATCCCCATACAAAGTAACTCTTCGGCTAGTTCTGCAGTCTACTTGTCCTAGCAAATCATACCACGGGTAATCTCCATCAGCAGGGTTATATATTCCATCGCTATTTCTGTCATAAAAAGGTGCAAGATTAAAATCATAAGATTGAGTAAAATCTAAGCTAGTATTAAAGTTTCCAGGCCACTGTAAAATACTAGCTGGAACTTGGTAATTTGGATACTCTATTGTTTCATCACAATCTGGATCTTTAGAACATAGATACCAAGCATTAAATAACTCAACATCTTTTCTTTCAGTTATATAAAAATTATCGTAAGCCATACATACATCGGGTGTTATATCAGCAAATCCCCAATCCAAAGTGCCTTGGCTTACATCAAAAGAACCACCTCCGTCAACCGAAAGAGGTCCAGCCCAAAAATCATTACCACTTCTAAAAGTAAGAGCAGCGATTCTCAATTGGTTATTTGGATCGGTTCCTCCCATCCAAAGTGAGCCTGCAAATATTACTGTTTCTCCAGATCCTTTAGGGACTTCGTAAGCAGCGTCAGTTCTTGATCTATCTTGCCACATAGAGCCTCCTGTTTCAATTAAGGCTGAAACATTATTAAATTCTATAAATTTCTTTCCAGTAGATGGTGTGCAATTAGCAGCTTTTAAAATAAAAGGAGAGCTAGCCTTAGGTTTTTTCCCAGATTTGGAAGGGTCGTTCCAGCCATAAATAGAATTAGTAATAAAAAATGTACTAACAAATAATACTATAAAATATCTTTTCATATCTTTTTTATAAAATTTATTAAAAATCTAATTTAGCACCTAGTCTTATTTGTCTAGGAGTTCCAAAGTTATATGGGTTATTAGCCTTCATTGCGTAATAATATCTAAAAACCTCTTCGTTATTTTGAGTGCTAATTGATGTTTGAAATCTTGCAGCATTTAAATAACCATCATCTCCTGCGTTTCCTGTAGCGCGATAAACATTAGTGATATTTAAGGTATTAAATACATTTGTCATCAAGAGATAAACATTTAAGTTAGCTGTTTTCTTTTTTGATTCTCCCTTACCAAACTTAAGAGTAATATTTCTATCAATTTGAAGATCACCTCTAAAATTCCAAGGTTTTCTTGACCCTAAAGGCTCACCTTCAAGGATCGGAGTTGGAGCAGTTATTAATGCTGCACCTGTAATTCTTTGCTGTCTTGAATAAGGCATACCAGAAGCAAAATTAGCTACTAAATTGAGACCTGTATTTTTAAAGATTTCTACTCCACCTATTCTGGGGCCATTGTAGCTTGATCCAGAACCGTATCTGTAATCTATAGCTGTTATAATTTGATGTCTTTGATCATAAGTATATGGATAAATAGTCCTCAAATTTGGCTGGTCAGATGCAATTAAATTTTGAGCAGCATAAGGGTTAGAACCAGTTCCGTCGGCAAACTGCAAAGTATAAGATGCTCTCATAGATATATTTCCTGTTCTTCTCAAATCATATGCTACAGTTAACCCTTTAATAGTACCAAAATCAATATTTCCCCATGTAGAATAAGTTTGAGGATAAGCACCTATTTTATTTACTAGAGCAACTTGATTTCTTTGTTCTCTATAAAATCCTGAGATTTTTAAGGATGATCTAATATTAAGAACCTGTTGGAAACCAATCTCATAATCTATAGTTTTTTCGGGTAGAAGGCTTGGATTATTAACCGTTCCAATATTACCAGTTTGAAGATAAAAATAATCAATTGGATTTAATCTATTTCCTGTTGTAGGTCGTTTAGTCAAAACATCATAATGAGCAAAGAAAAGAGCCTCGTCAGATATTGGAAAAGAAAAAGCAATTCTAGGCATAATATTGATTTGAGGTTTATAATCTTCAAATGCGTTAGAACTTACATTATCATTTATTGAAACTCCCTGAGACAAATAAGGCTGTGGGACTACATATCCGCTTGGAGTAATTGTCTCTAAATCATTAACAGCTATACCATCTGAAGTATACCATTGATTATCTTGTCTATAGCCCATTACAGTTGTTGGATCTTCAATATCGTTAATATAAACAGTTGCTGTATTAGGAATATTTGTAGGATGAGTAACAGGTTGACCACTAACAAAATTAACTTCTCCAACTGTTTTTGTTGGATATAGTGAGAAATCATCTTTTAAAACTTGTTGATTGGCGTCGTATCTATCAATCCTAACTCCAACATTAAAAATCAAATCATCAAATGCAAATTTATCCATAATGTAACCTGCAATATAAATTGGCTCAAATGCACCAATAGGACGAGTGAAATTTCCCTTGTCATCTTTTTTATTAAAGAAATCATCAAAACTAGGTCTCCCTTTAATTTTAGAGCCCGTATGATCATATCCAAAATAAGTAACATAATTGTTACCAGAGTTTAGCAGTTCATCCGCACTAAACATGGTTAAACTAAAATCTGAAGGATCAAGTGCATCAATATTTATAAACTCCGTACCATTTGGGGTTTTGCCTAACTCATTTCTAAGATTATAATCGAAAAAAGATTGGGCATCCGACCCTGAATATTCGCCTGGAGCAGTGTTTAAAGTTTCGAAACTTACTTGAGTAAATGAACCAAAATTGTTGTAAATAGGCTGACTTTCGTCAATTCCCCTACCGTAATCCGTATGCGAATTAGCAAGTTGTCTCATTAATGTCCATAGGCCTATTGGAGCTACAGAAAAAAACCTATCTGTTCTTTGTTCGTATTCGAAACCTAAAGAAATAGCATGATCTCCAATATCTGCAGAACCAACTGCTGTAATTCTGAATTGAGAATTATTTGACTTACTTGAACCATTGTATCCATAACCAATATTTTGCCACAACCCATATACATTTGTAGGTCTGGTTCCATTTAAAAGAGCGCCACCGTCTAAAAGTTGAGTAATGTTTTCATAATTATCAGCAACTTCATCATAAAGTGAAAAATATTGATTAGTAATTGCAGCCATATCGGAATTTGAGTTGGATGGAGTAAATTGAATTGAATCATCATTTACACCATTTTGAACTTGATCTAATACTCCATTACCATCAAAATCTGAAAAATCATATGATTTAGATTTGTAAATATCAAACTTCCCTATATGACCATAGTTAAAATAATTGTCACCATGTTGAGAATCCTCAACAAAAGCATTATTTTTAGAGTAATCTACCATTATAGTATAGTATGCATTTTTAACACCTTTTTGAGAATTTTGATCTTGAGATATGTTTTGGAACCTTTGGGTGAATTTACCATATGCCCTCCAGTCTAAATCTCTATAGTTTGCTAAATTGTTGTAGTTCATTAATGAGCTTTCCCATGAAGCACCATTTCTATCCGAGTATGAACCAGAAGCACCAAAAGAGATGTTCATATTAGGTCCTGCATTCACATCAATTTTCCCAGCTAAAGAAGCTCTAGTTCTTGCTACATTTTGACGATAATTAACTTTTTCAAAAGCATTTGGAGATAAAAAGTCAGTATTATAATATGCACCAAATCCCAACCCGGTTGGTCTTAAGGGACCCAATTTAGAAGGATCAATTAAAGAATCTCTCATTGATGGTTTAAGTCTATATTGATCTCCAGCTAAAGGTCTTGGATCAAGAACGTGATTGAAGTTTCCAGAAACAAAAAATCCAAGAATAGGATCTGTTTTCTTTCCATTGCTATCTTTTCTCATTAATAAAGGACCAGAAAAAGTGCCTTCTAAAAGGTTAAATCCATTGTTATCTAATCCATAAACATTTTCGTTAATTCCTATTCCAGACGTTACAGCTTCTATTCCTCCAAAATAAACTCTTGAAGCTCCTCTTGTTGTAATAGAGATAATCCCACCAGTAGCATCACCAAAATTAGCGGGAACACCACCTGTCATAACGCTAACTTCTTCGATTGCTGATTTAGGAAGATTTGTTGATCCTCTAACTTTGATCCCATCAATGTAATAGTAAGTCGCATCATCTCTAGAACCCCTGACAGAAGTAATATTTCCATTTGCATCGGACTGGACACCACCAACAGTACTAGCGACTGAGGCTGCTGATCTACCAGGCATTCTGGCTAAATCTTCTCTCGTAACAGTTCCCCCTGAGGCACCACCATCTTTGTCAATTAATGGTACTTTATAACTCACTATTTCCACTTCTTTTAAAAGTTCTGTAGCTTCTTTCAAATAAATTGGAGAAAGAGGCAATAATTTTCCACCCTTTACAATTAAGCCTTCTAAACGATAAGTTTGATAACCAACGAATTTTATTTCTAAAGTGTAAGTTCCCGCAGAAATATTACTTATTTTAAAAACACCATCAAAATCTGTAGTTGCTCCTCCCCTAATGTTTCCGTTTTGAAAAAGAGCTATATTAACAAAAGGAAATCCATCATTAGTCTCGTCAAAAACCTTGCCTTTCACACTTCCACCCTGAGGCTGGGCATAACTAATAAAATGAAATACAAAAAGAGAAATCGTTAATAAAAATAATTTTTTAGCCATAATCCTAATCTTTGGTCTTTTATTATCTAAAATAATATGCACAAATTAAACAATAATTAACGAATCTTTAACAAATTGGCTGTTTAAATTAAAAATGTTAATTAAACATTTAATTTTTCTTAATATTTAAAATGTTTTTTTTTGTTTTGCAACCACCTTCTCCAATAAGGAATAATGTGCTTTCCAGCTAATAACCTTTGAGATTTTTTAAGGGTTGACTTCATTCTTTTTACAGTAGATTTAGTTTGTTTTAAAATATGACTTTGAAGCAATTCCTCTTTTGCCTTTTTTTGGGCTATTAGACTTTGAAATTCTTTAGTTTTTAAATATTTTGAAGCTGCCAACTCAAGTTTATCTAGGTTTTTTCTAGGTAATTTGTAATTTTGTGATGCTGAGTTTTTATTTGACCCCACAAGTTCTCCTTTATTTTGAGAAACTACATTGGGAGCTTTAACAAAGAAGATAGCAATTAAAAAAATTACTTTAACTAAATTTTTCATGATTAGAATAATACACAAATTTAAAAATATTGTTCTATTATTACTTATTTTTATTTCCTGTAGCTGTGATAAAAATCAAAACATTGTCCCTTATGTTTATGTCAATCAGTATATAAACATATCATTACCAACATATTCTAATCTAAATACAATTGGAGGTTGGGTATATATATCAGGAGGAAGTAAAGGAATAGTCATTTACAGACAATCTTACGATCAGTTTAGCACATACGATAGGCAATGCACATACAACACGGGCCACCAGGGATGTGGAAAAGTAACCTTAGACTCAACAAATACCTATTTGGAATGTGATTGTGACAACAGTCAGTATCAACTTTTTGATGGACTAGTTATCCAAGGTCCTGCTAATTATTCATTAAAAAATTATCAATCTAGTTTTAATGTTTCTTCGAACCAACTACATATTTACAATTAATTAATGCGTAAAATATTTTCATTAATCTTAATATTCTTAGTTTTTTTAAAAATTAGTTCTCAAAACAATAATGCCATAATGTTAGATAGTGTTGAAAAAAATGATTTAAGACAATCATTCTCTATTGGATGGAGTAATCCAATCACTTCTACTTTGTCATTATTTGATGAAAAGCCCAGGGAAAGAATTGGAATTCTGGTTGACTATCAATTATTTGTTTCAAAAAATAATTTTTATAGATTTCACACTAAATTTTCTGCAAATAATCAAAATAATATTTTTGCTTTAAATAACTTTTTAGTAAGTATTGAAAAAGGCAGATTTTTAATCAACAGAGAGAATTTAAACCTTGGTCATGGTAGTGGTCCATATCTTAGATGTAATATTTATAGAGGGCAAGCTGTTAGTGGTGCTAAAACAGTTTGGTCTGCGGATTATTATGGAATTGGATGGGAATATTTTATGTTTTTAGACTACTTAATAAAAGAAAAAATTCATTTGAATATTATTGTAAGTTTAAACCTAGGTCTTCATCAAAATTATGATTTAGATGGTGGTTTAAGACAAGAATATTGGAGTTTAAAGATGGCAAATCAACAATTAATCTCTCTGGCTATTAAAAAATATTTATAACTTATTTTTAAAAATTATATCCGGGTTATCTTGCTTTTCCTTATTCTCTATCCAAGTATTATTTTCTAAATTAACATCGGCCAATCTTGTTGAAGGATCAATTTGAATTTTTTTAATGCTATCAACTGGGATATCAACCTCAAACTCATAATAATTATATACCCAAGGCCAATCTGAAATTACTTTAAAATCATCCCCAATCATATCGTTTTTCTTTGCTCCTCTCATAATTCTTAAAGGTATATTATACCAATATAAATCTGAATTATCTGTAAGTATAGAAATATCAATTGGCATAGGCATTCTACCTTCCTTTTTAATTAAAATTTTACTTTTAGTTCCTATTGACTCTACATTAACAATTGAATAATCTATATTATTTATAGTTTTGGTAAATTGTTCAAAATACCAATCTAATTCCAGTCCACTTTCTAACTCCATAATCTTTTTAAAATCAATTGGTTTAGGATGTTTAAATTTCCATTTCTCAAAATATTTTTTCATTCCAACAGCCAAAATATCGGAGCCAATTATATATCCTAGCTGGTGAAGAAAAATAGCACCTTTATTATACGCGTTTACTCCATAAACATAATTTAAATTATAAAAATCTGCATGAGTGGATAACGGCTCATTATTTATAGATTTTGCTAACCTAGCATAACTTTTGTATTGTCTAGAAAGTGGATTTAATATTTTATTTCCGTATAAAAAATTCAATACTTCATACTGAGCATAAGTACAAAACCCTTCATCCATCCATTCATATTTAGATTCGTTAGTTGCTAAAAGCCCTTGGAACCAGCTGTGGATAGATTCGTGTACTGTTACGCTAACAAGCCCTTTAAATGATCCGCCTGCTGAAATTAAGGTACACATGGGATATTCCATTCCCCCATCACCACCTTGAATTATGGAATATTGATTATATGGATATTCTCCATAGTTATCATTCATGTATTCAAAACATTTAACTGCGTAAGGTTGTAGTTTTTTCCAGTTATTATTTAATGAGTCATTTTTATGTAGAAAGTGAATAATCGTTCCATTGTTTAAAAAAGTTTTTTCGTGGATAAAATACGGATCTGCAGCCCACGCAAAATCGTGAACATTCTCAGCCCTAAAGTGCCATTTTAATTTTCCATTTAATTTTGAATCAATTTCTGTTTTTTTAGTTTGATAGCCATGACCAATCTCATTAGGATTTTGAAGAATACCTGTGCCACCCAAAGTAAATGAACTATCAATATTTACAATAACATTAAAGTCTCCCCAAACCCCATAAAACTCTCTTCCAATATATGGGTTTGAGTGCCAACCTTCATTATCATATTCACACATTTTAGGATACCATTGGGTCATTGAATAAGCAACATTTTCTTTATTATCTCTTCCTGTTCTTCTAATTTGAATTGGGATTTGACTCTTACAAAAAATTGATAATTTCAATTTCTTACCAGGTTTCAGTGGTTGGTCTAATAAAATTTCTAAAATAGTCCCGTCTTCATTAAATTTAAGATTACTATTTCTGCTTTTTATGCTAAGAATTTTTTGAAATCCAATTTCATTTTCAGATAGCTTAGCTATTCTATCTGACACTCTAGAATCAGGGTCCGAAATTGTTCTTGACCTAACGTCCATCATTGAGCCAGGCTGAAAAGCATTGTAGTATAAGTGCATATAAACCTTTGATAGCGTTTCAGGTGAATTATTATGATAAACAATTTGTTGATCCATATCAAACTGATGATTTAAATGATCGAAATCAACATTAATATTGTAATCTATTTTTTGTTGCCAATAACCATCTTGAGAAAAGATCTGAAATAAGCCAATTAGATAAAATAAAATTGTAGCTATAATTTTCATAAAAAATATTCTTTTTTGATGTTTAACCATTCTAATGTACTGTTGCAAAAAATATCTTCTATAACATTAGTATCAAGATTCATTTGATTTATGAATTCTCCTATTTCTAAATCCCCAAGTGGAAAAGGGTAATCACTGCCAAGTGTGACTCTTTTAGATCCTTGCATTTTCAAAACATATTTTAGCATCTCTTTATCGTGAGTAATGGAATCAACCCAAAAACGCCCACAGTATTCTCTTGGGTTATTTAAATTGTCAACAGCTACAAGATCGGGTCTGCAATTAAACCCATGTTCTATTCTCCCAATTGTAGATAAAAAAGATCCACTAGCATGACAAAAATTCACCCTTAAATTGGGAAATTTATCAAATATCCCACCAAAAATCATTGAACACATTGCTCTTGATGTTTCAGCAGGCATACCAACCAACCATGGCAACCAGTAACGTTCCATTTGCTTTTTACCCATCATATTCCAAGGATGAACTAAAACTGCTAAATCTAATTTTTCACATGCTTCCCAAATTGGAAAAAATTTAGGCTCATTTAGATTTTCATCTTCAATATTAGAACCTATTTGAACACCTTTTAATCCAATTTCTTTTATTCTATGAAGTTCATTAACCGAAAGCTCCACATCTTGCATTGGCAAGGTGCCTAATCCTACATAATTTTTTGGATATTTGGCTACTAAACTAGCTAAATCATCATTTAAAAATTTAGCAACTTCTAATCCATCTTTTGGCTTTGAAAAATATGAAAATAGAACTGGAATTGTACAAACTACTTGAACTTTTGTCGAGAAATTCTGATATTCTTGAATTCTAAATTCTGGATCCCAACAGTTATGATATATTTCTCTAAAAAATTTCTTTCCCTGCATCATTCTAGCCCACTTTGGCTTGTGATGTTCTAGCCTAATAAAACCTCCGTAACCGAATTTTTTTTCCCAGTCTGGAAGGTTTTTAGGAATCATATGTGTGTGCATGTCTATTTTTAGCATATCTAGAGTTTAAGGAACAGGGTCATATCCATTACCTCCCCAAGGGTGGCATTTAGATATTCGTTTTAAAGTAAGCCAGAGTCCAACAAATGGACCTCTTAGCTTAATGGCTTCAATTGCATAATTAGAACAAGATGGACTAAACCTGCACGTACTTGGAAAAAAAGGGGAAATTAATTTCTGGTAAGCCCAAATAGGGACAATTAATAAATATCCAAATAATTTTATCACTACTTAATTCCTAATTTCTTTTTTAAATCTTTTGACAACACATCTTTATGAACCTGAATATTTAATGTCTTATATCTTACGTATGGAAATGAAGCAAAAAAGTATCCATCTTTTTCATTACTCTCTCCCCAAGAATTTTTGACAATAAAGTATTTTGTGCCATTCTGATCCTCTACTAAACCAGTGACGTGCATTCCATGATCATCTGTTGTTTCTTGATTGTCAAATGCAATTTGCCGATCTTTTTGTGAAATTAATTTTTCTTTAACTGGTGAATTAAAAGCATTGCTAATTCTTTCTGCTCCTGCTTCATTATATCTTTTACTGTCTTTACCAGATTTTTTTATCGTCGATTCATCTTCAGGTAAAATTGCCAGAGCGTCTCTGTATCCAAATCCTTTTTCTGAAACATCTGCTCCCCATGCGAAAGTATAGCCTTGCATCAAGGCACTTTCCATAACTTCCATAAATTCATCAAGTGGTAAGTTATAGCTTGATTGTAACGCCCAGTTGTCTTGAACCTCTAGCACAAAATTACTGTAGAAAGGATGATGGGTAAAAGAAGTTAAAGAGATATAGTCTTCCATATTTAGACCTAAAGATTCTGAAAAAGTTTTAGGAGTATACTTCTTACCTTTATATGTAAAATTATAATCTTCTATATTACTTGGCATATCGCCTAAATATGCATCCAATATACCTTCAATCCCATTTTTCCAAACTGGTGTTAATTTTCCATTTTGTGGTTTCTTTGCTAAGGCTTTTACAGCAGATTCTACAACCGCTTCCATTTCAGAATGCTTATGTGCAGATGCTCCGTAATTTAGTCCACCGTAAACTTCTTCTGGAACAATTCCGTATCTTTTTATAACCCATGGTATATCATGAAAGGCTCCACCAGGCCCAAATGTGAAAGTTCCGTACATTCTGAGATAATTTTCTGCCTTTCCCAAATAAGCATTTCTAACTATAAACATTTCGGAAAGATTATGCCTTTCTTTTTTAATTCTAATTATTTCTGACTCAAAGAATGATAAAGATGAAAAGCTCCAGCAAGTACTAGTTCTTCCTTGATCTTGAACATCAGTTGCCTCTAAGTCTTTCAAAACTTTAAACTTATATTCACTATCTTTTTTATTCGTCTCAAATTTTGATTGAGAAAATGAATTAAACGAGATTGATATAATTGATATAATTAAAAGTTTTTTCATGATTATTTAATTTTTATTGTTGATTATTTTCTTGATTGATCCGTCGCTAAAAATTTTAATTTGAATATTATTATTAGAACCTTCTCTTCCTAATAAATCAATTTTTTTAAGTAGCTTTTTAGTTTGTGTATTTTCATTAATACCTGTTATTGAAGCGGGAGCCAACTGAACATCTAAAATTGTAGGATTAAAATTAAAAACATCAACCATTACAGATTTACTTTGGTAGCCAGGGCAACTAAAACTAACAAAATAATTCCTAGGACTTAAATATCTATGATAATTTCCTACTGGAAGTTTAGAATACACATGAGAACTATCAAAATCATGGCCTAAAATTTCTACTCTTGCTTTCAAAGGTTGGCCCGAAATACTGTCTGAGACTAAACCTCTTAAGCCATATAAAGATTGGTTCATATAATTTAATAATGATGCTTTATTATAATCCCAAAACAAAGAAAGAGCTGAAGCATTGGGTATTTTATCCGATGAAAGTTCAATCGTTGATTCTCTGCATAATTTAAAGTAATTCATGTAGTCCTGCCTTCCTCCATCAACCTCATACCAGTCCCAACCATTAGTAAGTCCATTATTTAAATCTTTAAAATAACTTTGTGAACTATAATTGTGTACTGTATCAGCATAATCCGAACCTAAATCTACCCACCAAGAATCATCTGCGGTTAAATTAGACCATGTATCCCAGGGGTAGTTAAAAACTTCTGCACCAGTATGAAAATTACATGACATATTAAAATTTATTGAATCTGCAATATTCATGAAAATAATAGTTTCTTCTTGCCAAGGATTTCCATCAGGATGTAATCCATCTAATGGGTCTGGATAATTCCTGTTTAAATCAATCCAATTAGCATTACCTCTGGTTGCTCCAATAACAGATTGGTCTCCACCTGCAAATGCTCCATCTGGATTTGCTAAAGGGTTTATCCAAAGATCGATATTATTTACAATACCTGAGTAATTTCCATTTGAATAACCGTTCAAAAGCTCATCTGCAAGTCTTAGCATTAAGACATACCCCGTAAGTTCGTTTCCATGCATTGACGAAGTGTATAAAAAAGAGGGCTCATTCTCAGGAACTCCAACATTATCAGAAATTTGAAGGGCTAAAATTTTATGTCCTGAGTTAAGAGTTCCTAAATTATGTAATTTGCAAATAATAGGGAATGAATCTGCGAGACCTTGCATTATATTTTCATACTCTTGGTAATTTGGATAAAAATTCCAGTTAGCTCTAGATCCATTTAAAATTAAAGAATCAATATCATCATTAATAATTTCAAATTCTATATCTAGATCTAAAAAATTTATGAATTGATTTTTATTTGCATAAGCAAATGTTTTTTTAGAGTTTGTTTTATGATCTATTGAAATAATCTTGCTAATCCCAGTTTTATTTTTTGGAGTATTAAAAGAGAAATATATCTCTCCTTTATTAACAAATAAAGAGTCTAAGTAATCATATTGGGAAAAAATAACACTAAAAGAAAAAGTTAGATAAATAATTGCAATAATTCTAGTCAATGAACAACTTCTCATTTCGAATCAATTATAAAATTTGTTCCCTCTTTTAAATCTTTTAATTGAATTCCAATTTGCTCAAGTTCGTTTCTAATTTTATCTGAAAGTTTAAAATCTTTATTTGATCTAGCTTCTTTTCTAATTTTTATTAAAAGTTTTATAGACTCTTCTAATTTCTCTTTATGATTATTTTCAGTTTCATTTAAAGTATGTAATCCAAGAATTTCAAAAATAAAAGCATTAAAACATGGCTTTAGTGTAAGTAAATCTTTTTCACTTATTGAAGCTTTATTTTCTTTAATCTGGTTAATAAACTTTACAGCACTAAATAACTCAGCAATAAGAATTGGAGAATTAAAATCATCATTCATTGCGTGATAGCAATTTTTTTTCCATGATTCAATATTAAGTCCTGACGTTTTGTTTGAGAAAGTAATATTTTCTAAAGTATTTACACTTTCCATTAATTTGTTGTATCCTTTTTCTGAAGCCAATAATGCTTCATTAGAAAAATCTAAAACACTTCTATAGTGAGCCTGAAGAATGAAAAATCTTACACAGCTTGCAGAAAAACTTTTACTTAAATGTTCACTTTCACCCGTAAAGAAGTCCTCTGGCAGAATATAATTCCCAGTTGATTTTGCCAT
>Ga0228615_1001227_pt1 | contig 13120 bp, 7 predicted proteins | sample 16DmetaG_FD_190530 | JGI IMG/M metagenome (GOLD analysis project Ga0228615, IMG submission 190530) | Seawater microbial communities from Monterey Bay, California, United States - 16D | ecosystem: Environmental > Aquatic > Marine > Coastal | place: USA: California | collected 2016-10-17
CTTGAACACATGCATAATAGATGAAGCAGATAAACTGACTCGTCAACTTCATCAAGGTTGGTTGGCTCACGTGAACTCTATCGCCGCTTCGATGAAGCAAACATTGCGCACACACGTGGGTGAGCGTCGGTTTAAAGTGAAGCGTACCATTCTGGTTTCTGCGACTCTTCAAAGCGATGGTAGCGACGCATATCGAGTGAATACACACGCCATGAAGAATGTGTTTGAGTCGCATTTCTGTGATTTGCACCTTCCACTAGGACTGAGGGAGTTATGTGTTCTCACAGCCCCGAAGCAAAAAGTCGGCACGTTACGGAAAATTCTTAAGCTATTTGAAGGAGAGTCGATAATAGTAATTACATCTTCAGTCATAACTTGTTCCTACGTTTGGGAACAGATGAAGAAGCTAAACCGAGCCACAAGACTAGTCAAATACAGCGGTTGCATGTCAAAAATGGAGCAGAAGAGTTCGCTTGAGGCTTTCCGAAGCGGCAATTCCAGAGTAATGATAGCATCAGATGCCGCTGCACGTGGCTTGGATATACCTAGTGTAGGGCTAGTTGTCTTATACGACGCACCTCTTCATGTTGAAACATATATCCACCGTGTCGGGCGGACAGCACGCGCAGGAGCTACGGGCATAGCGATTACTTTCTGCTGCAACTCAGAAAGACAGCAATTCGAGTCACTTTCATCGTCTATACGACGTCATACAGCAGTCGCATACCACGATGCACAAGATTTTCTCGATGAAGCGATATCTGAAGAGCTACGAACAGCGGAAAGTGACCCAACAAAGACACGATAGATATTCCGATTTCAAATCATTGAAACCTTCATTTGTATATTCATCGCAGCAAGTTCTGCGGCTAAATATTTGAAAACATATGGTAAAGCAACCACCTCAATTGAAGAGCTTGTCTCGCAAACTTGGCACCTTGCAATACTCGAAGCAGCTTTTAAGGAGCCCGTTGCTGCTCTCGGCACCGTAGAGATGATGTTACCGCATGTCGTGCAAACACTAGATAAGTGCGTGTCCGATGATAAATGCAGTCGATCGCGAAGTAGATACGCAGCGCCATGTGCAAGAAGAGAATCTCTCTCCATCTCCCCGAAACGCACACCACCGCCAGCTTTGCGACCTTTGATTGGCTGCTTCGTTAGAGGGTTGACTGGCCCAGTTGATCTCACTTGGAATTTATCGCTTACCATATGTCGCAAACGTTGATAGTACACTAAACCAATGTAGATATCGACTTCGAATGGCTCTCCCGTAACTCCATTGATCATAGTTTCCGAACCGGTGTAGTTGTATCCAAGATTTCGAAGCGTTTCACCTTGTGTATCTAATGGGCTCACCTTTTCTGCTTTGAATGCAGACGCATCGACAAAATCACCAGTTAAAGCGCCACTTTTAGAAGCTAAACTTTCGACTAACATGCCGATAGTCATTCTCGATGGAAATGCATGTGGATTTATCAGAATATCCGGTCTAACACCAGATCGTTCGATGAAAGGTAAGCCTTCGTCTGGCCACAAAAAGCTTAATACGCCCTTCTGCCCATGCCTACTGCTGAACTTATCACCAATAACTGGATTTCGATTGTATCGCAAAGTGATACTGATCTCATCGCCTTGAAGACTGCTCTTTGACTCACGGCAAACTCGCTTGATCTTATCCACACATGCTTCGTCAGCACCCTTCAGCTTAACATGGCGATAATGACTTGATGCTTCATCAAAAGTCTCGTATATTGTTGACGCCGTCACAAGTCTTTGTCCCACATAAGGTAGTCCATCCTCATCTAAAGATGTAAGAGCTTGCCGCATTTGTGAGTCATTTCTCTGAAAGCGTTCATTTGATCGCAGCTGAATGACATTGGTCTTGTACAATGTTGAATGCGCAAAACCACGTTCAACAGCAGATTTGTTGACGATCATCGCATCTTCCATATCGTATCCTGTATGCGATAGGACGGCTACGACCGCGTTTGTACCCAGTGGGTAACTGTCTATACAATATTTGTCATACGTCATGGTCAGTGCAATAGGACGTTGTGGTATATGTAACCGATACAACTTTGTATCAGATCTACTCGCGAAAGTATGTAACGGCATCCCCATTGTCTGCTTCGCCATTTGGCATTGGTACATGTTTCGTGGACTTTGATTGAAGTCCGACCAAGGCGTCAAACTTGCAACAATACTCAACACTTGACCTGGAGAAATTTCGCTATGTGACTTTGGTTCATTGTTTGTGGTAACTTCGGGTGAAAGCGCTATATTCAAACTGTTTTGCTCCATTGTGCCAATGAGTTCGACTGTCCCTGTGATTTCATTTCGCACAGGTCGAAGTAGACGTGAACTGCCCGAGAATATCACCAAACATGGATAGGCACCGGAAATTTCGGAGTCTGGCAAGACAGCTATTTCCAACTCTTCGGTGATAATCGATTCGGAAGAAACTTTCTGGTGCCGCAATGTCGACGCAACCGCCCAGACGTCGTTTACTGGTATGTATCCTAAGACGAGACCATCAACTAACACAGGGCACATTTTTATGTCTTTGATGCCCTCAGGAGTAAGTAGCCGGCAGTATCGAGATATAGTTTCTACAACGGCGTCAAAGACCTCATCAGAACGCCTTTTGTAAGCGTTTGAACCTATCGCAACCTGGCATGATGCACTCATGTGAGTCAATAAACCGCACGGTGAACCATCCGGTGTGTGTACTGGACACATGAATCCCCACGACTCAGGTAATAGCTTTCTCACTGTGGTTGTTCGAAGTTCTGCAAAATATGCACCGCGATGGATCGATCGGAAATGGGATATATACCGCAAGTAGTTGAGCTTTTCAGCTACAATTGTGAAACCACTTGTCTGACTCAGGCCTAAACCTGTCTTGCTTACCAAATTGCCCGTTGCAAGAAAGTATTCAAGTTGACGACCTACATCTATACGTTTTATAGCTGCCATCACGAGCGTATTCAATTTATCATCTGATAAGTCAGCGATGTTGACCCGATCAATCCGTTCGAGTTCCGATTTGACACGCAGTAAAGCTTCATTGAGCTTTTCATGCAATATGTTCTGCAAAAGAAACCCTGGGAGTAAAATTTCCTGGTGAACAAGAGAATCAGGATTGTCCTCCCTGCAGTTTCCAGATACCAGCGACAATAGCTTGTTCAGCATGAAAATGAGTAGATCTGATTTTGCTCCGTTCGTTCGTAAGTGAACGAATATACAACTGTGCATAATGCGCTCCCCTACTTCAAGTATGCTAGAAGCACGTCCTGGGAAAACTGCTTTGAACATGGAGCCTACATACTCTAAAGCATCTGTTCGTGTGCGAATCGTTGCTTGAAATGCCGTCTCAAAAATCTTTTCCAACGTTTCCTGAGCATAACCGAATTCTACTTTTCCACCTACAAGTACACCCTTCAAGACTCTTGATTGGAGCTCGTAGTCAGATAGGTCAGTCAGTGCTCGGAAAACAAGTGCCAACGGAAGAAATATTTCCTGGCGCCCTAATGTCACGCCTACATTCACCGATCCGTCCGAAAGATAATGCAGACGCACAGTACTAGATCGCTCACATTCATCAACGCATCGAATTGCCGTGGCATACTTGGTAAATCTTGAGCCTCTAGTTCTAAACGAGCTACGGACAAGTGCCATCACATAATGTCTTCGTTGCTGTATGAGAAGACGAATCACTCTTTCAATGCCACTCACAATGAAATAACCTCCGAATTCATTCGATTCTTCTCCACGACTGACGAGTTTCTCTGCGCTTGCGTCACGTAGCTCACATAGCCTAGAGCCAACCATCACAGGAATTTGGCACATGTTGAATAGTGTGGTCGAGGTCGGCGGTGAGTCGTTGAGCGACCATGATATTGAAATCGCAAGAGGTGCCGTGTATGTACTACCGCTCTCTCTACATGCCTTAGGCGTCGTCCTCAACATGTGTTTGGTATCACGCACTTCTGGCCTGCCTGCTTGAACGTCGTCAAACCAGCATTTTAAACTATTTGAAGAGTCGATCGTTACGGTCACTGGTTCAATACTTTCAACAATTCTCGTCAAACCGACTCGTATAAATGTGTCGAACGAGTCCACGTGTGCTTTTGAAATGTTTTGTGACGCTTCAGCGCTGTCCCTTTTGGTCATGTTGAAGCACCAACTTAGGCTTTCGCTTTCGTTTGCCCTGAGACCTGATCCTGTTGTTCGCTTTGCCTGACTAGAATGTGACGAATCCCTACTTCGAATCCCTCTTTACGTGATGTGTGCCTCCGGACCGAGCAGCAGCCCGGCGTCTTCCCTGCCCGGCGGCGGCGGTTGCGAAGTCACGATTTAGCGCGGAGCTTACTTTATCATATGATATTTATTATACCCGGATATGACACATATATAGATGACATAATAATCTAACTATGCGAAACCTACCCGTTTACCAGTAAACGTTTAGCAGTCAGAAGTATCTATCGGGATGGGTATCACATATGGGCAAACATTGCAGTCCTATGGAAGCCATTGGTTCTGGTTTTCAGTATCTTGCAATACATTGTGCAGTTGCTGTTTGTGTTCCATCAACATATCAAGACCAACAAAAACGAGTTGCTGCAACTCATGTTTCTCGTGGGTGTGACGTCTCTCCATTTCAAGCAACCTCGCCTACAGTAAAACTAATTTAACGTGCAAAATGGTTATCTTTTCTCGTCTTGCCTTGGTCTTGTTGACGCCCTCGACTTGGAGCGGAGTTGCTTCATTCAACTGAGTCGCCTGTGTAAAACTGAACACCTCTGCCTATAATGATATGATACGCAGGCGAACCTGTTTTTCTAGCTCCCGCAATTTTGCTTTTAGTTCATTCAGCGTGAAATCGACCGTCTCTCTCCCAATCCTGTACGAAGTCTCTGCATTCTCGAGATCGGCTCGGAGCTGTGAACACGTATATACTCTGAAATGCGGTTTCATCATTGTTGAATGGGATCTACTACGTTTCGATTTACCTCTCTTTTAAATTTGATGAGATATTTGTCTTCAGTCTTTCTTGGCTGGTCAACTGTTGGCAAAGCTTCCTGAGGTAATTTCAATCAGTTTCATTTTGTTTTTATAGAGGAAAAACATACCTTAGATTTGCATCCTCCATGTTCTGAACGCGGCATGCTTGTGCATTCGAGATTGCCTTTAACTAAGCGTATTTTTGCATAAGCAAGTAGCCATCATCAACTCAAAATAACGTACATAAAGTCTATCTTGCACAACTGAGCTCGTCTCAACTGCGTCAGATATTGGGAGCTCCAGCCGCAGTGACCAAATCGCGTGTTCAGCTGAAAGCTGAGACAAATTTTGTTTCAGCTTTCCAATTTTAGTCCGAAGTGAAGCTGAGACATTCTCAGTCACAGGGGCTGGACACTGAGAAATATGCGTGTCCTATGGATGTAGTGTGACTTGGACTAGAATGTTTGCACCACAAAAGCGTACCGCTGCCTGACTACTCCACCGTAAAGTTGTACTTTTCTGCGAAAGAATAGAAGTAAGACAATCTAAGCAGAGAAAGTTCGTCGAACTTACTCCCTCATGCATGTGCATGTTTCGATGGACTGAAGCACAGTGCGTGCTGTTCTCCTGTAGCTGCTTCATGTACTGTTCGGCTTTCTGAGCGTGCGTAAGCTTTTCTTGTCTTAGAGCGGCCTAAACACTATTAGATTTTCCATATGATGAGTCAAAGTTGTAATACCAGTCTAGAAAGTATCAAATCGTCATTCCGTTGCGTGATCTTTGACTCAAAAAGGGAGCGCTGTAACTCTAAGTTTGCCTGTCAGAGTTTGGGTCAGGTGAACGTGTTTCTCGTCGCTTCATGACTTACATGCTCAAGTTTGGTTCGATCACGCATCCACATATCATTTTGTTTGTGAACAGTTGCCAACAGATTTTCACATGCCTCCGAACATTTCTGATCTTGCCCGCAGAGGAAGAACTGCACAAATAGAGTTACCGTAAGGTGCAGACACCAAGAAGAACTCAAAGTTACCTTGTAGGACGAAGTAACGCGATGAACAAACGATTCACCTTCAATCGCGTGCTTCTATTTTTATTTTGTCACCTCAGTAACGCGATACACGGTTACTTCGAATTACGTACCTGAGTTCTCCCATTGGCTCCGTAGTCACCAAGTTGAAGAAGCCAGCTGAACGCCAGTGATAGTGTTGGCAGATTTGTCGCTAAGTTCTGAAGCAAACTGCATGTCTTCCCAACTTGAAACGGATAATGCAAGTACCGTAGCAGTATCACCAAATCTTCTTCTGCAATGATCTGATTGCCGCGCTGGATGTCGAGAAGTTTGAACGACTTTTCAACAAACGCCTTGAAATCTTTTGCGTCTAGTTGCCGATTTGTCGGTTTACCAGGCAGATCGACTCCGCTTAGACGTTCTGCGATGGATCGCACACATGACTGTATATATCTCTGATCCGATACCGGACGAGGATCGAGTTTCATTGGGCGCAAACGGTGCGTTGTGACGGGCCCAGTACTTACTGCAACGGTCAATATGAAGTACCGACAATAAAGATTCTTGAAGGTTCTTGTTACGAGATGCAAGGCGCGGTGTGGCTCAGCGACACTTTGGATTTCATTTTTTTTGAGACTAATAAGTGGAGTCATTTGGCTGAAGTAGTTCATTCCACACGTCCGCCTCGGCAACAACAGAGCCGATACTTTTTCTACTTGCTCGGAGTCCGCGAGTAAAAGTGTCCGCAACATACGTGAAGCAAACAGAGGAATTGATGTGCAAACGGCCGCGCACGAACTTTGTTTTTGGGGTTTTGATCGACATCCAGTGAATCATCACATGTTTATCTACAACGGTCTATCGTCGCCGACGATTCGGAGTGGCTTTGCTAACGAAAAGGACAAGTTCATGCCCTCGTGGCATTTGCGCGTGGTACTATGATCGCATCACGCCTGATTAGATTGGTACTGTTCAGCCATTCGCTGTAAGTTGGCCAAATTTTCCGGTCCTTCACGGGTGTTAGCGACCATCGCACTGGTTTTGGGCGGAGAAAACGTACCCAACTGATTCACAATGCCCGGTAGAAAGTCTTCCAAACCTGTTCATTCTGTAAGATGTCCGCTGAAATAATAGTGAGCAACGCTTACGCTTTGTCTCAGGGTGTCCACTGACGACATACGCGTTTGCTGGAGGAGACGCTTGCACTGGGCCAAAAGTTAGACCTTAAACTGAGGGTCCAATGTCATGAAAACCCTACCTTTTGGATTCACGAACTGCGTCACGGTATCCGAGTGGAAAATGTTGACCTCTTGTACACCCGGGATGGCGTTCATGCCCATCTTTTTCAAAACTGTTTGCAATCGCTTGTCATCGTTGCTCACGGACTTATGCATAGCCTTCTTCTTCCTACGCACACGGTGATTTTCGGGGTTCGTCTAACTCTGATGTCGCTTACCGTCTCATAGAACCTTTCCCTCCCATCCGGACCGCTCCGGCTAAACGCTGTAATTTTTCGACATCCATGTCCGGTAGCGGCTACGAGCGGCCAGTTAGCGCGTCGGTCAGTATTCAACCGAGTCGGCAGATGTGAACCGGGCCAGTGCGCGGTCTGAAAGCCTCACATACCTCTTAAACGTGCTGATGATAGGCCGGACAAGATGCGGCAAGCTTAATTTCGCACTCTTGCGCTGGGGAAGTTTGGAAAGTCACAGAGCGCCGCGGTATGTGCCCGCAGCGTTTGTCCTTATCGCCCCCGAAAAAAGAGACGGCCTGAAAAAAGAGCCGCTCTCTTTTTTCACATTTACGGAAATACAGTACAATTGTACATCGTACGTACACTTTTGTTTGATCGTCATCGTATCGTACGACGCGGAAGCGTATCATCAAGTGATGCAGGAAACGCTCAATTCGCGCTTAATTTTCAACTCACGACTGCACTTCTTCGCGAACACGACACACGCGACGTCCCGAGCTAAATGTACACGCGGCTCAAGTACGTAACGAGCGCCGCGCGTCTCGTCCTTCGAAGACAGTACTTAAGTGATGCCGCCGTTTCCGATACGCGGCCGTCCACGAGTCGAGTATCGCTCGCAACGTTACACGAAAAGTACAAACAAGGCAAACCCATAACTGCCATAACAGCCTACGATTATCCAAGCGCCGTCCACGTACGTAATTGCCTGAATCTGTGAACGTTGAAGTCTTAACCTAATACACATGTTTCAGGTAGACAGAGCGGGTTTCGATATAGTACTTGTGGGTGACTCAGCGTCGATGGTGGTGCATGGGCAAGATACCACGTTGCCGATGACACTTAGTGATATGATTGTACACTGTCAAGCAGTGAAGCGAGGTTCAAAACGATCTTTAGTAGTCGCTGACCTTCCATTTGGATCATACGAAGCTAGCGCCATGCAGGCTCTGCAGTCGGCTGTGAGACTAGTAAAAGAGGGTGGCGTAGATGCCGTTAAACTAGAGGGTGGAAGTAAAACAAAAATTGAAGCTACTAGAGCTATTGTAGAGGCAGGTATTGCCGTGATTGGGCACTTAGGTCTAACTCCTCAATCAGTCGGTGTACTTGGCGGATTTAAACCACAGGGAAAAACGGCCGCGTCGGCAATAGAGATCTTCAAGTCGGCGCTGAAGTTGCAAGGAGCAGGTTGTGCAGCTATTGTCCTAGAATGTGTGCCAAAACCGCTTGCGGATGCCATTACAGCAACCTTAGATATACCAACGATCGGAATCGGTGCTGGAAATGGTACGAGTGGGCAGGTTATAGTTTTCCACGATCTCCTAGGTTTCCTACAGCATCCACACCACGCAAAAGTTTCTCCTAAATTTTGCAAGCAATACGCCAATGTAGGTGAAACTATTCAGCGAGCTCTAGGTCAGTATATCATCGATGTGTCGACGAAAGACTTTCCAGACGATCAATTTACGCCGTACGAGTTTGATAAAGGAGAGTTCGCCGAGTTTACAAAAAGACTTGCCCAAACAGGTCTGGCAGACACGCGTTAGTAACATTCCACACTTCAGTTCGAATATATTTACAAGTTTCTATCCACACGCACGACCGAGATATAAATGTTGCTTTTTCGAGGCTTGAAAATGCTGCCTCGAAAATGCTGCTCTTGCACTGATTATGTATTCTATTACCTTTCCTCAAAAAGTGACTCGATGTCCTACTGTTCATTCAGTTCTGCAATCTCAGCACCCGTGAAACGCTTGACTGCAATGGAGTTGTTGTTCTCTGTAATTTGTAGTAGCTCCACTGAGTCCCTGGAAAGAGTAGTCACATCCATGATCTTTCTTAGCGCTGTCAGTGCAAGCTTCTTAGCTTCATGTAACGACAGTTCTGGACTATAATCGGACTTTAAAATGGATTGCGCGGTTTGGCTGTTTGCTCCTATCGCGATAGCCTGCAAAAATGTTTTGGAATTTGTTTGAAATTATGTAATAACTAAAATTTACCTTCCACCCGACATAGTTTCCGGAAGGGTCGCTCTGGTAAAGTTGAAAACCCAAATTATGATCCCTATATTGCGTCAGAGTCGTGCTAAATATTACACTTGAATGTCGTACCAGCCAGCAAAAATGAAAGATACGCCGTATGGGCGAAGTCCACCAAACTGAGTATAACCTTGTTTCTGGTCAGCTATCTGCTGAACAAGCAACTCAACTGGAGCCGGTTGCCCATACTTGTACTTGTAACGTTGTGATATCAATCTAAGATGCAGTAAGTAAAAATTTTGAAGTTGTCTCATGGTACTGACACACCTTGCAGAGTTGATTAAGATTTCGGCATCAGCGTTGACGCCAGCAGAAGCTGCAACGATGTGAGCGTCTATTCGGTGTAGCTTCTCCGTGACAGTACTTTCTAGAAGCTGACGCAACTATGAGCGAGCAAGAAACACCTGGAGTGATGAGAATACCTTTGACAAAACCCGTTTTTCTGTAGCCAAGATGACTCCCTTCTCTGTTTTGATTCCTATGGCCGCTCCTGCGTGGTTTATTGCTTCGACCGCGTATTCAACCTGATGCAGTGTGAACATTCCCTGTAGAAGAGGAGAGCCTGTTATGAGTATCACCTGATAAAGTCGACCTTCAGGGCTGAAAGTCGTCGTGCGGGAATCATATCTTAGACGAGCTGGTCAGACTGAACCGCAACACGGTAACAGCAGAACTCACCTGCGCGCCATTCTCTAGATTACAGCGTAGATACGTGGGAACTTTCGTGGTAATGACTGTCTTATAGTTCTACCACGAATGCAAGGGCGCTTGTCGCGTTCGCAAACTGACAACAGATCGTTACGCCGGTGTGGCTTTTTGTTCTCAAATAACGATTTTCGATATTTGGTAAGTGACCGTCCGATATTGGCCCATATTGAATCTGGAGTTGACAGTATATTTTGCAGACTACGACCGGCGTGATTTCTTATCGACGAATAAAAACCTCGACGGTGGCCGCCGCACAACAAAAAGCAGCTCGTCCAGAGTGTAAGTCCAACAATTGGTCACAGCACGAAACTACTACAACCAACTTGAACTTTATAACTCCACGGTGCATGATGCCGGCAGGTTTTAGTACACCGTGTCGCGGGCTGCAAGCCAAAGCACTCACAAAGCCGTATTTGAGACAAAAACACACACGCGGCGCTGTGGATGTGTCGAAGCCGAGCGGAACAACTAAATGTGCCTCATCATTGATTTCTCCTAGCAGCAACCGTGTTCAGAGTCGTCGACGCACTATCACTTTGGTAACAACTGCAACTTTCGTTAGCCTTCGGGACCAACGTTTTCTGTAGGTCATACCCAGCCTTCAAGGCGATGCTTCTTCACAGTCACCACCGGATCTACCCTCTTATATTTTCAAAGAAAGAATTGTTTATCTGGTATTCTTTCTTTGCCTCTTCTGAATATAGTCGCCTTACGAAGACTTTTAGGGCATGACGCTCGTACCTTCAGTGACAGAGCTGATTTTGGCAGAATTACTATACCTTCAGTACGAAGACAGCACGAAACCCATTCAACTTTACATAAACTCTACTGGGACATCAAAGGTATAAGCATTTCTGAAATCTCACGGAAGCAAATGACCGTGTTCATGCGAAGGATGGACAAAAGTACGGATACGATACCGAGGCATTTGCGATATACGACACCATACAGTACATCAAATCACCGGTGCATACAGTAGCAGTGGGTACCGCGTGGGGTGAAGCCGCTATGCTTCTTGCGTCTGGAGCACAGGTAATAGAAGCTCAGCTAGTTACCAATCACGAATAAGTCTTTTGCTTAGGGTTATCGTTCTGCACTTCCAGCCGCAAGTATCATGTTGAAACAGCCAATTAGTTCATACCGCGGACAGGTACGAGCTTGGTCTAGTAATCACGTCATTCTCGTTTTAAATCTTTCATTAGGCCTCCGAATTAGAAATTCATAGACAGGAGATGCGAAACACGAAATCTCAAATGATAGAGATTCTTTCCAAAGCATTGCAGAAAACGGAAGCAGAAATTGCGAAGGATATAAACCGTCCAAGATACTTCGACGCGCAGGCGGCTAAGGATTACGGCATCATCGACAAGGTGAAAAACTTAACTAAACGGGATGATTGATTTACTCTTGAGCTTTCGGACAGGTCCTTGATGGTTAGCGACACTTGACTAAAATTCTTTTCGAGCATCGATACTTTCTGTGTTATCGCGTTTATGACAGTTCTATGTAATGACGTAAAAACCACATCAAAATTACAAAAGGAGATACACCAAAGACTCTAAGATCCGATCATCAGTGGTGATTCATATATCTATTTCAAGACCGGTGCGCTACTCCAGTCACCCAAATGTTGATCATACCAACATGTCCACAAGCGCTGAACGCATACCACTGATCGTTTCGCTAGAACCTCTTCCTTTAAGCCCCAATACACTTTCGATGACCTAAACGCTCGAATTCAGTTGATGGGAACTAATGTCATATGGTTAACTTACTGCAACCTCCGTCGTAGTGGTGTCGAGTCCACAAAATGCGCTCCAGTCATTTGCCGTGAGACCAGACGCAATGACGTCACTACCTCTATTGATCGTGCCCGCAACGAGGGGAATCTGCGGAGGAAGAAATTATACGGGTATTGTTGTCATGGTGCACACCAACCTGCAAAAGCGACGAAAGTTCTTCCAAATCAGCAAGACTAGCTCCTGGATGTACGATTCCACCCTTGTTTGTGAATCTACAATAGCTCCCAACTAGCATATTCCCTGCGATGGACTGATTGCATTGTTAGGTGGAGCCGCAATAGTGGATTATCACTATACCTGTCGAAACACTTCTACACCTAGTACATCAGAAATTATTTCCTCCGTCTCCTGGTCAATGTCGGGGTGCACCAACGCTACGTGATCATTGCACGCAATACAATTGCCAAGAGCTGTGATAAAATGAGTAAAATGGTAATATAATTGCTTTGCTATTCATACCTGAAAGTCGCTCGTGCGTTCGTTGAACGACGATTTCATCGGATAAACTATTGCGAATGTGCAACGCCTCTAGAAAACGCTGTCAGTATTATCGACCAAAGTGCTTTCATAAGGCAAACCTTGATCACTGGCACCAACCGGTAAGAGCAGACCATTTTTGTTCCCTAGTAATCATCAGCTAGCAATACACGGCAACGCACGCGGACACATACCAACCGACATTCTGCCTATCAAGCGAGTTCCACCAAGACTCGCTTTCACAACGGGAATTTCTGATGCCAACTCACTCTCAAAGACGCTATAGAAAGATGTACACTTAGATCAATCACCGTATACATGTTACGTCGCGCATTTTCACCTGTAAAAGTTTTCCGAACCTCCGATAGCTACCAAGCAATATGCGTTCGTCAGCTGACTGAAGACTCCGATTTCATTGCTGTACGAATATAAGTTAAACATGGAAAGGGCTGTACCTGAACACACCTGTTTTCGAAGCAGTGACGAGTTGCCATGTTCTGAACTGTTTTGCGTCTAGAACAAGCTCCGCCCGTCCATTCGACGCCAAGTCTTCAAGCTCAAAGTCGTGGTGGCGGCGCGACGTTCCGATTTTTCGTTTCGG
>Ga0228615_1001228_pt1 | contig 13104 bp, 13 predicted proteins | sample 16DmetaG_FD_190530 | JGI IMG/M metagenome (GOLD analysis project Ga0228615, IMG submission 190530) | Seawater microbial communities from Monterey Bay, California, United States - 16D | ecosystem: Environmental > Aquatic > Marine > Coastal | place: USA: California | collected 2016-10-17
TGCAGCACACATAGACCACGGAAAAACCACACTTTCTGACAACCTGATTGCCGGTGCTGGAATGATGTCATCTGACCTTGCCGGTGCGGCACGTGTTTTGGATTTCGACGAGCAAGAATCTGCTCGAGGTATTACCATCAACGCTGCATCTGCTTCAATGGTTCACGGCGTGGAAGGAACAGACTATCTCATCAACCTCATCGATACCCCTGGTCACGTCGACTTCGGTGGCGACGTTACTCGTGCAATGCGAGCTGTTGACGGTTGTTTCATTCTTGCTTGCGCTGTCGAAGGCCCAATGCCACAGACCGAAACAGTTGTCCGTCAAGCATTGAAAGAAAAGGTGAAGCCAGTTCTTTTCATCAACAAAGTCGATCGACTCATCAATGAGTTGCAAGTAACTCCAGAAGACATGATGGCTCGTTTTACAGAGACCATCAAGAAAGTCAACCGCCTCATCAAACAATTCGCTCCTGAAGAATTCAAGAAGAGTTGGCAAGTTTCTGTCGCTGATGGAACAGTTGCATTTGGTTCAGCGTACCACAACTGGGGAATTACTGTACCTTACATGGCAAAGTCAAAGATTTCATTTACTGAAATTTTCGAGTACTGTAACAACGAAGACCAAAAAACACTTGCAGAAAAAGCACCTGTTCACGAAGTTCTTCTTGACATGGCGGTTACGAAACTTCCTGGACCTGTTGAAGCACAACCATATCGTATCCCGAATATCTGGACCGGCGACCTTGATTCAGAAATTGGAAAAGCAATGGTAAATTGCGACCCTGATGCTGAACTGGCAATGATGATTACGAAAATCTGGATGGACCCGCACGCTGGAGAAGTCGCTGTAGGACGTATTTACTCCGGCGCTATTGCCCAAGGTGAATCTGTCTTTGCTATCGGTGCAGCCAAACCTGAACGCGTTCAACAAGTGAGCATGATGGTTGGTGGTGACAGAATTACAGTTCCGAAGGTTGTTGCAGGCAACATTGCTGCACTGACCGGTATTCGTTCAGCTGCTGCTGGTGTAACACTTTCACGTGACAAAGATTTCACTCCTTTCGAAGCTATTCGGCACTACTCTGACCCGGTTGTTACGGTTGCAGTCGAGCCAAAGAGCATGAAGGACCTTCCAAAGTTCATCGATGCTCTGCGTTCTCTTGCCAAGTCAGATGCTTCACTACAAGTGACCACAAACCAAGAAACTGGCGAAGCACTGCTCGCAGGAATGGGTGAATTGCACCTTGAAATTACTGTTTACAGAATTGAGGAGGAACAAAACATCAAGGTGAGTGTCAGCCCACCTATTGTTGTTTATCGTGAAGGTATCCAGGGAAGCAACCGTGGAAACTCCTTTGAAGGCAAGTCTCCAAACCGACACAACCGTTTCTTCTTCGAAATTGAAGCACTCTCTCCTGAAGTGGTCGCAGCACTACGTGCAGGTGACCTCGGCTCGGGAACAGTCCGACCAAATGATGCAAAGGAAGTCGGCCGTAAATTTGGAGAACTTGGAATGGACAAGGACTTGATGCGTAAGATCTATGCCATTAACGGTTCAAACGTTTTGGTTAACGACACAAAGGGTATTCAAGGACTGCACGAAACTCGTGAATTGATTATCGAAGCCTTCAACGGTGTATGTTCCAAAGGCCCAATCGCAGACGAACCGGTCCAAGGAATGTTTGTTCGTCTCGTTGACGCCAAACTCCACGAGGATGCAATTCACCGTGGACCTGCCCAAACAATCCCTGCAGTACGAAACGGTATCAAAGGTGCAATGATGAGAGCAAGGACAGTACTTCTCGAACCCATGCAAAAAGCATTCGTTTCAGTTCCTAACGACTGGCTAGGACAAGTTACTCGTGAAGTTACCAACCGACGCGGAATCATCGAAGATATGCCATCAGAAGGTGAAGTTACTACCGTTGTCGGAGTTCTACCAATCGCAGAGACTTTCGGTTTCTCTAACGATATTCGAGCAGCATCCCAAGGACGTGCAGTATGGAATACTGAAAACCTTGGATTTGAACAGTTACCTCCACAATTGTTTGACAAAGTCGTCGCACAAATCCGTACTCGAAAAGGACTCAAACCAGAGCCTTACCCAGAGTCGTATTACTCAGAGTGAGGAAAATGCCAGGCTCAATTGTGGGCTTGTTTGCTGCTCCAAAAGGGGGCGTTCCAAAACCGTTGGTACATCAACTGGAGATCACAACTGAAGGATGCGTAGGAGATTTACAACGCGATAAAAAACATCACGGAGGTCCGGATAAGGCCGTGTGTTTATTCAGTAGTGAAGTTCTTTCACAACTTCAAACAGCGGGACATCCAATATTTCCTGGCTCAGTTGGTGAGAATGTTCTCGTGAGTGATGTTGATTGGAATTTAGTGGGTGTTGGAACTCAATTCCGTTTTGAAGAAGTAGTACTCGAAATAACTTCAGATGCACCACCATGCAAAACGATTCGAGAATCCTTTACTGATGGAAGATTCAAGTCAATTTCAGTAAAAGTCGCTCCGCACTTATCCCGTTGGTATGCACGCGTCATCATAGAGGGTTGCTTACGAATGAACGAGTTCGTTGAAATCAACTGATTCTCTTAAGTTGGAAGTCAGTGAGTTCACGCAAGGCTTTCATCGATGGACCTTGAGGTATCCGGTCAAGACAAGCATGGGCTTTGGCATGATATTCCTCTGCCCTTTGTTTCGCATAATCGATGGAGCCAAGATTGCCCAAAGCCTTCAATGCAGCATCAACTGCTTCGGGAGGTGCCGAATCACCCTTTCCAAGTGCAGCTAGAAGAATGTCTTTGTCAGGACTATCTGGCTGTGAAAGAGCATGAATCACCATGAGTGTACGCTTACCTTGTGCAACATCAGAACCTGCAGGCTTTCCAAGTACATCTGAGTCTGAAAGTACATCAATTAAATCATCCATAAGTTGGAAGCAGAGTCCAACCGCCAAACCCCAATCGGCCATACATTCGATGGTCTCTTGGTCTGCACCAGCCATTCTCGCCCCTATTTCAGCACATGTAAGGAACATTACTGCTGTTTTACCTTCAATCATTTCGATATAATCTTCCTCGGAAACTGCAAGTTCCTCTTCAAATTCAATATCCATCTGCTGTCCTTCACTTACCCGTCGGACCATCCATGCAATCCTGTTTACGAGGGGAGCAACATCATCCGGTTCCAATCCTTCAGCCTGTACCAGTCGCTCGAAAGCAATAGCAAGCATCGCATCTCCAGCATTGATGGCTGTTGGCAAATCGAATTCAATGTGAACCGCATTCCTGCCTCGTCGAACATCATCATCGTCCATAATGTCATCATGGACCAAGGTAAAGTTATGCACCGTTTCAATCGCAGCACCAACATCAAGCATTCCAGAATGTGAGTCCCCGACTGCCTTAGCTACCAGCCAAGGGAGTGTTGCCCGCAATCGCTTGCCCCCACCGTGAATGAGGTGAGTCATCGCTGAAGCAAGACGATGATGGCGAGACGCCATTAGACTCGACATGATTCGCTGTTCAACAAGTGGCTTGACTTCAAGAACCGAAACATTGAGACCAGCACCTTCTGCTTCAGGCAACATGTGAGTTACATCTCCCATGTCATGAATCATATCATCTGAAAGTGACTCAAGTGCATCTGCATCACCAATAGCAGCCCACCATTCTTCCGTCATTATTCGAGCAGCAATACACCGGAACCATGGAGCAATCGAACCATTGTCCGACTCCTCATCAATCAACAAAGATTCGAGTTCGTCAAAGGAAACCCAGGAAATTTCACTCACTTCGTTCGGGTTCGGGGTGATTTCAAGGTCTTTTTGAATCATCAAGATGTGATCGACTTCGCGCTCAATCCATGTTTCATTCATCCGAGCGGAGTACCTCATTTTGGTCATGAACGTGAAATCATCTGGTGAAAGCTGTGAAGGGTCAACTCCCAATTCTTGCTCCAACTTACGAATTGCAGCCAATTTTACTCCAAGAGCACCATCTTCTATCAATTCAGATTCACTGTGCAAAGGGTGCGAACAGCATGAATTTGCCCATACTCCGGGGAAAGTAACTTTGTCCATCGCACGACGTTGAAGCAACAGTCTGTTTTCAGAATCAAACAATAAAACACTGAATGCTCGATGGAAGGCACCCTCATTTTGGTGTGCAGCAATTTTTGAAATTGGCCCAAGAACCTCGTCATGTTCACTTACAGAGATTATTGCCTCAGACATGAGTTTAGACTGGATGGCATTGGCTCCAAGAGATGAGAGCAATTCCTTTTCAGATGTTGAAAGTTCAATGCTTGGAACATCTCCAATCTCATACCCAGACATAGTGACCCCACTACATTCGATTCGCGGTCGCTACATGAAGAGTTCTGCGTATGATACTGAAGGGTGACCATGAGGAAAAAAGCCCAACTTCCTCGCAGTTCACTGTTTATGAGTTACAATCGTTCCACGAACAGGTTTTCCAACAAGCGCTCCCAGAACACGTTCCTGAACACCTCCATTTACCATGAGAACCTGTATACCTTGCTCAGCAACATACGCTCCTCGAGCAGCTTTTAGACCAATACCTCCGGTAACATCAATATCAGAGTAATGAGTTCCTTCAAAGTCAATACCAGGTGACCAAACTTCTATCAAATCCGTTTCAATTGCCATTTCAGGAGGAACTCGAAGCAAACCATCAACGCCACCAATTGCGAAAACCAATCGCTGGACATTCGGTAGTTCTAGAGCAAGACGAACGACAAGATCATCACCGGACAAAATACCAAACATTGCATCACCTTCAACATCGACCACGTCACCAAATGTGACGTGCACTTTACCGTCATATTGCAATTTCAAAGGACTCAAATCTCCTAAGAAATCTATTCCAGTATTCTTTGCCCACAAATGCGGTGGATGAACGATGGGCTCGAGTCCTACGCGTCGTAGTGAATCACAAACATAGCCATTGAGTTCAAGCATTTCTTTACGAACGAGTTGCACTGCTTCCAGTTGAGTGCTGCACTCCTCAGAAACAGGAAAAATTCCTTCAGAAATATAGCCCTGTTGTAACTTCCATTGTTTTGCTCTCAAGTGACCAAAAGAACCTGCTCCATGAACCAGAAGAACATCAAAGCCTTGCTTACAGCAAACAGAAACCGTTTCTGCTAACTTATCCAATATCGAGAGATTAGGAGTGCAAAGAACTGACTTCTGAGTAATCAAGCCGCCACCCCATTTTATGACAACCCGCTCACGCATAGTTATCCCAAGGATAAATCGCACATGAGTGTGACCCCTAAAAATTTCAAAATCCATACGATTCTCACCAAGGATTGATGACCCACGGCGAAAACCGGTAACCATGAGCGAAGGTCCCACTCTGAGTGAATTTATGCGACATCTGCAAGCGATTCTAGAAGAATCGGAGGAAATTGCGAACCGAATCGACCGAGAAACTCGTCAACTTCAAATCGAGGCCGCTGTCCAAGAGGCTATTTTGTTCGGAAATAGATACCGAGAACTCAAGGAGCAAGGAATTGATCCTTTGCACTTGGTCAATTCTGCTGCAATCGAGGAGTTCCCTCAACAAATCTCTAAGATTCAATCTTTGGCTCAAGGGCATGACCATTGCAGAGGTTGCGGAGAATTACTTGACAAGGATCTTGATTTCTGCGCTGCTTGCGGAGAAAAAAGGTAATCACTCTTCTTCTTCTTCAATTTCCCACTGAGCAATCATTTCCAGAATTATTGGGTCATCTGCTTCAAGTCGGTAGAGGTATTCCCCGGGCATTTCATCAACTAGGAATACAGTTTTTCCTGCACGGTAAATGATGTGACCATCGGCAATAGCACGAACGGTGTCGACTTCAAGAATAGCAGGTCTGTCAATTCTCACATGTCCTGCTTCCATTGCATTGGTGATGCTTCGTGAAAGATGAATGTGGTTTCGGTCTCCCGAGGTAATACCCAATTCAAGGGTTGTTTCCACTTGGCCTTCTTCACACGGCCAGTACAAAGCCTCTGGAATTTGATCCGTTGGCAAATCGAGTTCCAATTCTATAGAATGGCCGTAAGTCGCCCTCATCATGTCACCTTCGACTTGGTATCGACCTTTTTCGTCAGCGTGAGCAATTGCAGCAAAGTGCCATCCACGAAGCCAGTGGTAGTGGCGGCGTTGCTTTGAAATTGATTCCGAAAGTTCACGAGAATTGACCCATCCATTGATATCCATTTCTACATTGAATTTTTCAGGAGCATGTCGCAAAACCAAAGCAAGCATGCGGCCAAGCGAATTTGCTTCACGGTCGCTCATGATGAATTTTCCTTCTTCGTTACAGGTTGGGCAGTTGGCGCCTTTGAAGTGTCCGTGGGCTTTACATTGTCGGAGCATGTTTGCTGGGGAGAACAGCGCCTTCTTAGTCTCTACGGGTACTTCGTTCGGTCGAAGACGAGAAAATTGACCGAGTCTATCAAATGCTGGCGCCTCTTGGAGTGAACATGGTTGATGTTGCAGTCATCGGCGCCGGCCAAACAAAATATGGAAATCATTCACTTGGACTCAAAGGAATGTGGGCAGAGGCTGCGGAAAAGGCCTTTAGCAGCGTAGACCAAGATTTTGACCCTCGTCAGATTGATGAAGCTTTCATCGGCAGTGTGGCGTTCGGTGGAGCTCAACTTGGAAATACCGCCGCCCTGCTTACAGAACACTCAGGTATGCAGGGAGTTGGTGTGCGAAGAGTTGAGAATGCCTGTGCATCATCCGGTTTTGCTCTACGAGATGCTTGGATGGCAATCAAAAGTGGACAAGCAGATATTGTCGTCGCTGGAGGTATTGAGAAAATGAATGACCTTTCTCCAGAACGTAAGAGGTTTTGGCTCGGTGTATCGGGAGACACCGAGTGGGAACGGCTTGCTGGGCTTACATTCCCTGGTACATACGCTCTTATGGCTCGCCGACATTTCCATGAACACCAGTCCACACATGATGACTTGGTTCACATTAGTGTCAAAAATCACATGCATGGATTTGAAAATCAGCATGCACATCTGCGTAAGCAAGTTTCGTTTGAGAAGGCTGCGGGTGGTTTCATGGTAGCAGACCCTCTCACGTTGTACGACTGTTGTCCGACATCCGACGGAGCCTCCTGCGTGATTTTAGCAGCCGATCATGTTGTTCGTCAATTCACAGATGACCCGGTTTGGGTTCGTTCTTCTGGAGCAGGTTCAGATCGCCTTGCATTGCACGACCGGCCTACAATCACTCAACTGATGGCTACTCAAAAAGCCGCTAATTCTGCCTATTCCGCTGCAGGAATTACCGCCTCCGATGTCGACTTGGCCGAAGTACATGATTGCTTCACCATTGCTGAAATGATTGCTACAGAAGACCTTGGGTTTGCAGATTCGGGTAAAGGTGGAGTTTTTGCTCGTGAACAACAAGGTGTTCTCAATCAAGGCAATGTCTGTGTGAACCCTTCTGGAGGATTGAAGTCCAAAGGACACCCACTTGGTGCGACAGGTACCGGTCAAGCAGTCGAGGTGTTCAAGCAATTGAGAGGTTCAGTAGAGCCCCAGCGTCAGGTCCGAGATGCTGAAATAGGCATTACCCACAATGTCGGCGGTTCAGGGGCAACATGCGCAGTCCATGTCTTTGGGAGGGATAAAAGATGAGTGAACTTATCTGGAAGGGATACATTGTTCTAGAATCTGGAGATTCAGTTTTTATCCAATCTCCGTTTACACTGAACGGTAAAATCGTCTATGGGCCAGATAGCGACTCAACGACCATGTCGATAGCTGGAATACAATATCTAATTTCTAAGGGACACAAGGTGAATTCTATTCATTTGCCACCTGCAGTCGATGGCGAAGTGGTCTACATATCCACACTGGCAGACTCTCCTTCTCGAAGCGAAGAACTGGATTCGAATGAGGTTATCTGGCAAGTCATGGATGGTGACGAAGCAACCTTGCTACTGAGCAAACAAGACAACAACGAATTTGATTTTGATGCATCCACCTTTACTGTCGAAATTGACGCGGAGCTTTACACTGAAATCCAAAAAGCATGGCTTACAGAATGCTCCGAACTCCATGTATCTCAAGGAGCATATGTGTCTCAAGCACAATACCGCGAAGGGAGTTCTGCCCGATTAAATCTCACCTCTCAAATCCATGAAGGTAAGACCATTTGGCCACCAAGACAACTAGATGAAAATGGAATTCGTTTGGCCAAGGAGAGTAAAGCACTCAGTGGCTCTGCACAGGTAGAATCGTGGACAAAATTGAGTGCTGCTGGTGCTCCATCAGAATTCTCTCTTCGTGCACCTATCCTCGGGGGAATACAGACGCTCCTGGTGCGATTTGCAGAAGGACCTCGAGGTGTTTTTCTGGTTTGTGATGATGAAGACTATTCTCCAAACATCGGAGATTCTATCGAATTTGGTGTTCGACGAATTTATGCCCAAGAAGGTTACATCCGCTACGGTATGAAAGCAATTCCAATTCGTGGGCAAAAGTGATTGAACCAATATATATCTCCAAAGCCTTGATAGAAAGCAAAGGATGTGGGTATAACATGGCGGGTTTTGGCAACTTACGAAAGGGACGACGCGAGGCTGTTGAGAACCTCGGTTTCACTGAGGGAGGTGACTGCCCACGTTGCGGAGGAGAATCTCAACCGTCAACAATGAACGGATATTTGAGTTGCGTTGCTTGCCAACATGAATGGCCTGACCCAGATTACGTAGAACAGCAGAGTTCAGATGCAGTACCAACATACCATCAAGACAGAGAGAAAATTGAGGAATTCAAGAAAGAGATTGAAAGTGGCAGCCTCGCAGGTGTTCTTGGCGTTGAAAAAGATCTCTCGGAAGAACAGGAAGCATCTCTTGCCCGACTTGAAGACAAATGGATGACGGGTATGAAAGGTCATTTTAACACTGCCACTGAAGAGCGAAAGCCTCTAATGATAAGTTTCGATGATGAAGACAACATCGTTTCCACAGAAGTCGCTGCAGTTACCATTGTAGCAAATGGATTTGACGGTGGTGAAGAAATTCGACTTGAATATCCCGGCCATGGAACCGAATTTTACTGTTTCAATGTTTCAGATCCGCTTGGATGGCGGCGCGGAACATCAGCAGCAGATACAGCGCGTTCCATTACCAATGTCATCAACAACAACTCCAAATTGGTGTATGCAAATCTCGAAGGTGTGCGAATCTCTTTTGAATTACGCAACGAGGCACTAAAACCGGAATCATTGGTCTTGTTCGTTGACGACCCGGGTGGCACAGATATCGTTGCTGAGAAAAACGGTGTTGTTCTTGATGCACGCAATCTACAAGATTTTGAAGATTACAGAAACATTGTAGCATTGGTACTCGAAGACGGAATTATTTCACCAAGTGAGGACCAGTTGCTTTGGTCCATGCGGCAGCAATTAGGAATCGATGATGTCTACCATGTTCAAATGGTACTGGAAATGTACGGAGAAGACACGCTCAAGGAATGCACATCATGTGGAAAAATGGCGAAACTTTACCCAGAATATGCAGCGTGGTATTGCCAAGGCTGTGAAGAATGGTGCTGAAGTTATTTTTCCGAGTAAACGCTACTTAGCACATCTCTCTATAGAAATAATTAGTTTGAAAGCTTCTATCAATTTGGATGTCGTGTGGCATTTCAACGGTTCATGAGCGAGGCATCCTTCATAAGGTAGTTCGGAATGGGAAGGATAGGCGAGTACTATGGCAGAAGACGTATTGTATATTGGAATTGATTTGGGAACCTTCCGTTCTGTAATGGTATCATCAGACAGTCACGAAGTTGAAGAATTGACTGTCATCGGGACACCTAAGGACCCAATTGCACGAAACTTCCTCAAGCGTGACGTGCTTTTTGGCGAAGAAGCTCTCAAAAACCGTCTTGCTCTCAACCTTTTCAGACCTCTCGAACTCGGTGTCATCAAAGATACTCAAGAAGATCGTGAGTTTATTGCCCACTTCATCACTCACCTCATTGGTCTTTCAGACCCTGAAGACTACGACCGTGTAGTCGCTGTAATTGGAGCCCCCGCTGAAGCAAGTTATGTCGATAAAACTGCAATATTTGATGCTGCTGCTGGTTCGGTGAATGCAGCAATGATTATTTCAGAACCATTCGCAGTCGCCTATGCACTTGACATGATTGAACACACTTTAGTCATCGATATTGGTGCAGGTACTGCTGACCTTTGCCGAGTGTACGGAACAATTCCTGGTCCAGGAGATCAAATGCACACTGGGCATGCTGGTGATTTCGTTGATCGAAAGATTATCGAAGAAGTTCAGTCAAAGTACAGTGGTGCTCAAATTACCAAGGATATGGCACGACGATGGAAGGAACAGTATTCCTTTGTTGGAACTGCATCACCAGACGAGCCAATCATGGTCGACTTCTCAATTGAAGGAAAAGCAATGAATCTTGATATCACTGATTGCATTCAACGAGCATGTGAAGCAATCGTTGACCCAATCGTCGAGAATGTGAAAGAGTTAATTTCTGGTTCAAACCCAGAATACCACGACCAATTCCGCCGAAACATGGTCCTTGCTGGAGGCGGCTCAGGAATCAGAGGCCTAGGTGCAATGATTGAGCGTAAACTTTCGGATATGGGCGATGTGAATGTTCACGTCGTCGATGATCCTGTTCGCTTGGGTGCCATGGGTGGCCTTCGCCTTGCTATGGAAGTACCCGAAGAGATGTGGAAGAATCTCACGCTCGCTTCTCGCTGAGTACTGATTCGCTGCGAGCTTACGATTGGATAAGTTGATTATCCGCCCTCATGACCAAGATGCATGACCACCAATGTTTTTGTGAAGTTTGTATCCGAACCAAAGAATGACCCTATGAAGTCCATAGTTGGCATCGCATGTGCTGTACAAGCGATAAAAGACGGACACGAAGTGAGTGTTTTCTTTGCGGCAGCAGGTACTCGGCTACTGGATCCAAACTTTTTACGGCAACTCGATCTTGAAATGGGTGAAGATTCGACAATGGTTACAGATTTTGTTAAAACGATATGTTCTGAAGCAAAAGAAGTGTACTGTTCCTTTGCATCTGTTAAAGCAGTTTTAGGCCACAGTGAAGGTGACGAAGCATTGATTTTAGCTGACAAGGACATACATTGGAGTGGGCCTCCTGGAGTAATCTCCCTTGCTACCTCTTGCGATGTTCAACTCACTTATTGACTCGTCAACAATCCATGAGACTGAGATGATACCATCGAAACCTGCATTACCTATTTTTACAATTATTCGGAGTTGAAAGCATGGATGACACGAACATAATGCCTGAGAGCCTTCCGCCTCAACAGGTGCTGATCGAAAATCCAACTGAACATGAAATATCGGGTACAGTTGTCCAACCTAGTTCGAACATCATTCAAAATGCGTGGGGCAACGCTCAACTCGAGGAAAAACCACGTTCTCAATTGGTTTGGTTTGTAGTTGGACTGATTCTATTTCCCATCGCAATTGGAATCATCAGTGCTTCTCTGTCTTTTATGTCCGATTTACAGAAGGAAGATGAAAACTATGAGCCACAAAAGAGGGAAGATATTCAACTGGGTGGAGAGATACTTTCACTTAATGAATTTACAATGTCCTCTGATTTTGAAAACTACTACGGTACACACGATTTTTGGGATTTGACCATAGAGAGTAACTCAAACAATGAATTCTGGTATGCTGGAATCCACGGTGACATGTATGAAGGGGATGGCAATTATGGTTTCGGGACTGAACTCGATGATAGTGGTTCAACGTGGACGATAACCAATGCCTATGGTGATGACGGTAATTTGACAGTTTATTTGCAAGTTGAGGGAAACACAATTCGAGTTGCTAGCCCCCAAAATCTCAATGACCCAAACTATGTCAATTACTATTCTTACGATAATGATGACACTATTTTTAATCTTGAATCTGCATCAATTATATTATGGCCTGTGTCCGTTATTGCAGGGGTGGTTTGGGGTTTTTCAACCAAGAGAAGAGGATTCTCATACGGTGTAATGATCTGGGGCTCAGTCGTTCTCTTATGGACTGCACTGATTCTTACGATAATGATACTCTGGTAATTTGACTGGATGAAGAGATTTCTTACATTCAACCGTACTTTGGAGAAGTAACACATCAGCGCATATCTGATGCAGTTGCTATAGAGTATCCACCGATGGAATATGAATTTTTAACCATTTTCCCGTCAACATATATCGAAACTGAAACATCGCCGGAACTATGTTCGTTTTGGGCAGAAACATACAGAAAAGTGTAACCATCAAGGTCTGTTGAAAAGGTATGAGTCCATTCAAGATCAGTTCCATCTAACTTCTGCATAGGCACACTTGAAAACTGCTGAGTACTTCCTCCCTGACCTTCAATCGTGATGAATACTGAATCGCATGTACATGAAACCTGATATCGAACCTCCTGGGTACCTTCATCGAATATACTGACAATCACCCATAGAGAGGCGAAGAAAACCAATGTGATGACTAATGCTGCAATGGTCGATTCAGGAGACGACTTACGCACTTCATAATCGGATGATTGCTCAAAACCATTGTTTGCATTCGATGCGTCGCGGCCAATTTTTTGATTGGCTGTTTCAGACTTCTTGTATGATTCATACCATTCACCATTTAAGTACACATACTTCCCATCAGGGCTGACAATTGGTTGCGTGCCTAGTTGCTCAGAAGCGTTGGTTTGGTTAGCATTTGAGATTGCCAAAGCTTCTTGTTGCTGCTGTGGAGAGAGTCTGACCCATTCGCCATTGATGTACATGTATTGTAAATCTGTTGAAAAGCTACTTTCTTCAGGCATGTTCTCAACAACCCTTCCAGAGCATAAATACGAATTTAGATTTCATGTCGCCGGATAAATTTAAGCAGTCATCAAATCAAATTTCGGAAGAATTTCTACGCGAGAATCCAACTGCTCCAAGTAGTGACACAATTACAAGAATCATGGAAAACCCAGGAGTCTGATTACTCGAACTCGGAGTGTTTTCCATATTGACCGTGATGATGGTCGTCGCAGTGT
>Ga0228615_1001234_pt1 | contig 13061 bp, 14 predicted proteins | sample 16DmetaG_FD_190530 | JGI IMG/M metagenome (GOLD analysis project Ga0228615, IMG submission 190530) | Seawater microbial communities from Monterey Bay, California, United States - 16D | ecosystem: Environmental > Aquatic > Marine > Coastal | place: USA: California | collected 2016-10-17
CAAAAACCTCAGTATTGTAGCCGATTTCAGCCAGTTTTGAACGACTGACCAATGGCGGCAGCGTGTCAGTAATTAAGCTCAAAATAAGAATGCAGAGCCCTCAAGTGTGTTCAGCATCTGTCCACAAGGCACCAGTTAACCCCGGATTATGCATTAGAAAAGTGAAATTATGTGTCTAGCTGGTATTTAGATGGGTTGACCGTTGTTGCATCGTTCACCCTAACGGTAAACTTACTAATTGAGTATTGCGATCAGTCTGTGACGCTTTTGGGAGGTATAGTTGTGATGCAGCGATTTTTAGAATGTGCGGTTGTGCAGTTGCCTCTCACAAAGCACGCTAAGCTCACAAAGGTATGCTAGCTTAACGCTTAGGTTTTTCGGGAAATCTCGTCCGATTAAACTGGTAGGCTTTTTTTAGTACTTCTTCGATCACCAGTCTTTGCGAGCTTGTAGGTCCTAGTCCCTAACAACAAACAACAAGCAACAAGCAACTTTTCCACCTTCATACTTTTCCACGCTAGCGAAGCTGGCTCCCTCCAGACATGTCGCCGATTGATAACAGCGCACTTTCGTTTGATTTTGATGGATATGCAGATGGATCGAACCGTATATAAACAGCAAAGTTTCGCACAAGCAACTGAGCATCAGTCGGCATATGACAATGCTTCTGAGGAAGAGCGAACAGAGCATTTTAAGTATCTGATGAGCGTTGCTTTTGGATTTGTGGGACAAGCATGGCCGAAGATGGATAAGCAGCAATTCCGTGTTTCAAGGCGTACATGAGGCGCTTGGATCGAAATTTATTAAATCCGGATTTTGTGGAATTTCTGCAATGTCTGCCCCAGTCTGACTCATCGGCCCTTCCCAAAAATGAAATTTCCCAACCCAGATGTCGCCTACATCGATCCGGTAAAGCTTCGGGACTACTGCTTGAATTTCGACCATCCAAGAGGAAAGCATAAAGCACGCGTATTTGAGGCTAAGTTTGGAATTCGTCAACAAGACTGGAAAGATCTATCAGTCGCCATCCAATTGAAACTGCATGATGGCCTTTGTGTGGAAGACCGTGAAGATCAATATGGAAAACGCTTCTATCTGGATATGGTCTTAAGTCTAAAGGGGCGATCGGCGGAGGTACGCACCTCCTGGATCCTTCGAACCGGCGAGAATTTTGCTCGACTCACATCGTGTTATGTCAAAAGTTGAAGAAGTATGAAGCATTCCATACATTTGCTCGATGTCGTGGCGCTCTTGGAAGATCACCCGGAGTTCAATCTTGTTGCTGGTCAAGTGGGAACAGTTGTTGAGGATTTAGCCCCCGATGTTTTTGAGGTTGAGTTTAGTGATGATCAAGGGCGTGCCTATGCAACGGCATCTCTCAAGAATTCTCAATTGATTGCTTTGCACTATAATCCAGTCGCCGCTTAGGCAGTGTTCGCTAGGTATCCACCATCTGTTGTCATTCGCATCAGGGAAGATGCGCTCTAAAGGACATCATTTACTGTCCAATTTTGCGTATCGGTTGGCAGTTTGAGTCAAAACTTGAGCGCGGTTGCGTGATAACGTTTTCCGGAGGCAAGATTCGATACCGGATGCTACCCATTTAAAACTTTCCCACATCAGCTCCGCTGCCGCTTTCCACTTTCAAACACCAGCCACTCTGGCCCTAGTCTCTAACAACAAAATACGAGCAACTATCCCCACCTTCCCACGCCGTATTGAAAAGAAGGCGGACCTTCCCACCTTCACTACGGCTTCGCCGGTCCTCACTTAGCCGCAGGCTGAATCACTACCACTCAGCCATAGGCGGATTCCACTTTCAAACGCTTCCACGCCAGCATCGCTGGTATTTGCTCGTTTCCACTTTGACAAAGTAAGAATTCTCCTTGAAAGTAAGAAATATGAAGCTAACTCAAAAAGGTCAAATCACCATTCCGCATCGCTTAAGGAAACGCTATGGCTTCACTCCGCATACTGACATGATTTTTGAGGCGACGGATGAGGGAGTGCTGTTAAGGGCAGCTCCAAGCAAAGATTTGAGCCATCTGAGCCAAGCCATTGATTTAGTGCGTGGCTCTGCCGATACAGGTCTCTCGACGGCAGCGATCATGGAAATGTCGCGCGACTAATATGATCCTAGTCGACGCCAACGTATTGATAGATCTATTTACGGATGACCCCGAATGGAGCGACTGGTCGCGCGCGGCGCTCTTGGACGCGGCAGGGCGTGGGCAGCTCGGGATCAACCCAATTATTTATGCCGAGGTTTCTATTGCCTTTACCGATCCAGCCAAACTCGATGCAGCATTAACATCGCTTGAACTGGTTCGTTGCGAGTTGCCCTATGCGGCTGGTTTTTGTGCTGGAAAAGCCTTCTTGAAATATCGGCGTCGCCAAGGGACCAAGCACTCGCCGCTTCCCGACTTTTACATCGGCGCACACGCAGAAATAGCGGAGTTTGATTTGTTGACACGCGACACGACTCGCTACGCCAGCTATTTTCCTAAAGTTCAACTCATTTGTCCCTAAGCACCGAACCCAGAGTCACCCAAACACCTAGCTGCCCCTTCCCACTTTCCCACTTTCAAACTTTCCCACATGCAGCTCCGCTGCGCCTTCCCACCTCATCAAACCTCTCCGTCACTCTCACTCGCCGAAGGCGGATCACTACCACTCAGCCACAGGCTGAATCACTATCACTTGGCACAGCCGTCACTCCGGCCGTAGGCCGGTCATCACTAAAATTTCGGAGAAATTTTCATGCGTATTCTAATCACCGGCGGAGCCGGCTTCCTCGGCTCCCATCTTTCTGAACGACTCCTCCACGAGGGGCACGAAGTGGTCTGTATGGACAACTTTTTCACTGGTCGTAAGTGCAATATCGCGCACTTGCTCGACAATCCGTATTTCGAGCTGATGCGCCACGATGTGGTGGATCCGTTCAAGTTGGAAGTCGATCAGATTTACAATTTGGCCTGCCCGGCATCACCGGTGCACTATCAGCACAATCCAATCAAGACCACCAAGACCTCCGTCATGGGCGCGATCAACTGCCTTGGCTTGGCCAAACGTGTGAATGCCCGTGTGTTTCAGGCCTCGACTTCCGAGGTGTATGGCGACCCTGATGTCCATCCGCAGCCGGAAAGCTATTGGGGCAACGTCAATACCATCGGCATCCGCTCCTGCTACGATGAAGGTAAGCGCTGCGCCGAAACGCTGTTCTTTGACTATCATCGCCAGAACCAGGTCGATATTCGCGTGGTGCGTATCTTTAATACCTACGGCCCTCGTATGTTGGCCGATGATGGTCGCGTGGTCTCCAACTTCATCGTGCAAGCCCTGCAAGGGCAGGACATCACCGTCTATGGTGAAGGCCAGCAGACGCGCTCCTTCTGCTATGTGGATGATTTGATCGAAGGCTTTGTGCGCCTGATGAACCAAGAGCAAGTCGTCGGCCCGATGAATATCGGTAACCCCGGCGAGTTCACCATCCTAGAGCTCGCACAAAAAGTCATCGAGCTAACTGGCAGCAAGTCGCAGATCGTCTATCGCCCGATGCCGGAAGACGACCCCAAGCAACGCAAGCCGGATATCACTCAAGCCAAAGCAGTGCTCGGCTGGGAGCCGAAGGTGCAGCTCGAAGCAGGGCTGAAGCAGACGATCGAATATTTCGCGAAGCAACTCCGCTAATGTCGTTTGGTTAATAGCCATTTGTTGTTAATGACTAAGGTCGACATATACTGGGACCTCCGGGCGACGGTTCCAGATCGTCACACTGGCGTCGGTCAGCATGTGATCGAAGTTCTTAATGGCTTGGTCGCTCGTTCAGACTGTGAGCTACGCATCTTACTTGCGAAGGACCAAGTCGACCTGTGGAAGGCACAATCTAAAGTGTATTCATGGGAAACACTTGATACCGTAGTGTTGTCTTTATCGAATAAAGGCAATCGGTTGCTGTATGGTATCACCTCATTTTGGAGCCTTGACGCTATTTGTGAAGGACGTGATCTAGTCTATTCGCCGATGGAGCTCGTCCTCAGTCTCAAGCGTATCCCCTTTGTGAATACCATCCATGGGATTCCCTGTTTTGAGCAGTCATTGCCGGCACGGGTCTATCGCTCGCGCGTCTATCGTTGGGAACGCTTAAAGCAGGCATGGTTTTTACGGCGTTGTCAGCAGCTCTGCCGCCTGTCGCTGCCTGTCTCAGATTATTTAAAAGAGCAGCTCCAGCAACGGTTCAAATTTGCTCCGGAACGCCTACATCCCGTCTATAATGGGGCGAAGGAGTGCTTTTTTCAACAGCAGGACGGCGGCAGTGCTGCTCCGTTTAAGCAACGCCCCCGCTTCCTGAGTGTTGGCGGTGCCAATGGCTTTGATGGGGGCGAGGATTTAGTGCGAATCGCTCTACTCTTGGAGCGGGAGATACCCAACGCCAAGATCTGGATTGCGGGTGATCGACATGAAGAGCCCTGGAATCGTCAGCTGCGATCGATGCCAAATGTGGTGTGGCATGGCTTCCTGAGTTCCGAGCGCATGGTTGAAGAAATGCAAAGCGCCACGGCTTTACTGTATGTCCCTGCGGTTGAATCGTTTGGTATTATCGGTGTCGAGGCGATGGCGATCGGTTTGCCAGTCTTAGCGAAGAAAAGTGCCGCACTCTCCGAGGTGATGGGGGATGCCGCCTGCTGGATCAATCCCGAGGATGCATCCGATGTGTTGAGGAGCGTGACTGAAATTTCAAGTGATAGCACCTTACGTAGAGAATTGATTCAAAAAGGAAGGCAACAGGCAAAGCGCTATCGCTGGTCGTATGTGGTCGAGCGTGTGGTTGCAGGCTTCCAGTCTGTATTAAGCAATTAACCCAAATTGCTTCGCCCCCGATCACAGGTCTTAAAATAAGCGTTCAATGAGCGTAAATAAGCGGTTCCCGCGATAGCGGCTTGGGGGCTGGCTCTGAAACTCCCCGATCTCACGATCGAGGCCACGGGACTCAGAAGCATTTACGCCGGACGTCCGTCAAAGTTGCAAACGTTTCCCTTTTTTTTGTCACCATCAGTCATCAAATCTCAGCCATCAGTCATCGGAAGCGAAGCTTCCTCAGTGCATTTAGTTTTTTGGCAACCAATCCCAAGCTTTCATCAGGAAGGCTTCCTTTCTGCTTTGGCGCAGGCAGATTGGGTGGATTCGGTTACCTTGAAATATGAATTTGAGTTGCCGCAAAGCCGTCGTCAGTCCGGTTGGCGGGATGGGGTCTTTGAGGGCGTCAAGTTGGAGCAGATACAAAAGGATGAAATCCCGGCCGACACTACGGCGCACATTCATATTTTTACAGGGTTTCAGACGCATCCAGGCGTGTGGGCTGCCTTTCATCGTATTCCGAAGAAAGCGCAGTGCCGTCGTTTTACATTTGCCGAGGCACCTGAATGTGTCGGATGGGTAGGTTTCTTGCGTTTTATGAAATATAAAATGGCCTCGTGGAAAATTGCCCCACGACTCGATGGTATGCTCGCAATGAGCCAACTCGGAGTGGATTTCTACCGCAGTGTGCTACCGCAGTCCGTCCCCGTCCACGAATTCGCCTACTACGATGTCAGCCTTCCAGACCTCGAAGCATTTAATCCTTCGTATGCTGACAGTCATCAACCTGCACCTCTCAGGCCTCAGGCCTCCGACCTCATCTCTCCCAGACCTCCTTACCGCTTCCTCTGTGTCGGCCAATTGATTCATCGTAAAGGAGTCGACCGCCTACTGCGGGCGCTTGCGGCGCTGCCAGATCGTGGCTGGACGCTCGATCTTGTGGGTGATGGCAATCAGCGAGCTAAGCTGGAAGAAATGGCCGAACGCTTGGGGATTGCGAGTCAACTCAAGTGGCATGGCAGTCTCCCTAGTGCTGAATTAGCGTCCTTCTATCAGAGTGCGGATTGTTTGGTGTTACCGAGTCGCTGGGACGGGTGGGGGATGACGGTCAATGAGGCGCTTCGATTTGGTTGTGATGTTTTGGTGACTGAGACCTGCGGCGCCGCATCCGCCGTGTCACAGTCGGCTCGACTGCCGAAGCACACGGGTCTCTGGACACAATTTTTAGAAACCAAAATACACGGCGGGGCGCTGGACCACGCCGCGCGCGCCGCGAATCAACAACTCGCCAAATCACTCAGCGGCGAAGCCGGTGCAGCGCGATTAAAAGCGATTTTAACTGGGAGTAATGAATATTGAATGATGAGTAATGAATGTTGTTAGCATTAAGCCCACGTAGTCCTTTACGTGGTGCCGGCGTCACTAGTGAAGCCCCAAGCGTTTGATGCGGCAACTTTTCGACCTTCCCACTGTTTAAACTTTTCCACGCCAGCAACGCTGGCCCCATACCCCAGACCGGCTGCGCCGACACCGCTTATTTGCGCTTATTGAACGCTTATTTCCAGAGCCTAAGTCACTCTCTCAGTCCAGGATCGCAGTCTGCCGCGGTGATACTGCTTCGCCATCACCTATTAATTATCAGTCATTAATAATCACGCCGTAGGCGTATCACACCTTTGAAAATCTTCGTCTGCATCGAAAGTTATCTACCAGGCACGCTCGGCGGAGGACCCGTGCGTGCGTTGGCGAATTTGATCGATCATTTCGGGGAGGCCCATACCTTCTTTGTTTTCACTCGGAATCATGACTACCTCACAGCCGAGTCCTATGCGGGCATTTCGCCCAATACCTGGCAGCCGCAGGCGGGCGCATCGGTGTATTATTGTGGTGCCGTTCACCCCGAGCACGCACTGGCCGAGCAGCTCTCCGCCTTGCAGCCGGATTGGATTTATCTCAATGGCGCATTGCCATCGCTGACGCGCGTCTGCCTAGCGCTACGACAAAACGATGCGGGTATTGGCCAAATCCCCGTGCTCCTTGCGCCGCATGGTAATCTGTCTCAGGCTGCCCTTGTGCATCATCGCTTCCGTAAAGCCGCATGGCTCTGGTATGCCAAACTCCGCAGCCTGTATCGCGACGTCATCTGGCATGCCGCATCCGACCGCGAGGCCGACCAGATCCGCGCGGTCTTTGGATCTAAAGCGCAGGTACGCGTGGTCCCCATGGCGCCTGCGAAAGTGGAAAAGTGTGAAGGTGGAAAAGTGGGAACGTTGGCCTCTACAGTAAAAGAACAGATCTTTTCCCTCAGCCCTCAGCCCTCAGCTCTCAGCTCTCCAGCCTCCCCCCTCCACTTCGTCTATTTCGGTCGTCTCTCGTCGGAGAAAAATATACCCTTCGCCTTTGACGTACTAGCGCGCTTCGCCGCACGGCATCCCGAACAGACGGTCGTCTATGATCTGATCGGATCCGGCGAGCCCCGCTACGAAGCCAAGCTCCGCAGCCTCAGTGCCGACTTGCCCGATTCAGTGCAGGTCAATTTCATCGGCCAACTCACCCCCAAATCCCTCCAAGCCCAACTCCAGCCAGAGGACAGAGGGAAGGAAGCAGAGGACAGAGGGCAGAGGTCAGAGGTCAGAGACTTGAGACTTGAGGTCAGAGACTTGAGACTTGAGGACAGAGGACAGAGGACAGGGGACAGAGACCCGGAACCCGGGGCCCGGAACCAAGAGCCACTCAGCTCTCATCCCTCAAGTTCCACTTCCCACTCCTCACTCCTCACTCCTCACTCCTCGCGTTATCACGCGATGCTCATGCCCAGCCTGACCGAGAATTTCAGCTACACGGTGCTGGAGTCCTGGCAGGCTGGCATTCCCGTCCTGATCAGTGATCAAACGCCGTGGCGTGGGCTCGAGGCCAAAGGCGTGGGCTGGGATTTATCCCTGGAAGCCCCGGATCAATGGCTACAGGCGGTGGAGCAGCTGTCGGCGCAACCGGCTTCCGCGCAGTTGGCGCAATCGCAGCGTGCTTCAGCACATGCCGCGCAATGGGGGACCGAGTATGCGCGCAAAGCGGCCACACTGTTTGATTTACATGTCACGCCGTAGCCGCGTCGGCGGAAGCCTCCGTGTTTTATCATGCCCGTTATTATGCTGGCGATGGGACCGGGGAATTATAAGAATATGATTAAGATTAGGATTAAGATTAGGACGCATACTGATTCGCCGCTTAAGTTCGTGCCATTCCGAAACGACCCTATTTAGAAGGTTTTTTACGCGGAGGGACGCAGTCCTTTACGCGGTGGAGCTACGCTCTTTACGCGGTGCGCGACGTGTGGGGCGTAATTCCATGAAGCCCCAAGCTTTTACGCGGCACCTTCATACTTTTGAACCTTCATACGCCAGCATCGCTGGTCCTTCATACGCCAGCTCCGCTGGCCCCTCCCCCTTATGATCTCCGTCATCATTCCCAATTATAATGGAGCCCGCTTCCTGCGTGAAGCGGTTGATAGTACGCTCGATCAACAGGGGGTGGAGGTCGAGGTGATCGTCGTCGACGATGGCTCCACGGATGACTCTCGTGACGTGATCGAATCCTATGGCGAGCAGATCCGTAGTCTTTTTCAGAAGAACCATGGGGCGTGTGCCGCGAGAAATTCAGGCCTCGCGCTTGCGACTGGAGCGTATGTTATGTTTCTGGATTCAGATGATCTGCTTTATCCGGGGGCGTTAAGGCGGATGTATTTGGAGTTGAGCACCTTGAACGAAAAGACTGCGCTTTATGGAGATGCGCGATGGATGGAGCAGGGCGAGCTACTGTTGCATGATGATACCGAGATTCCAAAGGGACTTAACCCAGTTGCAGGATTAATAGGGCAGAATGTTTTGACAGGTCGTGTGCTACATCGGTCGTCGAATGTGCGTGAAGTTGGCGGATTTGATGCTAAGTTAACTCGTGGACAGGAGTTCGATTTACATTTCAGACTGGCCTTGAATCAGGTGGGATTCGTTCATTTTTCCGCCGACGTATTGTATTATAGGATACATTCATCTGAGCATCGTATTTCGGCTAGAGGTTTCTCAGGAAATGATTCTAATTACTTTCTTCAATTGAATGAAAAGCATGAACGGCTATTGAATGAGGTATATGGAGACGCGTGGCCGGACCAAGTGCGAGTTCGTATGGCCAAGCGCCTTTGGGAGATTGGCCGCGGGTTGATACGTGAAGGGGATCGTGTGCAGCCTTCGCTGTATTTTGAGAAGGCCAGAATTCTTTCGCCGATGAACTATATTTCAGGAGGAAGGCTCTATGTTGCCCTTGTTCGCCTATTTGGACCTATTTACATTGAGCGGATTGGCTTTTTGATGCGCGTGAGCTGTTCGTATTAATCTTTAGTGATTAAATTTTTTTATCTTTCATTGAGGGCTAGCACGTTTCTTCGTAACATCGCGACGTTGGTGAGCGGTAGTGCGTTCGCGCAAGTCATTGCGTTGGCCTGTGCGCCAGTTATGACTCGGCTGTATTCTCCCGAGGATTTTGGCCTTTTGGGAGTGTTCATGGCAGTGACGGCGGTGGCGGCCACGATCGCGACTTTACGTTATGACATGGCGTTGGTCTTGCCAAAGGAAGATGACAGCGCCTGGAGCCTCATGCGGCTAGCAGGTTCTTGGAGTTTTGTTGCGGTCCTCCTCGTCTTTCTAATCCTGTACCCCTTGCGCCATTCTCTTGCGGACCTAGTCGGTGCGCCTGACTTCGCACGCTATTTTGTCTGGTTGCCGCTACTTGTGTTGACTAGCGGTTGGCTGAGTTTGGCGACTCACTGGGCGATCCGGAAGAAGCGCTTTCGTGCGATGTCGACGACTTGTGTCTCGAGCTGCGTACTTGGTAATGGCTATAAAATAGGTGGTGGTCTGATGGGTGTTGGCGGCGGCGTCCTGATAGTCGGGGCGTTTATTCAACAGTTGCTGCATCTAGTTGTATTGGTGTTTCAACTACGCAAAGAGATTCCCAGTGCGCCCTATCATCCTGCCGAGGCTCGAGCTCAGGCGCGTGAACATCGGAGCTTCCCGCTCTGTCGGATGCCTCAGGATGTATTGGCCAGCCTTGCTTACAATTTACCCAACATACTATTGGCAGTTTATTTTAGCCCGGTGATAGTTGGTTTTTTTCTCCTCGCTCACCGAGTGGTGCAGGCGCCGGTCAGCTTGGTCCGAGAGGCAGTGCGGCAGGTTTATTATCAAAAAGCGACCGAGTTGCACCATGCGGGAGTAGATCTATTGCAACCGACGGTTCGTATGACGGTAGGACTTGGCTTGCTCTGTTGCCCGATGATGCTGGTTCTTGGTCTCTATGCCACGGACTTATTTGGCTGGGTCTTTGGCGAGGAGTGGACGATTGCTGGACGCTATGCGTGGCCGCTCTCGATTTTGGTGACCGCTGCGGTTTGCAATACTCCCAGTGTCGTGGTCATTCCGATTCTTGGGGAAAATGTCGGATTGCTCCGATATGAGTGCTTCGCAACCGGAGTACGGGTGCTTACGCTGGTGTATGGCGGACTTTACCTTTCAGCTTACGACACCGTTCTGTGGTTTTGTTTACTCAGCGCCGTTGCCAATGTTTGTTTAATTATGTGGGTTACCTGGACCTTGAAAAAACTGCAACGATGAACACTCCCCAAGTATCCGCCGAGCATTACGGCTTTCAGGCCTACATGACCGAGTGGCGCTGGAGCAGCGTCTGGCGTCAAGTCGATCTTAGCCTGAACTATCAACCAAAGCAGATTCTCGAAGTCGGTGCGGGGCCGGAAACCTATAAGCAGGTGATGGTGAAGGAGGGCATTCCGGTCACCACCGTCGATATTGCCGCAGACCTGCAGCCCGATGTGGTCGGCTCTGTCCTCGATCTGCCTTTCGAGGACAACAGCTTCGACCTCACTTGCGCATTTCAGGTCCTCGAGCACTTGCCCTACACGGACTTTATTCCTGCCGTCAAAGAGCTTCATCGGGTCGCCCGCAAAGCGGTCCTCATTTCCCTCCCTGATGTGGCTGCCTGCTATCCGTTCCGCGTTTCTATTCCCGGTCGCGGCATCCGCGATTTCATCGTCCCTCGCCCGTATTTCAAAAAAGCACATGTCTTCGACGGTCAGCACTATTGGGAGCTCAATAAGAAAGAGACCCCACTTAAGAAAGTTTTAGCTGATTTAGAATCCGCGGGCCTAAAGTGCAGGTTGTGCCAGCGCTACCCCGATAATATCTATCACCGCTTCCTTGTGATTGAAGCGTGAAGGGCTGGCGTTGCCTAGCGATGATTGATGACTGATGGGCTGCAGTCTGATCCCGTGTGTCGACAGGTTTTGCAATAGTCTGGTCAAATCGGGGATTCCCAGAGTCGCGATCAACCAGCAACCCTCAACGAACAAGCAGAGCCCAGTTTCGCTGCCCCCCCACCTCTCAGTTTGTTCAAAAAAGATTGAACAAACCGAAACTACCGTCCATACGTAGGTTGTTTTTTGAATGAAAGACCGAAGTTTACCCATCTGCTGCCGCCAGTTTTTACCGACTGACCAATGGCGGTAGCGTGGGTGTGCGCCGTGCTGCGCACGAAGTGAGACGGCTGCGCCGAGTGAGAGTGGTAGTGAGAGTGGTAGTGATTGCAAAGGAGGGATGGCGACTCGCCGTTTAAGGTTTCAGCGTTTCAGATTTCATCTTTTCAGTATCTGTCCCCTGACTTTAACACCTCTTGACCTGCGTAGCCCTGTGAGCGAACAGGGTTCCTAGCTTTCCACTTTCTTGCCTTCCTACTCTACCTGCGGCGCAGCCGTCACTCGCCAAAGGCGTCACTCCAGCTTTGCTGGCAACTCCCACACTAGCACTCTCACCACCACTCCGGCTTCGCCGGTTCTCACTAAAATTTGCTTCGCCATCTCCGGCGGGCCTACGTCAACTAAATTTTCCATGAAAGGTATTATACTTGCCGGCGGTGCTGGCTCCCGTCTCCATCCCATCACACTGGCCGTATCGAAGCAGCTCATGCCGATCTACGACAAGCCGATGATTTATTATCCGCTCTCCGTCCTTATGCTAGCCGGGATCAACGAGGTTTTGATCATCACCACGCCCGAAGATCAGCCTGCCTTCAAGCGCCTGCTTGGCGATGGTTCTGAACTTGGTTGCAGGTTCGAATATACCATTCAAGAAGTGCCCAATGGCCTCGCTCAGGCCTTTGTTTTGGGCAAAGAGTTCATTGGCGACGACAAGGTGGCCCTCGTCCTTGGTGATAACATCTTCTATGGTTCTGGCTTTGGCCGACTTCTCCGCCATCATACCGATCCCGAAGGCGCAGTCATTTTTGCCGCGCCCGTGCACGACCCCGAGCGCTATGGTGTGGTCGAGTTCGACGATCAAAAAAATGCGGTCTCCATTGAGGAAAAGCCGACCGAGCCCAAGTCCAATTTCGCAGTGCCTGGCCTCTATTTCTACGATAACGATGTCGTTGAAATCGCCGAGACCATTGAGCCGTCCGCTCGCGGAGAGTATGAGATCACCACGGTCAATCAGGTTTATCTGGAGCGACAAAAACTCAAGGTCGGCGTGCTTAATCGCGGTGTGGCCTGGCTCGATACTGGCACCTTCGCTTCGCTTAACGAAGCCTCGACCTTCGTCCGAGTGATAGAGGAGCGCCAGGACACCAAAATCGGCTGTATCGAGGAAGTGGCTTACTACTCCAAATTTATCGATAGAGAACAACTGCTAAAGTTAGCAGAAAAACTCGCCAAATCCGGCTACGGGGACTACCTTCGCCGCGTGGCGAGGTAAGTGTCAGGGGCAAAACGATATGGATCTAGCCTATACAGAGCATGCAAGCCATGTCGTGAAAGTACGCGCCATTCAGCACGAGTGGATCGTCTCAACACTAGAAAAGCCTGTTTTAAGGGAACCGGATCCCAAAGACCCTGAATTGGAACGATTTTACAGGCAAATCCCTGAGTTCGGAGATCGCGTCCTCCGAGTCGTTGTGAATACCAGACTTGCGCCTTGGCGAATTGTGAGTGTATTCTTTGACCGTAGAATGAAAGGTAAACTATGAAACTGCATATCGATAAAGAAGCGGACGCGCTTTACCTGCGGCTGGACGATTCGGAGATTATTGAGTCTGACGAAGTCTCTCCGGGCGTCATCCTTGATTTTAATGCATCGAACCAAGTGGTC
>Ga0228615_1001239_pt1 | contig 13048 bp, 7 predicted proteins | sample 16DmetaG_FD_190530 | JGI IMG/M metagenome (GOLD analysis project Ga0228615, IMG submission 190530) | Seawater microbial communities from Monterey Bay, California, United States - 16D | ecosystem: Environmental > Aquatic > Marine > Coastal | place: USA: California | collected 2016-10-17
ATTGATGTGATTGGCGGGCAGTTAACCGAGATTAATGTCACCTCGCCGACCTGTATTCGGGAGATTAAGGCCTTTGGCGGGCCTGATATTGCGGTGATGATACTCGATGCGATTGAGGCGCGGCGCGCTTAAGCGCGGCGTTGTTTTTTGCGATAAATATTGCCTTGCGCCAGCGCATCCAGCGCGATGATGCGGTCGCGTCCGGTGCGGCAATGGGTCAGGCGGGCATGGGGCAGATCATTAAAGGTCAATAATTCCACGACCCGCCAATAATCACCGAAGCAGTCACCAAAATATTCCGAGCCGTTTTCCGGCGCATGGCTTTTGCGGCTCTTGGCCATAAAAAGGGTTTGGAAGAAACCTCTTTGGGTTTGGCGGGAAGCGCTAAAAATATCCCCCGGCTCAACCGATACGGCATGACGCACAAACATTAAAACCTCAACTGACACAGGCCAAAAACAGCCATAGCTTAAAAATAAGCCACGCCACACGGCAAGCCTTGCTTGTGGCAAGCGGTGTTTTTCCCTAAGCTTGTTGCAATTGTGCCAAAGAAAAAGAAGACGTCATGGTTGCCAATATCAATACGATTGCCTTTCAAGGCGTCGACGCCGTTTCGGTCGAGGTGCAAGTGCATCTCGCGCCCGGGCAAAATGCATTTACCGTGGTCGGCCTGCCCGATAAGTCGGTGGCCGGAAGCGGCGTGGTCGGGATTGGCCGCGCCCGATAGGCCGGGCATTGTCGCCGCCGCGCATCTGTCGGAAGTGGTCAATCATTTGCGCGGCACAAGTCTTTTGCCGCCGCCCGAAGCGCGTCCGGCGCCGCGTCCGAAAACCATGCCCGATATGGCCGATATTCGCGGCCAGTCAGAGGCGCGTTTGGCGCTGGAAGTGGCCGCCAGCGGCGGTCATAATTTATTGATGAGCGGGCCGCCCGGGGCGGGTAAGTCAATGTTGGCGGCGCGTCTGCCCGGTATTTTGCCGCAACTCGCGCCGCGCGAACGGCTCGAAATTTCGGTCATTGAAAGCCTGTCCTCGCAACGTGGCGGGGTGCGTCTGGCTGATAGAAGGCCGTTTCGCACGCCGCATCATTCTGCCTCTATGGCGGCCTTGATTGGCGGCGGGCGTCAGGCCAAGCCGGGGGAGATATCACTGGCCCATTGCGGGGTTTTATTTCTTGATGAATTGCCCGAATTTTCGCGCCAGACCCTAGATGCGCTGCGCCAGCCGGTCGAAACCGGTCGCGTTGATGTGGCGCGCGCCGAAGCCCATGTCAGCTATCATGCGCGCTTTCAATTGGTGGCGGCCATGAACCCGTGTCGCTGTGGCCATGCCGATGATGCGGCTTTGGCCTGTCATCGACTGCCGCTCTGTCGGCAGGAATATTTGGCGCGGCTATCAGGGCCTTTGCTTGACCGATTTGACATTCGCATCAATGTGCCGCCCGTGCCGCTATCGCAAATGATTGATGATGAAAAGGGCGAAGCCAGTTGCGATGTGGCGGCGCGGGTTGAGGCGGCGCAGGCACGGCAAATGGCGCGGCAGGATTGTTTGAATTCGCGCCTTGATGGCGAAGCCCTGCGCGCGCTCGCCGCGCCCGATGCCAAAGGCCGCAAATTGCTTGATGCGGTGATTGATGAAAGCGGGGTCACGGCGCGTGGCTTTAATCGGATTTTGCGGGTCGCCCGCAGCCTAGCCGATTTGGCCGGCCGTGAGGCTTTGGCGGATAAGGATATTGCGACGGCTTTGGTCTGGCGCGGGCATTAACCCATCTAGATAAGCCCGCCTAAATGGTTTCCAGCCCATAAGCGGCCAGCGCCGCCATGTTTAAAACCTCAGTCGCCGTTGCGCCAATGCGGGCAATTTGCACCGGATGCTCAAGGCCGATCAATATCGGACCAATCAGCGTGGCTTGGCCAAGCTCTTCCAACATTTTGGTTGAAATGGACGCCGAGTGAATGGCCGGCATGACCAGCACATTGGCCGGTTCGGTCAGACGGCAGAAAGGATAACGCTGCATGGCTTCGCGATTAAGCGCGACATCCGCCGCCATTTCGCCTTCATATTCAAAATCAACGCCGCGGGCATCCAGCAATTTCACCGCCTCGCGCACATAGACCGAGCGGTCACCCTCAGGATGGCCAAAGGTCGAATAGGCCAGCATGGCCACACGCGGCTCATGACCCAGCGCGCGCGCCGTTGCCGCGCTTTGGCAGGCAATATCAGCCAGTTCTTCAGCGCTTGGCATGTCAATCACATTGGTATCGGCAACCATAACGGTGCGCCCACCACGGGCAATCAGCATGGAGACGCCCATAACCCGTTGTCCGGCGCGCGGGTTAATGACTTTCGACACTTCTTCCAATGTAATGGAATAAGAGCGCGTGACGCCGGTCACCATGGCATCGGCATCGCCTTGCGCCAAAGCGCAAGCGCCGAAAATATTGCGGTCATTGGAGACCAGGCGTTCGCAATCGCGCATCAACATGCCTTGGCGTTGCAGCCGCTCAAACAAAAACGCGCTATAATTGCCAATGCGGTCAGATAGGCGGGTGTCGCGAATTTCAATATCATCGCGCGCCTCAAGGCCCAGCGCTTTCATATTCTCTTTGACGATATTTTCCGTGCCGACCAGCACCGGCTCGCCCAGTCCCAAATCCTTATAAGCAATGGCGGCGCGGATAACTTGTTCTTGCTCGCCCTCGGCAAAAATCATCCGCTTCGCATTTTGCTTGGATTTATTCATGATGATTTGTATCGAACTTGCGGTCGGGTCAAGACGCGCTTGCAGGCGGTCTTGATAACCATCCATATCGACAATCGGCGCACGCGCCACACCGCTATCCATAGCGGCACGCGCTACGGCAGGCGGAATTTCGCTAATCAAGCGCGGGTCAAACGGCACCGGAATAATATAGCGCGGGCCAAAACGCGGACGCTCGCCATCATAAGCGGCGGCCACTTCATCGGGCACATCCTCGCGCGCCAACATGGCCAAAGCCTCGGCGCAGGCGATTTTCATATCATCATTAATCGTCGTCGCCCGCACATCCAGCGCGCCACGGAAAATATAAGGAAAGCCCAAAACATTATTGACCTGATTGGGATAATCCGAGCGCCCGGTCGCCATAATGGCATCATCGCGAACGGCTGCGACTTCTTCCGGCGTGATTTCCGGATCGGGATTGGCCATGGCAAAAATAATCGGATTATCGGCCATGGCTTTGACCATATCCTCGGTCACCGCACCCTTGACGGAAAGCCCCAAAAACACATCCGCGCCATTCATGGCTTCGGCCAGGCTGCGCGCTTTCGTATCGGCGGCATGAGCCGACTTCCATTGGTTCATGCCCTCTTTGCGGCCTTTATAAATAACGCCTTTTGTGTCGCATAAAATCGCATGATTGGCGCCGACGCCCATCGCCTTAATCAATTCCAGACAGGCAATGCCGGCCGCGCCCGCGCCATTAACGCAGACTTTAATCTCTTTGATATCCTTGCCGGTTAAATGCAGCGCATTGATGAGACCGGCGGCGCAAATAATCGCCGTGCCGTGTTGGTCGTCATGAAATACCGGAATATCCATCAGCTCGCGCAATTGGCTTTCAATGATGAAGCAATCGGGGGCTTTAATATCTTCCAGATTAATGCCGCCAAAACTGGGGCCCATATATTTCACCGCATCAACAATTTCTTGCGGGTCTTCGGTATCCAGCTCAAGGTCAATACTGTCAACATCGGCAAAGCGTTTAAACAAAACCGCCTTGCCTTCCATGACCGGCTTGGAGGCCAGCGCGCCGAGATTGCCCAAGCCCAAAATGGCCGTGCCATTGGACACGACGGCAACCATATTGCCGCGCGCGGTTAAATCATATGAGGCGTCAGGATTATCGGCAATGGCCTGCACCGGCACGGCAACACCCGGCGAATAGGCGAGCGAAAGATCCCGCTGTGTCGCCATCGGTTTGGTGGGGCTAATCTCAAGCTTGCCCGGCTTGCCGCGTGCATGGAAGCGCAGGGCTTCCTCATCGGTAAAGTTTTTTTCCGTATCACTCATGAGCGTCTCTGACTTATCTCTAAGTTACGGCTTTTACGGGGTCGAGGCGGTAAAAACAAGGCGAGGCGCATAAGAAAAACAAAATAAATTCAACAGCTTTTTGCCTGTTTGGCCGGGCTTTATGTGTTTCGCGGGTGTTTCATGCGCGCGGCTTTGCTAAACTCAACGCCATGTCAGCTGTTGCATCAGATTCTGAAAAGCCGGAAAAACCTGCCGCATCAACCGCATCTGCGTCTGCCTCTGAGCAAGTCACGCCGATGATGGCGCAGTTTTTGGAGATAAAGGCCGCCCATCCCGATGCGCTTTTATTTTATCGCATGGGCGATTTTTACGAATTATTTTTCGATGATGCCGTCGCCGCTGCGGCGGCTTTGGATATTACCCTGACCCATCGCGGCAAGCATTTGGGCCAAGCCGTGCCCATGTGCGGCGTGCCTTATCATGCCAGTGAGGGCTATTTGCAGCGGCTCATTAAAGCCGGTTTTCGCGTCGCCATTTGCGAGCAAACCGAGGACCCGGCGGCGGCCAAAAAGCGCGGCTCCAAATCCGTGGTGCGCCGCGAAGTGGTGCGCTTGGTCACGGCGGGCACGCTCAGCGAAGAAACCCTGCTGGATGCCAAAACCCATAATTTTATCGCTGCCATTGCCTGCCTCGGCAATCTCACAACGCATGCAGACACAGCCGAATGGGCGGTGGCCTGGGCCGATATGTCAACCGGCGGATTTTTTGCCGCCAAAACAAATGCCGCCGCCCTACCGGCGCTATTGGCGCGCTTAATGCCGCGCGAAATTATTTTGCCCGAGGCCCTCAGACAGGCATGGGAGGATAAAGAAAGCGGCGCGGGGGCTTTGCCGGATTTGGCGCATTCAGCCAGCCCGCCCATGGTCTCGCCGGTTGCCGATTTGGCGTCACCGGCGGCGGCCGAGGCCATGCAGGCGCGATTTGGGATGGCGTGTCATGATGCTTTGGCGGCGGAAGGCGCAGCCGTTAACTTGGCCTGCGCGCATATTCTCGCTTATTTTGAGGCGACGCAATATGACACGCAGATTACGCTGAGCGCGCCGCGCCTTGAGGGCGATGACCGGATAATGGCGCTGGATGCGGCGACAAGAACCAATCTTGAATTAAACCGCACGCTGTCGGGCGCGCGCGAGGGCAGCCTGTTGGCCGTCATGGATGCCACGATTACCGCCGCCGGTGCCCGGCTCATGGCGTCGCGGTTAAACGCGCCCCTCACCACGCGCGATGCGGTGGAAGCGCGGCTCAATGCGGTGGCGGTTTTTGTCGATAATGATGATTTGGCCGGTGATATTCGGGCGCATTTAAAAGCGGCGCCGGATATGGCGCGTGCGCTTAATCGCTTGGCCATGCAGCGCGGTGGCCCGCGCGATGTGGCGGCCATTGCCCAAGGCCTCAGCGCGGCCCGCGCCATTGCCGCCCGGCTTTTGACCGCCCTGCCGCAAACATCAGATGACACAATATCAGATGAAATATGGGGCGAGTTGGCGGCGCAAATTAAAGCCTTGGGGCGCGAAAGCCAAAACCTTGCCGATATGGGCGCGCATTTAAATGCCGCGTTGGATGACAGCCTGCCGCTTCTGGCGCGCGATGGTGGCTTTATTCGCAGCGGCTTTCATGCCGGTCTCGATGAGGCGCGGGGCTTGCGCGATGAAAGCCGCCGCATTATCGCCGCGCTGCAAAATCGCTATAGCGCCGAGACCGATATTAAGGCGCTGAAGATTAAACATAATGGCGTCTTGGGGTTTCATATTGATGTCCCCGCCGCGCATGGCAATAAGCTGATGCGCCCGCCGCATGATGCGGTGTTTATTCATCGCCAAACGCTGGCCAGCTCGGTGCGGTTTTCATCTGCCGAATTGGCTGAACTGGCGGGGCAAATATCCAGCGCCGGCGAAACCGCCTTGGCGTTGGAGTTGGATATATTTGCCGATTTAACGGCACAAATATTGGCGGCGCGTTACGGGCTTGAGGTTTTGAGCGACGCGCTGGCCATTATCGATGTCGCCAGTGCTTTGGCGCAAAAAGCGCGGGCCGAAAATTGGGTGCGCCCGACGCTTTATGAGGATTGCCGTTTTGTCATTGAGGGCGGGCGTCATCCGGTGGTTGAGGCGGCCTTGCGCGCCCAAAGTGCGGCGCCGTTTATCGCCAATCCGTGCGTGCTGGATGCCGCCGGACAAGAAGGCCCGCGCATGAGCCTGATTACCGGCCCTAATATGGCAGGTAAATCGACGTTTTTGCGGCAAAATGCTTTGCTCGCCATCATCGCTCAAATGGGCAGTTTCGTGCCTGCCGCCAAAGCCGATATCGGCATTGTGGACCGCGTTTATTCGCGGGTCGGCGCGGCAGATGATTTGGCGCGGGGACGCTCGACCTTTATGGTTGAGATGGTTGAAACCGCGGCCATTTTAACCGGGGCGGGGCCGCGCGCTTTGGTGATATTGGATGAGATTGGACGCGGCACGGCGACATTTGACGGCCTGTCTCTGGCTTGGGCGGCGGTTGAATATTTGCATGAGGTGATCGGCTGCCGCACTTTATTTGCCACGCATTATCACGAATTAACCGCTTTGGCGGCGCGGCTGGACGGCTTGGCCAATGCCTCGATGAAAGTGCGCGAGCATGAGGGCAAGCTGGTCTTTTTGCACGAGGTCGGAGCCGGTGCGGCGGACCGCTCCTATGGCATTCATGTCGCTGAATTGGCCGGTCTGCCCGCCTCGGTTACGGCGCGGGCGCGCCATGTTTTGGCGCAGCTTGAAGAAAATAATGCGGCGCGTGATATGGCGCAAAATGCCGATGTGGAAAACCCGATGGCGGCGCTGCCCTTATTTGACGCCAGCGCCCCGCCGCCGCCGCAAAACACCGCTTTGAGTGATGCGCTGGCGGGCATTGAGCCTGACCGCTTAAGCCCACGCGAAGCCCTGGATTGGCTTTATCGCCTGCAAGAGATTGCCGATAAGGATGGCGATATTTAAGATGCTGATGGCAGGGCGTGATTTGGCCGCCATTCGTGCTATATGTGCGAGCATATGAGCGGCGCAAGTTCCAAAAGCGTTTTGAGAAAGGATGGCCCGCATGGCCAAACAGGCGGCGAAAAAATCGACAGATAAAACCGGGCAAAAAGCGGTTAAAAAATCCGCCGCCCGCGCCGCCATAACCGGCCCTGCTGTGCGCGGGGGCCAAGACAGTTTGCGCGACCGCTTGCAGGTTTTGGCGCGTCAAAATCAGGGTGATGACAAAGCCCTGCGCTTGGCGGTGCTGGAAACCTTGCGCGCGCAATTGGCCGAAGACCGCGCCCAAGCGCGTCAGGGCTTGGAAGCCAAGAAATTAAAAGGCGCGAAATGCGCCGAGCTTATCTCCACCCGCATGGATGATATGTTGGCGGCGCTGGCCGATTTTGTGACGCAAGATGTGCTGTATATCGCCAATCCGACCGATGCCGAAAAAGTCACTATGGTGGCGGTGGGCGGCTATGGGCGTGGCCGCTTGGCGCCGCATTCGGATATCGATTTGCTGTTTTTGCTGCCCTATAAGCGCAATGCCACAAGCGAAAGTTTTGTCGAATATATCCTTTATATTTTATGGGATTTGGGGCTGAAAGTCGGCCATGCCACGCGCTCCATCAGCGATTGTGTGAACCAAGCCCAAGCCGATATGACGGTGCGCACGGCTATGTTGGAAAGCCGGTTTTTATGGGGCAGTGACGGGCTGTATGAGAGCTATCGCACGGCGTTTCAGTCAAAAATCATGCGCGGCTCGGCGCGCCAATTTGTAACGGCCAAGCTGGCCGAGCGCGATGAGCGGCATGAAAAAACCGGTCGCTCGCGCTATTTGGTTGAGCCGAATTTAAAAGAGGGCAAAGGGGGTTTGCGCGATTTAAACACGCTGTTTTGGATTGCGCGCTATAGCTATCAAGTCGATGCGCTGGATGATTTGGTGGCGCTTGGCGTGTTGACGGCGGATGAGTTGAAACTGTTTCGAAAATGCGATGATTTTCTCTGGCATGTGCGCTGCCATTTGCATTTTCTGACCGATATGGCGCAAGAGCGTTTGAGCTTTGATTTGCAAAAACCCTTGGCCGAGTTTTTCTATCCGGCAGAAGAAGCCAAAGACGCTGCCGCCATGAAGCCGGTTGAAAAATTCATGCGGCGGTATTTTCTGGTGGCCAAAAATGTCGGCGATTTAACCGCGATATTTTGCGCCTCATTGGAAGCGGCGCAAAAAAAACCGCGTGCCGCGGCGCGTCTGCCCGCTTTATTTCGCCGCCAAAAGCAAGTGGATGGCTTCACCATTGGGGCCAGTCGCCTGAAAATGGAAGCCGAGGACGGCTTTGTGCGCGATCCGGTCAATCTCATTCGGGTGTTTCATTTGGCCGATAGCACGGGGCTGGATATTCATCCCGACACATTGCGCGTCATCACCCAAAATACCCATCTCATCAATGCTGCCCTGCGCGCCGATGCGACGGCCAATAAATTATTTCTCGACCTTTTGACCTCCAAGCGCGACCCGGAACGGATTTTGCGGCGGATGAATGAAGCCGGTGTCTTGGGGCGTTTCATTCCTGATTTTGGCCGCATTGTCGCGCTGATGCAGTTTAACATGTATCACCATTATACGGCGGATGAGCATTTGCTGCGCGCGCTGGGTCTGCTGCGCGAGATTGAAAGCGGCGCGGTGCGCGACGAGCATCCGCTGGCAACCGATTTATTGACCAATGGCGCGATCAATCGGCGGGTGATTTATCTCGCCACCCTGCTGCATGATATTGCCAAGGGCCGTCCCGAAGACCATTCGGTAGCGGGCGCGCGCATTGCCCGCAAATTGGGCCCACGACTTGGGTTTACCAAAGCCGAAACCGCGCTCACGGAATGGCTGGTGCAGGAACATTTGGTGATGAGCGATGTCGCGCAAAGGCGCGATTTATCCGACCCGCGCACGGTCGAGGATTTTGCCAAAACCGTGCAAAGCATGGAGCGGCTCAATCATTTATTCGTGCTGACCGAAGTGGATATTAAGGCGGTCGGGCCGGGCGTGTTTAATGGCTGGAAGGCGCAGCTTTTGCGCGAGCTTTATGGCGAAACGGCGTCGCGCTTTAATGCCGGCACGGCGCTGGCGGCGCGCGGCGAAAGATTGGACGGGGCCAAAACCGCCTTTGCCCAAATGCTCGATAAGGGCTGGGATATGCGCAAAACCAAGGCCTATATACGCCGTCAATCCGATGCTTATTGGCTGAATTTTCCGACCGAGGCGCAATTGCGCCATGCCAGCTTAATCACCACTATGGAAGCCGAAGGCCAGCCCATGGCGCTGGAAGTGCATGATGATGTTTTGCGCGATTGTTCGGAGATTACCATTATCTGCCAAGACCATGCCGGTCTGTTTGCGCGTCTCGCCGGGGCTTGCGCTTTGGCCGGATTGACCATTTTGGATGCGCGCATCACCACCACTAATGACGGCTTGGCGATTGATGCGCTGCATGTTGCTGACCGCGATGGCGGCGGGCCTTTGGCGCAGGATAAAGCCAAGCGGTTACAAAAAACCATGCGCGATGTGTTATCGGGCCAAGTGATTGTGCCCGACCGTTTGGAGGGCGCGCCGCGCCGCGCCCATATTGAGGCGTTTGATTTGCGCCCGCAGCTGCGCATTGACAATAATCTGGCCGATGATGCCAGCATTGTTGAGGTGAGCGGGCTTGACCGACCGGGGCTTTTATATGCGCTCTTGCGCGCGCTTTATGAACTTAATCTGTCGGTTTCGGCGGCGCGGATTGCGACTTTTGGCGAGCGTGTGGTCGATGTGTTTCACGTGACGGATTTGGCCGGGGGTCAGATTACCGATGCGGCGCGCAAGAAAAAACTGCGCGCCACCATGCGCCGCGTGATTGATAATCCGGTAAAAGCGGCGCAGCCGAAAAAACCCTCGCGCCGCAATGAGGCGGCATGATATGGCGCTTAAAAAAGCCGGTCTGTTAACCAATGCCGCGCTGGTCGGCGCGGCCACCATGCTTAGCCGCATCACCGGTTTTATCCGCGATATTTTGCTGGCCGCGCTTTTGGGGGCGGGGCCTTTGGCTGAGATTTTTGTCATTGCCTTTCGCCTGCCCAATCTATTTCGCCGCCTATTTGCCGAGGGTGCGTTTAACGCCGCCTTTGTGCCGCTATTTTCAAAACATCTGGAAGAAGAAGGCCAAGTGGCGGCCTTGGCTTTTGCCGGTCGCGTGCTGTCTGTTTTATTGGCGGCCTTGGCCGTCTTCACGCTTTTGGCAGAAATTTTCATGCCCGCTTTGGTGTTGGCCTTGGCGCAGGGCTTTGCCGGTGATGATGAAAAATTTGCCCTCGCCGTGCATTATGCGCGCATCAGTTTTCCCTATTTGATTTTCATGTCGCTCATGGCTTTATTCGCCGCCATGTTGAATGCGGTGAACCGCTTTCTCGCCGCCGCGGTCGCGCCGGTGCTGCTCAATTTGGTGCTGATTGGGGCCATGGCTTTGGCGGTGATAGATTACGGCGCGGCGGGCGCGGCCAATAGGCGGGTTCTGGATTATGTGATTTACGCCGTCACCCTGGCCGGTTTGGCGCAATTTTTGTTTGTTTTTATCGCCGCCTGGCGCGCCGGATTGCGCACGCCCTTGGCCAAGCCGGTTTTATCGGGTGATGTGCGCAAGGTCTGGCGCTTGGCCGTGCCGGGCATTTTGGCGGCGGGCATTGGGCAAATCAATTTGCTGGTCGGCACCTCCATTGCCACCGGTCAAGAAGGCGCGGCGGCCTGGCTTTATTATGCTGACCGGCTTTATCAATTACCCATGGGTGTGATTGGCGTGGCTTTGGCGGTGGCCCTGTTGCCGACCCTGTCGCGCCATTTGGCAGCCGGGCAAGAGGCGCGCGCGCGCGAGACGCAACATATTGCCGTATTGGCGGCCGGGGGCCTGACCCTGCCGGCGGCGGTCGGGCTCTTTGTTTTGGCCGCGCCGATTGTGACCTTATTATTTGAACGCGGTGCATTTACCGCTGCCGATAGCGCGGTGACGGCTCAGCTTATTCGCCTGTTTGCCTTTGGCCTTCCGGCGTTTGTTTTCATCAAAGCCTTGCAGCCTTCTTTTTTCGCCCGCCAAGATACGCGCGCGCCGCTGATTGATGGCGCGATTGGGGTGGGCGTGAATATTGCTTTATCGCTCAGCCTGTTTGCCAGCTATGGTGCGGCGGCAATTGCCTTTGCCACTGTGGCGGCGGGCTGGGTGACATTGGCGTTAATGTTGGCGCGCATGGCTTGGCGCGGCATTTATCATCTCTCATTTGAGGTGATGCGCCGCCTCGCCGGACAAGCGGTCGCCGCCGCGCTGATGGGGGTGGCCTTGGCCTATCTCACCTCTTTTTCATTCGCGGCCCAGCAGCCGAGCCCAATGGGCATGGCCGCGCAGGGTTTATGGCTGGGCGGCTTGATTTTGGGCGGCGTCTTTATATATGCCGTGGCCGCATTTTTATTGGGCGGGGTGCGGCGCAGCGATATCGCCCTCTTGCGGGGGGCGGGCTGATGCGCCATAACCGACGCATTATGGCGACATTTGGGGAATGGGTGAATGAGCGAGCATAAACCGCGCGTGCTGTCGGGGGTGCAACCGACCGGTAATTTGCATTTGGGCAATTATCTCGGCGCCATTCGCAATTTTGTGGCCTTGCAAGAAAGCCATGAATGTCTTTATTGCGTGGTCGATTTACACGCCATTACCGTGTTTCAAGACCCGGCTGAACTGGCCGCCAATACGCGCGAAGTGGCGGCGGCTTTTATTGCCGCCGGTGTTGACCCGAAAAATCATATTGTCTTTAACCAGGCGCAAGTGCCGCAACATGCCGAGCTGGCTTGGGTGCTGAATTGTGTGGCGCGCATGGGCTGGCTCAATCGGATGACGCAATTTAAGGAAAAAGCCGGTAAAGACCGCGAAAAAGCCTCGGTCGGGCTTTATGTTTATCCCAATCTGATGGCGGCTGATATTTTGCTTTATCAAGCGACCCATGTGCCGGTGGGTGAAGACCAAAAACAACATCTCGAATTGGCCCGCGATATTGCACAAAAATTCAATCATGATTTTAACGCTGAGGGTTTTTTCCCGCAGCCCGAACCGCTGATACAAGGTCCGGCGACGCGGGTGATGAGCCTGCGCGATGGCAGTAAGAAAATGTCGAAATCCGACCCGTCGGATTTATCGCGCATCACCATGCTCGATAGCGCCGATGAGATTGCCAAGAAAATTCGCAAAGCCAAAACCGACCCTGACGCGCTGCCCGATAATGAAGCGGCGCTGGACGGGCGACCCGAAGCGGCCAATTTATTGGGCATTTATGCGGCTCTGGCCGAGCAGACGCTGGGTGATGCGGTCGGGCAATTTGCCGGTCAGCAATTTTCAGCCCTTAAAGAAGCCTTGGCCGAACTGGCCATTGCCAAAATCGGCCCGATAGGCGATGAGATGCGCCGCCTCAAAGCCGACCCGGGCGCGGTGGATGCAATTTTGGCCGAGGGTGCCGAGCGCGCCCGCGCTTTGGCCGAACCGGTGATGGCAGATGTGCGCAAGCTGGTCGGCTTTTTGGGCAGTTAAGCGCATTTATTTTTCTTGTTTCCCTGCGCCCGCGCTGGCAGCATGCGGGGCATGGATATAACCCAACATTTACAACGCAAGTTTCTTATCGTTGTTGACGGCACGCCGGAAAGCCATGCGGCTTTGCGCTTTGCGGCGCGGCGCGCCCATGGCACGGGCGGCAGCGTGGCCTTGCTTTTGGTGATTGAACCGGAAAGCCATGACCATTGGCTGGGCGTCTCGACCTTGATGAAGGAAGAAGCCGAAATGGAAGCGGAGCGCATTCTTACCGAATCCGCCGCTTTGGTTGAAATGCTGGGCGGTGAAAAGCCGAAAACCCATATTCGCCATGGCCAATTGGCCGAGGAAATTGTTCGTCTGATTGATGAAGACCGCGCCATCTCG
>Ga0228615_1001241_pt1 | contig 13041 bp, 10 predicted proteins | sample 16DmetaG_FD_190530 | JGI IMG/M metagenome (GOLD analysis project Ga0228615, IMG submission 190530) | Seawater microbial communities from Monterey Bay, California, United States - 16D | ecosystem: Environmental > Aquatic > Marine > Coastal | place: USA: California | collected 2016-10-17
ATGCAGGTTGGAATTTTGATATTGATTTTCACGAATCTTTTCAATTTACAAAATATAATCCTGCAGGATTTTATGGATGGCATAGAGATGGAAACAGCGACCATTTAGGAAAATTTAAAAGATTTATTCCAGGCATAACACAAGAAGATGAAGGTAGAATTCCTACAGGACACACACTTAATCCAGATATGGTAGGAAAAGTAAGAAAGTTAAGTGTAACAATCAATATTGCTGAACCTGACAGTTATGAGGGTGGAGATTTAAAGTTCGATTTTGGTGAACATACAGACAGTGGAGATCGTTTTCATACATGCGAGGAAATACGCCCACGGGGAAGTATAATTGTATTTCCTAGTTTTTTACCCCATTGTGTTACTCCTGTAACAAAAGGTACAAGATACAGTTTAGTACTATGGAGTTTAGGAAGGCCATTTAAATGAGCGACGAAATTCAAAATTTTTTTAAAGATAATAGTTATGTTGTAATCAACAACTTTATAGATAAGCAATTAGCACACTTGCTTTATGAATATATAAAGGTAAATGTACAACGTTCAGATTACAAATATCAAAATGATATAGATTTATACAACGAGCATTGGGACGGTAATTGGATTGATCCACAAGCACCTGGAGCATACAGTAGGTATGGAGATCCAATGTTTGATACAATTTTAAATGAAGCATCTAATATGATGCAAAATTATACAGGCGCTAATACTATTCCTACCTATAGTTATTATAGATTGTATACACAAAACGATGAACTAGTAAGACACAAAGATCGACCTAGTTGTGAAATTAGTACAACACTTTGTATTGGTTATGATGTTGAAAATGTAGATCAAAATACATATCCAGATTATAATTGGCCTATGTGGGTACAAAATAAAAACGGTGAGGAACTGCCTGTAAAACTTTATCCAGGTGATATGATTATATACAGAGGTCATGAGATAGATCACTGGCGTGAACCTTTTAAAGGACGTAATCATGCACAGGTATTCTTACATTACAACGACGAAGATGGTCCTTTTGCTAAAAAATGGGATGGCCGTCCTATTTTAGGTATACCAAGAGGGTTCCAAACAAGGAGAGAAAAATGAGTTTTAATTTAAACAACCTAAGTGAAGAATTGTTTAATTACGATAATTTAAATGATGAACATAAAAAAGCGGCAGTTGAAATATTGCGTCTTATGCAACAACACGGTGACCCTTTAATTGTAAACGAACTAGTTAAGAAAAACTTTGCTTTAGATCCTATGCCTAAGATAAACCCTGAAGAAAGTTTATTTGTAAAAGCATGTAAAGAAGGTGGACAGTATGTCAACATACAAGGACATGTAGAAGATAACGGGGTTTTATATCCTGTTTGTAGTATAACAGATGACATAAGAAAATTAGATCAGTTATTTGGTGTAATTAAAGATTTTAAAGTTGAATGAAAGTAGTAGGTATTAATCGTATTCATAATAGTGCAGTGACCTATTTAGAAAATGGGGAACTTAAATTCCATTTGGAAAATGAAAGACTATCAAACATAAAATACGATTCATATCCTTTTTTAACATTAAACAAACTAAAAACATATACAAAAGATATCAATAGTCTTGCTATTGCAGGATGTAATAATCTAAAAACTTTTGAAGATTTTACTTCAAGTGATGTGTACAGCGAATATGTACAAGGTCTAAATAAAAGTTTTTTAGACAAAGGATTTGATGTACGTGATTATGGAATGGATCATCATTTCTTACATGCCGCACATGCTTTTTATAACAGTGGGTTTGACACTGCATTATGTGTAGTAAAAGATGGTATGGGCAGTGAGTATCCTATTACAGACAGCAATTTTAAATCAGGTAGTTATGGTAGGGAAATATCAAGTGTATTTGAAGGTTCTTATCCTGACACGTTTTATCAAGTTGAAAGAGAAGTTTATGTTCCGTTTGACTGTGACTATACCAGCGACAATGTAACTTACACAAACACTATAAGTGAAGGATTAGCATTTCAAAAAACAGCAAAACATTTTGGATTTCACGAATTAGATGCCGGAAAAGTAATGGGCATGGCAAGTTACGGTAAGTCTGATCCTAATGTTCCGCCTATATATGTAGATAATAAAATTAATCCAACATTGTTTAATAATGAATTATCAACTACAAAAGAAGTTACATTAAACATCAAAAATTATCCATATTTAGATACAGATGATTTTCAAATACAAGCAAATTTTGCTCGTGCTTTACAAGAAGCAACACAACATAAAGTACTAAATGATATAATTAGATTGGTAGAAAAAACAGGACACAATAATGTTTGTTTATCAGGTGGTTATTTCTTAAATTGTGTTGCCAATTATTATTACAAAAAACGCTTACCAAAAAATATTAATTTATACATAGAACCAATTAGTAGTGACGCTGGAACAAGTTTTGGTGCGGCCAAATACTTACATCATACAAGTACTAAAGACACTACTAAAAGGCCTCTTAAAACGCTATACACGGGCCTACAGTACACGTTAACACTCGATGACATACAAACTACTACATACGAAAATACAGATGCTAAAACAGTCGCAAATCTAATTGCTGACGGGAATATTGTTGCTATGTATCAAGGTAGAAGCGAAGGCGGGCCAAGAGCATTAGGTAATAGATCAATACTTTTTGATCCACGCAATCCAAATGGAAAAGATATTGTAAACACTGTTAAAAACAGAGAATGGTTTAGGCCGTTTGCAGGAACTATACTTTTGGAAAAAGTAAATGATTGGTTTGATATGGCAGGATTAGATGAATCTCCATATATGATGTATGCTGTAGATACATTAAAAAATAAGATAGATAGTATACCTGCAATTAATCATATAGATAATACATGTAGAGTACAAACACTCACACAAAAACAAAATCCAAATTTTTACAAACTAATACAAGAATTTGAAAGTATAACACAGGTTCCTATACTGTTTAATACAAGTTTTAATCTTGCAGGCGATTGTATAGTTGAAACAATACAAGATGCTATAGATACTGTACAAAAAAGCAAAATTGATTATTTGTATGTTCCTGAACTAGGAGTATTAATAAAATGAGTATTCAATTAGAACATTGGTTTCCTACTACTATCGGATATGTTTTTAATCCTCATCATGATAAAATAGAAAAAGATTTAATTGAGCATTGTAAAAATTTAAAACTGTCTGTAGAGCCGGGAGGACAAGACTGGTTGTCTAAAGATACATATAATACTAGTGACGGAAAACATGATTGCTTTGAAGATGAAAAATTTTCTACACTTAATAAATGGGTGTCTGAACAAGTTAATAATTATGCTCAACTGCTTAAAATTAAAAATACACTAATCCCACATTGTAGTTGGTTTAATATATACGATAAAAATGATTACCAAGAGTTTCATGTACATCCTGGTCTGACTATAAGTGCAATTTATATGTTAGCAGGAGACAAAGACAGTGCAAAGATATATTTTAAAAGTCCTAAAAATGAAATGTTTCATATAGAATATGAAGAATTTTCTAGTAATACGTTTGGCACTATTAACTATAATGTAGACGCAGGCAAACTATTAATGTTTACTAGTGATACTAGTCATAGTGTAGAACGTCATAATAATAGTAATGATAGAATAACAATATCTTACAACTTTATACAAGAAAGAAGTTAAAATGAGTTTTAAAAAGGATTTATATAAAGAAATTAAAAGTGCAGTTCCTAAAGAAGTTTGCAGAGTAGCGGCTCGAGAATTTGAAATGGCCAAAGACATTGCTACTGCGGCTGTTAGAGACGGACATAAATTTCCATATCAAGACGAGATGGTTGAAAACAGTTTTAGTTGGTATAGTGCTTTAGCATTTGAAAGTTTAAGTGATACAATAATAAAAGACATTGTTGAAAAAGAAATAGGGGAACCTGTTTTTCCTACATACACCTATGCAAGAATATACTATACAGGTGCAGAAATGAAATATCATATTGATAGAAGTAGTAGTGAATTTAGCGTATCATTATGTGTTAAAACAGATCCAAATCATCCGTGGCATCTAGGAATGGAAACGTTAAAAGGCGAAAAGAAATATATTGTACAAGAGCCTGGTGATGCAGTATTATATAAAGGTAATGAACTTTTTCATTGGAGAGATCCTTATCCAGGAACAGAACAAATAAATGCTTTTTTCTTTTTTGTAAGAGCAAAGGGACCTAAAGCAGTTTTAAAATATGATACTAGACCAATGCTTGGTATGGGGCCTGAAACTCGCAAGTGGGATAGTGATAAACAATGGAAATTATTTCCAGGTCCAAAAGAGAATCCAAATCATGAGTAATTTTATAGAAGTAGGAGAAGTAGGAGTTATTCTTTCTGATCTTCCTCTAGAACTAAAAACTAAACTTGATAATATTACTGATAACTTACAACAAGATTTTACAAAAGGAAATAGTTTTAATAATAATTTAGTAGGGCATATTAAACATGAATATTCGTTGGACTATGACGCAGATTTAGATATTTGTTTGAATGATCTTATTGCAGAGTACAATGAAAAATATCCAGATTATCTTAAAGATTATAATGTTTTATTCAAAGATGCTCCGTTAGGACTACACAATCATTGGGTTAACTTTCAAAAGAAACATGAATTTAATCCGCCTCATTCTCATAGTGGTATTTTTAGTTTTGTAATATGGTTAAAGATACCGTATGATTTACAAAAAGAATTAGACTACTTTAACAATGTTAATCAAGGTAGTAAAACAAGTATGTTTAACTTTTTGTATACAGATGGTTTAGGTAAAATTAAAACTTACAACATACATGTAGACAAAAACTTTGAAGGTAAAATTTGCATGTTTCCTTCAGATATGTTACACTATGTAAATCCTTTTTATACTTCTAATGATTATCGTATAAGTTTAAGTGGAAATATTAAACTGCAAAATTAGTATCTTACAATAACAATACCTGGTCCACCTCGGCCGCCTGCACCACCACCTGATGGGTTAGCACCTGCACCACCGCCACCACCAGCGCCACGGTTGGTTGTTCCATCGCCGCCGTTGTTGCCTGGCTCTGCACCTGAGCCGCCTCCTCCAGAGCCGCCTCCTGCACCAATACTAGTAGAAGATCCTGATCCTCCACCACCGCCTCCAGCGTATGTTACTGTTGAACCTGAAATATCTGAGTTACGTCCTGAACCACCTGGTGCTCTACGTCCATTACCACCAGTACCGCCAGTGCCTCCAGCACCGCCACCACCTGCACCTGAATATGGTGATTGGTTTGGATTTGGTCCACCAGCATTACCGTAACCGTATGTTCCACTATCTCCTGGTTGTCCTGGCTGTTCTGCAGATCCTGTAGGTCCACTTGGAGAACCTCCGCCTCCACGTCCACCGCCTGATCCGCCTGGTCCACCGTTTGCTACTGGTCCTCCTGGACCACAGCCACCGTAACCACCACCAATTGCTGTTAGTGTTCCGAATGTAGTATTTGTTCCTTTTTCTCCTGGTGTCTGTCCACCTGAGTAACCGTTAGCACCTCCAAAGCCTCCACGTCCGATTGATCCACTTACGGATCCTCCTGGACTAACTGGGAAACTAGGTACATCAATCATACCACCTGCTCCTGCTCCGGCACCTCCGTCAGTACCTCCTGAGTTAGCACCACCATTACGTGTACCACCACCTCCGCCACCTGCAACTACAAGTACTCTAACTGAACTAACGCCAGTTGGTACGTTGAAAGTAAATCCGCCGTTGGATGTGTAAGTTGATGTTACTGGTGATTTAACTGTAATAGAAAATGCTCTATCTAGTGTGTCACCTTCGTTGTCTGTTGCTCTAACAGTAAAGTTTGAAGTTGTGTCTGATCCTTGTGAACTTGCTGTACCTGTAATTGTACCGTTAGCATTAAAAGTCATTCCTGATGGAACTGAACCACTTACTACTGAGTATGTAGGAGTTCCACCGTCAGCATCTGTTGCTGTAAGTGTAATTGTAGGATAACCTGATCTACCACTATCATAAATTGTAGCAACACTTCCTGCTCCTGTTGACCAAACTGGAAATGTATTAATTGTTCCTGCTGGTTCTAAAACTGCTGAAAGTCCTGATGGATTAGTTACTTTTATTCCATAACTCTGTGCTGGAACAAAGTTAACAGTTGCCGCATTTGTTGCACAAGTAAGTTCACCTGAGTTTACAAAAGTTGTTGAAAGTGTTCTGTCAATGTTACTAACACCTGCACCAGTTACTTGTACTTGTGATCCAGTTTTAAAATTTGATCCTGTAATAGTAATAGTAGCGTCTGTTGCTTCATAAATTGTACCAGTTTGATTACTAACAGTTGGCGGAGCATCAATACCTGCCCAACCTGTTGAATTATATTGTTCTAAAAAACCTAAAGTAGAATTATATCTAAGTTCACCTACTGAGCCAGTTGGCCGTTGTGCTGATGTTCCTCCCGGAACTTTAATACTTTCAGTACCAGTAAACTTTCTATTTTTTCCAGTAAAATCTCTTAAATCACTCATTATAATACCTCAATCAATTTCCAGCCCTGTGTGGCATTTGTATATACAAGACCTACTGCTGAATTCTCTGTAGACAGTGTCAAGTCTTCTGCTAGTCCCATTATGTTATTTCCATTTCTTCCTAATACTAGGTTGTTGCTATCAAAAGTTCCTGCTAGATCTAAAATTCTTACAGCATCGCCCATTGCTGGTGACGCTGGAAGTGTTATAATAAATCCGCCGCCTGTTGTATCACACATATAGCCTTCGCCTTTTGTGATTGCACTTGCAGTAGAAACTTCTGACCATTTAATACTTCCTGCTGGTTCCCAACTAGTTGCTCCATAAACTTCTAAACTATTTGTAGTTGTGTTATATCTAAACATACCTGATGCCGGAGTACCAGGCCTATTAGCAGTTGTACCAGTTGGTAATTTAAAGTGTGAACTAGCAATCTCTGCTACTTCAACACCTGCAATATCAAAGTCAATTGTGTCTGTGGCCGCACCAGTTCCGTTTACTTCTACTTTAGATTGTGAAGGACTATTACCTGCAACAATAGTACCTTGGCTTGCACTTAGACTTGTAATTTCTTGATCAACATAAGTTTTAACTGCTTTTTCTGTTGGAACTGATTCATCTGAATTATCAGCAAAAGTACCATCAGTACTAAATTCGTTAACTGTAGCACCCTGCCTACCTGCTGTAATACTACCTAGTTGTAGTTCGTTCAAACCAGATAAATCAAACTCTTCAGACGAAAGTGTTGCTCGTCCTGTTGCTTGTTCAACTTTGAAATAGTCACCTACTCTAAAGTTACCGTCTTGGTCTGTTGTTACATAGAAAACTCTACCACCATCTTCAGCAAGTGTTTCTTTATTCTGATCCGGTTGCTGTGGATAATCTGCTTGAATAATAACTGGATAATTTGTATCTGCAAATCCGCCAGTACCAATATCTAAGAAGTCATGTCCGCTCATTCTAACTTGACTAAATGCTTCACGGAATACAACTGATGTACTATCGTCTGGTGTTTTGTTACTTGGAATAGCAGGATCTATTTGTATTGTACCAATGCCTGTGTTTGGATCAAAATTACTTACACCAATAACAAAATATGTTTCTGTATCTCCTGTAATTTGTAATACAGAACCTTCTTTTGGTGATCTTGATAAATTATCAATTGTAAAAATTACCCCTGTTCCAATACCTGCAAACCCTTGTCTATTTGCTACAAGTGTTCTTGTTTGACTAGGTGATTGGTTAAGTGTAAGTGTTGAATCAGTACTTCCTAAAGTAAGACTGGCCGCTGTTATTTCTTCAATTGATTTAGTAACCACTGTGTTTGTAGTTTGTGTTTCACCAACAATGGCCGCAAACACATAACTTCCAGATGTTACAGTACCAATTCCTGAGGCAATGTTACGTTGTACATTTAATATAACACTATTACCTTGTTCTAAACCTGCGGCAATAACATTAACACCGTCAAGCATTACACCATTAAGTGCTACATTGTTAGTTCCGTTATCAAAAAGTTGTGTCCATGTTTCTGCTCCAGCACTTGTGTATCTTGCTACTAAACCAGTATTATTATTGTTAGTACTTTCGTTCATATAACCTACAAGGTATATGTCATTACCAAAAGGTAAAACATCTTTCCATTCGCCTTCTTCTGTACTTAATGCTATTTGTTTTTGCCATGCAATATCACCTTTTACATTTATTCTAAATGCTAAAGGATTTTTGTTTACTGCACCAGCATCATAATAACCTGCCGCTACCAAATAGATACCGTCGCCGTTACCTGTGTCTAATCTTAATTTGTTTATTCTTACATCACCATAAATGTATGATGCTACGTAAGCACCGTTTGATTCAAGTCTTGTAATAACTGATTGGTTAGCAGTGCTGTCATAACTTGCAATATATATATTACCGGACGCTGTTGCATCACCTGCTAGTGCATATGTATCTGTTGATGTAGTCGGTGTTGCCGCTACACATGCAGAACTTGCAACAAGTGTATTTGCCGCGGCACTATCATTATATTCTAATGTTCTAGACCACTGTTCTACACCTGCTGGATTTAATTTTGTTACACTTGATCCTGTTGTTGTGTGTGTACCGATAGCATATAAGTTGTTACCATCTGTTGTTACATCGGCAATTTCTGAAGTATCACCAATAGTTTTCTGCCACTGTATTTCACCCGCTTTTGAAATTGCTAAAATAAATCCTTTATTAGTTCCACTATCATATATAACACCACCTGCATAATATCTGTCACTTACTTCTACAACACTATGAACTGCTCCATAACTGCTTTCGTAAGTGTAAACCCAGTCTAAACTTCCTGCTGAATTAAATTTACAAATAAACGGATAACTTGCTGTGTTTGACCAACTTGAAGTTACATTTGTACCTGTAGGATTTGTATGCCCTACAAAAATTCTATTACCAACACTATCTCTATAACTTGTAAACACATGTACATTTGAGCCTAATTGTGTAACTGAATTAATAGTTTGATCTGTTAACTGTAATGTTCCTGTTAATGGTGTTTCTAATTGTGAATATCCACGAGCAACAGCACCATATTCTCCATATGAGTTGTTACCAACAATAGCACGAATTTTACCACCGCTTTCTGCAAGATAACCGTTATTACAGTAATATGTAAAACAACTTACAATTTCAGTTCTACCATCATTTAGTGCATGTACACCAACGCCGTCGGAGTTAATTTGCGTCCAGTCATTTGCAACCATACTCTTATAACCACCATTGTGTAATCCTCCGTCAATTTTAAATCCAGTTCCGCCTGGTGTAAATGAAGTACAGTTTTGTACATAAGGAGATTGTGAAGTGATCCATACACTAGTGTCATCTGGACCTATTCCAGGATCTAGTGATACAATAACACTTCCTGTACTAAAGTTTCTAAATACAAAGTTACGTAACCTTGAACCGTTATTCATTAAAAATAAATTTGAGTTTGCATTTGGTGTAGATCCGTCGTCGGATATACCAACACCAAATCCGTTGTCAACAGTTGTATTTGGACTTACAGTAACAGCACCAAGTCCATTACCTTCAAGTACAACACTACGTCCTACTCTCATAGGACATTGTTCTGTGTATGATCCTGCTTGAATATTAATTCTAACTTGTCCTAAACTAAACGTTTGTTCTGTTGCATGTTTAAGTGTTTTCCATGATGTTGTTGGAGTTCTACCATCGTTTGTGTCATCACCTTGTGGTGATACATAATAATCATTTTGGGGAGTTAAATGACCCCATTTTAAATCTGTTCCATTTGAAGTTAAAAACGATCCACTTGGACCAATTGGTAATCTAACTGCTTGTGTTGCATCTCTTGTTAACAAATCACCTTGTGCTGATATAACAGCATTTGAGTCACCTTGTGATAGTAATGCCCAATTAGGTGCACCGCCTGTTGGTGTGTTATTTAAGTTTGCGTCTGAAATAGACACGTAACTACTTAATGCATATTCTACAACGTCACCTTGTTGGTATGTGTAACTGTTATTCCATGCACCAATATATTTTAATCCGTCGTTTAGTAATTCCCAATACGTTGCATTGTACGGAAAATAACTTGCACTGTTATGTCCAAGAATACAAATATAACTTCTTGCACTGTATCTAACAATGTCGCCTTTTTTGTAATCTGTAGAATTATTCCATGCTCCTGCCCATTTTGGTCCAGGAATTAATAAAGTAAAATAGGTAGCATTTGATGGTAATGGGCCGAGTGAAGATTGTATGTTGATGTACAAATGTCCACCATACTTAACAACATCTCCAGGATTATAAGATTCTCCTACGTTCCAATCACCTTGATACTGGAATCCTTTTGTATGAATGTCCCAATTAGCAGTACTAGTAGGAGCGTTACCTGTTGTATTGCCTTTTGCAATATATGTGTAACCTCCATAACTTACTATGTCACCTTTTTGATATGCTGTTGCGGCGTTATAATTGCCTTCAAACTGTTGTCCATCTACAAACTTTAACCAGTCAGCGGCTTCTGTATCAGGATTTTTATTAGTATTTTCTTGTAGTGCTACATAAACAGCACCACCATATGTTATTGTTTGACCTTTTTTGTATAAAGTTGAACTAGACCATGCTCCTGCACTTTCTAGCCCTTCTGCCATAACTTCAAATTTAGCAGAATTTGTTGCAAAAAGAGAACCACTTGTATGAGCATCAACACAAACAAAAGCACTAGGACCGTATTTTACTATATCGTCCTTATTATAAACTGTAGTCGGGGCCCAATCGCCCTTCCATGTAAACTTTAAATTTCCTAAGTTAATTACTGTCATTGTGGGTTCTCTCTATACGTATATATTAGTTGTCCATTGATATTTATCGAATATATTCCATCATCGTCACCAATGTATTTTTCAGTAAACAAGTCATTCTGATTACCGTCTTTAAGTTTAACTTCTCCTGAAGTAACTCTAGTGTACTTTAGGTCGCCAGTAGCGTCTCTAGTAAACCCGTGAAAGCAACTACGTCCTTGGCCTCTACCTGCTGGACCACCTTGTGGATTTCCAATAAAATTAGGTATAGTTGCCATATTACGTTATCTCCAATACACTTACAATGCTATCTAAACTACTTGCAGTATCTGATCTAACGCATAGTTCTTGATTAGGCTTAATAACAAGTTTTTGTTCTCCGCCAACTGGTACAGTTGCCGCACCCGCATTTAATGTTGTTCCTTTAAGTAGATACACTTCTGTACTATCTACATCACGCACAAATATATCTAATACAACACTACTTGATGTTCTATTTGATACTGTAAACCCAATAACTGTAGTGTAAATTACACTAGCACCAGGGGTATATACAGTCACATCTGCTGTTCCTATTCCTGCATTTAATTTATTATCAAAACTGTTTGCCATACTATTAATTATCCTAACGCTATCGAATATGTTATTGCTTCATCTACTGCTTGTGCCCTTGTTACTACATTTGGAGCAGGTATAGTACTATAATTTACTACACTTATTGCTACTGTATCACCTGGAGCAGTATTAAATGTTAATGTTGTACCACTAACACTAAATTCACTTGGGTTTGTATACACTCCATTTAAGAACACTAACACTCCGTACTTATCTAATGCTTCGTTTGTCATTGTAAAAGCGACAGTACTGCCATCACCTGTAAATGAATCTACATTAGTTGCCGGAACACTTGGACTGCTTAAATGTCTTACATCAACTATTGCACCATTCTCAACTGGATATGCAGTTGATGTACTATCTATAAAGATTAGTTCTTTTCCAGCAATAATATATGCTTCGCCTGGAGTCTGTACAACACCGTTAATAGCAACCATAAGTGATTCTGCTGAGTTTGGTGTTGTCGAAAGTGTAAAGGCGTATTCTGTGCCATCACCTGTAAATGATTGTTGTGACACTGGAGTACCATAACCAATACCTAAATAACTCCAACCACCATTTGCAAAGTATGCTTCAAATTTATCAGTTTCAGTGTTTAATCTTACTTCACCAGTTGTTGGAGAAACTGCACGTTCTGCTGTTGTTCCTCTTGGTAATACAAGTCTACCATCTTCAAAATCTATAACTCCGTCTGCTTTAGCAGTAGTTCCGTTGTCACTTGTAATTGCTTTTTTATCTGTACCAGTTACTACAAGTTTACTTGCAGAATAACCTTTAAGTTTTACTGTGTTAGCAGATATAGTTTCGTATCCACTGATTGTAATGTCGCCAACTTGTGTACCTTGTTCAATTGATCTTATCGCCGCAAATTCATCTTCGCTTTCATCGTAAACAAAACCAACGTTAATATCACTTCCTCTTTCAAGGATCATACCCATGTCAACTGCGTTGGCTCCACTTGCACTTTGGTTAAGTGAAATCAAAGGATCTGTAAAGAATACGTTACCTGAACTACTTGGCGCACTTGATCCACCGTCAATTAAAACTCTACCTGTTCCGTTTGCACGTAAAATTAAATCTTCATTTGTATTAATGTTTTCAATAACATTATCATTAATACTAACTTTATTATCAACTACTAATCCACCTCTTGAAATTATTACTTTTGGATAATCTGGAGGAGTTTCGCCATAGTTATTACCTACATAAAATGTAAATTGGTCTGAGTCATCATTTGCAGTTTCAACAGTTACATATGTATCACCGTCACCATCTGTAATTGAACCACCGCCAATTAATTCCCATGCACTACCTGACCATGCTTCAATTGATCTTAAATTGCTGTTGTATCTAATAACTCCTGTATCACCTGTTCCATACCCTATGTGTCTTTGTAGAGTTGTACCTGTTGGAATTTTAATACCATTAATTCCAGTAAAGTCAACATACGATCCAGCAGTAGTATCTAATGCTTTTATTTTATCAATTCCAAGTCCGTTTGTTGAATCTATTTCTGCGGCCTTTGTACCACCTGTGTAAAGATCTAATCTATC
>Ga0228615_1001244_pt1 | contig 13033 bp, 9 predicted proteins | sample 16DmetaG_FD_190530 | JGI IMG/M metagenome (GOLD analysis project Ga0228615, IMG submission 190530) | Seawater microbial communities from Monterey Bay, California, United States - 16D | ecosystem: Environmental > Aquatic > Marine > Coastal | place: USA: California | collected 2016-10-17
AGTGCCGACAGAGAGACCGAAACCACCATGGCAATGCCTATCATCAAGACCATCGTCCCGAGCGAGCGTAAAAAGACACAGATATTCAAAACAATATCAGATTAAAAAAGGCCCTCCCAAGGAGAGTTCCAAGAAGAAGCTAGTCAATCCCCGGGATTTCTCCATTCAAAAAAACTCGGTTCTCGACCTTCGATCCATGATTTTCCAATCTCATTCCATGATATTTCGATCACTTTCGTTCCTAACACTCGCAACAATCGGTCTCAGCGCCGCTGAGGTTGACCTAGTCAAACTCGGGAAAGAAACTTTTAACGCTGTTGGTTGTGCAGAATGCCATTCTGAAATCAAGGACGATACCTCGGTCAAAACCGGCCCTGGTCTCTACGGTCTTTTCCCAACCACCGCACGCAAGCGCGACATCATCGAGGCGGGAGAAAACCATAAGCACACGATCACTGCTGACTACGGATATTTTAATAAGTCGCTGCGCACCCCGGCTACCGAGATCGCAATCTCCGAAGTTGCACCGACCAAAGGGACAACTTTCCTCCCAGTCATGCCGGCCTATCCTGAGAGCTTTCTGAATTCGCAAAAAGCCAAGGCCATCTTCCACTATCTGCAAACCCTAAACGATGACGGACTTCGAGGCCCATCTAAGGTCATCGCCGAGCTTAAAGAGGGAACGGTTGTTAAAGACATTCACGAGAACCCAACCGAAATCCTGGTCACAGACCGCACCCGTATTTTTCGCGCTCGTATCCCCGGCTCCTCCGCTCGTGCCGTCCACGTAGGGCACCCCAGCGGGCTCAACTACGCCTTTGATCCTCGCAACATGACAATCAGCAAGGTCTGGTGGGGTGGATTTCTCAATCTAAAGAATGAGATGTCAGGGCGAGGCAACAATCCTTCGACTCTTGGAAACAAAGCCCGCGAGGTTAGCCTATCCAATCAACCCAAGCTCCATGATGAGCCGGTCGATCTCTCTTTCAAATCACCTCTCATCAACGATGGAAAAACCATTGAAAACAATCTCTGGGGCGACGAAGAATTTATCGATCAACTTAAGAAAGCCAACGCGCAGTTTATTGGCTACAACTACCCTTCCGATCCCAAAGGTCACCCAACCTTCCATTACCGCGTTGGCAAAGACACATACTCTCTGACCTTCACTATCAAAGCGGATGGTATGGCTATCACTCAATCGACCAAAAATGGCAAAGCATCCAAGCACGAAATAAAAACCGACAAACCTGATTCGATTTGGAGGCCCAACCCCATCCCATCAACCCTGACCCAGCAGGTCGCGCTTACTCCTATGGACAAGATCGTCCTATTACCTGGCTATTCTGCAGAACGAGTCCCCGCCCCGACCGATCCACATGGCCGTCCACAACTCTTCGAACCCCTTGGGATGGCTCTTGATCCAAAAGATGGCTCCATTGTTGTCACAACCCGCACCGCCGGAGTCTGGCGCTTTAAAGATAATACCTGGACCATGATTGCCGACGGCCTTCTCGACGCCCTTGGTGTGATTGTTGAGAAGGACCGGCTCGTGGTTGGCCAAAAAGCGGAACTTACCGCACTCTATGATAAAAATGGCGATGGATTCTACGAGACCTTTCGCACTCTGAGCGACGACTTCCTTTTCACCGCCAACTACCACGGATACCTACACGGCCCGGCAAAGGACAAGGCTGGAAACTACTATTTCACCCTAAACCTTGACCACCGCAATGGTCGTCAGATCCACAAAGCCAACGGTCCATTCATGGGCTCTCAAGGCGGCTACCGCGGCTGGACCTTGCAAGTCACACCTGACGGAAAAACTATCCCATTTGCAATGGGATTGCGAAGCCCCGCTGGGATTTCAGCCAGCCCCGAGGGTGAGATCTACTATACTGAGAACCAAGGTGAATACAATGGCACCTCCAAAATGCACCTCGTCCAAAAAGGAAACTACTACGGGCACCCTTCCGGGCTCGTTGACGTTCCGGGCATGAAACCCGACTCACCAGAAATTGCCTGGGACAAATGGGCTCCAAAGCGTGCCGTATCAGTCGCTCTCTTACCACATGGACGCATCGCCAACGCTCCCGGTAGTCCGACCTGGGACACCACGGGCGGAAAATTTGGCCCTTTTGCTGGGAATATTTATTGTGGAGATCAAACCCTCTCCACCCTTTTTCGAATTGCCCTAAAGCCAAAAAATGAAGCCGCTCTTATCCACTTCGCAGACGGATTCCCCTCAGGTCTCATGAGACAAACATTCGATAAAGAAGGCGCGATGTATGTCGGCCAAACTGGTCGCGGATGGCGTGCTCGCGGCGGTAGTCAGCACGCCCTCGTCAAACTCACCTACACCAAGAATGACTCCCCGCAGCTGAAGGATATCTCCCGTAAAAATGACACCTTCACTTTGCACTTCAGCGGTAATACCAAGGAACTCTCGGAGGGCACTGACCTTGCTATCGAATCATGGTTTTACCACGACAAGCCCGACTACGGTTCCCCTAGCAACAACAAATTAAAGGAATCCATCGCCAGCCAGAAAATAGATCGGAAAAAAGGTACAATCACCATCAAACTTAAGCCTAACGATCAGCGACAGGCCGGAAGCCGCGTCTTCTACTTCTCATCTAAGAATCTTCCAAAAAACCGTAAGGATGCTCTTCAAGCTTACTACACGGTCTCCCGATAAGGGCGCCCCTCTTTCTTCCTATACCGCCTCCCCGTCCATTCACGAAAACCAAGATTGATTACGATCTTAATACTTCCCGGCCCCCTTTTCTCCAATGAACTAGAGGATTAATCTTTGATCTTAGCATGGGGCTCTTTTCTTTTCTCAACACCGACCGCCAAAACTTTAACGTTAGCGCAGCGGATAGCCGACTCTCGGTTGATCTTGCTAAGTTCATCATTGGATCGACGCCCCTCGGTAAAGAGCCTTGGGATGGAGACTCTTTTGCGAAACATTTGGAGAAGGAAGTAACCCTAAAATCCGATCAATATGGCTACGAACTCGGAGTAAAGAACGGCAAGCTTGATTACGCTTTTTTCATTATTAAAGATTTCAAAGGGAACTTTCTGATGAAAGACAAATCGCTCCTCCTCTCGAGTAAGACAACTAGAGACGAAATCATCTCTATTTTTGGAGAGCCCTATTGGACCGACATTGACGATAGCGAGATCATCCTCTTCTACGAATTCCAAGAAAGCACAACCGAACTTCAGTTCGAATTCCCCGATGGCGAACACCTAGAATTTATCACTCTTATGAAAGGTGGGATCCTATCAAAACGAGAACAGCGTGAAAGCTACGGTGTCACCAAACCTTGGCCACCCGAAAAAAGACAACAATAGCTTTGTGACATCAGCAATCTTATCGGTGCGCGAACCCTCAACACCGATGGAGCCGAAGTCTAATCATGCACCTCACTTCTTCTCTGCTCCAGCGTTCCTTTTGTAACTCCAAGTCTCTCAATCGCGCCCAACTTCCTTACTAAGTCCTGAGATTCGCCCTCCCCATTGAGAAAATTCTGATACCAGCCAACCAACCTTGCAGCCTGTCTAGCGTCCTCTTCGAGTAACTCCACCCGAAATTTTCGCAGCCCTAGCGAGATGAACTCATCAACACTTGCTGCTCCTGTCTGAGCTCGTCCATTAAAGAGCGTGTTCCGACAACCTACATCAGCTTTTAAAATGTGTAACTGCCCTACTCTATCCCGTAGTTGAACATCATGCTGATCACAGGGTTTCCCACAATTTTTGATACTCGTACCGTCACTCAAAAACGTACAGAATGCGCAGTGTTCCATATGAAACATCGGCATGTGTTGGTGGACCGTAAGCTCAAACCAATCCGGCGGAGCACTCGCCAATAATCCAGCCACCTGACCTTCATTTAAATCATATGAAACCGTAAGGTTTTCAAATCCGCCATGCCTCATCAACAAGGCTGCCGAAACTGGGTTCGCAACATTTAATGAAAAATCCGCGACCGTTTTTATCCCTCGTTCTTTGAAATATGAAACACCTCCAAGATTACGAACCAAAACCCCATCCGGCTCAGCCTTCTCCACCAATTTAAAAAAACCTATTTCCGTTGGCTTCTGTATTCTTGGCGTAGCCAAGAATACCTTTATCCCACTTTTTCGGGCTATCTCTACTGCCTCGCGGTATTCCTTCAAATCCTCAAAATCACAATAGACGAAACCCGCCCCCGCTCGCGCACAACCCTCGACCTGTTCCAACGAACGACATAATATTCGTAACTCAGGAAAACTTTTATCCACTGCAGCATGCTTCGGCATCAAGCGGGCCAAAACTACCCCACCATCTTTCACCACCGGCTCTTCTTTTAACTCCTCTACCAATCGCCGCCGGACTCGATTTAGTTCCCCAAGTGGAATCATAACCTCGCCTTCGAGCAAATTTTGCACCAATCCCAATTGGAATTCCGTTCCACCTAATCTTCCCAACTGCCCCGCCAAAACCTCCTTATTCAACGGACGCTTCTCAGCTTTCTCAAGCATGACCTCACTCACCACCTTCTTCCCTCGGCATTCCACGACCAAAGGCTCACCAGACTTTCCTGAAACTTGAATCATCAGAGAATCCCCTTTCTCTGCCAATCGCCCACCTTTCCAACTCTTCTTTACTTCTTTCTCCAAACCCGGATCGCTCGTCTTCCACAAGCCCTGCCCCACATGCACCCGCTTCCAATTGATTCCCGACCGTCGATCAAAGAACAACTTCTTACCCTCAAGTTTCCAGACCATCCCACCCTGCTCGTCATTTCGATCCTCTCCAGCATCAAAGACAAAGCCGTCCCCGGGGTTAAGTGAAACCTTATTCGTTGCCAACTCAACCCAACCTTCTCCACGAGCCACAATCTTACCAGCCCATGCCCCACGCTTCTTCCCCCACTTCCCATGAGTCAATCGGGGATGATTTGTGCCCTCTAGCCATCCACTCGAAAGCCCCCGCGAAAACATCATCTCCAAGGTGTAACGATCCTTCTCTGTGATCTCGATATCGTCCAACGCCTTGCGATAAACCCGCGTCACTGCTGCAACATACTCGGGCGACTTTAATCGTCCCTCGATCTTATAACTCGTCACTCCCGCTTGCACCAAATCGGGTATCACATCCACAGCCGCTAAATCCTGCGGGCTGAGAAGATAACGCACCTCGCCCATCGGCACCGTTTCACCATCCACCACCAGCTCGTAAGGCATCCGACATGCCTGCGCACACTCACCGCGATTTGCAGAACGCTGCCCCAGACTTTCCGAAGTTAAACACTGCCCCGAATACGCCACACAGAGCGCCCCGTGGACAAAAACCTCCAAAGGCACCTTACCCTTTTTTCGAACCCGCGTGATCTCTTCAACCGACATCTCCCGCGCCAAAACAGCCCGATCCAAATCTAAAAAACCGTCCACAAAAGCCAAGCCCTCTGGCGAGGTAATTGTCATCTGCGTCGAAGCATGTAGCTCCATCTCCGGAGCAATCTCTTGCACCAACTTTGCCGCTCCTAAATCCTGAACAATGACGGCATCCACTCCGGATCGCGCCATCGTCTCAATCTGGTCCACCGCCCCCTCCAGCTCCGAGGGGAAAACCAGAGTATTGAAAGCCACGAACCCTTTCACCCCGTGCCGATGAAGAAAGTCCATTAATTCCGGCAGATCCTCTTCCGTGAAATTATCTGCCCGCATCCGAGCATTAAACTTCGGTAGCCCGAAGTAGATCGCATCTGCTCCATTAGCCACCGCCGCGCGCGCACAATCCCAATTCCCCGCCGGAGCCAATAGTTCAGTCACAGTTAATTCCTAATCGCCACAAATGCTGGAAGCAACACTAACGGACTCAAGCCCCTTTAAAGACTGGAACAGTTTAATCTATTTATAACTCTGCATAAGACTCTCTCATCTTTCCGCCACGAACAAGGTATGGGTAAACCTCTTCGCCTTCGGATAAGCCTTTGCTGGAATCGCCTCGACTCGCGAAAACACCTTTCTTAACAATCTTACAAACCCGGAATCCTCGTGAGCCGACCAGTAAACAACCCGTCCATTTGGTCTCAAAGCCGCTCTCGCAATCTCCAAGCCCCGCCTTTGATAAAGCCGACCATTTCCCTTCTGCACTAGAGGGTCAGGACTATTATCAACGTCTAACAAAATGGCATCATACCTTCCGCCTGATTGCATGATCTTAAAAACGTCCTTTTTCGATACCTTTACCCTTCCATCATCCAAAAGCTCACCATTAACCTCCCGCAGGTGCTCCCGGTTCCAGTCGATAATTACTTGTAGCAACTCAGCCACCTCCACATCCGAATCTGCCGAAACTAATTCCAACACCTTCCGCAAGGTGAACCCAAATCCGAGCCCTCCGATCAACACCCGCTGAGTTCGTCCCCCTTGGCCGCAAGCCAATTCCGCCATCATTTGCTCGGACGAACAAGCCGTGGTACTCATCAGGGGAACCCCACCCACCTTAAGGAAATACTCCCCGTCATGCTCTTGCAGAAGCAAGGTCTCCCCATCGGGAGAGGTGCTGGCAGCAAGATCGTTCGTCGGCTTCACGAGGAAGAGAGTAGTATTCCATCGACACATTGAAAGGCTTTCGAGACACTGACGGTAAGGAATTATAACTCGCTCAATGACCAAGAAACGAATCATCTTCATTGTTTTCGTTCTCCTGCTCCTGCTTCATCAAGACAGCTGGAACTGGGATAACGCCAATCTAGTCTTGGGCTTTATGCCCGTAGGACTCTTTTACCACGCCTGTTACTCTCTCGTCGCAGCTCTCTTCTGGGGCATCGTGATGAAGGTCGCCTGGCCTACCGAGCTCGAAGAATGGGCGGAAGGTGGAGCCGACCAATCGGAAGGAGGCTCCAAATGACCACCGTCATCGTCATCGCGATTTATCTAGGCCTCCTTCTTGGGCTCGCCCTCTTTTCTAAGACCCTATTTCGGGGAACTTCAAAGGACTATTTCGTCGCAAGCCACTCCATCGGCCCCTTCATGTTGCTAATGTCGGTTTTTGGAACTACCATGACAGCCTTCGCTCTCGTCGGCTCGACCGGCAAGGCTTTTGAGCGAGGCATCGGAACTTACGGCCTCATGGCCTCGTCGTCCGGACTCATTCACGCCGCCTGCTTTCTCCTGATCGGCATCAAACTCTGGGCCATCGGCAAACGCTATGGCTACGTCACCCAGATTCAATACTTCCGCGACCGCTTCGAAACCAAAGCCTTCGGCTACCTCCTATTCCCAATCCTGGTGCTCCTTGTGATCCCCTATCTTCTTATCGGAATCATCGGAGCCGGCAAAACTATCGCCGGAGTCACCGGAGCAAAGATCACCCCAAAGGGAACCATCCCCGGCGTCTTTCCTGAGTGGACAGACAACGGAGCCATCCCCCCTTGGTTCACCGGACTTGTCATCAGTGCGGTCGTTTTGACCTACATCTTTGCAGGTGGATCACGCGCTGCTGCCTGGGCCAATACCTTCCAAACCATCGTCTTCATGATCATGGGAGTTCTCGCCTTCTATTTGATTTCGGATCGACTCGGAGGGCTCGGAGCAGCCATCGAACAGGCCAAGGACTCTCACAAAGTCCGCACCCTTTCAGAAGGAGGTGAAATCGGAGTCTCCCAGTGGACCTTCCTCAGCTACATGTTCATTCCGCTTAGTGTTGGAATGTTCCCTCACCTCTTTCAGCATTGGCTGACCGCGAAGAGCGCAAAGAGCTTCAAGCTCACCGTCGTCGCACACCCCATTTGCATCGCCATCGTCTGGGTCCCCTGTGTACTCATCGGCATCTGGGCCACTGGTCTCTTCGAATCCGGAATTCCTAGCGGAGCCATCCTCGCCAAAACGGTCGGCGTCCTCGTTAAAGACCCCATCATCGTGGGACTGGTCACAGCCGGCATTCTCGCCGCCATCATGTCGTCACTCGACTCCCAGTTCCTGTGCCTTGGCACCATGTTCACCAACGACATTGTTCTCCATCGTGCTAAAAAGGATTACTCCGACAAACAAATCCTCTTCATGGCACGGGGCTTCATCGTAGCCATCGTGGTTCTCACCTACATCGTTGCGCTCCTTCTCTATGAGAGAAGCGTCTTCGATCTTGCTATATGGTGCTTCTCCGGCTTCGCTGCTTTGACCCCTCTTGTTATCGCTGCCCTCTACTGGAAGCGCGCGACCAAAGTAGGAGCTTACTCCTGCGTCATCGCAGTCTTTATCAGCTGGCTCACCTTCTTCGCGATGGCAGGATTTGGTGGCGAATACTTTGTCTTTGGAGGCATCGTCCCAGCCGCCATCATGTGGTTCATCGGTGCCGGCGCCATGATTATTGGCTCGCTCGTCTCACAACCACCTAGCGAAAAAACCCTCACCAAATTTTTTTAGACGATAGCTAGACTTACCCTTAAATCATTTCGACCCCGGGGAACACCCCGGGGTTTTTTCTTGGTTCAATCATGTCGCTTCCTGACCTCAATTCCCAAGATCACCAATACCCGCTTTACCTGCTCTTCTTTCTCAACCTTGCGTCCCCAACGCTCTAATGACGAAGCCTTGGAAAATTCCAAGTTCCATCCTTTCCCTGATGACCCCTAACAGCTAAACATCCGCCTCACGAGATCGCATTCCTTCTGCAAATTAATGACCACTGAAAAAACTTCTCATCCCAAAACCGCCACCTATTTAGCGGACATCCGTGAACGTGTCGGACGAATCGTCGTTGGTCAAGATGTGGTCGTTGAGCGCACCCTGATTGCTCTCCTAACCTCCGGCCACCTCCTCCTGGAAGGAATGCCCGGCCTCGCCAAGACTCTCCTCGTCAACACAATCTCTAAGGCTCTCCACCTCGACTTCCGTCGAGTCCAATTCACGATTGACCTTCTCCCATCCGATATTCTGGGCACGGAAATTCTCGACGAGAAATCTGGCGAATTTCGCACTCATCAAGGCCCTATCTTCACAAATCTTCTTCTCACAGACGAGATCAACCGGGCCGCTCCCAAAGTCCAAGGTGCTCTTCTCGAATCCATGCAAGAGCGAAAAGTCACCCTTGGTGCAGAAACCTTTTCGCTTCCCACACCATTCCTCGTGATCGCAACACAGAACCCGATCGAGCAATCAGGAACTTTCGAACTTCCCGAAGCTCAGCTTGACCGCTTCATGCTCTGCCACCGACTCGGCTACCCAAAACCCGAGGAAGAAGAAGAAATCCTTCGTCGAAACCTCAAACTTGGCGTTGAAAAGAAAGGGGAAGGCGCTGTTGCTCGAACCGAATTCGACCTCGTCACCGACAATGCTGTTGGCACGCCGCAAGATCTCGTCAACGCCATGGAGGCGACCCACGATATTCATGTGAGCGAAGTCTTGCTAAAGCACGTCGTAGATATCGTGGAGCGCACCCGAAATCACCCCGACCTCGAAATGGGCTGCTCGCCTCGTGCCGGCATTTCTCTTCTTAAGGCATCGCGTGCTCGCGCCCTTATTCACGGCCGTGACTATGCCATCCCTGAAGATATTTTCGCTCTTGCCGAAGACGTCTGCCTCCATCGGATCCGCCTCTCCTATGAGGCCCTTGCTGAAGGGAAAACACCCCAAGCTGTCCTCCAACAGATCCTCAACGATTCCATCTCTTAATCAGGGATAAGGATTTTCAATCCGCTCCTCAACATGGCGTTCTACGTCCGGATTTCAAATGCCCCTCCTCACCGACCAGCAAACCAAGCCACTCGATTCCCGCCAGTTCCTGCTCGCGGTGAAACGACTAGCCGATTCGTTGTCGTATGGCACAGATCGTTCTCCCTTCCTTGGCCAAGGCCTCGAATATATGCAATCGCGCCAGTATGTTCCTGGTGACCCGGTCAAATCCATCGATTGGCGCATCACCGCCCGCACTGGCAAGGTCCATGTTAAGGAATACGAATCACCTAAATCCCTTCCCGTGTGGTTCATCGTCGACACCTCAGCATCGATGGCTTTGTCATCGACCCAAATCTCTAAGTATCAAATTGCCACCCAAATCGCAGGTGGACTCGCGCTCGCCTCTATCGATCGCGTCTCACCCGTAGGCATTCTTGGCGCCGGCTCACGCGACCTCAATATCAAACCTTCGCTCTCCCGCGAAACCATCCTGCAATGGCTTCACGAACTCCGAACCTACCAATTTAATGAGCCTACTTATCTCGGTCAAAAGCTCCTCGCTCTTAATCCATCACTTGGCGAAAGTTCATTAATATTTGTGCTTTCTGACTTACACGATCCTAGCGCGATACCCGCACTTAAATTGCTAGGACATCGCCATGACATCGTCGTTATCCCACTTCGTGATCCAGCCGAAGACTCTATTCCGGGAGCAGGTATCGTTCGCGGACGCGAAGTCGAGACCGGACGCGAAGCCACCCTTTCGGCTAAGAAGCAATTCACCTCTCTGGAAGCTCTTACCTCCACCCTCAAAAAAGCCTCGCTCGATCATTTCCCTGTTCGTACTGACCAACCATTTTTGGCATCTCTCCGCCTCTTCCTTAAATCTCGAAACCTCCTCTCACGATGATGAAAGCGCTTTTATTCTTTCTCATCAGCAGCCTTTGTTCGTTCAGCCAAACCAAGGCCCCTCTTGGGCTTCCCGAAACCCTTGAAGACCTCTTCATTCCCGGTCCAAAGATTGAGGTCATCCCTCGAACCAACAACGAGTCATCACTCGTAATTCGGATCCTAAAAATCAAACCTGCAGCCGAGGGCTTCCGTTATGATTTCGAAATCTACGCGCTTGACCCTGGGATCCACCGAATCTCGCAATTTCTGCGCTACGCAACTGACCGCAGTCCAGTCCAATCTTTGGACGCCACCTTCGAGGTCACAACCACCCACCCTCTCGACACTCTTCCGAAACCTTCCGAGCCCGAACCTGTCGAACCCGAGAAACTCGGTGGCTATAAAAACCTCATCATCGTCCTCGGAATCTTTTGGCTGTTGATCTTTCTAGCCATCATCTTCTACCGCAAAAAACATCGAACCGACTTGGTCGTGGAAAAACCACTCCCGACCCTGCACGAAAAACTTCAAGTGCTTGTCTCCGAAGCATCGCAAGGCGAAATAAACGACCAACAACAAGCCACCCTTGAACGACTCATCCTTGGTCATTGGAAAGATCAGATCCCTGAAATCGCCTCCCTCACCCCCGCAAGAGCGCTCGTTGAACTCCGTAGTCATCCGGAAGCTTCACCTCTCATCTTGAAGCTTGAGGAATGGCTTCACGCTCCCAACACAAAACTTTCCCGCGAAGAATTCCTCCCCCTTCTCGCTCCCTACGCAGAGAAGTAATCGTTCAAGTCCCACCTTTAGGATTTCAAATTTTTAATGTCTTTCGCCCACCCCATAGTTCTTATCGCACTTGCCATTCCGATCATTTTGATCGTTTTTCAATGGATCACGCGAACACGAGCACTTCCACTCCCATTCGACCACCAAAAAATGGCAGAGCGTAGATGGCTAGGTATACTCCTGAATTTTGTTAACACTGTGCCTTATCTCATCTTGGCAACGCTCATTCTCATCGCTGCTGGCCCACGAGCCTTCGAGAGACCCAAGTCAGAACGCGAACTCACCAATATCCTTTTTTGCCTCGATGTCTCCGGTTCCATGGTCGCCAAATTTGGCGTAGGTGATCGCTATGATGCTGCCATGGGGTCACTTAATGAATTTCTTGACTATCGAGACGGCGATGCTTTTTCACTCATGGTCTTCGGGGGCGATAACCTCCGCTGGGTTCCGCTCACCACGGACGTCTCGGCCTTCCGAAACGCCCCTGCCTTCCTTCACCCCAACAAGCTTCCTCCATGGTTTAATGGTGGAACCTTCATTGGCAAAGCCCTCAAGCAGGGACAGAAAGAGCTCCTTGCCTCGGAAAATGGTGACCGCATGATTATTTTACTTTCAGATGGCGCCAGCTTTGATCTCTCAAATGGTAACGACGTCAAAATCGCTCGTGAACTCGCAGAAAATAATATTACCGTTTATGCCATTCACATCGGAGGGGGAGCGCCTCCAGCCGAGGTTTCCGTGGTTGCCTCGATCACTGGGGGGGAAACCTTTGCTGCCGGTGACCCTGATGCCTTAAAGGCCGTCTTCCAGCGGATCGATGAAATGGCACAGGCCTCCCTTGTTCGACTCACGCCTGATCCCGTCGACAATTATAAGCCTTACGTCATCACCGCGCTCTCTCTTGCCGGGTTTTACCTCCTTACTCTCTTCGGACTTCGCTACACTCCTTGGTAATGTTCATTCCCATTCTTGTCGCAGCAACCACCGCCGTCCTCGCGACTGGAGCGGAGGTGCTTCACGCCATGCGAACCAGGAAAGTTCGTCACCTCGCCTTTGGACCCACTGGACGCTTCTCAACACCCACCATTCTTGCCCCTGTCCTAAAAGTCCTTTTCCTCGGCGGCCTAGCTTGGGCGCTCACCACACTCTACTTACTGGAACCAAAAGCACATCGTTCTGAAGTCAAAGAAATCGAGTCGAAGGAACGACGCCACCTTCTTCTTGTGCTCGATGTTTCTCCATCGATGAAACTAAAGGACTCTGGAGAAGATTCCGGCCTCACCCGAACTCAACGCAGCTCCAAACTCGTTCAGTCACTGCTGAAACGCACTACCGACGACAAACTCCACATCACCATGGTCGCGGTTTACAATGGCGCAAAACCAGTCGTCCAAGAAAGTCGAGATCTTGAAGTCATCCTTAACTTTCTCGATGGCATGGATATGTCTTCAGTTTTTCCAGTAGGAAAAACTCGTCTCTTTGATGGACTTGAGGAAGCCGCCAAAATCGCACGCGAATGGCCATCAAATTCCGCCACCCTTCTTCTAGTCAGCGATGGCGATACCGTCCCCGCAACCGGTATGCCTAAAATGCCCCCTTCAATCGACGGTGTTCTTGTGATGGGTGTGGGAAACCCGACCAAAGGCTCTATGATCGACGGTCGGCAGTCGCGGCAGGAC
>Ga0228615_1001251_pt1 | contig 13016 bp, 9 predicted proteins | sample 16DmetaG_FD_190530 | JGI IMG/M metagenome (GOLD analysis project Ga0228615, IMG submission 190530) | Seawater microbial communities from Monterey Bay, California, United States - 16D | ecosystem: Environmental > Aquatic > Marine > Coastal | place: USA: California | collected 2016-10-17
TACAAGCTTCAACAAAAACCCTGAGGTTATCTAAAATTTGATTTTGACCAGCGAAATCGTCAAAGCTTAATGGTCTCAAAGCTTTATCTAGCTCGATTTCTTCACTATTAAAATTTGAATCTGTTGGATCTAAATTTTCATTCATTGAATCAAAGATAAGCAAAAAGCAAATCCTTACTTAAATAAAAAAAACTTGATTTTAATGTTCAGTAATCTCCTCGTTCTTTCCAATTGGAACGGTTTGAGGAACAAAATCATCGTCTTGACCTGGCTTACTGTAATCATATGCCCATCTGTGTACATGAGGGATTTCTCCAGGCCAGTTTCCATGCATGTGCTCAACAGGTGCCGTCCATTCTAAAGTAGTAGATCTCCATGGATTCTGTTCTGCTTTTTTACCAAAAAACATACTATGAATAAAATTATATAAAAAAACTAATTGTGCAGCACCAGCTAACAAAGCGAAAAGAGTAATAATAACGTTAATGTCAGCTAAATCGTCAAAGTAAGGGAAAGCAGTATTTGTATAATACCTTCTTGGTAAACCTGCCATACCTACAAAATGCATAGGAAAAAAAACACCATAAGCAGATATTGCTGTCACCCAAAAATGAATATAACCAAGATTTTTATTCATCATTTTACCAAATAGTTTAGGAAACCAATGATAGACTCCAGCGAATAGCCCGTAAAGTGCAGATATTCCCATAACTAAGTGAAAATGTGCGACTACAAAATAAGTGTCATGTATATTAATATCTAAAGTGCTATCTCCTAAAATAATTCCTGTTAAACCTCCGGTTATAAATGTAGATACTAATCCTATTGAAAAAAGCATTCCAGGATTAAACTGAAGATTACCTTTCCATAGAGTTGTAATATAATTGAAAGCTTTAACGGCTGAAGGAATAGCTATAAGTAATGTCGTAAAAGTAAATACCGATCCTAAAAATGGATTCATCCCAGAGATAAACATATGATGGCCCCAAACCACAGTGGATAAAAAAGCAATAGCTAGAATGGAAGCTACCATTGCTCTGTAACCAAAGATTGGTTTTCTTGAACTAGTAGCAATAATCTCTGATGTAATTCCTAAAGCAGGCAACAGCACTATATATACTTCTGGATGCCCTAAAAACCAAAATAAATGTTCAAATAAAACTGGTGAACCACCTTGGTAATGTAATACTTCTCCTTGAACAAAAATGTCTGACAAGAAGAATGACGTACCAAAACTTCGATCCATTATTAAAAGTAAAGCTGCAGACAATAAAACAGGAAATGAAATTACACCAATAATAGCTGTTACAAAGAAAGCCCAAATAGTCAAGGGTAATCTAAATAAAGACATTCCTTTCGTTCTTAAATTAATCACAGTAACAATATAATTTAAAGAACCTAAAAGAGAGGATGCAACGAAAATAGCCATAGAAATTAACCAAAGAGTCATACCCATTCCAGAACCTGATTGAGCTTGAGGCAAAGCACTGAGTGGAGGATAAATAGTCCAACCTGCAGCTGCTGGACCAGCTTCAACAAACAAGGAGGCAATCATTATGGCACTAGAAAGAAAAAATAACCAAAATGAAACCATATTTAGAAATCCAGATGCCATATCCCTCGCGCCAATCTGTAATGGAATCAATAAATTACTAAAAGTTCCACTTAAACCAGCTGTCAAAACAAAAAATACCATTATAGTTCCATGTATTGTAACTAGCGCTAAATAAATATTAGGATCCATCACTCCTTCGGGCGCCCATTTCCCAAGAAAAATATCAAAAACAGCAAATGATTCTTCAGGCCATGCTAATTGCAATCTAAAAAGTAATGACAATGCAATTCCTATAAAGCCCATAAACAAAACTCCAGTTATTAAATATTGTTTTGCTATCATTTTATGATCTTGACTAAATATATATTTAGTGATAAAAGTATCTTTATGATGATGATCCTGATGAAAATCTTGCTTATTTTTTTCAGAAAGCAAGTCACCAAATTCAGTTGACTCCATTTTGACTCTGATTCTAGGATTTTTATCTTTTTTACTTTCCATTTTTAATATTCTTTAAAGTCTAATTATTGCATTATAGATGAAAATGCTTCTTTACTTGAAATCCATTTATTGTAATCTTTTTCAGTATCAACAACAATTTTCATTTGCATATTATAATGCGAAGTTCCACAAATTTTAGCACAAAGTAATAAATAATCAAACTGATAGGGTTCAAGACTTTCTTCCCCTTTAGCAATTAACTTTTGACTATTATCATACCTGATTTTATTGATTCGATCGACCTTTGCTACTACATCTGCATTCATTCGCATTTCAGCAGTAGTTTTTGTAGGAGTAAAAGAAAATTCTGTTATCATCCCAGGAACACAATTCATTTGGGCTCTAAAGTGAGGCATATATGCAGAATGTAAAACATCCTGAGACCTCATCTTAAAAATAACTTTACGATTTACAGGAATGTGAAATTCTTGAGTAACTACTATATCGTCCCAACCATTGGGATCAGATGAATCAATTCCAACGGTATTTCTACCGTCAAAATCATTTAAAAACCTAACATTTGCATCGCCAAGCACATTATCTTGTCCAGCATATCTTGCCTTCCAGTTCCATTGTTGAGCATATAACTCTATCACTAGCGCGTCTTCATCTTGATCATTAAAATTCATAATATTTGACCAAGTTAACATTCCATAAATAATTAAACAGAAAAAGACTATAGCTGGAATTACTGTCCATATTAACTCCAAATTATTATCATGAGTAAAAAAGAATGCTTTTCTATTATTTATTCCTCTGTATTTGTAAGCAAAATAATGTAAAAATGCTTGAGTAATGGTTTGAGCAAATAAAATTATAGCGAATGATATCCAAAGGAGTCGATCATAAGGAACTCCATGTTCAGAAGCGGCTTCTGGCAATAAAACTTTTGAATAAGCCCAAAAACAATAAATAGTTACTATATAAATAAACACAAGAAAAGCAAACATTAGCTTACCTTGTAAATCATTATCTTTTTCATTGGCTATTTGAGAATTATCTTTTTTATTTCCTAATTTATTTTGAATTAATTGATAGATATTATTAATCTGCCAAATAGCAATTCCCATTAAAACTAATACCGCAACTGTTAACAATCCAATCATGTCTAATATTTAATAAACAAATTTTTCACTTTCTTTTAATAATGGGTCTCCGCTTGGTTCTAAAGAAACTTTAGAAATTGTATTAAAAACAACATAGATAAATAACCCAGTAAAAAACATTATTCCTCCAATTTCAGGAACGCCAATATACCATTGATCACCAACTGTAGCTGGCATTATCATATTATAAAAATCTAAATAGTGACCAAATAAAATAACTATACCTGTCATAACAATAAGCCAATTAACTCTCTTATAATCGCTATTCATTAAGACAAAAAATGGGAAAATTAAGTTTGTAACCAACATACCCCAAAAAGGCAGGGGATAATCTTCTATTCGGGTGACAAAATAAGTTACTTCTTCTGGGATATTTGCATACCATATTAGCATAAACTGGGAAAACCAAAGATAGGCCCAAAACACACTTACTCCAAACATAAATTTAGCTAAATCATGCATGTGATTGTTGTTCACTTTTTCTAAATACCCTTGAGATTTTAAGTAAATTGTAATTAGAGCAATCATCGTAATTCCTGAAACAAACATACTTGCAAAAACATACCAACCAAAAAGGGTGCTAAACCAGTGAGGGTCTACTGACATAATCCAGTCCCATGACATCATTGATTCAGTGACTATAAAAAAGGCTAGGAAACCAGCTGATAGCTGAAAGTTTTTTTTGTGATTAGAAATATCATTTGCTTTGTCCTGGGCAAGTGAAAATTTTCTTGAGAAAAATCTATAAATATTCCATCCTAATAAGTAAAATATAGCTCTGGCTAGAAAAAATTTAGAATCTAAATAACCTGACTTTGCTTGGATTATTTTATCATGCGCTACAACCTCAGGATCCATCCAAACAAATAAATGATTTAAATGCATTGTACAGAGTACCAAAATTACAAATACAATAATTGAACCTGGTAAAAGATATCCTGTTATCCCCTCCATAACTCTAAAAAGTATGGGGGACCATCCAGCTTGAGATGCCCTTTGAATTGCATAAAATGCTAAAGTTCCTAGTGAAATCAAAAAGAAAAATAATGCAGCAACATATAAAGCAGACCATGGCCTATTACTTAATTGATGGTAAACATGTTCTTCGTGGGAAACTTCGTGTCCTTCAGACTTATGAGAATTCTCTTTGTGATGAGAATTGTTTTGATAATCAGAATCACTACCATGATTAGAACTATGCCCATGGTCTCCGTAAGAAGCAACTATTGCATTTGACTCCTCAATTGAATGAGGCGCTGTGTAAAATCCATAAAAAAGACCGATAAAACCAATTGCCATCAGAGTAAAGGATACTATTTTTATATTTTTTGTAATTGTATACATTAATCTATTCTAATATTAAAACTATTTATTTAACCAACTTCCCTCTTAAGCTCAATACATATTGGGATATTTGCCATCTTTCTTTAGAATCCACTTGACTTGCATGAGAACCCATCAGATTCTTTCCGTACATTAAAACATGGTAGGTACTTCCCTCTGTGATATCTCTGTCGGCATAACTTGGTATACCTAAAAACTTTTCTCTTTTCATCAAAATCCCTTGCCCATCCCCTTTTACACCATGACAGACTGCACAATAAACACCGTATAATTCTTTTCCTTTAGCTAGATTTTCTTCGTTTTTTTCAAGAGGTGAAAACAAAGTGTTTTTAGCTAAATCATAACCCTCATTCGTATCCTCAAACTCATAAGGCATCCACCCTCTTGGAATGGTGCCTTCAACTGGAAGTTGAGCTTCAATTCCATTATTAAATGCTTCAGATTCATCATAAGTGCCATAACCAACGGATTCATACATATTAGGAAAAAATTGATAATTTGGTTTTGAAGAATCAAAACAAGAAATAGTAATTAAACTAATAAAAACCAAAAAAACAAAATTTTTGTTTCTATTCATGACTTGGTTTTATTTTAGTATGTACTTTAATATCCATGACATCCGTATCATTAATTAATTTTTTTAAATCTTTTTCGTTACCACTGAATTCCATAACAATTAGAAATTTGTCGTCTGTTGTTTCAGGCATAGGGTTTTCAGCTTCTTTAAATGGCCATAATTTACTTCTTAAATAAAAAGTAATAACCATTAAATGGGCAGAAAAAAATACTGTAAGTTCGAACATTATTGGTACAAAAGAGGGCATGTTTTCTATATAGGAAAAACTAGGCTTTCCTCCAATATTTTGAGGCCAATCTAATATCATAATATGATTCATCATCCATATTGCAAAACAAAATCCAATACAGCCATAAATAAACGCAGTAATTGCAATTCGAGTTTCTTTTAAACCCATTGCTTTATCTAAGCCATGAACAGGAAAAGGTGTGTAGACCTCTTCAATCTCATAGTTTGCAGCTTTAATTTTTTTAACTGCAGCTAAAAGCTTATCATCATCATCGTAAACGGCATGTAAAATTTTCTCTGCCATATTATTTATCTCTTAATTTTTTATAATTATCTCCTGATGTCTTTAAAATTGTTTTAACCTCAGCTTGAGCAATTACTGGGAAAGTTCTTGAATAAAGTAAAAACAAAACAAAAAAGAATCCTATTGTCCCCAAAAATATCCCAATATCTACAAAAGTAGGAGAGAACATTGTCCATGAAGAGGGTAAATAATCTCTGTGAAGAGATGTTACGATAATAACAAATCTCTCAAACCACATACCAATGTTAACCACTATTGATATAACAAAAGAAAAGATTATACTTGTTCTTAATTTTTTAATCCACATAAACTGAGGAGAAAATACATTGCATGTCATCATAGACCAATAAGCCCACCAATATGGTCCAGTAGCTCTATTTAAAAAGGCATATTGCTCGTATTCAACTCCTGAATACCAAGCAATAAATAATTCTGTAATATAGGCTGTCCCAACGATACAGCCTGTAATCATTATTACAATATTCATCAACTCTATATGCTGAATAGTAATATAATTTTCTAAATTTGAAACCTTTCTCATAATAATGAGAAGAGTATTTACCATTGCAAAACCAGAAAAAATAGCTCCAGCTACAAAATATGGAGGAAAAATTGTAGTGTGCCAACCAGGTATTACTGATGTTGCAAAATCAAAAGATACAATCGTATGAACAGAAAGAACAAGAGGAGTCGCTAAACCAGCAAGAACTAATGAAACTTCTTCAAACCTCTGCCAATCTTTTGCTCTTCCACTCCATCCAAAGCTTACTAAACTGTATATTTTCTTCTGAAATGGTTTAACAGCTCTGTCACGTATCATCGCAAAGTCAGGAAGTAAACCAGTCCACCAGAAAACTAATGATACTGATAAATAAGTAGAAATTGCAAAAACATCCCAAAGTAGAGGAGAATTGAAATTCACCCACAAGGAACCATATGCATTAGGAATTGGTAACGTCCAAAAAGCCAACCAAGGTCTTCCCATATGTATGATTGGAAACAATCCTGCTTGAATAACAGAAAAAATTGTCATTGCTTCAGCCGATCTATTAATTGCCATTCTCCATTTTTGTCTAAAAAGAAGAAGAACTGCTGAAATTAATGTTCCTGCGTGACCAATTCCAACCCACCAAACAAAGTTTGTAATATCCCAAGCCCATCCAACAGTCTTGTTTAATCCCCACGTTCCAATACCTGTAGAAACAGTATATACCATACACCCTAATCCCCATAAAAATAGAGTTAAGGCAATAGAAAAAACTATCCACCACTGCTTGTTAGCCTTTCCTTCTACTGCAGCAGCAATATCAACCGAAACATCGTGATATGATTTACTGCCAGTTACAAGAGGCTTTCTAATAGGTGCTTCGTAATGAGACGCCATATATTAATTTTCTAAATTTAAATATTTAAACTTCATCAGTATTTCTAATTTTCACGTGATAGAAAACATTTGGCTTAGTACCAACTGTATCTAAAAGGTGGTAAACTCTTTCACTTTCTTTCAATTCTGAAACTTTACTTTCTTTTTCATTAATATCTCCAAATCTCATAGCACCCGTAGAGCAAGCTGCAGAACAAGCACATGCATCATTGAATTCATCTTTCTCTACAAGTCTTCCTTCTTTTTTAGCATTAAGGATAATTGCTTGAGTTGACTGAATACAAAAAGAGCACTTTTCCATAACTCCCCTAGATCTAACTACAACATCTGGGTTTAAAACCATCTTACCTAAGTCATCATTCATATTAAAATCAAACTCATCATTATTATTATATAAAAACCAATTAAATCTTCTTACTTTATAGGGACAATTATTGGCACAATATCTAGTTCCAATGCATCTGTTATAAGCCATGTGATTTTGACCTTGTCTTCCGTGAGATGTGGCTGCAACAGGGCAAACTGTTTCGCAAGGAGCATGATTACAATGTTGACACATAACTGGCTGAAATACTACCTGAGGATTTTCCGAAGGGTTTTCCATTTCCCCAAAAACAGATAATGAATCTGATAAGCCGTTTATTCCATCTTTAGTTTTATTATCTCCATCAAATGATTCATCAGAAGAATAATATCTGTCTATCCTTAACCAATGCATATCTCTAGATCTTCTAACTTCAGATTTCCCTACAACAGGAACATTATTTTCAGCGTGACAGGCAATAACACAAGCTCCACAACCGGTACATGAATTTAAATCTATAGATAAATTAAAGTGATGACCAATTGACCTATCAAATTCGTCCCACAAATCAACTTCAGGTGAATTTACTGGCGTTTCGATGTGATTCAATGAAACTTTGGTTATTGGATTCCAATCAGAAACTTTTTTAGTATTAAAAACTTCTAAAGTTGTTTCTCTTATAATGTCACCTCTGCCCATCAAAGTGTTATGTAATTGAACACAAGCAAATTCATGATTTTCGTCTATTGCGGTAATTTCAACGTTTTGTAAAGCGTTAAAATTATGATATAAACGGTAAGCATTAACGCCAACTTGCATTTCTTTTTTAATTCCATTTGTTTTTCCATAGCCAAAAGCTAATCCGACTGAACCCCTTGCTTGACCTGGTTGGATAATAACTGGCACTTTTATATTAACACCACTTACACTAATATTTGCATAATTACTGTCTAAAGCACCGTTTGCAACGTTTTGATTTTTTAATCCAATTTTTTGAGCATCAAATTTTGAAACAGTCAAGTAATTGTCCCAAGACACCCTAGTGATAGGATCTGGAAATTCTTGAAGCCAAGGATTATTCGATTGTTGGCCATCTCCCATTCCAGTTTTTGAATATAATACTAGTTCCAATCCATTTGATTTGGCATTGGAAAGATTTTTGGCTGCGTTTAAAAAATCATAGTTTATTTTTTTTAACGGCAAGTTTGAATTTGATTTATAAAATCCATCATGCAGAGCTTCATTCCATGATTTTTTTTCTAAAATATTTTCATTCCAATTTTCTTTTATCAAATCATAAAAGCTATTTTCTGAATTCATCCATCTCAATAAACAATCTTGAAACTGCATTGTGTCAAACAATGGCCTAATTGTTGGTTGAGTTAAACTAAAATTACCGCTAACCATTTCATTGTCTCCCCATGATTCAAAATAGTGAGGACAAGCTGCAGCCCACTTAGAAATAGAAGCAGTCTCATCATTTTTCATTGAAAAGCATACTGAAAGCTGAGACTTATTAATTCCAGATATAAATTCATCACTATTTGGCATTGTATAAACAGGATTTACCCCGCACATAATAATACCTTTGACTTTTCCACTGTTTAAATCACTGACAAGTTCAATAACTTCACTATCATTACCCTCTTTGATCAACGATACTTCATCAGCATTTATTGAAATACTTTTTAATAAATCATTTATTTTATGAGTTAGTAGATGAGCATCTACATCATCGAGACCTGTGATAATTAAGCCCTTACTTCCAGATTTAATCAAAGAATTTGAGATATTTTTAATTTGAATTTCAATATTTTCTGGAAGATTTCCTGAAACTACATTACCAGAAATATGTCCATAAATTTTAGCTAAAGCTATTTTTTGTTGTGTTGGAGTAAGTGAAATTCTATTATCAGCATTAGCTCCTGAAATTGTCATATTCGATTCAAGCTGAAAATGCTTTGACATCTTAGCTTTTTCATTAGTTATTTTATTTTTTAATGGAACTCTGCCTTTTACGTAGCTTGTATCGTGACCACCACCCTGCCAGTCACCTAAAAAATCAGCACCTACAGAAACTATAACATCGGCTTTTGAAAAATCATAAATCGGTAATGCTCTTTTGCCGTGAGCTATCTCAAAAGCGTCTAATGCTTTGGAATCTGAAATAGCATCATAAACAACATGTCTTATATTCGGATATTTATCTTGAAAGTCCTTAATAAGTTTTGAGGTTGTTGGACTTGCAAAAGTTTGAGTTAATAAAACAACTTGAGAATTAGAAGCTAACATTAAATCTAGTTCTGATTTAACATCTTTGTTAAGTTTATCCCAACTAGTAGCCTCACCATTAACAGTAGGGCCTTTTAATCTCATGCTATCATACATAGAAAGGACCGAAGCCTGAACTCTTGCATTTGCTGAAGACTTAACTTTAGCTTTAGAATTATTTAGAATTTTTATAGGCCTTCCCTCTCTAGTCTTAATAAGTACATTAGCAAAATCATAGCCATCAGCTATTGAAGTCGCGTAATAATTTGAGATTCCTGGAATTATTCTTTCGGGCTGAACAACGTAAGGGATAGATCTGTTTACAGGCCCTTCACAGCTTGCTAAAGTGGCTGCTGCTGTACTAAAACCTAAATATTTTAAAAAATCTCTTCTGTTTGTGCTTGAGTTTTCTAAATTATTTTTGTTACCGAGTAGAGTATTTACCGGTAATTCATCAACAAATTCATTGTTCCTCAAGTCTGAAATCATCTTGTTATCTGATGATAACTCAACTTCACTTTTCCAATATTTTTTATGGTTTCCCATTTAACAAATATATTTATTTAATAGTGACATTTTCCACATTCCAATCCACCCATTTGAGCTGCAGTAAGTTCTTTTACTCCATATTTTTTTGACAATTCCTCATGAATTTTGGTATAGTATTCATTGTCTTTAACCTTTATGTTTGATTCCCTATGACAATTTATACACCAACCCATAGTTAATGGGGAGTGTTGATATAAAATCTCCATTTCTTCAACAGGTCCATGACATTTTTGACAATCCACGCCGGCAACAGTCACGTGTTGGGCGTGATTGAAGTACACAAAATCAGGAAGGTTGTGTATTCTAACCCACTTTACTGGCTCAGTATCTCCTGTATAACTTTGAGTATTTTCATCCCAACCTACTGCTTTGTAGAGTTTTTTGATTTCATTAGTGTAAAAATCTTTTGTATATCCTTTTTCCAAGTCTTCTTCCCCATTGTAGTCGGCAATATTTTCATGACAGTTCATACAAACATTTAAAGAGGGTATACCAGAATGTTTAGATTTTTTAGCAGAAGAATGACAATATTGACATTCTATTTGATTGGCACCTGCATGTATTTTGTGTGAATAATGAATAGGTTGGATTGGCATATATCCTTGATCTACACCAATTTGCATCATATAATCGTAAGCAAAATATGCGCTTGACAACAACAATGACACAACTGAGACCAAAACTAAAAATTGATTTTTTACAAAAGCTTTCCAAATAGGTATTCCTTTTTTATTACTTTTTGAATCAGCAAATACTGTATTTTGAGCAACTAGACTTTTTAATGTTTTATTGATTAGATACAAAAGAATTACCAATACTAACAAAACAAATGATAATAAAATTAAAATGATATCACTTGTTGAATCAGAAGAGGAAGTTTGAACAACAGCTGCTCCAGGGGGAGGTGTTGGTTTAGGTGGGACGTAATCAGTATATGCCAGAATATTATCAATATCATTGTTTGATAAATTTGGAAAAGCATTCATCGCCACCTTATTGTATTCCTCATAAATGGCAACAGCTCTTTCATCACCAGATTTGATCATAGCAGCGCTATTTTTTATCCAAGAATAAAGCCACTCTTTTTCATACTTTGCTGATACCCCTTTAAGCGCAGGACCTACTAATTTTCTATTTAGCTTGTGGCAAGATGCACATTGAGAATTGAACAAGGATTTTCCTTTAGCTATGTCCGGTTCTTGGGCAGAAACATTTATTGAGAAAGAAAGAGACAAAAGAAAATTTAAAGCAAATAAAGACATGAAGCGTCTCTTTAGACAGAGGCTAGAAAAGACATTCAAAAAATAAATAATTCTTTTCACTAAATACTTAAAAATACATCAATTTTAGAGCCCAAAAATACAACACAAAAACCTTTTTAAAAACCTAGTTTAAATCTAATTTTTAATTTATAATGATTCTAAATAAAATTAAGTTAAACACAAATATTTATACAAAAATAGTGTCTAACTTAGCATATATGAAAAACTTAAAATTTATCTTTTTTCTATTCATTAATTTTTTTATTTCTTTCTCCTATGCCCAAGAGGGAAAAATAACAATTCACCAAGACAATAAACTAATTAATTTAATGGAGCTCAAAAAAGCGGTCAACAAAGAAGATTTTACATCAGGTCAGTTTACTGTCCAAATATTTAACGGAACATATGAAGAAGGCGATAGATTAATGAAAGAAATAATTTTAGAAGATAAATTTAAGGATGTTTACATTAGCTTTGAAACACCATACTATAAAATTAGAATTGGAAAGTATATTTCGAAAATTGAAGCAATTAAAGAATTAGAAAAAATAAAAAAAACATTCCCTGCAGCTTTTATCTTAAAACCAAATTAATTATTTTATTTTCTTTTTAATTTCAACTTCAGAATAAGCCTCTACTACATCTCCAATTATAATATCATTATAATTTTTTATTTGAATTCCACAATCATATCCTTTAGAAACTTCTTTAGCGTCATCTTTAAACCTTTTTAATGAGGCCAATGTTCCTGACATCACAACAACGCCATCTCTAATAAGCCTAATATTTGAATTTCTAAATATTTTTCCGTCAGTTACCATACATCCTGCTATTGTTCCAACCTTGGAAATTTTAAATGTTTCCCTTATTTCAGCATTCCCAGTCACCTCTTCTTTAAAAACAGGGGACAACATTCCCTCCATAGCATCCTTTAAATCATTTATGGCATCATAAATTATTGAGTAGTTTCTAATATCTATTTCTTCTTTATCAGCTATTTGTCTAGCATTTCCTGTTGGTCGGACATTAAACCCAATTATAATTGCGTCAGAAGCTGAAGCCAATAAAACGTCTGATTCAGTAATTGCTCCTACCGCTTTGTGAATAATATTGACATGTATTTCATCTGTAGAAAGTTTTTGAAAAGAGTCGGTAAGAGCTTCAACGGAACCGTCAACATCTCCTTTTAAAATAATATTTAATTCCTTAAAGTCCCCTAAAGCAATTCTTCTTCCAATTTCATCAAGTGTAATGTGTTTTTGTGTTCTAACAGATTGTTCTCTAACTAATTGAGTTCTTTTAATGGCAATTTGTTTAGCCTCTTTTTCATTTTCAAAAACATTAAATTTATCACCAGCCTGCGGAGCTCCATCAAGTCCAAGGACTGAAACAGGGATAGATGGACCAGCCTCCGAAATGGAATTTCCTCTCTCGTCTTGCATTGCTTTAACTTTTCCACTATGCTGACCTGCCAATAAATAATCTCCGATTTTCAAGGTACCAGATTGAACTAATATTGTAGAAATATATCCTTTTCCTTTGTCTAAAAATGCTTCAACTACTGTTCCAACTGCAGCCTTGTTAGGATTGGCTTTTAGTTCTAAAAATTCTGCCTCTAAGAGAACTTTTTC
>Ga0228615_1001253_pt1 | contig 13011 bp, 6 predicted proteins | sample 16DmetaG_FD_190530 | JGI IMG/M metagenome (GOLD analysis project Ga0228615, IMG submission 190530) | Seawater microbial communities from Monterey Bay, California, United States - 16D | ecosystem: Environmental > Aquatic > Marine > Coastal | place: USA: California | collected 2016-10-17
CAAGTATTGGGCGAAGAGATCGGTATATCCGTGTGTGGTAATTACATTTTCGCAACCCGTAGCTTTGATGGCAGAAAGTAAGCCTTGCCAGTCAGCATGATCTGAGAGCACAAAAGCACGATCAACAGCCCTTCTTCTTCTCGCTCCGCGAAAGGCCATCCACCCCGAGGCATAGCCCGTGGATAGGCAGCCTAATTTTTTAACCCAAGCACTCCCCAAAACGGCAGGGGGCGCCAAGACTAAATTCCCTTCCACTTCTTTTTTGGTGGTTTCACGAGTGATGGGGTGGGTGTCTGGAAAATCAATGAATTGGCGTAAAACCTGTGTCATCTGTTCTGTGGCACCGTGGGTATAAATTTTTCCAATGGAGGGGTCGAGGTGTTTGAGCAGGCGTTGAATTTTCCCTAAAGAATAGCCCATCAATAAACTGCTGGTTTTTTCTTCCTGATTTTTTGCCCACCACTGGTTTATGCTGTTGTGTATCATGTTAGGCTCCTCCCATTGAAAAACTGGGAGTCCAAAAGTGCATTCGGTAATAAAAGTGTGGCATTTCACCGGTTCAAAGGGCGTGGAAATCCCATCGATTTGTGTTTTGTAATCTCCCGTAAAGACCCAAACTTCCCCTTTATACGCTACACGAATTTGTGCAGAACCCGGCACATGTCCCGCAGGGTGTAACGAAAATTGCACCCCATTGATGCTAAAGGGTTCGCCGAATTTTTTTCCTGTCACCGAGATCTTCCCCAAGCGGTGTTGGATAATGGGCACATTGACTTCGTGGGTAATGTAGTGTTGACTGCCCCAGCGGGCATGATCTGAATGCCCATGCGAAATGATCGCCTTATCCACGCCCCGCCAGGGGTCGAGATAGACGTCCGCTTGTTTACAGTAAATCCCTTTTGAGGTGAATTCCAGTAATGGCATGCCTAATTTTTCTTTTTCATGGGGAAGGTACAAAAAAGGGGAAAATCAAACGGTTAATAACTGCCAATAACTCCTTTCCCAAAGCGGGGGATAATTTATTATTTTCGTTTTGATGTATTTGATTTTCGATACCGAAACCACAGGATTACCCAAACGCTGGGATGCACCTTTAAGCGACAGTGAAAACTGGCCACGCTGTATTCAGATAGCCTGGCAAATTCACGATGCAAAGGGAACGCTAATTGCAAATGAGGACTATTTAATCCAGCCGGAGGGATATACCATTCCCTTCGATTCGGAACAAGTACACGGGATTTCAACTGCCTTGGCAAAAGATCAAGGAGCGCCCTTGACAGAGGTGTTGGATGAATTTCATAAAGCACTTAACCAAGTGGACTTTGTGGTGGGACACAATGTTTCCTTTGATCGCAACATTATGGGAGCCGAGTATCTTCGTGCAGGACAAGAAGATGTTTTAGAAGGAAAAGCAGTAGTAGATACTTGTACAGAAGAAACCGCTAGTTTATGTCAACTTCCCGGTGGTCGTGGAGGTAAGTTTAAACTACCCACACTCAGTGAGTTGTATCATTTTCTCTTCCGAGAAAGTTTTGAAGATGCTCACAACGCTTCAGCAGATGTAGAAGCTACCTCTCGTGCCTTTTTAGAATTGTTGCGTAAGGATGCTTTGCACCCTGACGCTTTTTCAGAGGTCAGTATTCAAACGGCAGCCCTAAGACAGCAAACACAACCTTTTGCTTTAGCAGGTCTTACCCACCAAAATCTGAAAGAGGCTTCGGCAGCTTTAAAACAAGAAAAAAAAACACCAACGACTAGGTCAGATGCTACTGTCAGCACGGCACTACAAGAAGCTGCTTTTGTGCATTTACATAACCACACCCAGTTTTCTGTTCTACAAGCCACGTCACGTATCAACCAATTGGTAGATGCCGCAGCTAAGGATGGCATGCCTGCACTCGCCATTACGGACCACGGCAATTTAATGGGGGCTTTTCATTTTATCAAGGCCATTAACGGCCATAATGCCAATGTAGAAGAGGAAGCGCAAAAGATAAAACCCATTGTGGGTTGTGAGTTTTATGTGTGTGAGGATCACAAGGATAAAACTCGCCGTGATGATGGGTGTCAAATTGTTTTTATTGCCAAAAACAAAGCAGGGTATCACAATTTAGCCAAGATGACTTCCGCGGCTTATGTTGACGGATTTTATTATGTCCCCCGTATAGATAAACAAGTGGTAGAACAGTATAAAGAACATTTGATTGTACTGACGGGAAACACTTATGGTGAGGTGCCTTCTAAAATTTTGAATGTAGGCGACCGCCAAGCCGAAGAAGCCTTGCAGTGGTGGCATGGGCAATTTGGTGAAGACTTTTATATCGAGTTAATGCGCCACGGGGAAGAAGGAGAGGATCGCGCTAACGAGGTGTTGATCGAATTATCCCGTAAGTATAACATTCCGCTTATTGCGACGAATAACACCTATTACACCCAAAAGGAAGAGGCCAATGCACATGATATTTTACTCTGTGTAAAAGAAGGGGAAAAACAAGCCACACCCATAGGGCGTGGTCGTGGCTTTCGGTATGGTTTTCCCAACCAAGAGTACTATTTCAAAACCCAAGAGGAGATGAAAAGCTTGTTTCAAGATGTGCCTGAGGCCATTTTGAACATAGAAGTCTTAGTCGATAAAATAGAACCCTTTGCACTAGTACGGGATGTATTGCTGCCCAAGTTTGATATCCCAACCGACTACCAAGTAGAAGCAGATGCTGACGGAAAAAAGGGGGAAAATAACTATTTGCGTTATTTAACCTATGAAGGAGCTAAAGCCCGCTACACAGAGCTCACAGCGGAGATAACGGAGCGGATAGATTTTGAATTAGAGGTTATCGCCAATACGGGTTATCCCGGTTACTTTTTGATTGTACAAGACTTTATTGCAGCAGCTCGCAACATGGACGTATCGGTAGGGCCAGGGCGTGGATCTGCAGCTGGTTCGGTGGTGGCCTACTGTTTAAAAATCACCAATATAGATCCTATTGAATACGATTTACTTTTTGAGCGTTTCTTAAATCCAGACCGGGTGAGTATGCCCGATATTGATATTGATTTTGACGATGAAGGCCGTGGTCGAGTGATGGATTATGTGATCGAAAAATACGGCTCGAATCAAGTAGCGCAAATCATTACCTACGGAACTATGGCAGCTAAATCTTCTATCCGAGATACAGCTAGGGTGCTGGATTTACCTCTGGGCGAAGCCGATCGTATTGCCAAGATGTTACCCAATATGAAACTGGGAAAAATCTTTGATCTTTCAGAAAAAGAATTAAAAGAAAAGCTAAGAGCGGAAGAAGTGCTTCGGGTCAACGAAATTAAAAATTTAGCTGAGGAAGAAAGTCTTTCAGGAGAAACTATTCAACAAGCTAAAGTGCTGGAAGGATCTTTACGAAATACAGGAATTCACGCCTGCGGAGTAATCATCACCCCAGATGATATAACGCAATTTGTTCCCGTCTCTACCGCCAAAGACTCCGACCTTTATGTAACCCAGTTTGACAACTCAGTGGTGGAAGATGCAGGATTGTTAAAAATGGACTTTTTAGGGTTGAAAACATTAACCTTAATCAAGGATACCGTTAAATTGGTCAAGTATAAACACAATATTGATTTAGATCCAGATAGTTTCCCCTTAGATGATGTAAAGACCTATGAACTCTTTCAACGCGGGGAAACGGTTGGAATTTTCCAATATGAATCTGCTGGGATGCAGAAATATTTAAAAGATTTAAAACCCACCGTTTTTGCCGATTTGATTGCTATGAATGCCTTATATCGCCCTGGACCACTAGAGTATATTCCTAGTTTTGTCGATCGGAAAAATGGGAACGAAGAGATCGCTTATGATCTTCCAGCTATGGAAGAGTATCTAGAAGAGACTTATGGGATTACCGTTTATCAAGAGCAAGTTATGCTTTTGTCGCAAAAGCTAGCAGGTTTTTCAAAGGGGGACGCTGATGTCTTGCGAAAAGCAATGGGGAAAAAGATTTTTGCTTTACTGCAAAAACTAAAACCTCAGTTTATTGATGGAGGGAAAGGCAATGGTCATCCCGAAGAGGTGTTAGAAAAAATATGGAAGGATTGGGAAGCCTTTGCTGCCTATGCATTTAATAAGTCGCACTCCACTTGTTATGCCTGGATTGGATATCAAACCGCCTATCTAAAAGCCCATTATCCTGCCGAATATATGGCGGCAGTGTTGTCTAACAACATGAACGACATCAAGCAGGTAACCTTTTTTATGGAAGAATGTCGCCGAATGGGACTTAAAGTCTTAGGTCCCGATGTCAATGAATCCTTTTACAAATTTGCAGTTAACGACCAACAGGCCATTCGATTTGGGATGGGAGCTATTAAAGGAGTTGGAAAAGGGGCCGTAGAAACTATAATTGAACATCGAAAAGAAGGGAAATACAACTCCATTTTTGATTTAGTAAAACGCATTGACTTACGAGCCGCAAATAAAAAAGCCTTCGAGAATCTAGCTTTGGCGGGGAGTTTTGATTCGTTTGATAATACCCATAGAGCCCAGTATTTTAATCCTGATGGCGACGGGATCACTTTTTTAGAAAAGGTACTGCGCTTTGGAGCTAAGTATCAAGAAAACCTAAATTCAGCACAAATCAGTCTTTTTGGTGAAGACACTAACAAAACCTATCAGGATTTAACCATTCCTCCTTGTGAACCTTGGTCTAATTTAATCAGACTTAAAAAAGAAAAAGAAGTGGTTGGGATTTATATTTCTTCACATCCTTTAGATGATTTTTCTCATGAAATGGAGCATTTCATCAACATTCCTTTAAATCATTTAGGAGATTTAGATCATTTGATAAATAGAGAATTGAACGTTGGGGGCATTGTGAACGAAGTTCAGCATTTGGAAAGTCGAAATGGAAAGGGCTGGGCACGTTTTCAACTTGAAGATTTCATAGATCAATATGAGTTTCGAATTTTTGGCGAAGATTATTTAAAATACCGACATTTTTTGGTGGTCAATCAATTTATACGAATTCGAATTATGGTAAGAAAAGGGTGGACTAACGCTGAAACGGGTAAGGTAGGCGCTCCTAGAATACAATTTTTAAATTTTGAAATGCTTCAAAATACAGTAGAAAACAATGCCAAAAAAATTACTATACAACTAAATATTCACAAGCTGAAAAGTGAACGAGTGGAGATGCTCAATGATCAATTAAAAGCGTTTAAGGGTGATAAACCGCTTTGTTTTAACGTTTATGATTCAGAAAAGAAGGTCAAATTAACCTTTAATAGCAAGAAGCAAAAAATTAGAATTACTCCTGACTTGCTCAGTCAATTAAAAGAAAATGATTGGTTTTATAAGTTAAATTAGGAGTATTGTTAAAACCCATTAGGAAATAAAGAAATTTGATGTAAAGAAAATTTGCTCTACTAGAAGAATAATTACCTTTGAAAAAAATATAACGACTAATGGCACTAGAAATTACAGACACAACTTTTGACGAGGTTGTTTTAAAATCAGAAAAACCGGTTTTAGTAGACTTTTGGGCAGCATGGTGTGGCCCTTGCCGCATGGTGGGTCCTATTATTGAGGAATTGAGTAAGGATTATGAGGGTAAAGCAGTTGTAGGGAAAGTTGATGTAGATGCGAATCAAGAATTTGCAGCTAAATTTGGTGTTAGGAATATACCTACCGTCCTAGTGTTTGACAAAGGAGAATTGGTTGGAAGACATGTAGGGGTGTCTTCTAAAACCACTTATGCAGAGGCACTAGACGCAATAATATAAGTTTTTGCTTTTTGTGTTGAATTGTTTGGCAAATTCAAAATGCAGCGTATATTTGCACACGCTAAACGAGGTCTGGTAGTTCAGTTGGTTAGAATACATGCCTGTCACGCATGGGGTCGCGGGTTCGAGTCCCGTCCAGACCGCACAGTTTAAAAATGTTGTGTGTTGTTATGTTGGAAATAAATCCAATTTTTCAACCAGTGAGAAGCTTTCCAGTAATTGGAGGGCTTTTTTTGTTTGACCGTTTGGCAACATATTGGCAACAAATCCTATCTAATCCATTGATATTTATACCTTAACATAAGATTCCTGTGTAGTTGTTTTTAGGGGGTAGTTGTTTGGGGTTTGTGTGGATACGTTATGGGGGTTAATTTTTATCATTTAGTTTAAATTAATTTTCCTGATTCTATTTCAAGTGTTGAGGAGTTCAATTTAAAATCCTTTTTTTTCGAACAGGAAAATCTTTCCCCGAATACATACTGTAAATATCATTGGAAATTAGAATCGGATGCTTTTACAACAATAGTTCTGGATAAGGTAACGATTAACACACCTAGTGGTTTTTACGTAGTCCCGTATCAAATATTTGAAATTCATGAAAAAGGGGTTATAGCTGGAGATACGACAAAATTGATAAAGACTTAATTATTGCGTTTAGTAAAAAATCTTTTTTACTTATAAAAAGAGGATGATAAGCGTCATAATAAGTCCTGCTAGAGAAAAGTAAACCCCTTTTTTAAAGATGGAAGTTTGGGGTAAAAACATCCAGAAGGAAGAAATAGCAAAAAAGAGTAATGAACAACCAAAAAGAATATTAAGCCAATATATAGGGCTCTTGGTAGTTGCTTTGTGAAGTTCTTGCATTTTTTCAATGACCAAAGGTAGCTCCTTTTTTAAATAAGCAACCTCCCCTGTTTTCAAATTGTATTGACCTTCTTTAAAAAAAACGAGATCTCCTTGGGTTTTGGTAATTTCTAAATTTTTAATTTTAAGGGCTTTACCAAGACTTTTTTCTGACAATTGAGGCTTTATTTGTGTTTCAACTTCGGTAACCTTTTTAAAGGTGTCTGTTTTTCTAAAAATCATTATGGTTCCACTTATGGCATAAACAGCCATAACACCAGCAAGGTAAAAACCTAAATAACGATGGATTAGCCTAAAATAAAGGGAGGTGTCTTTTTTCATTTCCTTTTCATTCTTCTATCAAGTTCAACATCATCTTATCTAAGGGCGAAGATATAAATTCTAACCCTTAGACGCGTCTTTTTTTTAAAAGTAGCATTCATTTAATAACTTAAATATTAATCGCTTAAGGTTGTTATAATCAAAATTAAACTTTAGTTTCGCAAAAAAAATTATTAAACAGAATAGTTCGTTTTTTGCAACATAACCATAAAATCCAAATTTCAACAAGTGATTGTTTAAGCAAAAAGGACTTAATAGCATACTATACTTAAACTAATGTCTAAAAACACTTCGCTCAAAAAAGCGAGAAAATGGATCTTATTTGTATTGGGATTTATTGTCATCGCCATTTCACTTCAGTTGTCAAAAAAAATTATCGATAGTAATCCACCTCCCAGAAAAAAAGCTGAAAACACTGTAAAAGAAGTTTATACTATAAAGGTTAAAAACGGACCTTATCAAGTCCAAATCCCATCGAATGGTGTATTGCAAGCCTTCAGGCGTATCAAAATTACCTCAAGAGTACAAGGGGTTATGCTAACTGTAACTCCCTTATTTAAAGCAGGCCAAGAGTATCGTGTAGGGCAAACCCTTGCAAAAATTGAACCCTCTGAATTTCGTTCAAACGTTATTGCAGAAAGAGCCTCTTTATATAATTTGATAACCTCTGTTATTCCAGATTTACAATTGGATTTTCCTAAGGCCTACAAAAAATGGAGCGTATATTTAAAAGGATTTAATTTAGACCAACCGGTACCTGAGCTTCCAATGATGGAAGAAAAGGTTCGTCTTTTTGTATCAGGTAGAGGAATCATTTCTGCTTATTACTCATTACAAAATTTAGAAAAAACCTTAAAATTTTATGTGATTAAAGCTCCTTTTTATGGGGTATTGGTTCGAGCTAATGTTACAGAGGGATCATTGATTCGACCGGGACAAGAACTTGGAGAATTCATTGCCCCTGGGGATTACGAATTGATGGTGGCTTTGCCAAAATCCTATATTTCGAATATTGTTAAAGGCGCTTCGGTAAGTGTAAAGTCCATAGACACGAATCAAAAATTTAAAGGCATTGTATCCAGAGTAAATGCTAAAGTAAACAGCCAAACGCAATCGGTAGAAATCTATATTAGACTTCGTGATGCTCAACTCAAGGAAGGGATGTTTATGGAGGCATATATAGACGCGATGGAGTTTAAAGAAGTCTTTGCCATAGACCGTGGCTTACTTAATGGTAATCAAGAACTTTTTGTAGTTAAAAACGATTCGTTGCGTTTGCGAAAAGTAAATCCGATTCATTTTACAGAAACTTTAGCTATTATCAGAGGGTTAGAAGACGATGAGGAAATAATTGCTCAACCCTTGATTGGGGCCTTTTCTGGAATGGAAATTAATCCTATCTCATTTGAAGTAAGTAAATAATTTCCGTTTATGAAAAAAATAATTAATTACTTTATTCAATATCACGTTGCGGTTAATGTAGTTATTATTGCATTTCTACTGTTTGGAATTTTAGGTTTGCGTTCTTTGCGTTCTTCTTACTTCCCACTTACTGAATCCCATATTGTTCAGATTTCAGTAGTTTATCCTGGTGCCTCTCCTATGGAAATAGAAGAAGGGGTTATACTTAAAATTGAAGATAATTTAAAGGGTCTTCGCGGAGTTGAACGTGTTACTTCAGTATCTAGAGAAAACTCAGGGTCTATAACTGTTGAGGTAGAAGAAGATTTGGACATCAATTTCATGTTGTTAGAAGTAAAAAATGCAGTGGATCGTGTTCCAAGTTATCCAACGGGGATGGAACCCTTGGTTGTTTCTAAACGTGAACCTATTCGATCTACAGTAAATTTTGCACTCACGGCTAAGAATACCAGTCTTCTAGAGTTGAAACAAACTGGACGCCAGATTGAGAATGATCTAAGAGCGATAAAAGGAATTTCTCAAATAAGTGTATCAGGATATCCAGATGAAGAGATCGAGATTGCGGTTAAAGAAAATAAACTTTTAGCTTATGGGTTGAGTTTTGCGCAAGTTGCACAAGCAGTGGCAAAATCAAACATTATTGTTACTGGAGGTCGCGTAAAAACAAATGCTGAGGAATTTTTAATTCGAGCAAATAATAAATTCTATTTTGCTGATGAGTTATCAAATATTGAAGTTCTGTCACTTCCAGATGGAACCAAAATTTTGTTAAAAGATATAGCTGAAGTTCAAGATCGCTTCTCTGAAACTCCTAATAGAAGTTATTTAGGTGAAGATGTGCTGATCAATATTACAGTGAGTTCTACCAATTCTGAAGATGTCATTTCAGCGGCTGCATCGGTGAGAAAGTATATTGAAGAGTTTAATGCTTTCAATGAAAACGCTAGATTGGAGGTACTCAACGATGCTTCAGTTACACTAACAGAGCGCAACAAATTGTTAGCAGAAAACATTTTCCAAGGAATGCTGTTAGTCTTACTATTTCTTTCATTATTTTTAAATTCAAGACTGGCTTTTTGGGTAGCTTTTGGACTTCCCGTCTCCTTTTTGGGGATGTTTATTTTCGCACCCTTATTTGGAGTTACAATCAATGTGCTTTCAACATTTGGAATGATCATTGTGATCGGAATTTTGGTTGACGATGGAATTGTAATCGCAGAAAACATCTATCAACAGTATGAAAAGGGAAAATCACCCTACCGTGCAGCAATAGACGGGGTCTTAGAAGTAATTCCTCCCGTAGTATCAGCAATCATTACTACAATTTTAGCGTTTTCTCTTTTTTTATTTTTAGATGGAAGAATTGGCGAGTTTTTTGGCGAGGTCTCTGTAGTCGTTATGCTTACCCTTTCAATTTCCTTGATAGAAGCATTAATTATACTTCCTGCCCATTTAGCTCATTCTAAAGCCTTAATTAAAAAGAAAAAGGAACCGAAGACCTTAGTGGCAAAAGCTTTTTCAAAATTAAGAGAAATCAATAAAATAGGGGATCGATTTATGAACTCCATGCGAGACAAAATCTACGAACCCTTGCTGACATTTTCATTAAATAATCGCTTCTTAATAATCTCTCTTTTCATAGCCCTTTTTACATTGACAATAGGATCTTTTGGAGGAGGAATCATAAGGACTTCTTTCTTTCCCTCCATTGCATCGGATCGGATTTCAATCGATTTAGTTATGCCTAATGGCACCAATGAACGAATAACCGATTCTATCATTACCCATATTGAAAAGGTTTCTAAGCAAGTGAATAAAGAATTTTCGGAGAAATATTTAATAGATAGCGGAAAGGATTTATTCGTCAATACGATTAAAACCCTTGGTAACGGGGCTTCAAAAGCAAACCTTATCATCAATCTTCTTCCAGGAGAACAGCGTCCTGATGTGATACGCTCACGTATGGTTTCGACTCGAATATCAGAGCTTGTAGGACCTGTAATTGGAGTGGAGAGCATTGTCTATGGCTCGGGATCCAATTTTGGAGGAAAACCTGTGTCCGTATCCTTATTATCTAATAATATATCAGAATTAAAAAAGGCAAAAACCGAACTCAAGCAAGCACTAATTTCAAATGCTTTATTAAAAGATATAGAAGACAATGATCCCGCAGGGATTAAAGAGATTAAATTACAGCTGAAGGACAATGCTTATTCTTTAGGTTTAGATTTGCAATACCTAATGAGTCGCGTTCGTGCGGGATTCTTTGGAGTACAAGCTCAACGTTTTCAAAGAGGACAAGATGAAATTAGAGTATGGGTGCGTTATAAAAAAGAAGATAGGTCTTCGATTACTCAACTTGAAGATATGAAAATAGACTTACCCAATGGTAATCTCATAGCTTTAAAAGAAGTAGCCACGTATTCGATAATGAGAGGAGATGTATCCATCAACCACCTAGATGGGAGAAGAGAGATTCAGGTTTCAGCAGATCTCAAAAATGCAGAAGAATCTTCAGCTACTGATATCATGACAGATATTCAAACCAACATTATGCCAACGATTCAAAACAAGTATCCCTCTGTTAGCGCCTCTTATGAAGGACAAAACAGAGAGGCTTTTAAGTTAATCAATTCCTTATCCAGAGCAGGAATACCGATTTTGATTCTTATTTATATTACTATTGCTTTTGCATTTAGAAGTTTTTCTCAACCGATATTATTGTTTTTATTGATACCGGTTAGTCTTATTGGAGTAGCTTGGGGACATTGGGTACATAACTTTTCAGTTTCTATCATTTCCTTACTCGGTGTCATCGCTTTAATAGGGATTATGGTAAACGATGGCTTAGTTTTTATAGGAAAATTCAACACAAACATCAAAGAAGGATTCAAATTTAAGCATGCTTTAATTTCTGCGGGGCGTTCTCGTTTTAGAGCAATTTTCCTTACTTCTGCAACAACAGTCGCGGGCTTAACTCCCCTATTACTTGAGAAAAGCAGGCAGGCTCAATGGCTAAAGCCTATGGCGATAACCGTCTCTTATGGAATTGCATTTGCTACTGTGCTAACGCTGCTTCTGCTCCCCATTTTTATCTCATTAATTAATCAAGGGAAAGTAATATTCAAGTGGCTAATATCGGGGGATTTTCCAACTCAAGAGTCTGTAGAACGAGCTATGATTGAAAAGAAAGAGGAGGAGCTGATGATCACCATGGATGAACATAAAAAAGAGGAAGAATGAAAACAAGCAATTATATTCTTCTTTTACATTTAGTCATAACTGTTTTGTGTTTCGGACAGCAACCCCTGACTAAAGAAGAAGCCTTAGAAAGGGCGTTAGAACAAAATTTTGGTATCCAAGTTTCGAGAAACACTACAGCGATTCAAAAAAACAACAGCAGCTTACTAAATTCAGGCTATCTTCCAAGTGTTTCTTTATCTGGAGGAGGAAACTTTACAGGATCTGACTCTGAAATTGCTTTTCCAGATCAAGTTGATGACAATGGGATTCCCCTTTCCAACAGATTGTTTGAGGGCCAAGAAAGCAGAAGATACAACGCAGGAATTAATTTAAATTATACTCTTTTCGATGGTATGGGAAGAAAATATTCCTACAAACGTCTTAAACAACAGTATGCCCTTAGTGAGTTACAGCTTCGAGAGACGATAGAATTTACCATTTTACAACTTTTTGAAGTTTATTTTAATATCGCTCAATTCACAGAATCTAGTTCTATTTTTCAAGAGAATTTAGCGATTTCTCAAGAGCGTCAAAAACGTGCTGAAAGTGCTTTCATTCATGGTCAAGGAAATAAATTAGCGGTACTCAATGCGCAGGTTGATGTAACTAATGACAGTATCAATTTGATTCAAATAAATCAACAATTGGACAATGCAAAACGGGATTTAAACTTATTGCTTAACCAACCTATGGAAGAAACATTTGGAGTAGATCTTGAGGTTACATTCATTCCTGAATTGCAAATCCAAAATTGGTTAGAAACAGCGGAACAATATAATGTCGCCCTCTTGAAGCAAAAGAGCAACTCTCAAATTAATGCTTATGACATTAAAATCAGTCAGTCTGGATATTTACCAAGTGTAGGTTTAGTTGGTTCTTACGGATGGAATTTAAATCAAAGTCCCGCATCTGCCTTTTTTCCAGGTACAAACAATACGACTAATTCTGTTGGAGTTGGGGCGAGTTTAATTTGGAATTTATTTGATGGCGGTAGCACTTTGACTCGTGTAAAAAATGCAAAACTCATATTTGAAAATCAATATCTTATCGAACAAGAAGGAAAATTAGCATTTAATCGAGACTTGATTAATGCAAGACAAAACTACAGAAATGCGATAGAAATATTTGAGATTCAAAAGAAGCAAGTTGAGACAGGATCTTATAATTTTGAACGCTCAAAAGCTCAATATCGATTGGGGTCAATAACCGCCATTGAATTTAGACAAGCACAAATCAATTTGATTAATGCGCAAAACCAAAGAGCTATTGCAAAGTATCAGGCAAAACTTGCAGAATTACGTTTGATTCAACTTACGGGGCAATTGCTAAATGCAAACCTTTAAACATTAAACATTAAAGATTAATCCAGTAAGTCAATTTCAGATTGAT
>Ga0228615_1001265_pt1 | contig 12919 bp, 12 predicted proteins | sample 16DmetaG_FD_190530 | JGI IMG/M metagenome (GOLD analysis project Ga0228615, IMG submission 190530) | Seawater microbial communities from Monterey Bay, California, United States - 16D | ecosystem: Environmental > Aquatic > Marine > Coastal | place: USA: California | collected 2016-10-17
GATCGTTTTGGTTGCATCTGCTTTGGCCAGACGTTTTAAGTTTGTTTGAGCTTCTTGTAGTTGCGACTCATCATTTATCCATTTGGAAAAACAATCTTTAAATTTTTCCTCAAGCTCTTTTTCCTCAAGTAGAAGTGCGGCTTTCTCATTTACCAAGGCTTGGGCATTGTGAAATTGGTGATTGGCTGTTACATTGGGAGAAGGGATGAGTAACAGTGGTTTTCCAACACAACTCAACTCAGAAATACTTCCAGCACCTGCACGAGAAATAATGAAATCTGCAGCAGCATATAGCTGCTCCATTTCATAAATGAAAGGTTTAATTACCGCCCTCTCTGATTCTAGTACTTTATATGTCTCATAATATAAAGACCCGCATTGCCACAAAATTTGCAAATTCAGACTTTGTATAAATTTAAATTCCTTTTGAATTAACTCATTAATACGCCGCGCACCCAAACTCCCTCCGATGATAACTAATGTCCTTTGCTTCGGATTTAATCCAAAAAATACTTTTGCCTTTTCACTTGAATGTTTTTTAGTTAAAATAGAGCGAACGGGATTTCCTGTCAATCGGAGTTTATGTTTAGGAAAGAAGCGGTCCATTTTAGGATAAGCGACACATATTCGATCGACTTTAGAACTCAATATCCGGTTAGTTACTCCGGGATAAGAATTCTGTTCTTGAATCAGTGTAGGTAATCGTAGCCATTGGGCAACTTGCAATAAAGGTCCACTTGCAAATCCACCAGTTCCTACGACCATATCGGGCTTAAAGCTTTTAAGTACAAGTAATGCCTGCAATAAACTCACCAGAAGTTTAAAAGGAAAAATCAAATTTTGAAGCGCTAGAGAACGCTGAAATCCACTTATCCAAAGCCCTTTAATTGGAAAACCGGCTTGGGGTACTTTTTCCATCTCCATTTTCCCTAAAGCTCCTACAAATAATATCTCTGCATCAACATAGATTTTTTTAAAACCTGATGCAATTGCTATCGCAGGATAGATGTGTCCTCCTGTTCCCCCACCTGATATGATAAGTTTACATGCTTTCACTCAACACATTTAAGGGATTATTTTCATCGAAATCCAATTGTTCTTCTACTTCTACTTTTGCACTAACACTCAAAATCACTCCCATGGCAATGCAGGTCATCCAAGCCGAAGTTCCACCACTGCTGATCATAGGTAAATTTTGACCCGTTACTGGAAGCACTTGTAATGCGACTCCAATATTTATAAAAGCTTGAAATAGAATAGGAATACCCAGTCCAATAACTGTTAACTTCCCGAAAGTACTTGTGGTTTTATAAGAAATTACAACTACTCTATAGAGTAATAGCAGATACAGCGAAATAAGACCTACCCCACCCAAAAGACCAAATTCCTCAACAATTATTGCATAAATAAAATCTGAAGAGCTTTGCGGTAAAAAGTTTTTCATCCTACTTTTTCCTGCACCTAAACCAAAGATTTTTCCTGAAACTATTGCAGTCTTAGCTCTTGCAACTTGGTAATTACCATCTGGACTTTCTCCACTTCTAAAATTTTCTATTCGATTCATCCATGTATCAACTCTATTGGGAAAAGCACCTGGAAAAGCCTTAATCAACTGAAAAAAAAGAAGAACAGCTACCACTCCAGCACCAATAATCGTAAACAAATAATGCAGGGGATAACCTGCTAGAAAAGCCAACATGAGGACCATAGAAAACAACAAAGCCGCTGTAGATAAATTCGAAGGAAAAATAAGTAGAACTACGACAAATACTGGAAGCCAAAAACGGAGTAGAGAACTTTTAAATGTTGGGGTGGCTTCTTTGAGTTTTGAAAGATATGTTGCTGCATAAATCATTAATACAACAGAGGCTAAAGTTGAAGTCTGAAAACTCAAGCCAATAATGGGTATTCGTATCCATCTACTAGCATTAGCCCCGGCTATGACAGTCCCTTGAGAAGCAGTATATATAAGTAAGAGTACCACTACTGGAAGCATCAATATTGAAATCCCTTTAAAATACTGAAAGGGTATTCTGTGAACTGAAAACATCAGTACAAAACCAATAGTTAATATCACAAAATGTTTAATGAGATATCCCCAAGGGGTTCCTTTGCCAACGACATAAACTAGATTTGAGCTTGCGCTAAAAACAGGTAAAAAGGAAAAGACAGCCAACAAGGCTAAAATTCCCCACAGTACTTTATCTCCTCTTAGTGCTTGTAACATCTATTATAAATTTCTAACAGCATTTTTGAACTGATCCCCTCGATCCTCATAATTTTTAAACAAATCAAAACTTGCACATGCTGGAGAAAGCAAAACGGTATCTTTAGGCACTGCAATCTTATGCGCAATTTTTACAGCCTCACTCATTGCCTGTGTTTCGATAAAAATTTCACTTAACCCTTCAAAAGTGTTTCTTAATTTTTCATTATCCACACCAAGACAAATAATAGCTTTTGCTTTTTCACGAATTAAGGGAAGTAATTCTTCATAATTGTTCCCTTTATCCACTCCACCTACTATCCAAATTAAAGGAGTGTCAATACTTTCAATAGCGAAGAAAGTAGCATTGATGTTTGTAGCCTTGGAATCATTTATGTATTGTACCCTTTGAATACTGAGGACTTTCTCCATTCGGTGTGGGGCACCTTTAAAGTGAGATAAACTTTCCCTTATAGAATCTTTACTTATTTCGAGCAAGCTCGCTACAGTAGAAGCAGCCATCGCATTAAGTAAATTGTGCCTTCCAAAAAGTGGAAATTGAGAAGAATTAATCATAGTTTTATTATTTTTCGTTTGAATTATTATTTGATCTTTTTCAGCATATACTCCTTCCCTGCCTAAAGGGGTCGCTAATGCTATTTTTTTAGCTTTTAATTGATTTGATTTTAAAGCCTCACTGAGAAGAGGGTCTTCCGCATTAAACAATAAAAAGTCCTTGGTGCTTTGATTTTTTGAAATCTTAACTTTCGCCGCTATATAATCTTCAATACGATAATTATAACGGTCAAGATGATCCGGAGTGATGTTGGTGATCACAGCAATGTGCGGAGCAAAATCTTGAATATCATCTAGTTGAAAACTGCTTATTTCAAGCACATAAAAGTCATGATCATGCTCTGCCACTTGTAAAGCAAAACTATTCCCTATATTTCCTGCGATACCCACATTAAGTCCAGCGTCTTTTAAGATTTGATAAGTGAGTAGAGTTGTGGTGGTCTTACCGTTAGTTCCTGTGATCCCAATAAGTGTAGCAGAGGTGTGTTGCGCCGCAAATTCAATTTCTGACAGAATGATTTTCCCGTGTTTTTTAAGGGCTTCTATTAATGGAATATCAAAAGGGATCCCTGGACTTTTAACAACAAATTGTGCCGCTAACATCACTTCAATAGAGTGCTGTCCTGCCTCCCATTGAATGCCCTCTTTATTCAATAACTCTTGTAGTTCTTGATCAATCTTCTTTTGATCAGAAATGAAAACATCAAACCCCTTCTTTTTAGCTAAAAGGGCTGCGCCTATTCCGCTTTCACCAGCTCCCAAAATGACTAGTTTTTTTCCCATTATCTGAGTTTAAGAGTTACAATGGTGAGCACGGCTAAAACAATTCCAACGATCCAAAAACGGGCTACAATTTTACTTTCATGAAATCCTAGCTTCTGATAGTGATGGTGTAATGGTGCCATTTTAAAAATTCGCTTTCCGATTCCCGTTTTTCCTTTTGTATATTTAAAATAGCTGACTTGTAGAATGACGGATAGCGTTTCTATAAAGAACACTCCACAAAGCAGTGGGATTAGCAATTCTTTTCTAATGATTACTGAAATTACAGAGATAATTGCCCCTAGGGTTAAACTACCCGTGTCTCCCATAAATATTTCAGCTGGATAGGTGTTAAACCAAAGAAAACCGATCAAGGCTCCCAAAAAAGCTGAGATAAATACCGCAATCTCTCCTACATTTGGGATGTACATGATGTTCAAATAAGAAGCAAAATTTACATTCCCCGAGACCCATGAAAATACAGCTAGTGCAAAAACAATTATCGCAGATATACCCGCAGCGAGACCGTCTATGCCATCGGTAAGGTTGGCTCCGTTTGAAACCGCAGTAATGATGAATATTACTATTGGAATAAAAATTAACCAAGTGTATTTTGAAGCCACCCCTAGCCAAGAAATTAAACTGTGGTAATCGAATTCATTATTCTTAAGAAGAGGAATTGTTGTTAATGTTGCTTTTATGTCTTCTGTTTTTTGAAAATTCTCAACAGTATTTTCAATAATATTTTCTTTAGGGTCCATCTGGATACGAACTTTTACGTCAGGATGGAAAAAAAGAATTGAACCCACAAAAGCTCCAAGAATTACTTGTCCAACAATTTTAAATTTTCCTTGAAGTCCCTCTTTATTTTTCTTGAATATTTTGATATAATCGTCTAACCATCCGATTAAACCCATCCAAATCGTAGTGATGATTAACAATGTGATGTAAATATTGTCAAGTCTTGCCAGAAGTAAAACGGGAATAAGCGTACTAAAGATGATAATTAAGCCTCCCATAGTTGGCGTTCCCTCTTTTTCTTTTTGTCCTTTAAGTCCTAAATCTCTAACAGACTCTCCAATTTGTTGACTTCTTAAATAATTGATAATGCGCTTTCCAAAAAGCATTGAAAAGCCCATAGATAAAATGATCGCAAATGCTGCTCTAAATGAAATATATTGAAACACACTGGCACCAGGCAATTGGTATTGTTGTTCTAAGAATTCAAATAAATTGTACAGCATGAATTAAGTATTTAAAAATATTTGTTGTGCTACTTCTAAATCGTTGAAGGGATACCGTTTTCCTTGGATTTCTTGATAAGGCTCATGCCCTTTTCCTGCGATTAAAACAATATCTCCAGGTTGTGCTAACTGTCCCGCCATTGCAATGGCCTCTTCCCTAAGAGTTACTTTTAGCGTTTTCTTAAAGTCTTCCGCAGAAACTCCATCGATCATTTGGGCGATAATTTCTGCAGGGTCTTCGTCCCTAGGATTATCCGATGTGAAAATTACTTTATCGCTCAGTGCGGCAGCTTTCTGACCCATAATAGGACGTTTATCTTGATCTCTGTTACCACCACATCCTAAAAGGGTAAATAAGGTTTCATTTCGAGTTCGAATAGTATTTATAGTTTCTAAAACATTTTCCAATGCATCCGGGGTATGAGCATAATCCACAATTACTGTAACTCTATTATTATTTTGAAAAGCTTGAAATCTTCCTTCAACACTCTTTAATTGACTTATATGCTTTAAAATATTCAACTGGGGAACTTCAAAAAGGTCTGCTACAGCAAAAACAGCTAAAAGATTCTGAGCATTGAAATTTCCAACTAAACTTGTCCAAACCTCTTGGTTTTGGATTTTGAGCAGCATTCCAGAAAATTGACATTCCAATATCTGGGTTTTATAATCTGCATGTTGCCGGATGGCATAGGTGAATTTCTTTGCCACACAATTCTGCAACATAAAACTCCCATTTTTATCATCTAAGTTAGTTAGGGCATATGCCTTTTTAGAGAGTCCATCAAAAAAGTGTTTTTTGGTATCTCTGTAGATTTTAAAATTTCCGTGATAATCCAAATGCTCATGAGTGAGGTTAGTGAAAACCCCAGCCGCAAATTCCAAACCCTCTGTTCGGTGTTGTGCGATTCCATGAGAAGAAACTTCCATAAAACAAAAAGTAACTCCCTTTTCAACCATCGCTTGAAGGTGTTGATTTATAGCAATAGCGTCGGGCGTGGTACGGGTGTTATCCATTTCCTTTTTAACATATTTTATTTTAACTGTAGATAACAAACCACAATCATAGCCTTCGTTTGTAAAGAGCTCGTACAACAAGGAAGCAACAGAGGTTTTACCATTTGTTCCTGTAATTCCAATCAACTTTAATTTCTCGGATGGCTTGTCGAAAAAGTTTGATGCGATAATTCCTAATGCCCTTGATGCATTAGCTACTACGACATAAGTGACTCCATCCTCTCGTTCTTTGGGCAACGATTCACATACAACGGCTTGAGCTCCGTTATCAATAGCATGCGAGATATAATCATGACCATCTAATTGAACTCCTTTTTGCGCAATAAACAGTCCCCCCTTCTTTATAGTTCTACTGTCAAAGCTTAATGAGTTGACTCTTACTGAAGGAGTACCTGAAGTCCCCTCAATTGCCACTTTATACAATAAATCTTTTAAGGTCTTCACGATAGCTCTAAAATGATTTTTTGTTGTTTTTGAATAGGTGTTCCTGCCTTGGGGCTTTGCGTTCTAACTAGCCCAGTCCCTTTTACTAAAACTTTAAAACCTTTACGTTCTAGGATTTCTAAAGCCAATTTTTTACTTAACCCAGCAAGGTTAGGCATTACCTTTTCATCTTCTTGGACCTTTTTTTCTTGATCCAAGACTGCCAAATCCGTTGAGTTGATTTTTACCTCATAAGGAATGTCGTTAAATATTTTCTTTGCAATAGTCTTGAAAACAGGAGCCGCTACTGTAGCACCATAATAACCCTTAGTTTTATTTGGCTTGTGAATGACTACTATACAAGAATATTTTGGTTCTTCTACTGGATAATAACCCACAAAGCTTGAGATATATTGAACTTCATCTGTGGTATAATCAACTTGACACGTTCCTGTTTTCCCTGCCATCGTAAGCATGGAATCTTTTATACTATATCCTGTTCCCCATTTTTTATCAACAACATTAAACATCATCTGTTGGACCTTGTTTAGGGTTTCTTGAGAACAGATTGAAGGATTTAATACTTTTTTTGAAAAAACTTTTGTAGGAGCCGTTCCGAAATTGCTAATCTTATTTAAAAACCGAGGCTTAACCATCTCTCCATTATTTGCTATGGCATTATAAAAAGTCAATGTTTGCAAAGGAGTTAGACTAACTCCATAACCGTAGGCCATCCAAGGCAGGTCCAAACCATCCCAGTCAGTATCGGTAGGGTATGGAATCTTAGGAAGCCCTTCTCCTCGAATAGGTAATCCTAAAGGCTTATTTATCCCCATATTATAAAGCCGGTCAACAAATTTTTTGGGTTCGTTTTTATAGTTATCGTAAATAATCTTTACGAGACCTACGTTGGATGAAACTTCAAATGCTTTGGCCGCTGTTAGTGTTCCATATCCTCCTCTTTTAGAATCTTTAACTCTGTATTTCCCATAAAACATCATCTCTCCATTACCCGTTTCTATAAGAGAGTTTTGATCGATGACTTTATCCTCCAATGCAGCAATCATTCCCATCAGCTTGAAAGTTGACCCTGGTTCGTGCGCTTCTCCTACTGCATAGTTTAATTTTTCGAAATACTTTCCCTGCTCTGTTCTTCCCAGGTTTGCTATGGCTTTAATTGCTCCTGTTTTCACCTCCATTACTACTACAGTTCCGTGTTCTGCTTCAAACTCTTCCAATTGGGATAACAGAGCATTGTGCGCTATGTCTTGAATATTTACATCAAGAGTTGTGTAAAGGTCATAGCCTTCTGTGGGCTCTTTTTCGTTGGAGTCGCTAATGGGCTTCCATTGTCCATTGGCTATTTTTTGTTTGAGTCGTAAACCTGGATCTCCTCTTAGGTATTCTGAAAAAGCACCTTCTAGTCCTACCCGAAAAAAAGTTCCGTCTTTATCTTGCTTTTCGTATCCTATAGTTCGCTCTGCAATTTTGCCTAGTGGGTGCTCTCGCTTGATTTCCTGCTCAACTATTAACCCTCCCCGATATACATTTTGATTAAAAACAGGAAAGCCTTTATAGCGCTGGTATTCCGAATAGGACAAATCCTTATCAACTAGCCAGTAACGATTCTTTTGTCTTCTAGCCTTTTCTAAATTTTTTAAGATTTGGGTAGCGTTTTTACCTCCAACTAAAGCCATAGAATCTGCTAGGGCTTTTTTATTCGTTTTAAATAAATGCGCAGATGGAGTAACAGCATCCCAATGCAATTCATAACGTGGAATGGACGTAGCAAGGATGTTTCCATCTACAGCATAAATATTTCCCCTACTGGGTTCTAAAACCACATTTTTTACCAGCCCTTCTGGATCTAAACCAAGTCCTTCTGCGCTTTCATAAAATTGTATATAGATGAGTTTACCTATTAATACCAATGCAAAAACAAAAAGCAAACTTGCAAGCAAGTAAAATCGCTGCATCAACCCTCTAGAAAAGCTTTGCTGATCATTCATTAGTGACTGTAATTTTAATTGGAGGTTGGGTTGCAGGTCTTAAGCCTTTATCAGCCAAAAGACGGGTAACTGTAGATTCTTTCTTTAAAACTAGCAATTGTTTTTTTGCTTCTATAAAATCACTTTTCAATGCTTTTATCTCGGTATTAAGTGCTGCTATTTTAAATATCTTGTTGTCAGCACTATGACCACTGGAGATCATTATCACAGCCAATGCCGAAAGAAAAAGAATCATACGCCAATTTTTTAAGGCATCCTCTTTTACCAAAAAATCTATGTTGAGTATGGATCTTAAACTTTTCATCTTTTTTCGGCTATTCTTAATTTAGCGCTACGAGCTCTAGAATTTTCTTGAATCTCACCTTCACTAGGAACAAGTAACTTTCCTATTTTTAATAAAGGGCTTAAGGAATTACCATAAAAATCTTTTTCTTCATTCCCTTCAAAGCTTCCTGTTTTGAAGAACCTCTTCACGATTCGATCTTCCAATGAATGATAAGAAATACAAACTAATCTAGCCTTGGGCTTTAGTACTGAATTTGCTTGCTCTAAAAAAGCTTTTAAAACCTCCAGCTCTTGGTTGACTTCTATGCGAACTGCCTGAAAAATTTGAGCTAATATTTTATTCTCAAATCTCTGAGGTATCAGTGATTTAACTGCTTTTATTAAATCTGTAGTCATTTCTATATTGTTTTCGGATCTCACTTCTACTAGCTTATTAGCAATTTTTTTAGCGTTTCTCAATTCCCCGAATTGAGAAAATATTTGTGCCAGTTGTTCTGATGAATATTCATTAAGAACTTGATAGGCATTTAATGTTTGAGATTGATTCATCCGCATATCTAACCTTCCTTCCTTTCTAATAGAAAATCCACGGGACCCTTTATCAAATTGATGAGAAGAAACTCCGAAGTCCGCAAGAATTCCGTCAACGGCACTTACTTTGTAAAATTTTAAATATTGTGCGAGGTGACTAAAGTTTGCCGCTACAAAGGTGAACCGATCATCTTTTAGGGCATTTTTGGACGCATCTGCATCTTGATCAAACCCAAAGAGCTTTCCTTCCGAATTTAACTCCTCAAGTATGGCTCGGGAATGACCTCCTCCTCCAAATGTAACATCAACATAAATCCCTTCAGGTTTGATCTTTAGCCCCTGAAGTGCCTCTTTGAGCAAAACTGAATTATGATATTGTGTCATCATTTTTATCTCCCATAACTTCTTCAGCTAAATCCCCAAAATCAAGGGTAGCTTCATCTATCGCTTTCTCATAAAGCGATTTATCCCAAATTTCAAGGATGTTGATTGCTGATGATATAACAATCTCTTTCCCAATCTGTGCGTGTTTAATCAAGTCTTTTGGTATCAGTAATCGTCCTGAAACATCCATCTCTACCGTTTTTACCCCTGCAGTAAAACGCCGAATGAAATCATTGTTCTTTTTGTTAAATCGATTCAAACCATTGACTCGCTCAATCAATTTGATCCATTCATTCATTGGATATAATTCCAAACAAGGATTGAATACAGCTCTTTTCAAAACAAATCCACCTGTGATGACATTAGCCAATTGCTTTTTAATGGCGATCGGCGTCATGATCCGGCCTTTGGCATCTGCTTTACATTCGTATGTTCCAATGAGGTGTTGCAACGTTTTAAATTGATTTGTATCAAATATAATTGATATTTACCACTTTTTACCACAATTTACCACATTGTTGATAAGTTTTACCACTACTTTCTAGATTTGGTCATTTTTTTTGAAAAAAAATAAAAAGCAACACTAAAATGTAATTGTCTATATTTGGACAGTAAAAAAATGGAGGAACAGGGCATAATGAATAAGATCATACAGGATGAAGAATACCGTTATATAGAGTCAGGCAAGGGACAACCTTTAATAATTCTTCACGGCTTGATGGGTGGTTTGAGCAATTTTAAGGGGGTCTTAGATCATTTTCCGAATAACGGATATCAAATAATCATACCCGAGCTTCCTGTTTACAGCTTGCCTATTTTAAATACTTCCGTTAAATCATTATCTCAATTTCTCTATGGATTTATCTCTCACAGAGCGCTTAAAGATGTAATTCTTTTGGGAAATTCGTTAGGAGGTCATGTAGGCTTACTCTTTACAAAAAATCATCCCGAATTAGTCAAAGGACTTGTACTTACTGGTAGTTCAGGTCTTTATGAAAATAACCTTGGTGATGGCTATCCGAAACGTGGAGATTACGACTATATCAAGAAAAAAAGTGAAGCCGTTTTTTATGATCCCAAGATTGCTACTAAAGAAATAGTAGATGAAGTTTTTGAGTCTGTAAATGACAGAAACAAGCTTGTACGTACTTTGGCCCTCGCAAAGAGTGCTATCCGCCATAATATGGCAAAGGAATTACCAAAAATGAAAACTCCGACCGCTATCATTTGGGGAAAACAAGACAATGTAACCCCTCCTAATGTTGCAGAAGAATTCAACAGTCTTTTACCTGATTCTAATCTTTACTGGATCGATAAGTGTGGTCATGCTCCAATGATGGAACACCCTTTAAAATTCAATACCATTCTTCAGCATTGGCTAGAGGCTAGAAAGTTCTAGAAAGCATGCACATTAAATCCGCCCAATTCGTCATCAGTAATTCCGATGTAGAAAAATGCCCCCCTTCCCTTCTCCCGGAATACGCCTTTATAGGGAGGTCAAACGTAGGAAAGTCTTCGTTGATTAATTCTATTTGTAATAAAAAACGTTTAGCTAAAACTTCCTCAAGACCTGGAAAGACTCAGTTGATAAATCACTTTTTAATCAATGATAATTGGTATTTGGTTGATCTTCCTGGCTATGGTTACGCACGTGCTTCCAAAACACAAAAAAAAGTATTTCAGAGCTTCATTACCGAATATTTTAAGAAGCGAAAGCAATTAATGAATGCTTTTTTATTGATTGATTTAAGACATAAACCTCAAATTATTGACCTAAACTTTATGCAGTGGTTGGGTGCGAATCAAATTCCCTTTTCATTGGTCTTTACCAAAGCAGATAAACTAAAGCCTAAGGTTTTAGAAAAAAACATCAAAGATTACACTAGCGAAATGCTGGCTAAAGCTTGGGAAGAATTACCTCCAGTTTTTGTCACTTCATCCTTACAACGTACTGGTGGAGAGGAACTATTGAACTATATTGACCAACTTAATAGTCTTTTTTACCAAAGCTAGATTGTCAAGATTTTTTTAACTCTAATTTTTCTGCAAAATAATCGCAAAAATCTTTCATGGTTGCCGTCATCTTTTCATCTTGAGTAGCCCTGTAGAAGGTGTCACTAAGAGACACCAAGGTTTGATGAAAAAAAAGCTGCATTTGATCTACAGGCATTTCTTTAACCCATAAATCCATTTTTAAAGTTTCTTGATTTTCTGAATCCCAAAACGACAATAACATGGCTTTAGTATCCATGTCCGAAACTCCACCATCCGGTGCGGTCCATCTCATCTCTTCAGGAATATTATTTTCATCCAAATTGACATCAATTGTAATTTTAGTTTTCTTGTGAATAGCCATTAGCGCTTGGGTTTGTATTTAGATTGATTGAAAAGTTGTTGTGCAGGTAGTTTAATGAGGTCTTCAATTGTAGTTTCGTGCTGCTCTCTGTATTTCCTCACAATTTGCCAGCCAATCCATCTACCTATTCTACCAGGGGATTCGTTGTCTAGTTGCAAATAAAATTTTGAAAAAGGAGCGGGCTCCAAAAAGCGTTCTACCCACTCTGGATCTGTTTGATACAAGACTTGTTTTTCTATAAAATATTGCCATATATAAACTTCATTTTCTTTCACCCATTCCAACTCCTCTTCGGTATAGGCCATTTTAATAGCATCTTTTTGATCAGGCAACAAAAGATCTTGTAGATACATCTTCTTCCCCTCATAGAGCATCTGTGCTAGAAAGGTTCGGTTTTCAGGAGGAGGCATGATGTAACTGCTAAACTTTTCAACTATTTGAGAGGGAATGTATTTTTGATCTAATTCCTTACGTATGTAGTTTGGAATTCCTTCATATAATGGATGATCTTCTCCTAAAAAAGTGTCCAAGGACAACAATAATAAACTGTCGGAGTAAACCGTCTTAATTTGATAGTCCACATTATTAGTTAGGGTAATGATTTGTGGAATTTTAGTTCTAGGAAAATAATATTTTATGAGCTTAAACAAACTACTCACCTTCTTCTCTAAGGGTTGGATTTCAGAAAATACTTTTGCAACCGCATCTTGTAAAAGCAACTGTAAACTATCATTTTGTCTATCAATCCAAACACTATCAGAAAATTGTTTCGGAAATAAAAAAGGATATTCTTTTTTAAGCTGTGGTATTACTTCTGGCGACTGATCATAAAATTTTAAATCAAAACGATCAAATTTCAGGGAAATAGGAAGCGCTTCGATTTTATCTTTTTTGCTATTTTCATTTTGACAAGACAGAAAAAAAAGAAATAAAATAAGAAATACTACAAAAGGCTGACGAAAAGAAAAAAAAGGGAGAAGTATGGACTTTAGATTTGTTATCATGTCTGCAAATACTGTAATTTTGAAACAAATTTACTCGCTATAAACGATTTAATGATGAAATCAGCTGAAAAAGTCGAAAACCATATTACCAACTGGCTCAACACCTATATAAAAAAGGCCTG
>Ga0228615_1001274_pt1 | contig 12870 bp, 6 predicted proteins | sample 16DmetaG_FD_190530 | JGI IMG/M metagenome (GOLD analysis project Ga0228615, IMG submission 190530) | Seawater microbial communities from Monterey Bay, California, United States - 16D | ecosystem: Environmental > Aquatic > Marine > Coastal | place: USA: California | collected 2016-10-17
CGCGCACGATTCGATGCCTCGATCGAGATCGCAGTCAAACTGCACGTCCAAGCGACCGTCCCAACCTTTCTTCGCGATATCTTCCACGCGCATTCCGCCGCTCGCGAGCAAATCATTCAAGGTCCATAAATTCCATCCCATCGTAGGCTCAGTACCGTTCAAGTTCGTCCACAGTAAGTTCCCGTCGCCCTTTTTATTTGGGATTCCTGGAAACTCGACGCTGATTCGAGTAAAGACGGTGAAATTTCCCACATTTTCCAGCACGTTCACACGGTCGTCCTCTGGTTCACCAGGACACCAGCCCTCGATTTCGCACCGCTTTTCTCCCGAGCTTCCGCCCGCGTCCACGCACGCTCCCGTCATCCGCCCGCTCGCGCTAAACGCCCCCGCTCGACAAATCGACGCGTCCTCCGTGCACGCCTCGTCGTCGTCCATTCCCGGGCACCGTCCTCTCGCTTGCAGCGTCGTCATCAGCGCCGTCGCCACAAAAAATCCACTCGGTTCATATATCACCAAATCATTCGCGTCGTACACCGTCTCCAGCCCCGTCGCCGCGTCTCGCAGCACCGCCTGGCCTTTGATTTTCAAACCAATGTTCCCAACCGCCTGCGACCGCAGCTGGTAGCCGTGCTTGAGGTACACCAGATACCATCCGACGTAGCTCAGAACGACGCCGACGATGGCGTAATACAGCGCGCCGAGTCGCCACGAGCGAATGACGACGCTCTTTTGCGTCGTGTACGACAGTCCCACCATGGTTCAACACCCAGGCGAATCGCCGGTCGCGTCGCGTCGCTCGCGTCGCGTCGCGTCGCGCGGGCGTCGCGCTTCGAGCGCGCGCGTCCGAGCGCGCTCGGCGCCGTCGCGTCGGCGCTCGGTCGAGCGCGTCGCTGTGCGGACGCGAGCTCGCTCGCTCGGCACCGCGCTCGACGCGCGTCTCCGCACTCGACGCCGCGTCGCCGTCGCCGCGCTCGGCGTCGTCATGGCGCCGTCGACGCCCGCGGCGCGCGTGCCGACGATGCGCCGCGCGCGCGAGGACGAACCGGTGACGAACCTGTCCGTCGCCGCGCTCGGCGCGCTGTTTCTCGCGAACATCGCGCTCGTGATCCTGGGCCTGATTCTCATCGTCGTCGGACGACGCGCGGGAGGCGTCGGAAGCGTCTTCGCGCACGGCGGACTGGACGATGCGCTGTTTGAGAACCCAGGGACGTCGGCGAGCGTGATCGGGACGCTGCTGTGCGCGCTGGCGAGCTATGGGTTGGCTGGGTTGTATCACCGAAACAAGACGTACTTGTTGTCGTATCACGTGTTGAGCATATTCATGCTCGTCGGGATCATTTACGCGTGCGCGGTGATGAACATATATAAAAGCGCGAGCGCGGACATGGTGAGGAATTATTGGCACACGTTTCAACAGAACACGAACATCACGGGGATCACGCGCGTCGGTCGGCCGACGCGGTTGGACCACGCGGTGTGGATAATGCGAGTGGAGGAAGCGCGCGCGGAGGCGAGGTTGTTTTTGAGAACGGTGGCGTCGTGCATGGGGGCGTCGATATTCTTCATTCTCACCGCGCTCGGGTGTACTGCGTACATTATGGGATTGAAGTACACGGGGGTGTACGTCGGGATAACCACAAACGTGGCGGGCGTGGCGTTCGCGCTGACGCTCTTTGTACTGTGTTACTACGTCGCCAAGTCTACATACAACGTTCCAGATGCAGTGTCGATGAAATTTGACGTCGCGTTCATGCACGACGTCGGTGTAAGCGTGCCCCCAGAGGCGACGACTTTGTTCAACACGCTGAGAAAGTCGCCGGATTTAATCTTTCAGACAGCCGATCCATCAAACGGTCGTCGCCGACTGTTGGAGAGCAGCGATAACTCGACACAGTCTCCGCCGTCGCCGCCATCGCCTTCACCGCCGCCGCCGCCATCGCCTTCACCGCCTCCTCCTCCGGACGCCGACTGGCAGGCGCAGTCGGTGTGGGTGTTTGAGGAGCGTCACGTGCGAGTCGATAACGTGCAGTACAACTTGACTTTCAAGTTGGCGTTGGCAGGAATCAGTGGCGATGATCTTGATGAGTCTTTCAGCGCGTGGGCGGCGAAAAAGATTGCCGATTTCGGTGAAATCACGCCAGACAAGGTTTACGTGTCTGAACTCAAGGCGGGTGCAGAGCACAAAATTGGTGGCGTCTGGGCGCCGCGATTTCTCGCCGCCACTGCGTTCATTATCGCATTCTTTAACGTCTATGGCCTGGTGGCCATTTACAAGGACGACAGGTTCTTGATGGCGACGCACTTCTGCTTCTCTTTTACTGGCATCCTGTTGATGATCATCGCGGCGGCGCTCGTGAGCAAACACGCCGATGCGACGTCGCGACTCATCAGCAACAACTGGCATTCGATACAGAACAAAGTAATTGGTGCAGGCGTAGAACCTGTCGATGCCGGTGCTTTCGCGCGAGCGCACTTCAAGGCTGCCGCGGCGCTCGGCATCACCGTCATCGTCTTACAGGTCACGTCCATAGTCGCCACGCTGTTAAACTTTTTCAGCAACGAACCGTCTTACACGCTTCTTACGCCGGGAAAAAGCGGCTCTAACAGCAACGGTGCGACGATTGGTAGATTTGCAGGCGTCGAGCTCGATTCCTTCGACGAAGAATACGGCAAGCGAGGCAGCTTGAGTCAACAACGCGGGCACACTCGACGAGGCAGCGACGGCTTGGTGCCGTTGGGCAATCTCGCCACGCCGCCGAGTAAACACTTTTCGATAGATTGAACGAGACGTTCGTCGTGGAATCGGTCGCGCTCACCGCACATGCACATGAATAGCACATAGCCGCGCGCCGCTGCTGTAAAGATTAAACGTCTGGTACAGTATAAACTATCATACAGGAGTGCGTCACGAATCGCGAACGTACGCGTCGAAACCATCCATCGCGGTGAGACCTCGGACGGCACCTCTATCGTCGAACGGTGTCCAAGACGCATCGTCGGGCGCGAAGATGCGCACCGTACGCCCGCTGCCATCCACCGCGCTGAAGTTGAACCTCGCTATCGTTCGCGTCATCGCGTCCAACGCCTTTCCCGCCGACTTCGGCGACCGGTGCAGCACAGCGGCGTCCTCGAAAACACACAAAACACCACCGCGCGCGTCGATCGGCACGAAGTTCCCCTTTCGCACCGATTTTGACAATATCCCTTGATTCTCAAAATCAACCTCGAAAGTCTCCGTCGTCGATTCCTCGTCCTCGTCGGCGTCCACGAGCGCGTGCTCGAACCATTTCCCTCCGCTCGCCTCTTCCTCCTCCTCCTCCGCCGCCAAAATCGCGTGCGCGACGTACGCCCCCGCCATGTACCCATCCCTGTGCCACATCACGTTCGTCCCTCGATGCGGCGCGAACACTTCCGCGTCGCCCGTCGCGCGCGCCGCCGTCGTCGTCGTCCCGAAGAGCGCTCGAAAGATCCTCTCGTGGATGAACGTCTCCAGCGCCGCGCGCGCCTCCGCGCGCTCGCCCGCGCGCGGCGTCATCGCGCACCCCTCGGCGTTCGCCGTCCACGCGCGCGGCGTCCCCATCGTCGCGCGCAGCGCGTCGAACGCCTCTCTCTCTCTCTCGCGCGCGCCCGTCCCTCGCGCGCGCACGCGCGCGAGCGGCGGCGCGCGCGTCGAGCGGCGGCGCCTGTAGCACACCACGTCGACCCCATCGCTCGTCGCGCGCGCGCACGCGTCGACGTCGTCGCCGAACGCCGCGCGCGTCGTCGTCGGCATCGAGTTCGTTACAGCGCGTCGCGCGATGCCGCGCGCGGCGGCGCTCGCGCGCGCGCGCGCGTCGTCGACCGTCGCGACGGACGCGCGACGTAGGCGTCGAGCGCTTCGACGCGCGTCGCGCGCGCCGTCGCGCGTCGACGACGACGCGGACGCGTTCGCGACGCTCGACGACGCGCGACGACGCGACGAAGCGCTCGACGCGTACGTCGCGCGCGTCGTCGAGGCGCGCGCGCCGCGCGCGAGCGACGTCGGAGCGATGATCGTCGCGAGCGCGAGGGCCGGGATCGAGCGCGGACGGGCGAGGCGGGGCGAGGCGGTGAGCCGCGAGGCGAGGATGGCGGCGGCGAAGGCGCGAGGCGACGCGGCGACGGCGTTCAACGCGGCGATCTCGGCGTATAATCGCATGGGAATGTCGGAATCGTGCGTGGCGTTGATGGAAATGATGCGCGATGCGCTCGACGTGGCGCCGGACGTGGTGACGTACGCGCTGTGCGCGAGCGCGTTGACGAGGGAGGGGAGACTTCGCGACGCGGAGGCGACGCTCGAGCGCGCCTCGGAAGCGTTGCGAAGAGGAACGCGGCCAAATAGGAAACAGAAGAAACGCGCGAAGAATGATGATGAATGGTCGATGGTCGTGTTGAGAGATAGCGACGGGATCGCGGCCGTTGTTAAGCCGGCGGGCGTGCTGACGCATCCCGTCGAAGGCGGCGGGAGTGAGCTCACGCTCATGGACGCTGCGCTCTCGCGCTTTGACGGACAGCTGAGCGATTTAAACGGCTTGGATAAGCGCGGAATTGTGAGTAGATTAGACAAACCGACGTCTGGGGTGGTGTTGCTGGCGAAAAATAACGCCTCTCACGCCGAACTCTTGACGCAATTCTATCAGCGGTGTGTGGTGAAACAGTACTGTGCTTTGCTCGACGGGACGCTCCCCGCCTCCGGCTCGGAGAGCACCCCGCTCGACGGAAGATCGGCGACGAGTGAGTACGAAGTGATGGAAACGTTCATCGGACCGTCGTGGTCATATTCTCTCGTGCGCGTCGAGCCCAAGAGCGGTCGAAAACATCAGATACGGCGGCACATGGCTTTGCTCGGTGCGCCGCTCGTCGGCGATCCGCTGTACAGGACTGCTCGCACGAAGCAGATCAATCCGAACCCGCCCGAGTGTGTGTTGAAGGCGCTGTCGGTGGGAAAACCCGGAACGATATTCTGGCTTCACGCCAGTGCCGTAGAATATAGCGGTATGCCAAACGGAGAGCGAATTGTCGTCTCCGCACCGTTGCCGAGCGCGTTTGAGACGCTCCTGGCGAGTCTTCGCGCTGGCGCGCGAGACGAGTAGGATAGATTTTGGAAAACGAATCAGATTATATTAACGGTGTAATTGTTGACCTCACTGCGACGAGTTAAGCCTCTAGTTTTGTTCTATCGCGCGTTGCTTAGTTGCCGTAGCCCGAGTTGTCCATCGGCGAACCGCCAGCTGCGGGCTCTTCATCCTCCGGGATTTCGCACACCACCACGTCGGAAGTAAGGAAGATCTTCGCGACGGAGCAAGCGTTCTCCAAAGAGCAACGAATGACCTTGGTCGGATCGAGCACACCACCCTTCATGAGATCCTCATACTCCCCAGTCGCCGCGTTGTAACCAAAGTTCGGGTCCTTAGAGGACATGACTTTCTCGCACGCGACGGAACCGTTCACACCGGCGTTGTGCGCGACGAGACGGATCGGGTAGGACAAAGCACGCTTGATGATGTCCGCACCGACTCGTTGCTCGTCGTTCTCCAAGGTTGCCTTGATTTCATCGACAGCCGCCGCAAGCTTCAAGAAGGTGCAACCACCGCCAATGACGATGCCTTCTTCGACGGCGGATTTCGTGGCGTTCAACGCATCCTCGACACGAAGTTTCTTCTCCTTGAGCTCAGTCTCAGTTTGAGCACCGACTTGGATAATGGCAACACCACCCGAAAGACGCGCCGCACGTTCGTTGAGCTTCTCCTTCTCGTAGTCTGCTTCGGTGGCTTCGACGAGGCGGTTAATTTGTTTGACGCGAGCAGCCACTTCGGCGGCGGTGTCGCCGGCGCCAACAATGGTGGTAGACTCCTTGCCGAGTTCGACGCGCGCGGCGTTACCGAGCACTTCGACGCCGCACTTGTCCAAGCTCAAGCCGAGCTCTTCCTTGACGACGGTACCACCGGTGAGGATGGCGATATCTTCAAGGTATTGGCTCTTACGCTCGCCGAAACCTGGCGCCTTGATGGCGGTGATCTTGAGCGAACCGCGAAGTTTGTTCACGACGAGCGTCGCGAGGGCTTCTTGTTCGATGTCTTCGGCGATGATCATGAGCGGGAAACCTTGCTGAATTGCGGCTTCAAGGATGCCAATCATGTCGCGAGCAGTGCTAATCTTCTTGTCAACGAGCAGCAACTTACATTGATCGTACACGCACGTCATGCGCTCGGGATCCGTGACGAAGTACGGAGAGATGTAACCGCGATCGAATTGCATCCCTTCGACGACGATCAGGTTGTTGTCGACGGATCGCGCCTCCTCGAGAGAGATCACACCCTTGCGACCAACCTTGGCCATGGCGGCGGCGATCATTTCACCAACTTCCATGTTACCGCCGGCGGAGATGGAGGCAACCTTCGCAAGTTCTTCGTCGGCGACGTCCTTGGAGAGCCCTTTAAGAACTTCAACGAGCGCCTTAACCGTCTTGTCCATACCGCGCGTGAGCTGCACGGGGTTAGTACCAGCCATGACAATCTTCATACCCTCCGCAATCATCGCCGCAGAGAGCACGGTGGCCGTCGTGGTGCCGTCGCCTGCTTGGTCGTTCGTCTTTTGCGACGCTTGTCTCACGAGCTTCGCACCGACGTTTTCAACCGGGTCTTCGAGGTCAACCTCCTTGGCCACGGTCACACCATCGTTCACAATCTTCGGAGAACCGAACTTGGACTCCAAAACGACGTTACGACCCTTCGGTCCGAGCGTCACGCCCACGACGCTCGCGAGTTTATCGACGCCCTTTTGCATCTTCTTCAACGCCGACCCGTCGTTTTTGTTGAAGTACAAATTCTTCGCCGCGGCAACCACGCTCAACGGCGCGCGCGTTCGCGCGCCACCAGCGCGTCGCACATTGACGGCGATCGTTTTACCTACGCATTCATACGATTCACGGCGTCGTCATCGTCAGTCTCTCGCGCCTTCGCCTTTGCGCGCGCGTCCCGCAGTCCAAACCTTCTCCAGGCGATAGAATCATCCTTCGAATGCTTCCAATCGTCGCCCTCGCGTCTGATCCTTCGCCGCGCCGCGCATCCGACGCCCTCAAATCATGAAGTTACTCATCACGTCCCATTCGCATCGAATCGCGTCGCGCGCGTCGGTCGCAACGCACCGTCAGCGACGCGCGTTCGCGCGGAAAAAGTGGCGGCCGTGGCGCTGCGCATCGAAAAACGCAGTCGCGCGTCGTCGTCAGTCCTCGCTCGCGTCACGAATCGTCACGAATCGGTCGTGAAAATATTTATTCATCGATCGTTTGTCCTCGCCTTCGTCGCGCGCGCGTCGTCGCGTCGCGCGCGCCGCGTCCCGCGCCCGCGAGGGATGTCGCCGCCAGGGTCGGGCGGGCGTCGTCATCGCGTCACGCGACGCGTCTCCGACCTCCGCCCGGCGTCGTGGCGCGGCGCATTCGCGAGAAAGAATATCTTTTCGTGCGTGTATGCGTACCTCATCGTCGTCGTGGCGAACATCGTCGTGTGCGTCGTCGATGAATGGCGACGCGATGGGGCGCCCTTCGCGAAAACCTTAACTTGAAATAAAAATGGGTTCGGACATTTGAGACGTATTTAAGAAGTGGTATCACGTGGCCATGGGCGACGGGATCGACACGGCGCGCGCGAGGCGCGGCTACGGACGCGCGGTGGCGAGGACGTCGTCGTCGATCTCTCCTGTCAACACGCGATGGATGTGACGCTCTTTCTCGCGACCGAGCTCGGCGAGTGGGGAATCGGGGATGGACCAGATGCGGACGGCGCCGTCGGCGGAGGCGGAGACGAGCGCGCGGGCGTCGGGAGCGAAGGCGACGGCGACAACGCGGGCGCAGTGGCGAGGGGTGATGGCCGTGAGGTCGCCGGATTCGTAATCGAATACCTTTACGATGCGGTCGGTGCCGGCGATGGCGATGGAGGCACCGTGGGGGTGGGCGATGGAGAGAGTCGCGAGCTCGGCGTCGGCGGGATCGTCGACGACGCGAAGCGTGGAGGCGTCCGCGGGGTCCCACCAGGTTATCTTGCGGTCGGTTCCCGTGGTAACGATTTGTTTCTCGTCGGGATGTACGCCTATGGCTTTAAAGTACGTCGAACCGAAGAAAGAGACTTGGCGCGTGCGGCGAAGGATGTCCCAGACGACGCACGAGCCGTCGTCAGAGGCGGTGACGGCGGAGGCGTCGTCGTTGAACAGGGCAATGTCGTTCACGGACGATCGGTGTTCTTTCATGGACGCCTCGAGCGTGATGATGCTGCCGTTAATCACGTTCCACAGTCGCACATTACCCTCTGAACCACCACTGATGATTCCAGAAGAGTCTTTCATCCCTCGCAGCGCGGTCACTTTATCGTGCGCGTTGGCGGCGACGAAGAACAACTCGCCAGTCTCGCGATCGTGCGCTCGAATCTTCCCATCGTCCCAGCCGCTGAGCAAGGTATCGCCATCGGGCATGAAGCTCACGCACAAACATTTCGACGTGCAAGGTTTGACGTCAATCTTCAGCAACAGTTTTGCCGTATCGGTTGCCCACACGCGAACCTCCGAGCCGCCGCCCGTGGCAAAGTATTGGCTTTGCTTTCGAGGGAAAGCCACGCTCGTGATCCCGAACGCGTGCGAAGACTGTTCGCAGATAATTTCGGGAAGAATCAAGCACTTGGATGTCAAGGGATGTTGGGCACAGTATTCCAAGCGCAGCACCTCTCCGCTCGAAGTGCCGCAATAGACGTCAAACGTCTGCGAAGCGTCGCGGTAACATTCAGCACCTATATATCCATTCCTCAAACTCAGGAGAGCTTCGTGCACGTACTTGCGCTTCGCGTAGTCACTCTTGCACTTTTTTGGATACTCCAAGCCTTTGACATTGGATTGAGGCGACCTCGCGACGGCTACACTCGTCACCGCCCCGTCGCCTACGGTGCGGCAGGCTTCAAATTGAAGTACGCAAGAACCGTCTTCGCGCCTCATCAGCGACAAACTTCCATCGCCTGCACCCGCGAGCAAACCATTACGTACTATTGTGAGCGAAGAAACGCCTCGCGATATGTACTTTTTCAGCGTGAAAGACTCTTTGATGACGCGATTGGGAATGGATACGCACAGCACATCCGCGCTCGCCGTTCCCAAATACGCGTACTCGTCGTTCTCATCGATCGCTATCGATAAGATATCCCTCTTAAGAATACCCAGCTTAATAGGTTCGAGTTGTAGTCGCTTCGTCATAGCGTCGTACTCCCACGCGCTCACGGCTAATTCGCCAGCGGTCAAGAAGTGCGTGCTAGAATGGCGCAAGAACGCCACCGTTCTGACTTTACCGTCCAAAGGTGCTGGAGAGCCGCAGAGTGCGTTTCCATTAGAAACATTCCACATGACGACCCTACGATCATTATCACCACCGATACTGGCGAGCGCGCTCTCATCCGTGCTAAACGCCAACGCGACGACTTCTCCGATGTGCAAGGAGAGGCGCCTCGCGACGGCGTACGTCGTCCCGACGGCCTCGTTGCAAGCTTCCCAGAGTATGATTTCCGCGACGCCACTGGAAATGCTCTCGCCAGAAGCGATGAAACGACCCGATGAAGACACTGCCAACGCTGTGACTTCTCCGGCGTGACCGTGGAGAAAAGTAATGTGTGACGTTTGGTGTTCCCGCGTGGGCGCTCCCTCCCTCGCCTTGGAGTCAGTGCGGGGGCGAGAGATGGCTATGGTTGCGCCGAGGGGGTAGACTCGAGACTCGCCGTCGGGATGAAGATGAAAGCCATTACGCACGGATCCAGCGAAACCGACCGCGGCATCGAGAGTGAGCTCCGGGAGGGACATGTTGTGAGGTAGTCTAATTTTAGCGGTCTGGCGGTGTGTGTCCTTCGTATGGAAATTGGAAAATCAACAATTCTAACTAATTCGTCATCTCCTCGCCTTCTCCTCGTAATTCTCGCCTGTGAACGATTTCTTCGGAGAATGCGCACGTTGCATCCAACAATGTCGCCGCGGCGTAGGCGATTCGTACGACTGGGAAGTCCTCTTGCGGGTTCAAGTACTCTCGGAATTGGTCTCGTTGAAGGGAGCCCTTCCAGATGGAAATGTCTCCGACGTCCTCGGGGGCGTTTTCGTCGTTATTCCAGCTATCATCGACTTCCTCGTCTTCGTCCTCGTCCTCGTCGTCGTCTTCCTCGCTATCGAGTTGTTGACGACGACGTTCTTCCACGGCTTCAGCGATGATTTCCTTCGGCAACAAAGCTGCGAGTTTTCGACGAGCGAGCTTCCACGAACTCATATCCTTACCCGTGTGCTTCAAAACGAGCGCCTCGAGCGTGGCCTTCGAGAGTTCATCCGGCGCTTCCGGTTGCTTTTCACGCTCAATCTTTTCACGCTCAGCCGCAAGCTTGAACTCTTTGATTTGGCATTCAAAGTATTTCTCCTCGAGGTGAAGAAGACTTTCGGCAACGTACGAGTTATGGGCATTCTTCAACTTGTTGCGGAACGTTCTCCAGTCAACGTCGGTTTCCAGGCCAATTCGCTCAGCGTTGATGCACATAGTGTCCATGCACTTTCTCGCAGCGGTGATGACTGCACCTTCGTCGCAAGCGAGATCAGCAGCGGGACGCGTGGCGACGTACGCGTCGTTGGACGGAGCCGTGCGAGATCTCGCAGAACGACGTTCACCACCCTCAAGCTGCGCCGCAAATCGCGCATCACGTTCTTCTTGAGTTTCTGCCAATAGTTTGAACGCGTCAGCGATGGTAACCTTGCGCTTCTCGAGCTGCTTTTTCAAACCGAGTTCGCGAACACCTTTTTCGCACAGCGCATCCACCAAAGCGTCGACGGCTTCCTGCGAGTTGTACACGCTCCATTCGCCCGAGAACGACTGCACGTACACGGCATCTTTACGTCCGCCAAAATTCCACCAGTAAGTCGCGAGATGTCGATCCATACCGAGAGGTCTCGCTCGAACCTGGCACGCCGCGTCTTCCGCCGCGCGCTTAATCTCGCGATCCCGACTGCGCTTCTCCTCCAGCTCGAGCTTCCGTCGGGCCTCTTCTTCGACAGCTTCTTTCTTGCGCTTGATCTCCGACTCAGTCGCTTTTTGCATGCGGACTTCCTTCGAACGATCGCTCTCGTATTCTTCGCGTTCGCGATCGAGTTCTGCTTGAACCTTGGCGACTTCGTTCTTCCAAGCCATGAGCGTGTGTCTGTCATCCGGATGGCCCTTGTACTCGCGAAGGCGTTCCGGCAGCTCAAACATAGGCTCGGACGCATCCTCCATCGTGACATCTTCCTTGACTTCGTCGTCCTTGGTTTCTTTTGCGTCTTCTTCGATCTTGACATCGCCCTCTGGGTTTGCGCCCACCTTGGCCGCCTCAGCCGCCGCTTTCGCGGCGCGTTTCTCCTCGGCGATTCGTTCACGCTCTCGTTTTCGCTCTTCTTTCTCAGCCTTTTCAACGATACGTCGGTTTGCGACAGCTTTAAGTCTGGCCTCGTGGCGTTCGCTTCGGAAAATGTCCGCTTGCTGCATGCGTGACGAGATGATGTCGCGGCACACGTCGCCTTGAAGTGCCAAATCGGCCAAAGCTCGAAGTAAAACGAGATGATCGGCGTTTGAAAGTTTGTCCCACGTACTCTTTGCAAGTTTGGTGGCGACCTCGACCGCTTTTTTTCCGTGTGCTTCTTCACCCCCGTGCAAGATGAGTTTGCGGGCCACCTCCGGCCAGTTGAGATTGTTCACGATGCGGTTCAAACGCGCCACGAAACGCCCAGGACCACTCGCCGCGGGAGTCAATGCTTCGTAAATGATGCTCAAGTATAGCTCGGCGAGCGTCGATCGAGACTTGGGGGTATTCTCAAACATCGCGTTCACGCCTTCGACATTGGTCAATCCTTGCGGCGCTTGAATTCCAGCGCCAAAAACGCTGATAAACTCGGCGACGAAAGCTTCTTCCGCGAGGACTTGCCCGTTTGCCAACGAAACCGGAGCTGGAATTGGTTTGAGCAAGGTTTCTAGAGGTACACCCGTCTCCTTTGACTCCTCCGCGAGCTCGACGGCTAAAATGTCGTCGTCTAAAGGATAGCGCGCAGCCTTTTCCTTGGCCGCCTTTTCCTCCGCCTTGGCCTTGTCTCGTTCGGCTTTTTCAGTTTCGCGCTGTTTCGCTCGCTCAGCCTTTTCTTCTTCTTTCAAGCGGTTCTTCTCCTCAATCAGACGAGCGCGTTCGGCGTCGCGTTCTCCCTTGGCCATGAGCCTGAGTTTTTCCCGTTCAATCTGATTTTCAATCGCGGCCAACTTTTGCCCGAAGAGCTGCGTCATTTTCTCGTCGAGGGCGGTGATTTTCTCATTCACAGCCTTGATCGCGTCTTCACCTTCGACTGAGGCCTTTTCTTTCATCAATTGAATTCGATCTCGAGTGATTTCGTGGACGATTTCTGCGCGCTCGACGGTGCCTTCCGCCAACCTGAGCTGTTGCTGAGCCTTGCTGACGGCGCTCGTGAGCTGTTCGCGCTTTTTGTTCAACTTCGTCGACGCTTCGCGAATTTCCTTCTTGCGTTGCGACACGTACACGTCCTGCGCTCTCTTCACACGAGCGCGCTCGGTTTCCACAGATTTCCTCCACGCGATTAAAAACTTGCGATCATCCGGTCCCGTGTACACGCGGTACTCCTTATCCAGGACGTCGCTCGGCGCCTCTGGCTCGCACAAGATGTCTTCGGCACTTTTCGACTGCACGACGCTATCCGTCGAAGGATTGGCTTCGAACTCTTCCAACGCCTTGCTAGCCCTTTCAAGCGCGTTCTTCGCCTTCTCCACCTGCTGCTTGGCCTTTTTCAAGTCGCCCGCGTTCTGCTTGAGCT
>Ga0228615_1001279_pt1 | contig 12846 bp, 5 predicted proteins | sample 16DmetaG_FD_190530 | JGI IMG/M metagenome (GOLD analysis project Ga0228615, IMG submission 190530) | Seawater microbial communities from Monterey Bay, California, United States - 16D | ecosystem: Environmental > Aquatic > Marine > Coastal | place: USA: California | collected 2016-10-17
AAAGTCAGTTACCTTCGTGAAATGAGCGCCTTGCCTGAAAGTGGAGCAGGGCCCGCGTGGAGGGGGGACTTCTTTTTTTAGCCATCGAAAACGGCAAAAATTGTGCCACGCCTTTCAAAAAGGCGATCATCAGAAACAACACAATAATATCAAAATATTTTGGTAATCTTAAGGGCGTCATTTTGGTTTGACAGCCATGTTTGATCTTTGCGAGGTTCCACGTCCTGCAAGGGTAAATGCCCCTCCAGCATTTGGCTTTCAGCACACATCTGACATCATGAAAATACTGAACAAGAGAATAATTCTGCCGCTAACTTTGGCAGCCATAGTCAACTTTGAGGCTACCGGAGCAGTTTTAGCCGATTTCGACGGCAACGATGCGGTCTACGCGATAGATACCGTCAAGACGCCTGCCTTTAATGCGAATCAAATCCTTACGGACGGGCCCACCGGAAGTTACCTGCACTTGCTTGACGGCGGTGAGGGAGATGCCGGAAATTACATTTCTTTTGATTCTGTGACAACGACCAATGGTTGGACCTCAGCATCCTTCAAAATGGACTTTAGAACGGATTTGGTTGCAGCAGATGGTTTTAGCGTCGCATTTCTCGATAAAGAGACACATGGAGATACTGGTGTCGTAAGAGCCGGATCAACTGGCCTAGATGGTGTCGAGGAGAGAGGCTTTTATTCGAACTCCATCGGGGTTGGCTTTCGGACCTTCAATGGCACAAACGCAACAGTTAACTATGGCGGCCAACAACAAAGCATTGATAGCCAGTATATTCTTCCGGATGCCGGGACATGGGGATCGATGGAAATTACCATGGACCGCGATGCCAATAATACAGTATCCATCGAAGCTGTGGTTTATTCCGAGACCGGCCAACAGGGAACTGCGTTTCCGGTCTTCACTGAAGCTCAAAACCTACAAAATGTTACTTTAGAGGATTTCAGATTACAAATTGCTGGTAGAACTGGAGGTTCGTCAATGACGCTAGATATTGACAATATCGAACTAGATATTTCAGCTGGAGACGTTGACGGAGATGGCCTTGCGGATCGTTGGGAGGAGCTCCACGGACTTAGTACGTCGGACGATGGCTCGGTTGACGTCAACAATGGTCCTGATGGTGATCCGGATTCCGATGGGCTATCAAACCTCGCAGAGCAGACCCGCGGAACAGACCCAAACAGCGATGACACCGATGATGATGGCCTAAGCGACGGCGTGGAAGATGGCGGAGGAGAATTCATCAGTCTTACTCAGACCGGAACCAATCCGCTAAATGCAGACACCGATGGAGATGGGTTGAGCGACAGTGTTGAAAACCCACTTCTTGATTTTGTCGATGCAAACCAGCCAGGAACAGACCCGAATAACTCGGATACCGATGGAGACTTTCTTGGGGACTCCGTGGAAATTCTAGATGGCCGTGATCCAACTGTTGCTGAAGATGTCGATCCAATCGATGGCGTTCTCTTGGCTAACTTCGACGGTAATCAGGTAAACTACGACGAACTAGCTGTTCGAACACCAGGTTTTCTCGCCCAGCAAATTGCTGATAATGGTCCAACTGGCAGCTACTACCACCTCCTCGATGGTGGAGAGGGTGACGCAGGCAACTACCTTTCCTTTGATGCCCCGGCAGATACCACAGGTTGGAAAACAGCACAATTTTCCATGGACTACCGGGCCGACCGCGTTTCTGCCGATGGTTGGCATATTGCCTTCCTTGACATTCCAACTCATGGCGCCACAGGCGTGATTCGCTCTGGCTCTAATGGGTTTGCAGATGCTGAGGAGCGTGGTTTATTTTCCAACTCTATTGGAGTCGGATTTAGGACGTTTAACGGGACCAATGCGACGGTAAATTACGATGGTCAGCAAAGTGCCGATATTCCGTATGAGCAACAGCAAGGTAGTTGGGGTTCGGTGGAAGTCGTCTTGCAAAAAAGCTCGGAAGGTAATGTCCTCCTCGATGCCACACTCTACCCGGAGCTCGGACTCCTTGGAAATGGCCAAAATGTTGTTTCCAACTATCTAATGGAGGGCGTGGGTCTCGAACAATTTCGCATGCAGATTGGTGGACGAACCGGAGGAGCATCCATGGACCTCGATGTCGACAACTTGGTGCTCAATGTTTTCAAAGCTGGTGAAGGCGATAACGACGGTGATGGCTTAGCTGATCTTTGGGAGAACAAATTTGATCTCTCCACCGACGATGACGGCTCAATCGATCCAAACAACGGACCAAACGGAGATCCAGATGGTGATGGCTTAACGAACCTCGAAGAGAACGCCCTTGGCACGAGCCCGATCGATGACGACTCCGATAGTGATGGTTACAAAGATGCAGTTGAGGATGGTGGCGGAACCTTTGTAAGCCTTTCCAAGACAGGAACTAGCCCTCTTAATCCAGACACTGACGATGATGGTCTCCTTGATGGTGTCGAGAACCCATTGGTTGACTTCGTTGATGCTGACCAACCTGGGACAGATCCAAACAACCCTGACTCCGACGGTGATGGTTTCAAGGACGGCATCGAAATCGCGGCTGGTGGCGATCCCACTTCTGGTGACGTTATTACAGTGGGGGGCGACGGAGTCATCGCAAACTTCGATCTCACAGGTGAAAAGTATTCTGAAGAAGCACTCCGCAACGCTCCGATCGTGGGACTCCAGGCCCAAGAGGGAGATTCCGATGGAAACTTCTACCAACTTCTAGAAACCGTCGGTAGCGCCGGAAACTATATCTCATTTGAATCAAGCGAAGACTACACCGGTTGGGAAAGCTTCTCGTTCCAAATGGACTATCTTTCTACTGAAATGCAGGCTGATGGATTCGGAATCAACTTCCTCTCGACCGAAACCCATGGCGAATCCGGAGCGGTTCAAGTGGAGGGAGTTGAAGAGAGTGCCCTAATCCTTAATTCCTTTGGAGTTGGCTTTAAGACCTTCCAATCAACTGAAGCTTCCATCACCTGGGATGGAATTGATGTCAGTGGTAGGCTTCCTTTCACCTTAACGAACGATAAATGGGCTTCTGTTGGCATTGACGTTGATAGAGACCCAATCACCAAAACGGCTCTCGTTGACGTCACAGTTTACGACAGCCCAGATCGGCAGGGAGTCGCTGAAGAGGTCTACACTGACTTCGAGGTTGAGGGCATGACCCTTGAGGACTTCCGAGTTCAAGTTGAGGGCCGCACCGGAGGTTCAGCCATGAACTTCTCAATCGATAATCTCAAACTGATTGTCGATGGCAGCGGAGGAGGGAACTCTGGAATCGTTATTAACTCGGTTACAAGAGAAGTTGTGAATGGAAGTGTCTCGGTAACAATTACGTGGAACTCCCGTGAGGGACAGACCTACTCTGTTCTTGCAAGTGAAGACCTCGCCCTCGGCGATCTCACGCTTTGGGACGAACTTGATGATGGAGTCCAAGCCGCCGCTGGCGCGGATGTGACCTCATTCACTGAAACCGGTCTCCCACTTGATACCAAGACAAGATTCTACATCGTGCGAATTCCTGAATAGGACCCAGCACTCTGGCTTCTAGTCAGAGCGTTTTTCGGGGGTGATTGCCTATAGGCAATCACCCCTTCTTTTTTGCAGACACTGACAAAATCAGCCGATCGTAACTAATAAGGCGAGCAGACCAAGCGACCCTTAGCCTAATCCAGTTTTAGAGGAACAGAAGGAAGTCACTCACAACGAAGCTAGGATTTAGAACTTGAGGTCGCAACTTGGCGAAAAATCCGTTAAAGCCGCCTCACAACGAATTCATCATGCGGTCATCACTTGCCCTCCTCTTCACTTTCGCTCTCCTTCCGATTTCTGGTTTCGCCGAGGAACCAAAAAAAGGGGATCCTCCTAAAAAAGAGACCTCCAAGAAAAAGCGAAACGAAAAATCCCCTGTTAAACCCGCCGACTACGCCCAGTGGGAGCGGCTTGATCCGGGAAATCGCCAATTTTCTCCAAACGGAAAATGGTTGATCTACGGAGTCACCCGAGTTGATGAAGAGAGGACCTTGCGACTTCATCGCCTTACGGGAAAAAAAATGCCCGAGGTGGAGAGATTTCAACATGGTACGCGCCCTGTCTTTTCGAATGACAGTGCATGGCTTGCCGTCACTATCGGCAAATCACCAGCAGAGGCCAAAAAAGAATCGAAAGAAAAATTACCAGGTGCGACCACCCATCTCCGAAATCTCGCCAGTAAAGAGACCACCATATTCAAAAATGTAAGCGCCTTCCACTTCAGTGACGACAGCCGCTTTGCCGCGATTGAAGTCAACGGAAAATCGCCTGGAAAAGCCCTTATCGTCCGTAATCTCTCCAACAAAACCAACACCACCTTCGGCAATGTCACCCAACATGCCTGGAGCGATCAAGGTTCTCACCTAGCGATGGTCGTCGATTCCCCTAGCATCAGCAATTCTCTCCAAGTCTTCTCGCCCAAGACAGGAATGCTGCGCACGCTCGAATCAAGTGACCTGGAATACAAATCTCTCCAATGGCGCAAAGACTCGCTTGATCTCGCCGTGATGCTCGAAAAGGCACACGCCGAAAAAGAAGATGTTTCACATACTCTCATTGCATGGAAGGGGGCCGCTCAAAAGAAACCTAAAAAGCACGTCTATGATCACTCCCAAGACAAAAATTTTTCAGCAGAAATGTTTCTTCCCGCCGGCAAAATCAGCTGGTCAGAGGATGGCACGGCGGTTTACTGCGATTTGAAAAAGTGGGAGAATAAACCAAAAGCACCAAAGCCCAAAGCGGGTGAAGCACCGAAGAAAGAAGAAGGAGAAAAGGAGGACCCTAAAAAAGAATCGCAGCCTAAAAAAGAAGAAGAAACTAAAGAAGAGAAAGCTCCTGAAAAAAAGCCACAGAAAGAAGAAGGAACCAAAGGAAAAACGCTCCGTGACACCCTCCAGGAGAAATCAAACGTCGAAGTCTGGCACACCAAGGACACTGAAATCATGCCCCTGCAAAAGAAGCAGGCTTCGTCCCAAAAAAACCCAAGCCGAAAAGCAATCTGGTGGCTAGGTGAAGAATCAATTGTGCAACTTGGCAACGAGTTAACCGAAAAAATCGGGAGCACCCGAGAAGGAAATCGAGCGATTGGCATCGACCGCACTCCTCACAAAGAAACCGCGATGTTCGGGCCTCGTCTGCAAGACGTTTACAAAATCGATACCAAAACTGGGGAGCGGAAGAAAATTCTCGAAGGCCTCAAATATGTCCTATCAACAAGCCCAGACGGTCAGACCCTTCTCTACATGCGTAACGGGAAACTTTGGGCTTATGACCTCGAAACGAACCAAGACACGCACCTCGGTAAAGATCTTGATATCAAATTCTCCGACGAAGAAGACGACACTCTCGCGATTGAAAAACGTCCATATGGTCAGGGAATCTGGCTCAAGGATTCTTCGGCCTTCTTAATGTATGATCGCTATGACCTCTGGCTCATCTCCCCAAATGGCTCGTCCATTACCAAAATGACTAATGGTCGCAAAGATCGTATCCGCCATCGCCTCTCACAAGCTAACTTCTTAAAAGACAACGATGGTTTACTTGAGCCTGATCAACCACTCTATCTCGCTCTCTATGGTGATCGCACCAAGAAGTCAGGATACGGAAAACTAGAAGCCATTCGCTCCAAGAAACCCGTTGAGGTCTTAGTTTGGGAAGACAAAATGATTAGCTCACTCACGCGTGCTAAAAATGCCGATCGTTACCTTTTTAGTATCGAAAGCGGCAATGATTCCCCAGACATTTACGTCTCAGGCCCAAATCTTGCCCGGCGAAAACAGATCTCTAAGACCAACTTATTCCAAAAACAGTACTATTGGGGACGCACCGAATTAATCGACTTCGAAAACAAGAATGGAGTCAAACTCCAAGGATCTCTCCGCTACCCAGCCAACTACCGTGCGGGGAAGAAATACCCCATGGTCGTTTACATTTATGAGAAACGATCCCAAGGACTCCATCGCTACGAAGTTCCAAGTGAAAAGCACCCCTACAATCCCGCCGTCTTCTCCGCCGAGGGATACTTCGTCTTCCAACCCGACATCGTTTACCGTCCTCAGGAGCCCGGGATCTCAGCTCTTGAGTGTGTCGTCCCGGCAGTCGAACAAGTCCTCAAAACCGGTATGGTGGACAAAGAAAAAGTTGGTTTGGTCGGCCACTCATGGGGCGCTTACCAAACCGCTTTTATCGTAACTCGAAGCGATCTCTTTGCCGCGGGCGTGGCAGGTGCTCCTCTCACCAATATGATGAGTATGTCGGTCAGCGTGTATTGGAATTCTGGTCAAACCAATGCCGCTATTTTCACACAATCACAAGGCCGCATGGATAAACCTTTTTGGCAAGACCCTGAGAACTATATTCGCAATTCCCCGATCCACGGACTTGATCAATTAAATACCCCACTTCTCATCGCGTTCGGTGATAAGGATGGGGCCGTCGACTGGGGCCAGGGAGTCCAAATGTATAATGCGGCTCGCTGGGCTGGAAAAGAAAACCTCGTCATGCTTGTCTACCCAGGCGAAAATCACAGTCTGCGAAAAGAAGAAAATATGGTCGACTACCACTATCGTGTTCGCGAGTGGTTCGACACCCATGTGAAAGGTCGTGAGGCCCCAAAGTGGATCACCGAAGGAAAATCATTCCTCGAAAGACAAAGAGAACAAGAAGACCAGAAAGACAAACCTCAGTCGAAAGCCGAAGCGACCCCCAAACCAACGAACGAAGAGACTCCAAAAAAAAGAAAGGCTTCCAGTTCAAAACAAAAAACGAAGTAATTATGAGACTTCAAAACCAAATCATCCTCATTACTGGCAGCACCACCGGGATCGGCGCCGCGATGGCTCGCCTTTTTGTGAAGGAAGGAGCCAAGGTCATTCTCCACGGACGTAATATCAAACGAGCCAATGCCCTCCGAGGCGAACTTGGACCTGAAAACTCGGCCTTTGTGCAAGGTGATCTTCAAGATCCTGAAGGTCCGGCGCAAATCGCCAGAGAAGCTCTCAGCTGCTTCGGCAAAATCGATTGCCTCGTTAACAACGCGGCCTTTACGACGCGCGGGCATTTACAAGATACCGATGTCGTCTTTTTCGACCGCATCATCGCGGTCAACCTACGAGCGCCTATCCAACTCATTCGTCATCTCTTCCCCGCTCTTAAAAAAAGCGAGGGATGTGTCGTCAATATCGGCAGCGTCCTCGCTCACTGCGGACAAGCCAACATGCTTGCCTACTCGGTCAGCAAAGGGGGGCTCATGACCATGACCCGTAATCTCGCCGATTCCCACGGGACCGATAAAGTTCGTTTTAATCAACTTAATGTGGGTTGGACCCTCACCGACAACGAATACCAGGTCAAACTTGACGACGGTCTCGCCGAAGACTGGCCTGAAACCCTTCCCGAATATGCTGCGCCATCCGGCCGCATCCTCGCACCTGAGGAAATCGCCGAAGCCGCAGTTTACTGGGCTTCAAAAGCAAGCCGACCCATTACCGGCAGCGTCCTTGAGCTTGAGCAATACCCACTTATTGGCCGCTACACCAATCACGAAGATAAGTAACATTATAATTACTTTAAAGACTCTGCCACTTTACTCATCTGCGTGGATTTCACCTCTTATAAATCTCAATGTCCCGTTCTCTCATCTTCGACTCCGGCCTCGAGGAAATCTATACCCTCAAAACTAAAGCTCCTGGACCATCGGGAACTCTTCCGTTTCTTCCCGAAAAACTAGCCAGCGAACCTTCAGGTCACCTCTTTGGCTGGACTCAGAATGTCGGGATGGGCTGGTCCTCAGAAGACGTTTCAGGTCGCGACTATCTCATTCTCTCCACCCAAGGTGGAATTCGTCGTGAGGACGGCACTCCCGTCGCCCTTGGCTATCACACCGGTCATTTCGAAGTTGGTCTTCTGATGGAGGAAGCAGCGAAAACGATCACTGCCGCCAAAGGCGTTCCATTTGCCGGCTTCGTCTCTGACCCTTGCGATGGAAGAACTCAGGGAACCGACGGTATGATGGATTCCCTTCCTTATCGCAATGATGCCTCGATGGTGTTCCGCCGTCTGATTCGCTCTCACCCAACCCGCAAAGGTGTCGTCGGAGTAGCCACTTGTGACAAAGGCCTCCCCGCCATGTTGATGGCGCTCGCTGCAACCCAGTCACTCCCTACCATTCTTGTTCCAGGTGGCGTATCATTGCTAAGCGAGGAGACAGATGAAGACCTTGGCCGAATCCAAACCATCGGTGCTCGTTATTCTCAAGGCGAGATCTCTCTCGACTACGCAGCTCACGCGGCCTGCCGGTCTTGCGGTTCCCCTGGTGGTGGGTGTCAATTTCTCGGGACCGCTGCGACTGCTCAAGTGGTTGCTGAGGCACTCGGCCTTTCTCTTCCCCATTCCGCCCTCGCACCATCCGGAACCGAGATCTGGAAAGACATGGGACGACGATCTGCTCTTGCGATGCTCGATCTAGAGAAGAGTGGCCTTACGACCGCCGATATCCTTTCTGAAAAATCGCTCGAAAACGCCCTTGCCCTCCACTGCGCCTTTGGAGGCTCCACCAACCTCATCATGCACCTCCCAGCCATTGCCCATCAGGCTGGGTTAAGGCGTCCCAAGGTCGATGACTGGCGTCGTTTTAATGCTGAAATTCCACGCCTCGTCGACGCCCTTCCGAACGGCCCACAACACTTCGCAACCGTCCAGGTCTTCCTTGCTGGCGGAGTCCCCGAGGTGATGCTTCACCTTCGTGAAATGGGAAAACTTCATCTTGATGCCATGACTGTCACCGGACAAACCGTTGGCGAAAACCTAGATTGGTGGGAAAATTCCGAACGCCGAATTCGTCTCAAGGAAAAGCTCACACAACTTGACAGCATAGATCCTGATGACGTCATCCAATCCCCGACCCGAGCCCGCGAAAATGGGCTCACCTCTACCGTCACTTTTCCTCAAGGGAATCTTGCACCCGAAGGTTCACTTATCAAATCCACGGCCATAGATCCCTCGCTCATTGATGACCGAGGAATCTATCTTCATGAAGGTCCGGCCCGTGTTTTCACCTCTGAACCAGATGCAATCGCCGCTGTTAAATCAAGCGGTGATGACCGCATTCGTAAAGGTGACGTCATTGTCCTCATCGGATACGGCCCCATCGGTTGTGGTATGCCAGAAACGGCACAACTCACGATCGCTCTCAAGCATCTTTCATGGGGTAAAGAGGTCGCTCTCATCACAGACGGCCGATTCTCCGGTGTCTCAACTGGAGCCTGTATCGGGCACATTTCCCCGGAAGCTTGGTCTGGCGGCCCGATCGGCAAACTCTGTGATGGTGATCCTGTTCGCATTGAAATTAACTGTCACAATATGACTGGTTCTGTTGATTACACTGGCACTGAAAACATCACTTCTCGTAATCTCAATCCTGCTCTTGAACCCAACTTAGATGTTCCTGATGACACTCGGCTCTGGGCTGCCCTTCAGGATGTCAGCGGTGGCTCTTGGGGTGGCTGCGTTTACGATGTCGACGCCATCATCTCAAAACTGAAAAACTCATGAAGCACCTTCTTGTCACCCTTGCCTCGATTTCACTTTCTGCCTTCGGCATAGAACAGCCGAATGTCTTATTTATCATCTCTGATGATCTGACCGCTACCGCACTTTCGTGTTATGGCAACAAAGTCTGCCAAACCCCAAACATTGATCGTCTCGCCTCACAGGGAACCCGGTTTACCAAAGCCTATTGCCAAGGGACCTACTGTGGTCCTTCCCGGGCCTCATTCATGAGTGGATATTACCCACACGCCATCAAGATGCTCGGCTATGGATCACCCCGACCGGCCATTGGAGAGCGGGCTACCTGGGCCCAACATTTCAAAAATAATGGCTACTACACTGCGCGGGTTTCCAAAATCTTCCACATGGGCGTTCCGGGTGGAATTGAAAAAGGCACAGATGGTGCCGACGACCCGGCCTCTTGGACCGAGCGATTCAACTCAGCAGGCCCAGAATGGAAGGCCCTAGGCGATGGTGAAACTTTGGAGAACAATGCCGACGGACGAAAGCCCGGCCCGGTAGGTGGTAATACCTTTGTCGTCGTCGAAGCCGATGGCAATGACCTTGTCCACTCCGATGGAAAAACCGCTGCCAAGGCCGTAGAACTCATTAAGCAACATAAAGATAAGCCCTTCTTTTTAGGAGTTGGTTTTGTGCGGCCTCACGTTCCGTTTGTCGCACCAAGAAAGGACTACACCGGCTTCCTTCCCTACTCAAAAATACAGCTACCTCCAAAGCTCAAAGACGATTGGGCTGACATTCCAAAGGCAGGAATCAACTACAAGACAAGCAAGAATATGAAGATGGACGTCCGTCGACAAAAGAAAGCTGTGGGCGGATATTACGCTTCCGTTGCATTCATGGACCGCATGGTTGGGCAGGTGCTCGATGGACTAAAGGAAACCGGGTTGGATGAAAAGACTATCGTCATTTTCACCAGTGATCACGGCTACCATTTGGGCGAGCATGATTTCTGGGCTAAAGTCAGTCTTCACGATGAATCTGCTGCTGTCCCCCTCATCATCCGCATGCCGGGTAAAAAGCCCGCTGTCTGTCACTCCCTAGTCGAGCTCCTCGATCTTTATCCCACTCTTTCCAATCTCTGTGGCCTAAAGGTTCCCGAGCGCTTACAAGGAAAGGACATCTCCAAGATGATGACCGATCCTGCGAAGGAAGTTCGAAGCGCTGCCTTCAGCGTAAACGGGAAAGGCTTCCTCTTAAGAGAAGAAAACTGGGCCTACATCGCTTACGGAAAAGATGGCCAGGGTGGTGAAGAACTCTTCGACATGAAACAAGATCCCAAACAATTTACCAACCTCGCCAAGGACCCCCAATATGGTCAAACCCTAATCCGTTTCCAAAAGCAAATGGCTGCCAAACTCAAGGAAGTGCGGACCAATGATTTGGGCCTAAAGTATTAAGCCCTATCTTTTTTCTTATATTTAAGGTTACGATACCCTGCCTTAATAGAAAATTTTCCATCCTTGGGATGATCCACTCGGAATCATTAGTTTCGGCATGAGTTAGAGAGCTCTGAAATTACACTCTCAATTCTAGGCAAAAAAAATGGCCCGAACCCAGAGGTTCGGACCAAAATAAGATACGTTAAAAATTAAGGTCTAGTTCTTAGAGAGAGTAGAATAAACGTGGTCTAATCCACTCCGTAGGGCCCAAGCCCGCTCAGTATCACATTCAATATCTCCTGCCTTCTGCACCAGCTGCTTAATCACCATGCTAACGCGAGAATCGACGCAGGACGCTTTGGAAATTGAAACCATACAGTCCTGGTAGATACTCGCGCACTCTCCGTGATCACCGCTGTTGAAGATCGGAACGCCACGGTCGATCGCTGCCTCAATTTGTTCGAGCGGAGTCTTTTCGTTGATTGAGGCAGTCTTGTCCCCGCTACGATCCGAAGAAGAGAGGATGACAGCATCAATCACGTGAATCACTCCATTATCACATTTGATATCAGTTCTAACGATCGTCGCTCCGTTGACCTTGAAAAGACCATCTACGATATCGAATTTAAGAGATCCACCGTTGAGAGCCTTTGCAGTGCCCGCATTCAAGGCATCACCAGCACTAACATTCCCCGGAATCGCATGAAGGCTCAAAATAGCTATCAGCTTGTCACGATTCTCGGACTTTAAGAGCTCCTCAACAGTGCCCTTAGGCAGGGCACCGAACGCGGCATCTGTGGGAGCCAAGACGGTCACATTTTGATCGCTAGTCAGAGCGTCAGTCAGTCCAACCGCATCAACTGCGGCAAGAAGAGTGGTGAAGTTACCTGCCCGCTTTGCGACACTCGCAATGTCGTTGGATGGCTCAGCAGCTTTTGGAGGGAGAATGACCGAGTCGATCACGTGGATCACTCCGTTCGAGCACTGAACGTCCGCGTTAATAATCGCGGCATCGTTGACGCGAACCCGACCTTCGGAGAAAGCAATTTTTACGGAAGATCCTTGCACTGTCGTCGCCTCGGCAGCAGAGAGAGCACCCGCCAAATCTACCGAACCGCCTACCACATGGTAGGTGAGAACCGCCTGGAGCTTAGCACTATTCTCCGGTTTCAACAAAGTTTCGACCGTGCCTTTGGGAAGCTTCTTGAAGGCATCATCAGTTGGGGCAAAAACCGTGAATGGGCCTTTACCTTGGAGAGTTTCGACTAATTTTGCCTCAGTCAAAGCCTTAGCGAGAATACTGAAACGTCCGTCTGCTAAAGCTGCTGAGACGATATCATCACCGCTAGATGATCCGCCATATGCACGAATCCAATCGACTTGAAGCTCAAAAGGACCCTGCTTTTTGTCCCCAAGAAGAAGACCAACCCGACTGATCTTGCCTGGATCGAACTTTTCCTTGGAAAGGCTCATCCCACGAAAACTTCCCTTGAACTGCTCGAAAGGCACCTTTACCTCAATCCATTCACCTTTCTCCGTCTTGAAGTCAGCCTTAAATGAAACTTCCATTCCTCGGAAGCGAGCTTCAGTGTTGAAGCGCATCTGATAGGTCCGCCCATCACCTTTGACCCGAGCAACGAGCCCATCAGCATCCGCAAGATTCATCTTAAGCCTCTCGGTCCGAAGTGAGGAAAACCCTCCGTTGTTTTCCAACGAAAGTTTTCCGCTGAACGTAAGGATCCCATCATCTGATACCTTGATGTTGCCTTTCGACCGTCCACCCATCACGCCATCATCGACGACACGCCAACCGAGAGATTTAGCTTCGCTCGAATCAAATTCGGCAACGGA
>Ga0228615_1001282_pt1 | contig 12832 bp, 8 predicted proteins | sample 16DmetaG_FD_190530 | JGI IMG/M metagenome (GOLD analysis project Ga0228615, IMG submission 190530) | Seawater microbial communities from Monterey Bay, California, United States - 16D | ecosystem: Environmental > Aquatic > Marine > Coastal | place: USA: California | collected 2016-10-17
CAAGTATTTGTCCCAATCTTTGTAAAGAAAATATTTATAGGTCATAAAAGAAAAATTATTTTAAAAATGACACAAGACTGACACAAACCAACATAATTTATAGTTCTTAATGGAAAATGTATGAATTGTCACCAAAACATTGCTGAATATAACGGTGAAGAAGATTTAGAAAACGGTTTTTCTATTGGGATACTGGGTTGAGATCCGATATGTAATTAATTGTCTTTAGATTTGAGATATGAACATTCTTAAAATGATAAATCCTTTTTTACGCCTAATTTTTTTATTTAGTATTACATTTTTTCCGTCTTGCAAAGAAGACACTAAAACAGCAGAGCTGATTAATGCAGGTAATGACCTGAACTTCACCATAGTTGCTCATTCTGACAACGGATTTTCAAGTTTTAACCGAAAAGTGGTTGTTTTTGGTATAGATATTTATGCAGTTTCATCAGTAGAAGACACCAAACTCCTACACACCGCTAATGTAATGGCACAGTATCTTGATAATGATGAAGATGGAACAGTAGATGACCAATTAGTTTTGGATAAAATGCTTGAAAAAAAGGTGTTTATGGTAATGTGGAAAAACGAAAACGACCTAGACAATATCGAACCACCAAGTGGTAGAGAAGGACAAGATTTAGGAAATGATGAAACACATCCAAACTTTGTTTCTAGTGGGAGAATGGGTGAATTTGACGCTTCATTGGAAGAGGTACTTCATATAATTAACAGCGCAGGACATTCAGCAGCCTACCCAAATGCCTTTGGACAGCGTGTTGGTTCAGATTTAGCAAATGCTATGGATATTGCAAGAGGAGGTCAGTTTATAACAATCCCTAATCTTTATCCAGCTAATGCTTGGTATTCGTATGACGACCAAACCTGTGACTACGCAAGTTGTCAAACTATTGAGTATTTGTATTGGGCGATAACCTCAATATTAGGAGCACAGGAAAACAGACTGAATGAAATTGATAATGAATGGAGATTAAATACAAGGCAAAAAGTTGAGGACACTGATACTGCTATATTTACGCTCTTAACAAATCCCATTTATAAAATACCAACCATATTACCAGATGGAACTTATAGACATTAAGAGAAAACTTCCAAATGGAGGGTTTGTTATCAGCACTACAGGCATAACCCTTTGCCTCTTATTATGCGGTTTTTTTACCTACAATTATTTTCTGTTTTTGTAAATAAGTTCATTTATACTGTCAAACTCTTCTCGACTTATCATATCAAGTTCAAGAAACTTTTTAGTTTCCTTTAACTTTGTAATTGCCTGATATTTATTTAATTTTTTATTTAGACTTATAATTTCCCCTGTCTTAAATGCTCTTTCTAAATTAAATATATTTCCAAATTTATTATACTCCCCAAAATTTAAATCACGTTTATTTCTAAAATCAATAATGATTGAAGCAGGCTTGCCTTTCTCAGGCTTGAATATTCTCAAATTATCAATAACTATTATAGTGTTTGAATTTGAACTTGGATACATTATCATCGCCATTGCATTAATTAAAGAATATTTGTTGGCTGCTATCCAAGAAAATCTTCTCAAATTATTATTTGAAGGATATTTAATTAAAAGTTCTTCCCCCTTTTGAAAAGTTCCAAAATCTGTAATTAAACTCCTTACTTCAAATAAATTCTGGTAAGAATCATAATCTTTTTTTGTTGCAATCACAAAATCAAACTCATCAACTGATTTTAGATTCTGAGATTGAACTGTATGTGATACAAAAAAGGAGAAAAAATATATTACCAATCTTTTCATATTCTAAAACTAAAAAAAAATCATCTTTCTCAAGGAAATCAACATTTAATTGTTTCATATTTTACTTTCATAATGATGATTAATTCCCAACGAAAGCTCACAATCAATCGTTGATTTGGCACGAAAATTAAGAATGAATGCTCGAACAAGAATGGGAGCAAGATGTAGTTCATTTTTTTATTTGAATAAGCCACATGCATCCATTTTTCTTAATAGTATAGTCAATTGTAATCCAAAAACTTACTGCAAGTTTATCGGGTGTTTTGATCCAATAAGCTACATCTTGGCGTAAAGGTTTAAGAATCCCTTTGTAAGATCTTTTATTAATTAACATATAAAAATCTAACTATATGTCTTCGCTAAGGAAATGTTGAGAATTGAACAATACTTTTTTTAGTTTTCACTATTTTTTAATGTTTTGACAAGACTACTATGACAAATGATTTGAATAATTTTTTCTTTACCAAAATCTCCTTCTCCACATAGACCAATTATCAAATTGACTTAGCCCTGAGGATCATCTAAGATTTGATCGTAAACTAGTTTATTTTACTTTTTTATACTAATAAATGGAGAAGATTTCACAATTCTCTTTTTAAAAAGAGCTTTTCATAATTTCATCACTTTTTTATTTCAACGTGGATTAATTAAGCTACCGCAATTTATAAGTCGATCACCCCTTATTTTAATTTCTATAAGTTTACAGGAATACTTTTTTTTAATAATTTAAAAGCTTGAGTAATGTGAGACTCAACCGTTTTAATGGAAATATTTAAATACTCAGCTATTTCTATGTTTGTTAAACCATCTTTTTTACTCAAAATGAAAACCTCTTTACATTTTTTTGGAAGATTACTGATTGACTCATTTAAAAGTTTAGTCATTTTTTCAAAATTAGATTCAGAAGTATCAGTAATAATTTGGTCTAAAAATCTAACATATTCGTCATGAACTTTAAGAAGAGATTTATTCTTGTGATATTGGTTTATGAATTGATTATACACACTTCTGTAAAGAAACCCTTGAATAGAAAATTGCGGATCCAGCCTTTTTCTGTATTCAAAAGTTTTAATAAATACATCTTGAACGATATCTTTAGCTAAAGAGTAATCTCCAGATAAACTCACAGCATAACTAAATAGTCTTCTGTTATACTTGTTGATTAGTTCTGTAAAGGCTAATTCATTTCCTTTTTGTAATAAATAGATAAGCTCCTCATCACTATTCATAGTTTAAATATATAAAGAACATTTAAATTATATTTTTTAAAGAATTTCTAGGGGATTATAATTTGGAAATTGTAATAATAATACATGGAAAATTCAATAGATAAAGAATTTGAAGATTTGATTGTTGGCTACATAAGCCAATCTTCTACGATATTTGACCTAAAAAAAATATTAAAAAAATTAAAGCAGCCTAAAAACGTAGAAATTTTTAAGGCATACATCAAAATAAATTACTACTCAATTTATATAATGAATCAATCTGATACAGAATCTATAATTAAAGAAGTTAAATCTAGAATTAGGCAAGAAGAATCTAAAATTACAAGATTTCATTTTATTAAAAATACGCTCAAGTACGCTGCCATTTTTTGCTTAATATTTGGCTTAGGCTATTATTCAAACAATAATTATGTGTCAAATAATGAGGTTGAAAAAATTATTCCGAAGAAAAATGATATTGTCCTCACATCAACAGATAATGGTGAGGTTGTTATAGAAAAGGATGACAATAAAACAGATGACAAAAAAATTATTTCTAAAATTAATCTTATTCAAAAGTCAGATCAACTTATATATGATAATAACATCGATATAAAAGAGCTGGTTTATCATAGCTTAAAAGTTCCTTATGGTAAAAGATTCAATATAGTTTTTTCTGACGGAAGCAAAGCTTATTTAAATAGCGGTAGTTTTATAAGATATCCAGTAAAATTTATTGAGGACAAAAAAAGAGAGGTTTTCCTTGAAGGAGAAGCTTTTTTTGATGTTGCAGAAAATAAAAACGAATTATTTATAGTCAATTCAAACGGAATTAACGTTGAAGTTTATGGGACTAAGTTTAACGTTCGAAATTACAGTGAAGATTTCAATTCTGATATCGTACTAGTAGAAGGTTCAGTTGGTATAAATAACCCTGAAGTTTCAGAACTAACAATTCTAAAACCTGGCTTCAAGGGCTCAGTTAATAAAGAAAACTTTAGGGTTACAACCTCAAAAGTAAATACTAAAATCTACACCTCTTGGATTGATGGTGAAGTAATTTTTAGAAATGAAACATTCAGTCAGATACTAAAAAAATTGGAACGCCTATATAACGTTACAATTATTAATAATAAAAATGAATCATTAGATGAGGTATTTAATGCCGCAATCAATGTAGAAAACGAGAATATAGAACAGGTATTAGAATATTTCAATAAGATATATAATATCGAATATCAAATTTTTAACAATAAAATAATTATTAATTAACCAAAAAAATAGGGAGGATACCATCAATATCCCCCCTTATTTTGAAATAAACCCTAGTGTAAACCAAATGATTTAAATCTTAGCAAAATTATGAAAAACAAACTGAAAAACTGCTATAAAACAAGCAGTTTCAAAATGACTATGAGACTTTCAATCGCTTTATTTTTAATTTTCAATTTAACCATGGCTAACTCTTTCTCTCAAGAAAAAGTCACACTTGATGTTAAAGATGCGGTTATAACTCAAATTTTAGACGAAATAGAAGCGTTGACAGATTATAAATTTATCTATCAATTAAGCGTATTCGATTTTAACAAGAAGGCATCTATTTTTGTGAAAAATGAAACAATTAAAAAGGTTTTAGACATGATTTTTGAAAATCAGCTCGAATATGTAGTGATTGACAAAAAAGTTCTTTTAAAAGCAAAAGAAAAAGTTGTTGAAAAAGAAGAAATTATTCCGGAAGAAATTGAACTTCAAAAAAGAACTATTACCGGAAACGTTAATGATTCTGATGGGAATCCCCTACCAGGAGCTTCAATCCTGGAGGTTGGCACTCAAAACGGAACATCAACAGACTTTGATGGAAATTTCTCAATTGAATTAGAAAATGAAAACGCTGAGCTTCAATTCTCATTCGTTGGCTTTAAACCCCAAACTCTAAATGTTGGTTCATCTGATATTTTAAATGTTACTTTACTTACAGACGCATCGTCTCTTGATGAAATAGTTGTTACAGGTTATGGGACTCAGTTACTAAGAAATATTACAGGCTCAGTCGCCACTATTGATTCTGAGGTAATTGAAAATAGATCTTTAACAAGTGCTGGTGCTGCCTTATCTGGAACAACAGCAGGAGTATTTGTTTCTCAGAACTCAGGGGAAGCAGGGCAAGATGAAATTTCAATACGTGTTAGGGGAGTATCAACATTAAATAATTCAGCCCCTCTTGTTATTATTGATGGTATTGAAGGTGATATTAACCTACTTAACCCAAATGATATAGAATCTATATCAGTATTAAAAGATGCAGCTTCAGGAGCTATATATGGGTCGAGAGCCGCAAATGGTGTGATAGTTGTAAAAACAAAAAGAGGGTCAAGAAACCAAGATGCTCAATTTACTTATTCAGGAACATTTGGGACTTCTTCAGCAGTTAAATTACCAGAATTAAATTATGATCCAGTTTATAATATGGAATTTAAAAATTTAACAAGAACAAATTTTGGTGGAGAGCCGATTTACACAGATGCACGAATTGCTGAAGCTCGTTCACAAAATAATTGGTGGAGTGATCCAATGAACGACCTAATACAATCAGCACCTGTTAATGTACATGACTTAAGTGTATCAGGGGGCTCTGAAAATATTAATTATAGAGTTGCTCTAGGGATTGTAGATCAAGAAAGTATTGCAGCTGGAGGTAATTATTTTGACCGTCATAACGTCAGAATTAACTTAGATGCAAGCCCCACTGAAAAGATTGATGTGGGTACAACTATTTCTCTCTCAAGAAGTAAATATGATAATACGCAACAAGCTTTTGCTTCTTCAGCAACTCTTAATGGTGCACAAGCTTTAGGATCTCAACTTCACAATATATTGGGACCTATTTATAATGCAGATGGTAATTATGCCATGATAACAGCTGGTGATGCTGGCTTTAATGTAGGCCCAGGAACTGGTTATAATAATAACTATGGTTATGTAAACGGAGATTACTACAGTAATAACCGTATTATAAATAATGTTTTATTAAATGCATACATTTCTTATGAACCAATTGAAAATTTAAAAATAAAGGCGACTGGAGCTATAAGAAATAGAAGTACTGGAACTAGTCAATTTCATAAATCAGTTAAAAATTATTACCCTGACGGTAATTCGTTTACTGCTCCAGGAGCTAATGGTAGATTTCGTTCTAATGAAAATATAGAATTTTTTACTGAAACCTATTTTGTAACAGCAGATTATAATATAGATCTTGGTGAAGGAAATCTAAAAGCTCTTGTTGGATACAGTCAAGAGGAAAATAACATTTCTAATTTCTACGCATCTAGAGATGGACATCTAACTGATGGTATCAAGGTATTAGATGCTGGTCAACCGACAAATCAGTTAAATAATGGTTCTGAGACAGGGTTTTCTGTTCAGTCATTATTTGCAAGAGTAAATTACAACTATAAAGGTAAATATTTATTAGAGGCTAATTTAAGGCAAGACGGGAGTTCAAGATTTTTGAATGATAAATGGGGTACATTCCCTTCTTTTTCAGCAGGTTGGATTTTATCAGAAGAAAACTTCTTGAGTTCTTCAAGCACCATAAATTATTTGAAGCTGAGAGGTTCGTGGGGAAAACTTGGAAATTCAAATATTCCGAATTTTGCGTTTGCTAAAGCTTTAAGTCTAAGTGAAGGGTATAGTTTTGGAGGGACAATAGTCCCAGGTGTTGGACAAACTTCTTTAGGTAATGAAAACCTTAGCTGGGAAAAAACAACAACTACTAATTTTGGAGTTAATTTAGTTTTGAATAATGGACTAGGTATTGATTTCGATATATTTAATAGACAAACCGATGATATCCTTTTTAATCTTCCAGTAAACGTTCTAACAGGATTTACATCTCAAATTCAAAATGCTGCTAGCATGGAGACAACTGGTTGGGAGTTAGCTTTGAACTATAGTAAAAATTTCGGTGAATTTAATCTACAATTAGGGGCAAATATCTCAAATGCTGAAAATGTGGTAACTGATCTTAATCCTAATCTTATTGGAGGAGAAACAGATAGAATTTTCTTAGCTAACGGCGCCATTTTAGGCGAGGGATTTAGGCCCGCAGCTTTTTGGGGATTTGAATCCGATGGAATATTTAATGATGCTGCAGAACTAAGTTCGGCACCTGATCACTCTTTGATGGGATCTGAAGTTGGTGACGTCAAGTTTATAGATCAAGACGGGGATAATGTTATTACTCTAGATGATAGAACAGAACTTGGAGTCGATGTACCAGAAATTACTTATGGATTTAATCTTTTTGCAAATTACAAAAACTGGGATCTAGCAGCAATTTTTCAAGGTATAGGTAAAGCAAGTTTCCAAGGTCAATTTGAGCTATTCAAGCCTTCCTTTGCAGGACAAGTCACAGCCGATCTATGGGAGGATAATTGGACTCCACAAAACACTGATGCTATGATGCCAAGAGTTTGGGCAGGAGCAGGGGCAAGTCCAAGTGATGTATATCCTAGTGACTTCTTTATTTGGAATAGAGCTTATCTAAGATTAAAAAACTTACAGGTGGGATATACTTTTGACCTTAAATCAATAAAGATTGACAGCATACGTGCATTTTTTAACGGTACCAATCTTTGGACATCTACTAATTTTCCAATGATTGACCCTGAAATTAGAACTGGAGTTGGAGCTACTGAGCTTAATGGTGAAGGTCAAGAACCAAATGCTGGTAGAGCGACACTAATGTTCCCACAACTAAAAGTATTGTCATTTGGAATTCAAGCAAAATTTTAACATTATAAATTTATAAATCATGAAAATTAAAAATTTATTATTAGTAGCAACTTTTTTTTCTTTCACGCTATTTTTTAATAGCTGTGAAGAAGATTTCTTAGTAAAAGCTGACCCAGGTGCTGGGACAGTTGATGGGTTTTTTAAAACTGCTGATGACTTTAAGTTAGGAGTTAATGGTATATATAATTCACTAACTGAAGCAGGATATTTTGTAACCTTCTGGGGTGGTAATTATTTCCACATGAATATGGAATTTGACGTAGTATCTGACAACATGGTAGGTCAGGGTGCTGCATGGAAAGGATATAGTGAGTTAGCAAGTGGGCTTGCCACACCTTTGTCTGGAGGAATAACCGATTGGAAATTTAATTATGGGATGGGAGCCATTTCTAAAGTAAATACAATGTTAGACGTTATGGAAAACGTTGACTTTGGAGCTGAAGGTTCCGATAAATGGGAAGCTGAGCTAAGATATCTCCGAGGGTTTTTATACGCAGATATGGCATTTTTATACGGTGGCATGCCTATAATTACAGCTCCAGTTAACGCTGATGAGGCTAATGAAATAACAAGATCCTCACAGGCTGAAACCTATGCTCAAGCAATTTCAGATCTAGAATTTGCTGCTTCTAATCTTGGTGAAACGCCTACCGATGGACAAGTTGGAAGACCAACAACTATGGCTGCATCAACTGCAATAGCGTATGCTAAATTAAACCAAAAAGATTACTCTGGTGCAGCATCTGAATTTGCTAAGGTTATAGCAAAAGAAGGAGGAGCTGTTGGACTTGTTTCAGCTGATCTTTGGGACTGCTTGAATAGAGGTTGCGCTGAAGACAGTAAGGAAATTATATGGTCGATTCAAAATGGACCTGGAGCGGAAGGAAGTGGTGACTTTATTCCAATGGGTATTCCAACTCAATCAGGTTATAACGGATGGTCTGGTCACAAATTCACTCAAGACTTGGTTGATGCTTTCACAATGGCAAATGGATTACCAATTACTGATCCAGCATCTGGTTATGATCCAAATAATCCACTCGAGGGTAGAGATCCAAGATTAAAAATGACTTTTTATTTTGAAGGGGATGTTTATGATGGCGGAACTATTGGTGATGCAGAATTTGGAGGTGTTTGCTGCAATGGTGATACAAGATTGATGGCAGATTTAGGTATCGCACCTGTTTTTCCAAAAAAATATACTGCATCACCGGAAGATACTCCTGAGGCATTTGCTCAAATGAATACAATTGAGTTTGGTTCACCTATGGATATTAATATTTTTAGATATTCAGGTGTTTTACTTGCAAATGCAGAAGCACTTAATGAATCTGGAAATACAACTGCAGCATATGCGGGAGTCAATAAAGTTCGAAATAGAGCAGGTTTGCCTGATCTAGCAGCTGGACTTTCTCAAGCAGAAATGAGATCAGCTATTTTACAGGAAAGTAGAGTAGAACACGCTCTTGAAGGTAGAAGATATTATGACCTTAAAAGGGCTGGTATTTTACAGGAGACTGTTAATTCAAATAAAGGTTGGGATCTTCATGGAGGGGCAAATTATAAACCTCACTTTGATCTTTGGCCATTTCCTGGTAATTTTATAGACAACAGTCCAAACATAGAACAAAACCCTGGATACTAGTTAGTATCTAGTAAATATTTATAAATTTAAAAGGTAGTGGAAATTTTTCCTCTACCTTTTTTGAAATATATATGAAAGGTTATCTTATTATTTTTCTTTTATTACCCTTTTCTTTTTTTGGACAATCACCATTTTCAGACAGTACTTTAGATGCAGGTATAGACAATATTTATGATGTCTATCAAGGACTTTTTGGCGGAGGAGTAGTTGCTTTTGATTACAATAATGATGGATATGAAGATTTATTTATTACTGGTGGTCAAGGACAGGATGTATTATATAAGAATAATGGAGATACTACATTTAAAAATGTTACAAAAGAATCTGGACTTTTTAAGGATAGAATGATTGTTACTACTGGTGTTTCATCTGCAGATGTAAATAAGGATGGATTTATTGATTTATTTGTAACGACAATTGCTTCTGAGGTTGATCCATCAAAAAAAAAGAAAACTTTAGCACCTAACTTACTATATATAAATAATGGTGATGGGACTTTTAGTGATTTTAGCTCAAAATATGGAATAACAAAAAATAACTTTTCTACATCTTCTTCTTTTGGAGACATTAATGCTGATGGTTATCCAGATTTATTTGTTGGGAATTATTTCAAAAACTTTTATTTTGAAGATAGCCCTTTCAATACTCATAATATTGCTCTTTTAAATCACTATTCAATTAACGAGGAATATGAAACTGGTGATGATCAGCTATTTATTAACGTTGAAGGTAAATATTTCAAAGAAGTTTCAGATTTACTGATGGATTCAGGAAAAGGTTATGGCTTTGGAGGTGTTTTTACAGATTTTGATAATGATAATGATTTAGATTTATTTATAATTAATGATTTTGGTGAAACTAGCGAATCTAATAGATTGTTAGTTAATCAATATCCAGATTTGAGATTTGAAAATAAAAGTAGAGAGCTTAAAATAAATTTCGGTCTTAAATCAATGGGAGTTGGTGTTGGAGATTATAATAATGATAATTTTTTGGATTATCATGTAACAAATATTTTTGCTGGACCATTTATAGTAAATAGAGGAGATGGGCTCCCCTTTGTGAATCTCATGAACAATGTTGGAACTGGGGTAAATAAAATAAAAAGTTTTAATGACCGTGAAGCTGTAATTATAGGATGGGGAAGTATTTTTTTAGATTACGATAATGATTCTGACCTAGATTTATTTAATTCAAATGGGCCTATTAACCCACTGGTTAATCCCATACCAAATACATTATTTGAAAATAAGGGAAGAGTTTATGAATTAAATGAGAAATCAGGTGTAATGGACTATGGTATAGCAAGGGGTTCAATACATTTTGATTATGACAATGATGGTGATCAAGATATATTTGTTGTAAACCAAAGACCAGTAAATGAGATGACTTACAGGGGAGGGGTCGTTGGATCTAAATTATACAGAAATGATTCCTCAAATGATAATAATTGGTTAAAAATTAAATTAAAGGGAAATCAATCTACAACAAGAGGTTTAGGAGCAAGGATAAGAATTGTCTGTGATGATTTGAGTATGATAAGAGAAGTTGATGGTGGATCGAGTCACGCTTCACAAAATAGTTCTGTTATTCACTTTGGATTAGGCGCGAAGATAAAAGTAGATTCTTTAATTGTCACATGGCCTGGAGGTAAAAAACAGTATCTTATGGATTTAATTCCAAATAATCTAATTGAGATTGAAGAAACTATTATTAAAGAGCCTTCATTTATAGAATCTTTGTTAGAATATTTTAACTGGAATTAAAACTTTTAGCTTTTAATAATTCCAATGAAAAAGGAGCTATTACTTTATATTATAATGATTTTTTTAGTCAACTTTTCTTTTTCACAAGAGGAAAGTATCGCTAGAAAGTGGAATGAGGTTCTTCTAAATTCAATCCGAAATGATTTGGCAAGGCCAACTGTTCATGCACGAAATTTATTTCACATATCAGCAGCGATGTATGATGCTTGGGCAATTTTTGATACTGAATCAAAACCCTATTTTATAAATCAGAGTAATCATGATTACTTTATTCCCTATTCAAAAACAGAATTTAATGGTTCTTTAGATCAAAATAGAGAAAAAGCGATCAGCTATGCTGCATATAGGCTACTAATTCATCGTTATGAGATTTCGCCTGGTTTTAGAAAATCAAAAAAGGCTATTGATTCGTTATTTGAAAAATTGGGATATAATAAAGAATTTAAATCTACAGATTATAAAAATGGAAATGCTGCGGCTTTAGGAAATTATATCGCTAAGAAGATAATAAGTCACACATGGAATGATGGAGCAAACGAAAAATATTTTTATACCAACCTATTCTATGAACCTAAAAACGACCCTTTAATTCTAAAAAATTCTGGTATTAAGGGCTTGAAGGATCCCAACCGATGGCAACCACTTGCATTTGAAAAATTTATTGATCAATCAGGAAATGAATTGGCTGGTTCTGTTCCAGAATTTTTGGGCCCTGAATGGGGATCTGTGAAGCCTTTTAGTATAGCTCAGAAAAATTTAACTATAAAAAGCAGAGATGGCTATGATTACCCAATTTATTATGATCCTGGACCCCCTCCTCAATTTTTAAAATCAGAAATGAGTATTAATGAGCAGTACGTATGGAATCATAGCCTAGTTTCAATCTGGAGTTCTCATATGGATCCAAATGATGGTGTATTTTGGGATATTTCTCCAGCTAGCATAGGAGATCTAAATTTTGAAAATATCAACTTCGATGTTGATGGATTAAAAAGAGTATACAAGCATATCGATGGAGGTGATAAAAGTGGGGGACATAAATTAAATCCTTTTACAAACAAACCTTACGAAAAACAAATTGTTCCACGTGGTGACTATACAAGAGTTATTGCAGAATTTTGGGCTGACGGTCCTGATTCAGAAACACCCCCTGGCCATTGGTTTACCATATTAAACTATGTATCCTATCATGATAAATTTGAAAGAAAATTTGAAGGAAAAGGAGAGATAGTAGATCCTTTAGAATGGGATATTAAAGCCTATTTTTTATTAGGTGGTGCTATGCATGATGCTGCAATTGCTTCATGGGGTCTAAAAGGTTATTATGATTACATAAGACCCATAAGTGCATTAAGGTATATGGCCCAAAATGGTCAATCTTCAGATTCTAATTTACCTAACTACAATTCTACTGGCATTAAGTTAGTTGAAGGATTCATAGAATCAGTCAAAAAAGATGACGTACTTGCTGGGAAAAGTGGTGAAAATATTGGTAAAATTAAAGTTTTATCATGGCGAGGGCATCAGTATGTAAAAGATCCAAAAACAGACTACGGAGGTGTTGGATGGATTCTAGCTGAAAACTGGTTTCCTTATCAAAGACCAACATTTGTAACACCCAATT
>Ga0228615_1001289_pt1 | contig 12785 bp, 8 predicted proteins | sample 16DmetaG_FD_190530 | JGI IMG/M metagenome (GOLD analysis project Ga0228615, IMG submission 190530) | Seawater microbial communities from Monterey Bay, California, United States - 16D | ecosystem: Environmental > Aquatic > Marine > Coastal | place: USA: California | collected 2016-10-17
GTTTCGAGTCCCCTAAAGTGGGCATCTGAGTTTCCCGACGCCGGATTTCCCAAAGGAAATCCGGCTCTTTTTTTCCAATTTCATGTCATTTTCCCGAATTGCGATTCTTGGTCCAGGCCTTCTTGGAGGCTCCGTAGGGCTGGCTGCGAATGGTGCAGGATACGAGGTGATTTTATGGGGAAGAAATCCTGAGCGAGTCGAGCTCACCCGCAAGATTGGATTGGAAGCGACTACTGATTTGCAGGTTGCGGTAAAGGAAGCGGATCTTATTATTTTGTCAGTTCCTGTGGGAGTAATGGGGCTCCTGTTAGAGTCGATAAGCGGGAATTTAAAACCAGGGGCAATCGTGACCGATGTGGGCAGCGTAAAGGCGCTTCCCCACCAGGTGGCAAATGAACATGGGATCCCATTTATCGGGAGCCATCCGATGGCTGGATCGGAGAAGACCGGAATTGAAGCGGCGCGCGCTGACCTTTTTAAACGCGCTGCTTGTGCTTTGACAAATGATCAAGAGAGGCCGAACGATGAGTTGCAAGCGGTTGCAAAGTTTTGGGAAAAGTTGGGATGCGTAATTTCAGTCATGAATTCGAAAGACCATGATCGAGCGGTTGCGCGGATTAGTCATCTTCCTCATGCCATGGCTGTGGCAACGGCTGCCGCCGCCTTGCGATTTCCTGGTGACGAACTTTTAGCGGCCGGAGGGTTCCGGGATACCACACGGATAGCGTCAGGAGATCCTGAGATGTGGGCGGAAATTATGGTGGAGAATGGGGCCGCGGTGACAGTTGCGTTGCAGGATGCCCAAGAGGAAATACGAGAGATGCTTGATCACCTCGCCAAATCGGACAAGAAAGGGCTGCAAAGTTATCTTGCGGAGGTCAAAGCCCGCAAAGAGAATCCTTCCGGAAATTTATGAGTGAGACCATCCAAGTTAGTCCGCTAAAATCGATCACTGGCGAGCTCGCGGTTCCGGGGGATAAGAGTATTTCTCACCGTGCTGCTATTCTTGCTGGCCTGTCCAATGGGTCCTGCTTTGTAGAAAATTTCCTCTCGAGCGAGGATTGCGTGAATACCCTGCGCGGAATGGCGCAACTTGGGGTTCGTTTTGAGGTTAAAAAAGGGACTGACGATTTACCGGTTGATCTTGTTATCCACGGATGTGGTGGGAAATTACAGGCTCCCGCCGGAGAACTTGATTGTGGCAATTCTGGGACGGGAATGCGCCTCTTGTCGGGTGTGCTGGCCGCGCAGAAATTTGACAGCACTCTGATTGGTGATGAATCGCTTTCTGGCCGTCCGATGGACCGAATCATTACTCCGCTCGCTAAAATGGGGGCGCAGTTTGAAACGCGTGGAGCAAAGCCTGGATGTGCCCCACTTCAGATCACGGGCGGAGAGTTGAAGCCGATCACCTATGAGATGCCTATGGCGAGCGCTCAGGTAAAGAGCGCGATTTTGTTAGCAGGATTATTCGCGTCAGGGACCACCACCGTGATTCAACCGGCGACGAATCGAGATCACACCGAGCGGCTTTTAAGCTCCTTCGGGGTGAATGTAAAAACTGAGGGCAACACCATTTCCATTGATGGAAGACAGGTAGTTGAGGCCTGCGACCTAGTCGTGCCAGGAGATATTTCGAGTGCAGCTTTCTGGATTGTAGCAGCTGCCTGTGCTCCTGGATCGCAGTTGATTATTAATAACGTGGGGTTGAATCCAACTCGGACCGCATTGCTGGATGTTTTGATCCGAATGGGCGCAAAGATCGAGGTTCAGCTGGAGCATAAAGATGGTGGCGAACCGCTAGGGCGAATTGAAATCACGGGAGGTAAGCTCAGAGGCACCGAGATCTTGAAAGAGGAAGTGCCCAACCTAATTGACGAAGTTCCCATTCTAGCGGTGGCAGGCGCTTTAGCAGAAGGGGTGATGACAATTCGTAATGCGTCCGAGCTCCGGGTTAAAGAAACGGATCGTATCGAAACTACCATCAGGAATCTTCGCCTAATGGGTGGCGAGATTGAAGAATTTGAAGATGGGATGGTCATCACCGGAGGGCGGACTCTCAAGGGAGCTAAGCTGGAAAGCTATGGCGACCACCGCATTGCCATGGCCTTTGCGATTGCGGGACTTTTGGCCAACGAAGGCCAAACCACAATTGCGAATACGGCTTGCGTTGCCACTTCATATCCGACTTTTGCTCACCACCTTGAAACGTTCTCCCAGCCATGAGTCAAATTTACCGAGCTGTTGCAATTGATGGTCCCGCTGCTTCGGGTAAAAGCACGGTCGCCAAGCGTCTCGCCGAATCGCTTGGGCTCGTTATGGTAAATTCTGGAGCCATGTATCGCGCAGTCACTTGGCAGGTTTTACAGGAGGGGATTGATCCGGAAAATAGGGCCGCTGTGCTAGAAGCGATGTCCCGGATGCGAATCGACTGCGGCGTTAAAAATAATCTCTCCACCATCGCCATCAATGATCGTCTGCTTACGATAGAGATCCGTAGTGCTGGAGTGAACGAACATGTCTCTAAGGTGGCATCAATTCCCGAAGTGCGCGAAAGTCTGGTGGCCATGCAGCGCGACTACCTTGGCGAATATGATGTGGTGATGGAGGGCCGGGACATTGGGTCGGTGGTTTTTCCAGATACCCCTTTTAAACTGTATATTAGTGCGTCCGAAGAGGTCAGAGCGGCTCGGCGTGCGAAGGAAGGAGAGTCCGATGAAGTCGCGAAGCGGGATGCTCAAGATAGTAATCGTAAGGCGTCCCCACTTAAGGTTGCGGATGGTTCCATCGTGATTGATTCTTCAGACCTTACGATTGACGGGACTGTTGAGGCAGCTCGTGAAGCACTCATTAAACTTGGCTGGAAAGACTAAAATATGAAGACGACTTATTGGTTTGGGCACACCATTTTCCGTGCAGCGGCGAAGGCATTTTTTCGATACCAAGTGGTAGGTCGTGATAAGTTGATTACGGACGGATCAGTCTTGGTTGCTTCAAACCACGAGAGTTTTTTGGATCCGCCGTTAGTTGGGATCGCTTACAATAATTCAGTTTATTATTTGGCTCGCAAGACCCTCTTTAGGGGGGTGACGAAATGGCTTTATTCACGCTGGAATGCCATACCAATTGACCAGGACGCTCCGGATATGAGCAGCCTAAAAAAAATCATCAAAATCCTCAAGAGTGGTGAACAGGTAGTCGTTTTCCCCGAAGGATCACGCACCTTGGATGGCAAATTGCAGCCAGGGGAAGCTGGTGTCGGGTTAATTGCGGCCAAAAGCCGAGCGGTCATCCAGCCGGTTCGGATTTTTGGGGCTTTTGAGGCTTTGCCGCGAGGAAGCGGGCGTCTGCGATTTCACCCAGTCACAATCGTTGTGGGAGATCCGATGACCTTAACTCCTGAGGAGAAGAAGGCTAAAGGGCGCGAGGCGTATCAGGCAATTTCAGACCGGATCATGGCAGAAATCGCCAAGATTAAGCATCCGTCCGAGAATTGATTTTTTCGAATTTTGAACGGATTGATTGTCAGCGTGGACAAATGGGCGAATACTCTAGCGAAATAGCAAATAAGCTACCTCCTTCATGAATCTGCAAATTGAATGCCCCAAATGCTCCAAGAGATTTACAGCGAACGATGATCTTGTCGGCAAGACGGTTGAGTGCGGTTCTTGTGATCATCGCTTCTTGGTGAAAGAGGAATCGTTTTTTATTGAGCGATCCAAGGTGTATCCAGGAGAGAATGTAAAACGAGATGATAATTTTTTGAGTCGATTGGGGCGTGATCAGCCAGCCTCGGAATCGGATCGGAAAGAAAAATCGATGGGTGGAGGAGGTCAGCCCAGGGTGGATGCCATCATGCCAGCTGGCGCCGGACAAAATATCGCGGTAGGCGCCGGAATTAGTTTCCTGTTTCTCTACGCCTTCATTTTTGCTGTGGGGACCTCCGACGGAGGAATTTTTCAGGATATGGAGAAGAATGCTCGCTACGTCCTTGGGGGCTTTGTTTGTCTAGTTGCAGGTGGCCTGATGCTTTTTGGCGCCAAGAATTGGAGGGGGAGGGCATTTCTGCTTCTGCTTACTTTTGGAGGTGGACTTTTTGCTCTCATTTTTGTCCGTCCTATCCATCTAACGCCTAAGGCTGTTCTAGATTCGGCTCCAGAGCTAGGTTTGAACGAATCAGAGTCTGACCCAATTGCCTTGATTCGCGAAGAGACAGGCTATTACGTGATTGAGGATCGGTTGGAAAACCTTAAGGGAAAGTTTGGTGGCTTAGCCTCTCAACATCTCGTGGGGATTTTCATCAAGGATCTGGCTAGTAGTCAGTTCCACAACATCGAGAACTATCTTAAGATTGAACTCAAAATACCGCCTACGGAAGCGATTAGCCGTTACTCCCGTAATAACGATCAAAGTAGTTTAATCGTGATTTCGGGATTCCCGATCGATTTTGATTTGGTAGTCAAGATTTGTGATCCGAGGTTGGGGCGTGTGAAGACTTATCCCAAGTTACGCCTTATTGATCTAGAGCTTTCTGCTTTGCATGATTCGAAGGTGACTAATGATCTTAGAAACAAGCTTTCTAATCCGCAGAACCCCTCGTACTTTAAAGAAAACCTCAATGAGCTCAGAGCACTGGATCCGTTGAGAAGAAAAGACGCTGTCAGAGAATTAGCTGGGGTCCCTGAAAACGTTGAGCGTCGTTACGGCGAAGAGATTATCGCAGAGTTCATCCGTCTTATTCGGAACGAGACTGATGCTCAGCTTCTCTCGGACCTAGGACGAGCTCTTTTGATCTGGGCTACGGATAACTCGGTAGCAGTGGATATCGTTAGCGAAAAAGTTGAGCAAATGATAAGAACGGATTCCACTGTTCCAGCTTCGTTCATCGATTTTTTAGTCAAAGCGAATGGGGAAAAAGCCCCGCTACTCATCGACACACTTTGGAGTAGTAAGCCAGAAGTTTGGACGGCCCAGTATATTGCACTCGGAGTTGCTGCTGAGAAGAGAATGATCTTCCATTTAAATGGGCCCTCTATTCGAATCACGAAAGCTGCAGCCTCTGTCCTCGCTAGCATCGGCACCGAAAGAGCACTCCAACCGCTCGCTAAACACCAAAGTTCAACTGACAGTGAGCTGAAAGCTTTGGTGGAACGCGCGATCGCAGCAATTAATGCTCGTTAGAATTAGAGAGAGAAGTTTCGTTTATAAAAAAACCCGCTCCTTCACAGAAGCGGGTTTTATATATTGGTTGCGTATGTGTGCGCAAAAACAAGTTCGCCCTCGCGGACGTAGTAGTCAAACATTCCTGTCATAAACCGACAAGAAGAAGGTGAGATAAATATTTTTTTAGGGTTTGAGTATCGTGTTAGCCAATTCTGTCGGCAAAGTATATCGATTTCCAAGGTGGTGTAACTTGTGATTAAATTAGGGCTAATGAACCGATTGAAGATGATTATTCCACCGATGCCGTGGCACAGTCCCCGTGTGCGAGTGAATGATGGTGAACGGGTGGTTCTGCTTCACGGTCTCTGGCGGAGTGTCTGGGCAATGGAAGAGCCTGCGCGTTATTTACATCACTGTGGCTTCGAAACTCTGAACCTTCCTTATCCGTCTTTTCGGAAATCGATAGATAAGATTGTTGATCATGTTGCCCGGGATATTGTTCCTTCTTCTAAGCGGACACACTTTGTGACACATTCGATGGGGGGAATTGTTCTGCGCTGTCTGGCGAAGCGCTATCCCGAGTTGATCACGGGCAATGTGGTCATGCTGGCTCCGCCAAATCAGGGAAGCGAGATCATTGATTGGTTAGAAGATTCTCCGCTTGGGCGCTTATCGCTGGGGCCGGGTGGCATGAGCTTGTCGACGAATCGCTTGCCCTTCGAGGTGCCGCCTTTTGATGGAAGCAATGATGTTTCGGTCATTATGGGCCGCAGAAATATGATGCCGATTTTCGACTTTCTCCTTAAAGGAGAGCACGATGGAATCGTGACTGTCGAGGGTGGTCAAGTTGAAGGTATAAAGCGGCTCGAAGTGGTGGATGCTGACCACACGTTTATCATGGGGGAAAAGCTTGTTCTTAAGCGAATCGCAGAACTGTTAAAACAATGATCTCTGCCTCTAAATTGGACTCGGGGCGCAAGGGCAAGCTTTCTCTATTGCGCGGCTGTGAAAGGGGCCTGTATTTTGTCGTGTGGGCTTGCTTTAAGAGGAAGCGCGGGGCAATTTTTAACCCATGAACATATTGGGAAGCTGCATGATTGGTGTTGCGTTTGTCGGAGTGACGCAAGCGGGGATCGTAATCAACGAGATCCACTACAATAGTCGCCCCAATGATGCGCAGGATGAATTTGTGGAGCTTTACAATTCGGGGGACACTCCTGTTGATCTAAGCGGTTGGTTTTTTAACGATGGATTTGATTATACATTTCCGGTGGGGACGCAAATTGGAGTAGGTGGATATGTGGTAGTGGCAAAGAATCCGGGGGCCTTACTCGAACGCTATGGTTTAGGAGCGCTAGGGCCGTTTGATGGTGGGTTATCGGGGGAAGGGGAGCGGATCGAACTGCGAAGAGCAGATGGTTCAGTGGCCGATAGGGTCAACTATCAGGATAATTTCCCGTGGCCGACGGCAGCAGGTGGCGCTGGATCTTCGATGGAATTAATTCATCCAGATTTAGATAATGACCTAGGTGGATCATGGCGTAGTTCTAAGATCGTGGTCTTGCCTAAGTTGATCTATTTACCCGAGGATGGCCCGGGGTGGCGTTGGAGAGCTGGAACTAGCGAAGCTTCGTCGCCCATCAATGCGTGGACCGAAGCGAGCTTTGTGGAAGATGGAACTTGGGTGAGACAAACGCTTCCGATTGGCTTTGGTAGAGTTGGGACGCAGAGCTTTAATCCGCCGATCACTGGGATGGTTGGAAATTACACAAGTTGTTTTTTCCGAAATGAATTTGAAATTATGGATGGGGAGGTGCCCCAAGAGATTCTCCTGCGATATCTTCTCGATGACGGCATGGTTGTCTACATCAACGGATTGGAGGTTTTTCGAACGGATAATATGGCGGCTGGCCCCTTAGCTCACGATGATGAATCAGGAGGTTCGGGTGATGAAAATAATTGGCAGGAAACATCGATTACTGGGGGCGCGGCTGGGCTGAAGGAGGGAACCAATGTGATCGCGATTCATGCCTTCAATACCTCGCTTGGAAGTAATGATTTTGGTTTGAACATTGAGCTGCTTCGTCCGGAGCCAGACACCGAAGCTGATCCAGAACCTTCAGCGGGTTTGGTGAACACAGTTTTTTCAGAAGTGGCCCCTCCCTCGATTCGGCAGGTTAGCCATTCTCCTAAGCAACCGGCAGTTGGCGATTCAACCGTGATCACAGCAAAAGTGACGGACCCCGATGGTGTGGCTTCAGTGAGGCTCGAAGTTCAGGATGTCGCTCCAGGAGCTTATGTGCCCGCATTTCTAGCAAAAACAACTCGTGCGCTCCTTTCTAACCCAACAGCACCTCGTGCTGAGAATCCCGCTTACGAGCAGAATTGGGCTCCACAGCTCATGACCGATGATGGGATTGGTGCTGACGAAGTGGCTGGGGATGGAGTGTATTCGGCAATTTTAGAATCGCGGCCGAACCGGACCTTGGTGCGCTATCGCATCACGGTAGAAGATTCGAGAGGGGAAATGGTAAGGGTTCCCTATGCAGATGACGAGCGTTTGAACTTTGCGTATTTCCAGTATGACGGAATCCCAGATTACCGAACGAACGTCGGAACTTTTTCTTCAAGCGAAGTTCAGTCAGTTCCGGTCTATCACGTCTTAACTACCACTGCGAATTTTAATCAGGCGGTGGGTTACAATGGATCGGACCAAATCAGCCGGGATAATTACGACGCCCGGAGTGAATACAATTGGAATTGTACTTTTGTCTACGAGGGCAAGGTGTTCGATAACATGAAATATCGACTTCGTCAGCGAAATGCTCGTTACAGCGGGAGTGGAAAGCGGAGTCTTAAGTTCCGTTTTAACCGAGGAAATTATCCCACTTTCCGCGATATGAATGGCGACAAATATGCCGAACCTTGGAAATTTCTCTCAACCCACAAGATGTTGAGTTCGCGCTCTAATTATTACACTTGGGGATTGTTTCAGGCGACGAATCACTTGATTTGGAACCTAACGGGGACACCGGCACCATATACGCATTGGGGGCACTTTAGAATTGTGCAAGGTGCGGAGGAATACACCACTCAACACGTTGGCGATTACTACGGTATGTTGCTCGCGATGGAGGAATATGATTCGCGCTTTCTTGATTCTCACGACATGGAAAAGGGGAATCTTTACAAGTTAATCAGTGGGCGAACCAACGGGAAGGATGTACAGCGGTATCAAGGAGCTGAATCAGTTGCCAATGCTTCTGATTTTTCCACGATCATCAACCAGCTTACTCCAGCGCGCGATGATAATTGGCTCCGTGAACAGGTGAATTGGGATAGCTGGAATCGTTATCATGCGGTGGTCGATATGATTAGGCACTATGATGTGAGACCCAATCGCGGTGAGCATTTAAAAAACCGGGCTTACTATTTTGAGCCATCTGCGACCAATCCACGAGGTCGTCTTAATGTGCTTCCTTGGGATTCTGATACCAGTTGGGGACCAAATTGGAACGATGGTATGGACTTCCCCAAGCAAGCCATTTTTGGTTCTAATCAGACCAATCCTGTGCCACGAGGCGACTTTGGGCTAGAATATTTCAATACAGTACGGGAGATGCGTGATCTCGTTTGGACTGAAGAGCAGATCTCACTCATGATTGATCCGTTGGCTGCTAAGATTGACCAATTGGTTCCGGCTGACCGAGCTCGGTGGTTGGGTTCGCCAAACGGTTCCCAGAATTATCCGCCGATTGAACCTCGCGTGGCTGACATGAAGAAGTTTGCTTTCATTGGACGCGATCGAGATGGCTCAGGAGAGATTTGGACAGGTGGGAATAATACCATGCCGTCTATTTCCCAGGACAATGGGGCATCGGGAGATTTTGGGCGGGATGCCTATCTCGATGCTCTTGTTGCTGATGCTAGTTTGCCGGCTAAGCCCGAGATCACCTACTCGGGTGATGCAGGGTTCCCACAAGATGGTCTTTCTTTTACGAGTAGCGATTTTTCAGATCCACAGGGAGCCAATACCTTCCAGTCCATGGAATGGCGTCTCGCTGAGGTCACGAGCCTCGGTGGAGGAGTGCGCGAAATCATGGCCCCAGGTCGTATTTGGAGTTATCAGGATAACAATATTGATGAAGGCGTGGCTTGGCGTGAACTTGGCTTTGATGACAGCGGTTGGAAGAATGGAGCTGCTCCGCTTGGGTTTGGTCGTGTGAATGGGATCAGCATGGCCACTACCATCACATCGCGAATCCCGACCGCTTACTTTCGGACTACGGTTAATGTAAATGATCTAAATTTGATCGAGGGCTTTCTTTTCAAGTTGCTCGTCGATGATGGTGCAGTGGTCTATGTTAATGGTCAGGAAGCATTTCGTGATGGCTTCGATCCGGATACCGTAGTGGGTCACGACGTGTTCTCAGATGCTTCGGGGAACGAATCCGATTTTGATGAATTTGAAGTGAACCCCGATCTCTTCGTCGAGGGAGAGAACGTTATTGCTATTGAAGTTCACAATTCCTCTCTGGGGAGTAATGACATGGGATTTGAAATGTCGCTTGATGCTCAGGAAGTGCTTCTTCCTCCTGGTGAAAATCCCTCATTTGAATGGACAACAACCTGGGAATCCGGCGAGCTCACTACCTTCAAGGCCGAAGTGGGAGTGCCATCGGTCGCGCGTGTTGGTCTGACTTATCGTGCTCGGGTCCGACATGAAGACACGACAGGTCGCTGGAGTAATTGGTCAGAACCTCTCGAATTCATGGTTGGTAATCCCTCTATCCAGTCTTTTCTAGATGCCATTGTCATCAGTAAAATCATGTATCATCCGCTACCACCGTCTGCTTCCGAATTAGCCGCGATCCCTTCGCTAGAGGAAGGTGATTTCGAATGGATTGAGATCATGAATATTGGTGCAGAAGGACTTGATCTCAGCAACTTGCGTTTCACCAAGGGGATTGAATTCGACTTTTTAAATGGAAGCAAATCAACGATTGCGGCAGGGGAGCGCTTGCTGGTGGTGGCAAACGTGGAAGCCTTTAACTTACGTCACGGTTTTCCAAATACCCCTGATTTTGTCTTGGGCGAGTTTTCGAATCGTCTCTCAAATGGAGGGGAGCGTGTGAAGCTATCTTTTGGTGCCGGAACTCTGGTGCGCGAAGTCAGCTATGATGATCGATTGCCTTGGCCGGAGTCGGCAGACGGGAGTGGGGCGAGTTTGGTCTGGATTGACGGATTTGGTGAGATGGCTGGTGACTGGCGCCCGAGTGTGGGAGAGAATGGTGCTCCTGCTGTCGATGACGGGCTTCCGTTTACTGGCGATTTAGATCTCTATGCTTTGCGAAGTCTCCCCGAGGTTTCTGTGGTCGAATTAGGTGGTGAGTTTTTTGCCGAAATATCTTTTGATCGTCAGATCAATGCTGATCGCGCCCGCATTCTCGTTCAATCTTCAGCTGATGTCGAAGCGTGGAGTGATTCACGGGTCACGAAAGTTTCGGAGGTTTTCGGGGAAGGTGAGACTAGCCGTGTGACCTTTCGAACAAATGACCCTATTACAAGCACGCGCGGCTTTTACCGGCTTAAATTACAATTGAAATAGGATCTTTTCCACTTCAAGCGAGACTGAGCAGGTCTTTTGATTTCGGGGCTTTTTTTCGGGCGGGTCTTGCGCCAACTTCTCTCCATGAACGAGACACTTTCTCAGAAGCTTTTCGCTAAGGCTAAGACTGTGATTCCCGGCGGGGTAAATTCACCGGTGAGAGCTTTTCGGAATGTGGACGGCGATCCCTTTTTTGTGCGGCGTGCCAAAGGGGCTCGCATTGAAGATGTTGATGGGAATTCCTTAATCGACTACATCGGTTCATGGGGGCCTAATATTCTTGGACACGCTCCAAATTCTATCATTGGGGCGATCCATCAGGCTGCTAAAGATGGCATCTCTTATGGGATTCCTAACCCCAAGGAAGTCGAAATGGCTCAGCTTATTACAGAGTGGGTTCCATCGGTTGAGAAGGTGCGAATGGTGAACTCAGGGACGGAAGCTACGATGTCGGCGATCCGTCTGGCCCGCGGCTTCACGGGGCGGGATAAGATCGTGAAATTTGAGGGTTGTTATCATGGTCATGCTGACTCGTTGCTGGTGGCGGCTGGATCGGGCGCGCTGACCTTTGGAGAGCCCGATTCAGCTGGGGTTCCCAAGTCTTTCGCGAATGAGACTATCACCTTACCTTACAATGATGTTGAGCGCCTTGAGGAGGTTTTTGAACAGTTCGGCGAGCAAATTGCGGCCATCATTGTTGAATCTTATCCTGCCAATGCTGGCCTCGTTTTTCCGCGTGAAGGATACTTAACAAAGCTTCGTGAGATCACCAAAGCAAATGGAGCGCTCGTCATCTTCGATGAGGTCATGACGGGTTTTCGTTTAGCTAAAGGTGGGGTGCAGGAGCTTGAGAACTTTGACCCTGACCTCACTGCTATGGGGAAGGTGATCGGGGGTGGACTTCCGGTCGGGGCATTCGGGGGACGCGCTGACATTATGGACATGCTTGCTCCGGATGGCCCTGTTTATCAGGCCGGAACTTTAAGTGGGAATCCCCTCGCGATGACAGCGGGCCTGACTCAGCTTCGCGAACTAGAACAAAAAGGTGCTTACAATTATCTCACGGAAATTGGTGCTCAAATGGCGGATGGGCTCCGCAGGATTTTCACTGAGAAGGGGATTCCTCACCGCGTGAATCAGGTGGGTTCAATGTTTTGTCTCTACTTCGTGGACGAGGAGATCGTGAATGTCGAAACTGTGCAAAAGCAGGATTTTGAGACTTTTAAGAAGCTCTTCTGGGGATGTCTCAAAGCTGGGGTCTATTTGGCCCCAAGCCCCTACGAAACAGGTTTCATTTCAGCGGCTCACACGAGAGGTGACATCGACGATACTCTCGATGTCATCGAGCAAGTGGTCACGAAGTGGTAGGATTTTGGTGTTCCTTAAAGCGGATCTCTCGCTTGACTGACATTGCGCTGGAGATGGTCTGCGAGACTCGCTTTTATCTAGTAGAATCGACAGTGACATCAAACTTCTCTAGTTCGCGAGACACTGTGGCGGCAGTTTTGTAAGTTGCTATTGTTGTCGTTGCGAGTTGATCCGGCTATTAATCTCCCCACCTTGAATAGGACTTCTATTGAGTTAATCGAAAGACTTGTGGTTTACTTTTCGTTTTGTAAGACGAAATTAAAAAGGCTCGACATAGAGGACCCCATCGAAGTTTCGACGCTCTCCGAGTTCCAACTCTTCCCTCCAAAAAAAGAAAGGCCCGTTAGAGGGCAATGAGTGGAAGTAAAAGTTGAAAGGTCAGTGGGTTAAGCTCATTTATTTTTAGATCACTGAGACGAGAGCATCAGAAAATGATGGATTGGGCTTAGTGAAGAGCAAGATGGTTACTGTTTATCCACGAATTGAGTCGACTCGTTTGCGGTAGTCTGACGGGGAACAGTGCATGATGCGCTGGAAGCTGCGGCTGAAGTGGGCGTGGTCGTGAAAGCCGCAGTCAAGGGCGATAGTGGCGACGGTTTCATTGCTTTCCTGTAGCTTCCGGATTGCTGCGTCGACCCGGATTTGT
>Ga0228615_1001310_pt1 | contig 12659 bp, 10 predicted proteins | sample 16DmetaG_FD_190530 | JGI IMG/M metagenome (GOLD analysis project Ga0228615, IMG submission 190530) | Seawater microbial communities from Monterey Bay, California, United States - 16D | ecosystem: Environmental > Aquatic > Marine > Coastal | place: USA: California | collected 2016-10-17
TGCGCAAAAACTAAGGAAACTTGCTCCTCCTAAAAAGAAACCGCCCTCCCGAAGGAAGACGGTTTCAGCACACATTTTATAAAACACTCTTTACATATTTTAGATAACTCAGTTTTGATTTTTGGCTACTGAGTAGAATTCATGATCTTGATTAGCGAAGTGAGTTGGGATTACTCAATTCCCTGCTGCTATTGCAAAGCAAAGCGTAGAAACTTCTTACCTTCGGCGAGAGGTAGTTCCACCTCTACTGATTCTCCATTGTTTTCCCAGAATGAAAGATCAGATGATTCTTCAATCTCTAACTTAAGAGTCATATTACCCTCAGCATCAGGATTTAGAACGACTGATCCCAAGCGAGCATCTTGGACTTGCTCAAGAACTTGTTCTAAGGTTTGACCTCCACCGCCTTGCTTGAGTTCCGCAATTTCGGCGTCTTTTTCGGCAATCTCGGCGTCCTTCTGTGCAACTGCAGCTACGAGGGATTGAAGCTGGGCTTTCATAGCATTTATCTCAGTCATGATAGTCTCATCATTCTGACTCAGTGTTGCCATTTGTTCACTTATTGATTGATCATTCTCGCCAAGGATCGTCATTTGCTCGCCTATCAATATATCATTCTGCCCAAGTGTCGTTAATTGCTCACCTATGAATTGATCATTCTCATTAAGAACATCTAGGTTTTGACTAAAAGCTTCAAGGGTTTCATCTGCTGTCGCTTCGCCGTTAGATGCGGTAAACTCCATTAGCTTTTGGTATGAAAGCTCAGGGCTGATTCCAAGATAGGTTAGGGCTAAAGAGAAACGACTTGGGATCTCTAGGTTAGTTATAGAAGAACCGGTGAAACACCCAAACCCGACACTGGTGACACCATTAGGAATCGTGATGCTCGTCAGGCTGGTGCATTCGGCGAAGGCAGCCCGCCCGATGCTGGTAAGGCCATCAGGCAGCGTTATGTTCGTCAGGCTGTAGCAGGATTCGAAGGTCTGATTTCCGATGCTGACGATACTGTCAGGTAATGTGATATTCGTAAGGCTGAAGCAGTTGGCGAATGCCTGCTCTCCGATACTGGTGACAGGATTTCCTTCAATAATCTGAGGGATCACTAACTCACCTGTGGCGGCTTCATCACAATCGGTGATGATGACTTTACCGGCAGTCGTGGTGTAACCTAGATCATCTAAAGTTGCAGCGTTCACGCCAAGAGCAAAAAGAAAAAGGGTCATCAAAACTTTCATTACCAAAGTATACTGAAACCTCACCCCAAACTACCAACCTAAAAAGAAGTATCAGAAAGCGAAAACTCTAATACTTGATGGTTAATTCACTCCTAGATTTTGGTTCTTAGTGAGTTGGGTGTTTGGCTTTTATTTCAACCCTTTTTAATTCAGCCACTTTACCCTGATTACTTTTGGCTACTCATATCGTCCTCGGAACCAAACTGTTTGTCGGGGCCAGCTGACATAATTTCAGGCCGACTTGGGTCTTTGCTGCCTGGATACTCATAGTTGTATCTGGTATCCCAAGGGTCGAGAAGGGCTTCTTCGTCTTCCAGAGCCTGCACCCAGTCACGAGGTTGGGGTGAGCTTTGTGGTCGCTTTATAAGAGCTTCGAGTCCTTGACTGGTCGATGGATACATTCCCCCGATGTTTTTGTAGGCCTGCAGCGCACCCAAAAACGAGGCCATTTCTCCTGCAGCCCTAGCTTCCTCTGCGGCCTTAGCTTTCTCTTTGGCCTTAGCTTCTTCTGCAGCCTTAGTTTGCACACCGTCTTTAGCATCCTCGTTTTTGTAGCTAAGGAAAGGCAGGCAGAAGCTTGCAATTAGGAGGGATTTTATAACTCACTTCATCGCTTTGGATTTTAGAAAAAGCTTAAAGTTAAGCAAGCACCCACCTCATTTCTGAAAAAAATTCAGAGCTGCACTCTCCGATATTGGCGGGGGGAGTATTTTCTCAATTTATAAAAAGTGATTTGGGAAACCAGATTTGGTCGACCCGAAAAGAAACCGCCTCCCCAAAGGAAGGCGGTCTCACACACATTTGATAAACAATCTAATCACATGATAAATAACTCAGTTTCGGTTTTTGGCTACTGAGTAGAATTCATGATCTTGATTAGCGGAGTGAGTTGGGGTTACTCGATTCCCCGCCACTTTCCACTCAGGCCGTTAGATTGTTCGCACTATTAATCCCCGAAAAAATCATCCACTCCCTAGTTCGTCTTTACACGGAGGTAACGATTGGGCTGATTGCGTGTGCTGTAAAAGCGATCAATTCGGCTTCCTTCGCCGATAATTTTAGTTTCAATCATTTCCCAGTTGATAAGATCTGTAGAGGATTCGATGCGGTAGCTTACGCCATCCATTGCATCAAAAGAGAATTCGATGGCTGTCCTTATCTCGGGCAACGGTGCGGGGTTTGTAGTGCCATCTCTTACCTGTATGGGTAGGCTATTCCAGTGATTATCAACCTCACCAAAAGAGCTAAGAGCCTCAATGGTCACTATAGCGATAGCCCCGTTCGCCACGCCTGTGAATGCTTCCCTACCCACGGTAGGAGCAGCGCCTTGAAATGCAATGTTCGTTAGGCTGGTGCAGCGGGAAAAGGCATATCCTCCGACGCTGGTAACGCTATCAGGAATCGTGATGCTGGTGAGTCTGCTGCATTTATAGAAGGCGAAATTCCTGATGCTGGTGACTGGATTTTCACGAATAGTTTGCGGAATCACTAGCTCGCCTGTAGCGGCCTCATCACAATCGGTAATGGTTACTTTTCCATCAGCAGTGGTGTAAGTCAGGTCATCTAAACTTGCAGCGTTCACGCCTAGAGCCGAAAGAAGGAGAGTCATTAAAATTTTCATTACAAAAGTTTACTGAAACTTCGCCCCAAACTACCACCCAAAAACGAACTATCAGAAAGCGAGGCTTCTGATACTTGGTGGTTAATTCACTCTTAGGTTGTTAATTCAGAATAATCCAACCGCACTTACATTGGCCATGGATCTTGAAGCTGCTGAAAATATCATAGCAAAAAGAGAGGATTAAGTTCTTAGGGGCTACCTCCCCCAATTTCTAGAAAACTGAGAATGCTTTTTTCCCGTGAGGCGGGAGACGAGCATTTTTTCATTTTGTAAACAGGCTTTCTGGTAATCCAGATTTGCTTGGTCCCAAAAAAACGCGCCTCTATTTTGGGCTGATATGCTAATAATTATTAGGAATAGAATATACGCAGCAATTGCGATGAATATTATTTTTTTAGGAAGCGCCTTACGACAAACCATACTAAGGCAGTTAAAGCTACGAGAGCTAAAATAATTATGCGGATTTTGTCAAAATCGATGGCTTGTCCATCAGCAGCTAACACATATTCATGAATTACATTTTCCATAGCTTCAAAGGTTAGCAGCTAAGGAATTTATTGGTAAGTGGAATTTTGTTGGTTTAGCCCAACCAGGAATCGTAATTTAAAAAGATGGCAAGGGATTCCGCTTTGGGACCATTAGATCAAGATCATTTACGTTACCGATGTTTTTATAGCCCTCTAGCGCCGCCCAAAACGAGGCCATGTCTTCCGCAGCCTTAGCTTCTTCTGCAGCCATTACTTTTTTCATGAAATTAGTTTAAAGCTGGAAAATCGGAGCCGAACAAGCGACCAATAGCAAAGATCAAAAATGAAAATATCAAAACTTAGTCTCTCGACGTCAAACTGCTGGTTGGGGGCCGCCGTGGCGTTGGTTCTAATTTCAACAGCCACAAAGCTTCAAGCTCAAGGAACCAAGGCGGACTACGAACGTTTCGACAAAATCGGTGGTATCACCGGTGGCAAAGTGTTTCGGACAAAGGTGCAAGCGCATTGGCTGACAGGTAATAAGTGCTTCTGGTATCGCAATGATCTGGGACACGGCCGGAAGAGCTTCGTTTTCGTCGACGCAACCGTGGGCAAACGAAAAGCGGCTTTCGACCACGAGCGGTTGGCAAAGGATCTCGCGAAAGCAACCGGCAAGGCCTTCGAGGCTCATAAGCTGCCCTTTGACGCGATCGAATATAAGAAAATGGATGGCGATGAGAAGGGGTTGCTGGGAGAGGCCGTTTACTTCAAAGCAGTAGGCAAATCGTGGAAAATCAATCTTAAGGATCAGTCTCTCAGCGAAGATACGCCCGGGGCCAAGAAGGTGTCGGTCATCAGAGGAATTCCCGCTCCGCGGCAGGAGTCCTCGACGTTGCTCTTCTCACAATCCCCGCAACCTGAGGCCGCAGTGACTTTTTCGCACGAGAAACCGGTCGACCCTGAAATGCAGTTTCCTCAATCGCCCGACGCAAAGAAGGTCGAGGCCTTTATCAAGGACCACAATGTCTGGCTTCGTTTCGGCGGGGACGGCAAGGAAATCGCCCTGACGACAGACGGGAAGGAAGGCGATGCTTATCAAGGCAATTTTCGATGGTCTCCCGACCGGAGGAAAATGATTGGTTTCCGTCATAAGAAGGCTCAAGAGCACATCGTCCATTTCGTCGAGTCCTCGCCCAAGGACCAGTTGCAACCGAAGTTGCATTCGAACAGTTATCTCAAACCGGGTGACCAGATTGCCCAGACCAAGCCGCATCTGTTCGATATCGCCGGGAAGAAGGAGGTCCCGCTTGACGAGACGCTTTTCGCCAACCCATGGAGCATCGGTTCGCATCGCTGGGACAAGGACTCCAGTAGGTTCACTTTCTACTACAACCAACGAGGACACGGTGCGGTGAGGATCGTGGCTATCAATGCCGAGAGCGGAAAAGTCACCGCTCTGATCGACGACACGAGCAAGACTTTTGTCAATTATGCCTTCTACAATCATCGCCAGTTGTTGGAGTCCTCCAACGAGATGATCTGGATGTCGGAACGCGACGGGTGGAACCATTTGTACTTATTTGATTTCGGCAGCGGTAAGCTGAAGAACCAGATCACCAAGGGGCCATGGATCGTGCGAAAAATCGACCGAGTGGACACCGCCAAGCGTCAGATCTGGTTCCAAGCCGGAGGGATTTATCCCGAGCAGGATCCTTATTACATCCATTACTGTCGCATCAACTTCGACGGAACAGGCCTAGTGAAATTGACCGCCGGCGACGGCATGCACTCGATCGAATACTCGCCGGACCGTGAGTTCATCGTCGACACGTATTCCCGCGTGGACATGCCGCCGGTGAATGAGTTGCGTCGGGTCAGCGATGGCTCGTTGGTTTGCCAACTTGAGGAGTCCGATGCCAGTGAACTCGAAGCCACCGTCTGGCAAAGACCAGAGCATTTCGTAGCTAAGGGTCGCGATGGTAAGACCGATATCTACGGGGTGATTTTTCGTCCCTCGAATTTTGATCCGAGCAAGAAATATCCGGTCATTGAGAAGATCTACGCGGGGCCCCATGGGTCCTTCGTGCCGAAAAGCTTTTCACCCTGTCACGGTGCCCAGCGATGGGCCGAGTTGGGATTCATTCTGGTGCAGATCGACGGCATGGGCACGTCGCACCGCAGTAAGGCCTTCCACGACGTGTGCTGGAAAAACGTCGGCGACGCCGGTTTCCCGGATCGTATTCTCTGGATCAAAGAAGCTGCCAAGAAATACCCCTACATGGACCTCAGCCGAGTTGGGATCTTCGGCGGTTCGGCCGGCGGACAAAGTTCGACCGGAGCTCTGCTCAATCACGGGGATTTCTATAAGGTGGCTGTCTCGGATTGCGGTTGCCACGATAATCGCATGGATAAAATTTGGTGGAATGAAGCCTGGATGGGTTGGCCTGTAGGGCCGGAATATGCTGAAAGTTCCAATGTGACTCATGCTCATAAGCTGCAGGGAAAGCTGCTGCTGATTGTTGGCGAATTAGACCGCAACGTCGACCCGGCTTCGACCATGCAAGTCGTCAATGCCTTGGTCAAAGCCGATCGTGATTTCGACATGCTAATCATACCCGGCGCTGGTCACGGCGCGGCTGGATCCGCATACGGGAGACGCCGTCAAAAGGATTACTTTGTCCGTAACTTGCTAGGTGTTGAGCCGCGATGGGAGCCATGAAGGTCAGGACGTTCGTCCTCCGATATGCGCAAAAGTGGGAGGGGGATGGCAATAGATACTTAGCACTAATAAATAAAAGATATATTCTATCTACAAACCTAACCTAAAGAGAACATAGACATGCCAATAAAACATTTTAAGGAAGTGCTTCTCGCGCTCGCCATCGCTACAGGTGCTAGCGCAAAAGACAATTTAAAATCGCACTTCAAACCGATCTTTGATGAGTTTGGGAAGCATAGTAAAACAAAGATAGAAGTGGTGTCTGGACCCGAGGCCGTCCAGATGAGAAATGGTCGCGTCGCCGGCAAGCAGTGGGTAGCGACCTCCAACGAGTATCAGTTTAAGCTGACTATTGAAGATGCGACTGGCGCAAAGCTCGAGCAACTGGTCGCACGTCTTGAAAAGCTTCCTAGTTCCTACCTGAGTGCGTGCGTGGCTGTGTCTGACAAAGGAGAAGACGGGGTCGCGATCTATGCGGACCTCGGAGGAGCAAGAGCGCATGGCGGAAAGGGGTATATCAACCTGGTTCCTCATGCCGATGCCTTGGTGATCGCTCACGAAGCAGGACACACGCTGGAGCAGGTCGCTAGAGAGTTAGATTCTGAGGTGCTTGATAAGTGGGAAGAGGTTATTAAAGCAGATAAGATCTCCGTCTCTGACTATGGTGACACGGTGCGTCATGAAGATCTCGCAGAATTCGCTATGGTGTATGCGGTCTGTCTAGACGCGGGCCCCAAACATTTGGCGGAGTTGAAGAAACTTTCGCCCAAGCGGTTCGAGTTTTGGGCAAGAATATTGAATCCGTATAGTCCCGAAGCACTGCGAAAAACGCTCGATCCGTTTTACAAACAACACATTGTCGCCGATGGGCTTGTGGTTGCAGGTTCAGAGAAGGTTTCCTTATACGCTCTGGGAGAAGCTGGATATCTGGCCAAGAAGATGCTCGCCAATCGGCCTGATTTGCTAAGGGATCTTTGCGAAAAACGAAAGATGTTCGTGGCTGTGATGGCCTACTGCGAACTGCAGACTGACCTGCCCGACTGCCGAAACATGTCACTTTGGTGGGCCTATCGCGCTCGAGGCCTAGGGTCCAGGCCAGTCAGTTGTGCCGAAGAAAACTTGCTGAACCTCAAGGGAGATCCTTATAAGGGTGAAAATATTTTTATTCACGAATTTGCCCATGGAATTCACGGTGTCCTTGGCGAAGAGTTCAACGTGCGACTTCGGGAGCTATACGACGAAGCGAAGCAAAGTGGCCGTTTCGGTGGATACGCGATCGATGGTGGGTTCGCCGAGTTCTGGGCCGAGGGGGTTCAGACCTGGTTCGAGTGCAACGGAAGGAAGAAGCCGAAAACTGGCAGAGGGTCGGATTCGTTCACGGTAATCGGGACCCACGGAGAGATTGTCTGCCATCTGACCACCCGCAAATTGTTGGAAACACATTGTCCGAAATTCGCTGAATTACTCGATAGCACGTTTCGACAAAATGAATGGGTTTATGTGCCCGTGGAGCAAAGGCTAAACCAACCGCACTTGAGTGGCTTCGATCCGGCTGATGCGCCCGAGTTTCGCTGGCCACCTGCGGTGATCAAGGCTTACGAGCGGATCGAAGCCGAGAAAGCTAGAAAGGAAAAGCAACGTAAGGCAAAATCTTCTAAATAATGATCTACAGGGAGTCCCATTTGCGTTTGCATCTCAGATTAGGCCGGTTATGCGGAATGAAAGAGAAGGACGCGCGCAGCAAAGGGTTGAAGTTGAGGAAAGATCAATCAGGTCGTGGACGATGAATTTTATCCATACAGCTAGAAAATAGAACAACCTCACCTAAAAAATTTATCACCGACGCTTCGGTATACCCCCCCAACTATCCCGGCAGGATGTTTTTAGCCTTATGACAAATAGAATTAGCCCTTTAAGTATCTTCAAGGTTTCAATGATCATGTCGCCATGCCTCGCGGCCGAATTTGAGGTCGGCCCGGCCACGCCGCCTGAAGTGCGTATGAAGGCCTGGGATCACCATGTGACACTGAGAGAATCGTCAATATTTAAGGATGTCGAATGGACGGCTGTTGGTCCGAGGATCCAAGGTGGGAAGATCGAGAGTGTTTGGTCGGTCAAAAAGCGTAAATCGACCCTCTACTGTGGATCTGGGTCGGGTAATCTATGGAAATCACTTAACAATGGCACGACTTGGAAACCGATTTTTGAGAACGAGTCGACTTCCTCTATTTCGGTCGTCACGGTATCTGATAAAGATCCGGACTTGGTCTGGGTCGGCACCGGCGAGCCGCACATGGCGCGTAGTTCTTTTGCCGGGACGGGTGTATTTAAATCTACCGACGCGGGGGGCACATGGCAGAACATGGGACTCAACGATACTCACCACATCGGCCGCGTCATCATCGATCCTAAGAATGATGATGTCGTGTATGTTGCTGCTCTCGGTCATCAATACACCTACAACAAGCAGCGCGGCGTTTTCAAAACTACCGACGGTGGCAAGACGTGGAAGAAGGTCCTCTTTATTTCCGAGAAGGTAGGTGTCGTGGAAGTTGCGATCGACCCGTCTGATAATAAGACTCTATATGCAGTTGCCTGGGAGCGCGATAGGAAGGCCTGGAATAATGTTGTCGCTGGTCCCGGCAGTGGAATTTACAAGTCCACTGACGCGGGCGAGACGTGGAAACTTTTAACCAAAGGGCTACCCACCGGTGAGAAGGTTGGCAGAATGGGGATCACGATCGCGCCCTCCAATCCGAATGTTCTTTACCTCATCTGTGACCACCGCGGCGTTGGGGGCGAAGTCTATCGATCCGACAACAAGGGCGAAAGCTGGCGCAAAACCCATGAGGGTAAGGTGAAAACCGGAATTGGTTATGATTTCTGCCTGATCAGGGTTATGCCAGACAACGAAGACGAGATCTTCATCGTGGGTTTCAACCTTCTCTATTCCCCCGATGCGGGTAAGACCCAGTCTATTATCTCCGAGCGGACCGTTCCAATGCTTTCGTATAAAGCTCGGCGCAATACTCCCCACTGCGACAATCACGACATGTTCATTGATCCTGATGACTCGGATCGCATTATGCTGGCTACCGATGGCGGGCTCTATCTCTCGCACGATCGGGCCAAAACTTGGCTCCATATCAATACGCTACCCATCGCGGAATTCTACGCCATCTCGGTGGACGCGCGTGAACCGTATAAAATATGGGGTGGCACCCAAGATAACGGTATACTAGGTGGCGAAGCGAAGCCAATGGTCCTTGGCGAGGAGCACTGGGATTGGGATCATGGCGGTGACAACTACGTGACCCTTATTGATCCAAACGATCTTGATACGATGTATCTCGAGGGCATGTTTGGATCAATGGCGCGAAAAGATCTGAAGACAGGTAAAAGTCGTGGCATCCGACCTGGTCCAGCGCCGGAGGGGAAGAAATTACGATTCAATTGGATGACTCCCTTCATCCTATCGCATTACAACTCTAAGACTCTCTACGCTGGTGCCAACATGGTTTTCAAGAGCGAGAACCGCGGCGACAGTTGGAAATGTATCAGCCCCGAACTGTCAGGAAATATGGTCCCAGAAAGGCAGGGAGATGTTCCGTTTGGGACAATCACTGACATCTCCGAATCCGCTCTTAAGAAGGGCTTGCTCTATGCTGGCACGGATGACGGACAGGTGCATGTGACAAAAGACGATGGTGCGACTTGGTCAAAGATCAACAATGGCTTGCCGAACAAATGGGTCAGTCGTGTCGTCGCATCGAAATATGATGAAGGTAAGGTGTTTGTTTCATTGACGGGATATCGTGAGGACGATTTTGAGGCTTATTTATATGTGTCTACCGACTTCGGTGAGACATGGAAATCACTGGCAAATAACATGCCCTCAGAATCAATCAATGTGATACGCGAAGACCCAACTGATCAGGATATTCTTTACGTTGGGACTGAGCTGGGGGCCTATTGTTCGATCGACAACGGAAAGGCCTGGTACTCGCTCTGCAAAACGCTGCCAACCTGCGCGGTGCATGATCTAGCGCTCCATGCGGGCACCGGCGACCTTGTCGCGGGGACTCATGGCCGAAGCGCTTTTGTTCTCAATACAAAGGAGATTCAGAAGAAAAAACAGGGAATTGTGAAGTAGCGTTCATTATGAAACTCTTCAAGTTAAGTCGTGTGTTTCATCGGTGGGGATCCATCATCGCTCTGCTGCCAATCACAATCATCACCTTCTCCGGCATTGTCCTACAATTTAAGAAGGTGTCACCCTACGTCCAGCCGCCAACCCAGAGCGGTGTTGGGACAGAACCGGCAATTGGCTTTGACCGCATTCTCGAGGTGGCGAGGACCGTCCCAGAGGCAGAAATTGAGACTTGGGAAGATGTTGACCGATTAGATGTTAGGCCCGCCAAGGGTATGGTCAAACTACGGTGCAAAAACCGCTATGAAGTCCAGATCGACACCGAGACGGCTGAGCTCCTTCAGGTGGCCTTCCGCCGTTCTGATCTAATCGAGAGTATTCATGACGGGTCCTTTTTTAATGATCATTTCAAGCTTTGGGTCTTCCTTCCCGCTGGCATTGTGCTCGCCATATTGGTGATCACTGGGATCCACCTCTTTTTTTTGCCATATCTCGCTCGGCGTAAACGAGTTAGTCGTGTCCGTGACTAAAAGGCATCGAGTTTTTGCGACCAAGTAGCTGAAATCGGATCGTTGAATTGATAATGACTTCGATTTATTATCAGACCAATTATGAACAGAAATGAGGCTGATTGGAGCATCCGGAATTTAACGCTCTGTTTTTTTTCACAAATTGTATGTCCAAATTGTCCAAATTGTTCGATAATGGGAGTCATAGAGTATGAAAACGAGTCAAGGAGAGAAACGTATCCATATGAATAGGCGAGATGTGTTGAAGTCAGCAGGCTGCTTACTGACCTTGCCGGCATTGGAAAGCTTTGGTCAAGAAGCGAAGGGCCATGATGTCGTGAACGCGAATCGATTGTTCTGCATGAATATCGGTAATGGCATGTGCTCTGACAACTTTCCGACATCGACGGGTAGGGGTTATCAGAGCTCTTCTACTTTTCAGCCGCTGGAAAAATTAAAGGATGATTTCACTCTCTGTACGAATTTAAGGAACTACGGGAATCACGAAAGCACGATGTATGCTTTTGCGGAATATGCGGACCACGCAAATCCCCAGTTGATTAAAGATTCGGTTGATGAGGTCGCCGCTTCTCATATCGGCAATGACACGCGCATTAGAAATTTGGTCGTTGAACAGAGGAATTCCTATGGCATCTCTTGGAAGGGTGGCTTGCCCGTTTCCCCAATCGCGGACGTCCAGATTTTGTTCCAAACCATATTTGGTAAAGTCGACAAGACGAAACGTGCCGAGTTGCTGGCGCTCAAAAAATCGATGTTGGATGCCAGTAGAGATGATGCCAAGAGCATGATGAATAAAGTTTCTCGGGAAGATCGCGACAAATTGGATGAATACTTTTCTAGTTTGCGCGAATCTGAAAAGTCGATTCAACGATCTGAACGTTGGCTGAATCAAAAGCACGTAGAAGTGCCATTCCCTGAAAACGTAAAGTTCAAAACGGATGGCCTCAGTGACTATTCGCAGAAGATCTTAGTGTGCCCGCACTTCAATCAACGTTCAACTTATTTGGATTTGCTCTTTTTGGCATTCAAATATGACGTCACCCGAGTGGCCAACGTTTATTCAGAATGGAATTGGCTTGGTCATCATACTGATTCTCACCAAGTCGCTACCAAAGAGGGTCTGCTGAAAAATATCGAGGCTGACCAAGGTTACATGATGCAGACGGCTCGTTTCTTGGAAAAACTTAAATCAACCAAGACGAAAGTGGGTGGAACATTACTGGACCAGACGGTTTGTTTGATCACTAGTTCCCTGAGCATTAGTAAAGAAGAAGGCCCTCACGGTATGAAGAACAATCCCGTGATTGTCGCTGGCGGTGGCTTTGAGCATGGTAAGCACATTAAGTTTAACGGCACCGACAACCGGAATAATGTCTACCTCGCAGCCTTGCAGCATCTTGGGGTCGAAATTGACAGCTTTGCTACCAGTAGTGAAAGTGCGAAGTTGTAGTAGCTGCCCAACAATAACTAAGGTAGTGGGATTCTCCAGAATTCTTCGGCGGGTGAGTTCTTATCTGTCGATCGTCTGCAAAAATATGGCCTCTATGAGGTCGTGTTCCCTTCTCGTGTTTTTGATAGTCGTGGCTTTAGGGAGTGCTACTTCTGGCGGCGCTGAAAAACACCTTGCGGAGCTCGAACGAAGCAGAACTTTCTTAACCGCTTATTGTGTGAGCTGTCATAGCAATAAAAAGAGTAAGGGCGATTTTAATTTTGAAACGTTTAATGGCAAAGATTGGGCCAATCACGAACTCCTCAATGAGCTCTTGACGGTGTTGAGAGAAAAGGAAATGCCGCCCAAGAAGGCCAAGAAGCAGCCCTCGGCAGAAGAGTTGGAAGCGTTTGAGAAGCTTTTGGCCAAACAGTATTTCTCAATCAAAAAAAAGTTGCCCGGCGTGCTCACACGTTTGAATCGCGTAGAATATGAGAACACGATCAAT
>Ga0228615_1001337_pt1 | contig 12473 bp, 9 predicted proteins | sample 16DmetaG_FD_190530 | JGI IMG/M metagenome (GOLD analysis project Ga0228615, IMG submission 190530) | Seawater microbial communities from Monterey Bay, California, United States - 16D | ecosystem: Environmental > Aquatic > Marine > Coastal | place: USA: California | collected 2016-10-17
ACCCAGTTTCAAATTTCATAAATGCTAACGATTTAATGTGGATCTTCTTTCAGCAGTACAATCTTGATTGCGACCCTATATCTGTTATTGATTTGCATATCGAAAACAGTAAAGTAGAGATATATCCTAACCCAACGAGTGGACACATTAATATTCAATCAGATGACGATTTTCAAGAAATAGAAGTTACAGTATTCAACCTTTTAGGTGATAAAATACTGAGTCTTAGGAATCAGACAATAATTGATTTAAATTCTCTACCATTAGGAACCTACTTTCTAATAATAGAAACAGTTGATTTTAAAGAAACACATAAAATTATAAAATTAGAATAACGCCAGCAGGTAACAATGTATATAAAAAAATAGGCGGATCAGTAATAAAATAAAGGCTTTTGGCTTGTATCAAACTCTGTGCTTAACCGAAATTTCCGTGCTTCTAAATCGCCTACTTTTCATATACTAACCGTTGGCGGTAATTAAATTAAAACTTAGATGATTTTAAGAGTCTAAGAAGAAAATTTAAAACATTAAATTATGATGAAAAAGATTTTTGCAAGTTTACTAATTATGGCTTCTTTGATTTCATGTAAAAAAGATGATGATAACATAGTTACACCTGAAAGTTCTTCACCAACAGTGAAGTTGAATGCTACCTATGATGTTAATATAACAGAAGATATCATTTATGCTGAAGGACTTAGTCATGATGATTGGAACAGTTCAAATACAACTGCACTCCCTTTATATATGGACTCTTATGTTCCTGAAAATAATTCACAAAATCGACCTTTACTAATGTTAATCCATGGCGGTGCATTTGTTGGTGGTTCCAAGCAACAGGATGCCATTGTGGATATGGCAAATTATTATGCATCAAGAGGTTTTGTTGTATTTTCAATCGACTACAGACTTAGAGACCATATGGGAACGATTCCGCAAGCATGGATTGATGCTACTTCTTCTGGTACCCCTTCAAATCTAGACCAAATTTTTGCAATGTACCCTGCTCACAGAGATGCTAAAGCTGCTTTAAGATGGATTATGGCTAACGCCCAAAACTATCACATAAATAAAGATTATATCACTGTAGGTGGTGGTTCAGCGGGAGCAATTACATCAATAGGTATAGGTGTATCAGAATTAGGTGACTATAAAGATGAAATAAGCTCAAGTGAAGATAATACCTTATCAACAACCGATCTCTCTCAAACCTATGAAGTACAAACAATTTTAGACTTTTGGGGGTCTACTGGATCTATAGAAATACTGGAGTTAATTTATGGACACCAAAGGTTTGACTCAAATGACCCAGCATTGTTTATAGCTCATGGTACAGAAGACCCTACCGTACCTTTTAGTAGTGCTGAAGATTTAAAAAATATATGTGAAACAAATGAAATTGATTTTGTTTATTATCCATTAGAGGGTGAAGGTCATGGTCCCTGGGGTGCCACTTTGAATGGAAAAAGCTTATCAGATTTATCCTTTGATTTTATAGTGGAAAACCAAAATTTGAATGTCGAATAAAAACTACCGCCAACAATGTATATAAAAAATAGGCAAAATAGTAATATAATCAAAGATTTTGGCTCGTGTCCAACTTTATGCTTAACCTAAATTTTGGTACTTCTAAATCGCCTACTTTCAATATACTAACCGTTGGCGGTAATTTTATTAAACCTTAGATGATTGCAATAGTCTAAGAAGTAATTTTTAAAAAGGAATTTATGATGAGTAAGATTTTTGTAAGTGTACTAATGGTGGTGTTTTTGTTTTCATGTGAAAAAGATGATCAAACTGGAAACCAAGAACCAAATAATCCATTAACTGAAAGCTTAGTGGAATTAGGAATCAAATATGGTTCAGAAGACAGGCAGTTTTTGGATTTGTATAAAGCTGAATCTGATTGTCCAACACCTATCTATTTTGATGCACACCATGGTGGTGGTAATACTTCAATTCCAGATTCGCTTGTAAATAATTTAAATGCTCAAGGTATTTCAATTATTTCTTGGGAATCACTACCAACTATCAGTTCCTCTGAAGAGGCACAAACAGGTTGGGATGATGCGGAGCTAATGTTTCAATGGGTGTTTGATAATGCAGTAACTTATAACTTAGACACTTCCAATATGATTATCGGAGGTTCATCAAGAGGTAGTGTTCTCAGTTGGGTGTATGGTCACAGACCTAATCCTAATGTAAAAGGACTTTATATGTACAATGCTTTACCAAGTACAGCTTGGGCATTTCCAGATCTTTGGCTTCCAACAGAGAATGTTAATAATGAATCACCACCAATTTATTTTGTTTACAGAAGGGAGCCAGGTTCATCAACCCACCCTATAAATCCAGATATTCACGATCCCAATTATGGAACAATCATAGTCAATAAATATCAAGATTTAGGCATTGGAGATAAGGCTATCCTTGTCCATAGTATAGGACAAACAAATAATACAGATAAATATCAATTTCTTGTTGATTTTGCTTTATCAGTAATTGAAACTTGTCAGTGAAGAATGGGACAAAAATAACTACCGCCAACACCGTGTATATTATACAATTTTTAAGTCAAAAAATAAGTTAATCTTCACCAAAATAAGATAACCTAACACCTTTAGGTTTCAGAATTGTTCTTGGAAATAAAAGTTTATCCTTGAAGATAGTTTCTTGTTATAATCTCTAAATCCTCCATAAAATAGTTCGATTTTACTCCCTTATACTCTACCAAAAATAAACCTACTCATATGGATGGGTGTTCTCATTTAAATAACTTTACCTCCTTACACCAAAACCATATTGATAATCTTATTTCTCCAAAAGCCATTTTTGAGTGATTTCAAGAACCTTTTCCTACACTTAATAACAATATGTTAATGATTCATTTAAAATAATATTTGATACATTGTTGCGATTACTGAATTCTATCTTTGTTTTAATATCCAATAAAATCATTAAAATGAAGTTCATACTCATAGGTATTATAAGTATACTATCCCTATCGGTTACTGCACAAGAGCAATATAATCTCACCGTGCAAGGTGAATGTGGTATGTGCCAAGATAGAATCGAAGAAACGGCTCTCGGCTTTACTGGAATCATCAGTGCTGTTTGGAATTCCAATAATAAGATTCTCACCGTAGAGGTCTCTAATGAAAATAGCGCCACTTTCAGTATACTAGCTCTGCATGATGCAATATCTTCGGCTGGACATGATACTGATAAGTATGACGCACCTGATGATGTCTATAATGATCTACCTGCCTGCTGTCAATACAGAGAACTAGAAGGCAATGAATCAGAGACAGGTAATGATGATCTCAATCCACTCGAAAGCAAGGTTATTGGATATGTATATGAACTAAGACCAAATGGAGAACAGGAGCCCTTGATAGGTGCTAATCTAATATGGGAGAACAATGGAGAAGGCACCACTACAGATTTTGATGGTGCATTTAGTACTATTTTCCCAAAAGGTGGGGACAATCTAATCGTCAGCTATGTAGGATTTCATAATGATACACTAATGGTCAAAAAAGGAGGTCATGTAGAGATATTATTGGACCCTAGTGTAATGTTAAAAACGGTCAATATTACCTATCGTAAAAAGTCTACAGAAATATCATACGTCAGCCCTATCAAGATATCATCCATAAGTAGTAAAGAATTGACCAAAGCTGCTTGTTGTAGTCTTTCCGAAAGTTTTGAAACAACTTCAGCTGTAGATGTAGGATTTTCAGATGCGGTCACTGGTCTCAGAACCATACAGATGCTTGGGCTCGCTGGGCCTTATGTACAGATCACTAGAGAAGGACAACCTGATGTGAGGGGTATCGCTTCATTATATGGAATGGAATATACCCCCGGCCCATGGATAGAGTCTATTCAACTAAACCAAGGCACTGGATCAGTTGTCAGCGGGTATGAAGGTATAGCAGGACAAATCAATGTAGAATTAGCCAAGCCATACTCAGAGGAAAAGTTATATATCAATGGATATGCCAATCAAGGAGGTAAATATGAAGGTAATATGAATTATAATACCGAAGTCTCAGAAAGTGTAGCCACCGCTCTTTTAGTACATGGAAGCAAGTTTACTAGAGTACAAGATCGCAATGACGACAATTTTATAGATATGCCATTGAGTGATAAGTTTACTGCAGTGAATAGGTGGAAATTTCTATTCAGAGATGGGTGGGTAGGTCAAGCAGGAGTAAAAATCACTACCGCAAAACATGAAGGTGGACAGATAGGGCATGAAGAACATAATATCGTAACACATATAAGCAATCCTTGGTTGAGTACTGTAGATATCAATAGACAAGAAGGATGGATCAAATCTGGTATGTTATTTAATGAAAACAAATCGAGTATAGCCCTTCAACTATCCGCAAGCAATCATTCGCACGAGTCGTATTTTGGTGAGAGAATATATAACGCGAAGCAACAGACATTTTATGCGAATTTCTTAATTCAACATATGTTAGATGATAATGGAAGCTACGCCATAGTAGGTACTAGTTTCACTGGTGATCATGTAGATGAGCATCTAGATAATGAAATATATGACAGAATTGAAAAAGTGCCTGGCGTATGGGCTGAGTATAATTACCTCAAAGGGGAAAAGCTTACCATAGTACCTGGAATAAGGCTAGATCATAATAATATATACGGATGGTTTACCACCCCAAGGCTGCATCTAAGATACGCCCCGACAGAATCTACAGTACTGAGATTAGCTGCAGGTAGAGGTCAAAAGACTGCAAGTATAATAGCCGAAAACATAGGAATGCTCGCAAGCAATCGTACAGTAGTAGTAGAAGGAAATCAAGCAGACTTTCCATATGGAGGATTAGAAGCTGAAGTGGCCTGGAATTATGGTGTCAACTTGGTAAAGGACTTTGTGGTAGCGGATAGAGATCTTTCTTTACAATTAGATGGATACTTCACAGATTTTAAAAATCAGATCATAATTGATTATGATGATGATCCTCGGTTTGTCAAATTCTATAACCTAGATGGTAAATCTACATCTCTCAGTTTGCAAGCACTTGTGGGATTTAACCCAATGGATGGTCTTGATATTAAGCTAGCATATAGATATAATGATGTAAAAGCGGACTACCAATCAGGAACATTGCAAAAACCATTGATCGCTGCACATCGTACATTTGCTAATGTTGGATATGAAAATAAGTCAGGATGGAAGTTTGACTATACCGTAAATAGAATTGGAAGTAAGAGACTCGCTTCTACATCTAAGAATCCTGAAAATCTAAAACGACTTAAAAAATCCCCTGCATTTTTTCTAAGTAATGCTCAGATCTCTAAGGTATGGAATGACAAATTTGAAATCTATATAGGTGGCGAAAATCTATTCAACTACAGGCAAGAGGACCCAATAACAAGTGCCGACGATACTAGTAGCCCATTTTTTGACGCTAGTCAAGTCTGGGGGCCTATTTTTGGAGCTAATATTTATGTTGGATTTAGGCATAAATTGTTCAACGAATAATGCATCTTAGCGTCGGATAATTATAGACTCATGATGTTGCTTCGAAATTTAACAATGTACTTTTCTTTGCTTCTGTTTTTTAGCAGTTGCAGTAATATTACATCTCCAAGTATAAAAAATATCAAGAATGCAAAACTTACAGGACTCAATACAAAGACTCTAGACTTCGATTTGGACCTTGAATTATTCAATCCAAATAATGAAGCCCTACAAGTAAAAAGTCTGAAGTTAACGGCCTTAATTGAAGGTGTAGAATTGGATGCCGTAGATCAAAATTACGATACTAAGATGCTCGGCAAGAGCACATTTTTACTGCCTGTAAATGTAGGCTTATCTCTAAAGGAATTGGCCAAAAAAGATAGTACCGATATCATGTCCAAAGGTCTTAGGATATATAACAGTGGAGCGATCGACCTTACACTCCATGGTGTCCTCACTTTATCTGATGGTGTATCTGATAAAGTCGTAAATATTGATCATACTCAGAATATCAGCTTTTCTAAGAATATCAAATAGTCGTATTTAAATCTGCGTGAGAGATGTAATATTAACCTCTCAAGACTCTTTATCTTTTCCATGTGGTTTTGCAATTATTATTTTCTTCTGCTTCTAGAGTAGACAAAGACCTAAGGTTTGAAAGATTTAAACTCTTATTATCAATTCAAGTGCACATGACTTTTTTCAAAACAAAATCAATTATCGTTGCAGATGCAACACTAATTGATTTTTGAAGTAAATCATCGCGAGTAAATTCTTACCTTAGTGTTGTAATGCCATACTCTGATAATTGACGAAGAGATCTAATCAGTATTGGCCCTAATCGAAAAAGAATAAATATGCCATTATACCATAAGTTAGGACAGATACCAAAGAAGCGACATGTACAATTTCGCAAACCAAATGGAGAACTTTACTATGAACAACTATTTGGTACCATAGGATTTGAAGGTATGTCTTCATTACTTTATCATACTCACAGACCGACTATGGTATCTGACATCAAGGCGCCTAAAGATATCACGCCAAAGATTGCACAAGCGAAGCATATTACTGCACGTAAGCTTATGAGCTACGATGTTGCACCTCAAGATGACTTTCTAGATAGTAGAGTCACATTACTTGTAAATAACGATGTACATATAGGTGTAGCCGCTCCAATAAAATCACTTACAGAGTATTTCTACAAGAATGCGGATGCCGATGAGATGCTCTTTATCCATAAGGGAACAGGTACATTGCGAACACTAGTAGGTAATATCAAATTTGAATATGGAGACTATCTCATTATTCCTCGTGGCATGATCTATCAGATAGAATTTGATAGTGAAGATAATCGCATACTTTATGCTGAGTCATTTCATCCTATATATACACCAAAGAGATATCGCAACTATTTCGGTCAGATGCTAGAGCATAGTCCATTCTGTGAGCGTGACTATAAGCTACCCACAGATCTAGAGACGCACGATGAAGAAGGTGAATTCAAAATGAAAATCAAGAAGCAAGGTATGCTTCATGAATTAACATATATAACGCATCCATTTGATGTGATTGGGTGGGATGGTTATAATTTCCCATACGGATTTTCAATTCACAATTTCGAACCGATTACTGGTAGAGTGCACCAACCACCACCGGTTCATCAGACATTTGAGACTTCAGCTTTTGTAATATGTTCATTCTGCCCTAGACTCTATGACTATCACCCTCAGTCAATACCAGCACCCTACAATCATAGTAATATTGATTCGGATGAGATGCTATATTATGTAGACGGAGACTTTATGAGTAGAAACGATATTGGCCCTGGATACATTACACTACATCCTGGAGGAATCCCTCATGGCGCGCATCCAGGAGCCTATGAACGAAGTATCGGCCAAACTAAAACTGATGAGCTAGCCGTTATGATAGATACATTCAAACCATTGATGATGACTCAGGCAGCAATGGATATCGATGATGGTAAATATTACAAATCTTGGTTACCACATTGATCCAATTATTGGAATGTACAATATTTTTAAAATAACCCTAAATGAAAAAATATAATTATGAAGAGTTGGGCAAGTGTCGCAGACAATAGTGATTTCAGTATATATAATATCCCTTTTGGCATATGTAGAAAAAACGATCACACTTTCGTAGCAAGTAGAATCGGTGATGAAGTAATCGACTTGAGTAAAGTCGCCAATCAAGGAACATTTGACCATCTAGGCATAGAATCTGAAGTATTGTCATCTAACTTCTTAAATGACTTTATCTCTCAAGGTAAAGAGATTACAAATGGAGTACGTTTGGCCATACAAAAGGAATTGACGGATTCGGACTCGATACTTAATAAAGATAAATCTCCATTTACACATATCTCAGAAGTAGAAGTATTATTACCTGTGTATGTAAGAGACTATACTGACTTCTATAGTAGTATAGAACATGCTACTAATGTAGGAAAAATGTTTAGAGATCCTGAAAATGCATTACTTCCTAACTGGAAACATATCCCAGTAGGTTACCATGGTCGAGCATCTTCTATCCTAGTGAGCGGTCAAGATATCCATAGACCGATCGGACAAACAAAACCAGTAAATGGTCCGCCAGTATTTGGTCCAAGTCAGAGATTAGATTTCGAACTGGAAATGGGATTTGTGATTGGCAAACCTACCGAAGTGGGATCTCGTATTCCTACTGCTGAAGCTGAGCATCACATCTTTGGATTGGCTCTATTTAATGACTGGTCAGCAAGAGATATACAAAAGTGGGAATATGTACCGCTAGGCCCATTTCTAGGAAAAAACTTTGCCTCATCACTGGGTGCATGGATCGTAACAATAGAAGCCTTAGAACCATTCAAAGTCACAGGTCCAGTACAAGATCCTCCGGTACTCCCTTACCTAGAGTATAGAGGAGATAGCAATTACGATATCAAATTAGAAGTATCTATCATCACTCCAGATGGTCAAGAGAAAATTGTATCTAAATCCAACTTTAAATATATGTATTGGAATATGATGCAGCAGCTAGCGCACCATACAGTCAATGGATGCAATATCAATATAGGAGATCTCATGGCCTCTGGGACTATCAGTGGGAAGGACGAAAGCAGTTACGGATCTATGTTAGAGATCTCATGGGCTGGTAAGAATCCTATAGAGATGCCTGACGGAACATTCCGAAAATTTCTAAATGATGGTGATACTGTAGTGATGAGAGGCTATGCAGAGAAAGGAGAAATGAGAGTAGGATTAGGCGAAGTAAGAAGTAAGATATTGCCTGTAAAGAATTAGTCACCTCCACTCCACATGCATCTAAAAAGGCTCACTTTAGACTTCAACAGCATTGACAACTAAGTTACTTTTTTTAGAGATATACATGGTTTTGATGTTGAGTATAGAGTGAATCTAGTTTCAATAACTATAAGAACAACAACCTTAGAATTTGTGCATTCAAATATCAAAACTTTGGATTCACAATTTATTGAATAACTCAAAAGTATATACTGAAAGCTAGACAGAGATAGATCTTCTAAAATTGAGATCAGCATTGATTATTTTTGTTGCCTAATTACACCATTAAAAAAACATATTGTCCCTCAGAAATAGAAAGTAATGCCACTACCCTTCACTGCAGCGATAATACAAAATAATAAAGAGTAAAATATGACTTACGGAAATGAAATAATGCGTATATTCTTCAAAAGATAACATTATGTATATTTCAAATCATAAATGACAAAAGTCGTATTAATAAGAAATAATAAGAATAGAAATGATCTGAGATAAATCATTTTGACTCTAAAATCCTTATTCAATCTACTTCCGATGATATCTCTAAAGTCAAGACTTTTCAAATATGTGTGAAGCAAGTAATCAAAACCATAATTACACCTATAGGAATTAGTCCTTCTTTCCAAAGGCTAATTTCTATTTTGGATTGAAGAGTAAGCTAGAGAACGTAGAAATAATAAACGGATACAATCATTGTTATTGACAATATAATCGTTATTGATATTGTACTTGACAATGACTATAAAGTACTCTTGAGAATCTCCTCTTCAGTACTTTTCGATGAAAATTTATTCAAATGAAAGTTATAATCCCAGCTGACTATTTTATTCAATAATGACATGACTGAGATACCCTTATTCGTAAAAGTCGTTCTCTACTGCATAAATAGTAGCGGCGGTAGCACCCAATACTGGAGCAATGACAGGTCCTATAAAAGGAATCAAAAGTAATCCTAGATAAACTGTTCCTAAACCTACCGTATCTAATCTATGGTCTCGTATATATCCAATACTATCAGCTACTCGATAATGTCTCTCCATCCAATAATCTAAGATACCGAAACCTGCATAATATGCCTGCACTAAAAATATCAAAGGCGCAGTCACAACAGCCGCACCAGGAAATAAACTAAATATCAAAAGTCCAATTGTTATGATTAACTCTTTGGATAGATTCCTAAGATTGATACGAATACTTCTCACTAGATCAGAAATCATAGTTTTAATTGAAAACTTGGGTGACACATAATCATCATTCATTTGTCGCTCAATAGAATCGGACATATAACTCATAATAGGAGAAACCATAATAAGCAAAAGATATTTTAAAGAAAACAAACCCAATGCAAAGAGGGTGATTCTAGATGTCCAATCACTGAACTTATCTATGATACCAGATCCAGTCTCCCAAGGATAAAAGTATCGCATCCAAGTACCAAGAACATCGCCAAGATATACACTTGCGCTCGTCACTCCTGCAGCAATAATAAGACTGACGATTCCACTAAATAAAAAATATTTCAGCAATCCATATTTACCAATACTTTTAAGTACTCTGAGATAAGCTAATATTCCGTTCATATTAAGTTGCAATTCGATTTCTAATCCATATTACTCAATATCCTTTGAAGACGTTCCAATAAATAGACAAATTGATGATTTATATGGATGAGTATTTTTCAACTGATAGACTACATAACTATAAAAGTAATATTTAAATACTTGAGATGAAATTACCCCCATTGTTTCTTCGACTCATTTCATTACTTAAGAATGATAATGTATTTTCTTTTATAAAAAAAGCAGCTGTCACTTTCGGGACAGCTGCCATATAATTTTAAAAACCTAAAACTCTTTTACACTTCTTTTTTCTTTCTCTTAGTTTTGAATAACTCAACCAACTCCTTGGGTTTCATGAAGTTTAGGTCTAGGAATGTACTCTTGACAAACTTCTTGATGTCTTGATAATCTCTACCTCTCTTGTCAGTATATGCCTTAATCAGACGTTTTATATATCTAAGGCTAAGATCTTTCACATCTTGGTTAAACTTCTGATTAGAGAAGATATTAATGTATAGTATAAACGTCTTAGTCACTTGAAAATACTCAGCATAGCTATCCGTATCTAGGTTGTCTAAGAATCCAGTGAAATTTGTAAATATCGTTGACCTAAGATTTTCATTTTCTTCAGATAAGCCTTCGTGCTGATCGTGATATTTTCTTACTGCTTCGATACTATTCTCATGGACATATCCATTATTATGTAATAGCTCCATCAAAGTATAGTATTCTTCTAGATTACCACCCACTTTGGCAGCGTGAACTAGCTTAGCCATACGCATATCTGATTCTGCCGTAACTAGTATGCCCTCCTTACGGAATGCAGATAGTTTTTCAAAAAATGCATTTTTCAATGCTGTAGCATCGTCATTAAGTTTAGCTAATTGTTTAGAATATTCTTTTTGCTCTGCCACATTGAGATCGTAGTACATACCTATGATCATCATAGTCTCAAGATACTCATCATGGTTACTGATCGCATCATTAGATATAAAGGTTAGTAAGTGCTTATGTAGACTCTCGTTGTTATACTCTCCTCTAATTCTATATAGAAGAAATGCTCTTAGAGAGTGATAATTAGACTTAAGCTCTCCTGTAGTCTGTGGAAAATCCGTAGACAGAAAGTTAAGACTCTCAAACTGCTTTTGATATTTTTTCAATACTAAAGCTCTGTTTGCCGGTACTCTTAGGTGATCAGACTTCTGGCTCTCTAGAAAACTTCTTACGCGCTTATTATTGATGCTTTCCACAAGATTTGTGATCCATATATCACTACTAAGCGCAAATCCCACTTGTACAGATTGACCGATACGCTGCTTTATCATTTCAAAATTGGCGCTATTGGCTATATCCACGAGAATCTCTCTAAAGTGATCTTGTGGTTGTCTATACTTGGTATTGCTATCTACTGCGCCTCTAAGCACAGAGTACCCTACTACCTTAGGTATATATAGTCCTTCGTATCCATCATCAAGCAGTACTTTCTCAAATGACTCTAGCTGTAATGGATTATCGTTAGCTACTCTTAGATATAGCTCTTGAATTTCCGGTTCAATCTCTGCTACCAATGTTTTATAGTCATCATCTTCCTCTTCATCTAGATATTTTTCTAGATGAGCAGATGCTTGTATTTTCGTTTTGATCTCTTCAAGTTCTGAGAGGTATTTTTTATCTAATGCTTCCATTTGATATGATTTTACTGGATACATACCCTTTCACCATTGTTCCAATTAGTGCAAGAGCAAGTTATCCCATTATTTAATAATAATTGTATAAAAACTTAGAAACCCAGTAAGACGCATGTCAAACCGGGTTTCTATAAATTTCGCTGAGAGGTTAAATCATCAGCTGTATCTGCGAAGATCTCATGTATATGGCACGTTTGCCTATGCGATCTACTATGTAATTTTGTGATGCAACACTAAAATAGGAATTTTATTCCGCATCCTTAGTTTCAGTCGGCGTTTCTGCCTCTACTTCTGCTGCTTCTTCAACTTCTGCTGGTGCTTCTTCAACTTCTGCTGCTGCTTCTTCAACTTCTGCTGCTGCCTCTTCAACTTCTGCTGGTGCTTCTTCAACTTCTGCTGCTGCTTCTTCTACTTCTGCT
>Ga0228615_1001340_pt1 | contig 12452 bp, 4 predicted proteins | sample 16DmetaG_FD_190530 | JGI IMG/M metagenome (GOLD analysis project Ga0228615, IMG submission 190530) | Seawater microbial communities from Monterey Bay, California, United States - 16D | ecosystem: Environmental > Aquatic > Marine > Coastal | place: USA: California | collected 2016-10-17
ACCAAATTCAGTATCAGTTACAAAAGTACCACTAGCAGTTACATAAGAACCAGTTGTTAGTTGTTGTGGAGCATCCAATGTATCATCAAACCATTTAGCTAATGCGAAAGGAATATCATCGGTTCCTAATCTGATAATATCATTAATAAATCCTACACTTCTAGTTACATAAGCTGATTCAACTCCACTACCACTTAAAGAAGAAGTAAATTGAGTTGTATCATTAATTTTAATTAACCCTTCAATGTTTTCAGTTAATATAGGTAATGTACTTACTGAATCTCTATCAGTTCTAATAAATGTATGAGCTGATTGAGGTAAATGTTTTAATGCCCCATTCGAAGCTGATACGAAAGTATGAACTGATTGAGGTTCATGCTTAACTGCTCTATTAGATGCAGATACAAATGTATGAATTGAACCACTTGCACTTCCACCATCACCAACATTAATTGTAAATGTTCCATCTTGTCTCTTCAATCCATTAGTAGTTGCTGATACAAATGTATGTGAACCTACATATGGTGAAGAACCTATATTGATATCGAATGTGTTAGTTGTTACATTAGAAATTTCTAACCATCTTCCACTTGGATAATCGTAATTAGGTCTTGGGTAAGATTTTGTAGTTGTATTATTATCTAATACACAAGTATAAGTTAGAGAGTTATCATCTAATTTGATGTAATCTCCATTATTGAAATTGTGATTAGCTATTGTAATAGTTACATCACCAGTTGCCGAATCATATGGTGCATCAGTTACACTATGAGAAGTTGTACCAACTGAAGTAATTTTTATTGATTGTTCTGCGTATGGGTCTGAACCACTTCTTGGGTAAGAGTGAGTAGTTGCGTTACTATCCATATCACAAGTAAATGCGATAGATTCGTTTTCTAACACTACACTTCTACCAACACCCAATCCGAATGATTCAGAAACAGTAAGAGTCATATCTCCACTTAGAGCGTTGTATGAAGCAGATACAGGTGTGAAATATTTATTCGGACCTGATGCCCCTACATTAAATGTCATTGTAGTATCAGTTACATCCGTAAGAGGAAGTGAACGTACTGAATATGGGTCGATTCCTACTCTTGGATATGATTTAACTGATTGGTCATTATCCATATCACAAGTAAATGCGAATGATTCAGCTGACATTACCACACCCTCTCCAACACTTAAACTATGACTTGCCACAGTTACAACAAATTCCCCAGTTGCTGGGTCATATGATGCAGTTGTTGGATTGTATTCTACATTTGGACCTGATTTACCAACATTTACAGTTATAGTATCTGATGTTGTTGATTTAATTGTTAATCTATTATCGTAAGCAGGTTGTCCAATTGATGGAAGTTTGTGCTCAGTTCTATTACCATCCATATCACAAGTGAATACAAATGATTCAGGTTTCAGATAGATACTATCACCACTATATAAATTATGCTTAGGTACAGTCATTACAAAATCACCATTTGCAGGGTCATAAGTTGCTGTTTTAGGTGTGAATGATTCAATACCTGTTTTTATAATTCCAGTTACAATATCATATGATTCACTAACTTCAGTTTGATATGAACCACTTAATGCGATTGAAGATGTTACAGCTTCAAAAGATGTTACTTTGATATTTCCATCGGTATTAGATACCGTTGATGGAGATAATAATGTTTGTTGTGTAATTATATCTCTAAGTAAATTCTTAGCGTACATAATTCCATCAATAGTTTCATCTTTTTGTACAGTAGTTGCTTCAGATGGGAATAGGTAGTAGAATTCTCCACCTTTAATACTTCTTTGATTACCACCCCATAAGAAATCAGTTGCAACACCATCTAAGATATGTCCAACATCTCTTCTACATTTTTCTCTATTGTATGTAAAGAATGGATATGCATAATCAATATATTCAGTTACTTCTTTTTGAATTAAAGTTCTATTATCTCTAATTGTATTCCAAATACTTAATTTAGTTGCTGAAGGTTGTACTAATACAACATTCTGAATAAGTTTTTGAACTAAGTTAGCTGCATGTACGATACCATCGATTGTTTGTGTTTTTTGAACACTTGTTGCTTCTGATGGATATAAGTAATAGTACTCACCAGCGATAACACTTCTTTCATTTCCTCCATATCTCAAGTCAGTTGAAACTGCATCTAAGATATGTCCAACATCTCTACTACATTTAGCTTCATCATAATCGAATCCAACCCAAGAAGATGAGATGTAAGCAATTACTTCAGCTTGAACTAATTCTCTATTTTGTTCTATTGTTTGATATAATCCTTCTCTCTCTACTGATGGATTTACTAAAATAGTGTTACTCATTACCTTATCAGATAATCTTTGAGCATGAACTATACCATCAACAGTTTGGTCTAATTGTGAACCTTGTGCTTGTGATGGATATTTGTAGTAGAAATCACCAGCGATTATACTTCTTTCATTTCCACCATATAGTAAATCAGTAATAGCTGCATCTATGATGTATCCAGTATCTCTCTTACATTTAACATCATCGTAATCAGCTGCGTTCCAAGAAGATGAAACATATTCGATTACTTCATTTTGAATTAAATCTCTATTTTCTAATACTAAGTTATAAGCATTTACTTTTTCAGAAGTTGGTGGTGTAAATACTGCTCCACTAACTACTTTTTGTGCAACTTCACCAGCATATTCAATACCATCTAAAGTTGGGAACAATTGAGAACCAGTTGCTTCTGAAGGATACTTCCAATAGAATACACCTGCGTTAATTGTTCTTTCGTTACCACCATAAACAATATCAGTAATTGATGCATCTAAGATGTGTACAATATCTCTTTTACAAGTTTCTTCTGGATAATCAAAATCACTCCAAGAAGCTGATAGGAATGCTATTCCCTCTTCTTTAATAAACTCTTTATTATTGTTTATAATTGTTTGTGTATCCAATCTATCTTGAACTGGATTTGAGAATGTTACATTTGATGCCACTTTTTGTGCTACTCTACTTGCGTATCTAATTCCATCCAACGTTTGGTTCAATTGTGAACCTTGTGCTTGAGATGGATATTCTAAGTAGAACTTACCATTAAATACAGATGCTGAGTAAACATTGTGAATTAAATCTTCAGCTGCACCACTAACAATACCAGCAATATCTCTACTACAACTTGTTTCGTTGTAATCAGCTGCTGACCAAGAAGATGATAAATAAGCGATTGTTTCTTCTTTTATGAAATCAATATTTGATTTTAATAAGTTATAAGCCGCAACAGTTGATGATGCGGTTACTTCACTTCCATATAATGATGATGATTCATAAGAACCACTACCAAATTCTATAATTCTAGTTACAATCTCAAATGATTCTGAGATGAAAGAAATATCTGCAGCTGATGCTGAAATAGATGATGTAGTAAACTGAGTTTCCGTTGTTACTGCTATTGCTTCTTCAGTATTTTCTACTTTTGGTGGAATCACAGTTACTGAATCATCAATAGTTCTAACAAAAGTATGAACTGATTGTGGTAAATGTTTAACTGCTTCTCTAGATGCTGATACAAATGTGTGAAGTGATTGTGGTTCATGTTTAACTGCATTTGTTGATGCAGATACAAAAGTATGTATTGAACCAGACGCACTTCCACCATCACCTACATTAATTGTAAATGTACCATCTTGTCTTTTTATTCCATTAGTTGTAGCAGATACAAATGTATGTGCTCCAGTGTAAGAAGATGAACCTATATTAATTTCAAATGTATTAGTTGTTACATTTGAAATTTGTAACCATCTTCCAGATGGATAATCTATTCCAGTTCTTGGATAAGATTTCTGAGTTGTGTTCCCATCTAAAACACAAGTATAAGTTAATGCACCATCATCAACTTTTATATAATCATTATTAGAGAATCCGTGATTAGCGATTGTGAGTGTTACGATACCAGTTGTTGGATTGTATGGTGCATTTGTTGGAGTATGTGATGTAGTTCCAACTGAAATAATTTTTATTGATTGTTCTGCATATGGGTCTGAACCACTTCTTGGATAAGAGTGAGTTGTAGAATCACCATCTTGGTCACAAGTGAACGCAAATGATTCATTTTCTAATACTACACTTCTACTTACACCCAATCCATGTTGACCTACTGTCAATACCATTTCTCCAGTCAATGCATTATAATTAACATCTGATGGAGTAAAGTATTTGTTCGGGCCTGAGATACCAACATTTACAGTCATTGTAGTATCGGTAACATCAGTTATAATCATTGAACGACCAGCGTAAGGGTCTATACCCAATCGAGGGTAAGATTTAACTGATTGGTCATCATCCATATCACAAGTGAATGCAAATGATTCAATATCTAATATAATTCCTTCACCAACACTTAAATTATGAGTACCAGTTGTGATTACAAAATCACCAGTAGCAGGGTCATAAGTTGCGTTAGTAGGATTAAAATGTAAATTTGGACCTGATTTACCAACGTTTACAGTTACAGTATTATCGGTTACCGATTTAATTCTTAATTTACTATTGTAAGCAGGTTGTCCAACTGAAGGTAATTTGTGTTCAGTTTTGTTATCATCCATTTCACAAGTGAATACAAATGATTCTGGTTTTAGATAAATACTATCTGCTTTTCTAAATTTGTGATTTGGAATAGTCATTACAAAATCACCATCGGCAGGGTCATAAGTTGCTGTTGATGGAGTAGAACCAGTTCCAAATTCTATAATATCTAATACAGTTTCAAATGAAGATGATAATTTAGATATAAGATTTCCAGAACCACTTAATGAAGAAGTGAATTGAGTTGCATCACTTCTTTTGACTAAACCTTCAATGTTTTTAGTTAGAATTGGTAAAGTACTTACCGAATCCTCATTTACTCTTACAAATGTATGAGTTGATTGAGGTAAGTGTTTAATGGCTCCATTTGAAGAAGATACATAAGTATGAACTGATTGTGGTTCATGCTTCACAGCGTTTGATGAAGCTGATACAAATGTATGTAAAGAGTTTGATGCCGTTCCACCATCCCCTACATTAATTGTAAATGTACCAGTTTGCCTTCTTATACCACCAGTAGTTGCTGATACAAATGTATGTGCTGATTTATATGATGATGCTCCAATGTTAATATCAAAAGTATCAGTTGTTACATTTGAAATTTCTAACCATCTTCCACTTGGATAATCATATCCAGCTCTTGGATAAGATTTTTGAACAGTGTTTCCATCCAATACACAAGTATAGATTAAAGCTCCATCATCAACCTTAACATAATCTCCATTACTAAATCCATGTCCAGCAATAGTTAAAGTTACAATTCCAGTAGATGCGTTATAAGGAGCATCCGTTGGTGTGTGTTGAGTATTTCCAACTGATTTTATTTCTATTGATTTACCAGCATATGGGTCAGAACCTGGTCTTGGATATGAATGTATTGTAGCATCTGAATCTTGGTCACAAGTAAATGCGAATGATTCATCTTCCAATACTACACTTCTTCCAACTCCTAAACCATGTTGTCCAACAGTTACAATCATATCACCAGTCAATGCATTATAAGATGCAGATGTTGGAGTAAAGTATTTATTTGGACCCGATGCTCCTACATTAAATGTTAACGTAGTATCAGTTACAGAAGTAATTGGAATAGAACGAACTGCAAATGGGTCAATACCTACTCTTGGATAAGATTTAACCGATTGGTCATTATCCATATCACAAGTGAAAGCAAATGATTCTGGTGAAAGTATTATACCTTCTCCAACACTTAAACTATGCTTTCCAACAGTTGCAACGAAATCACCAGTTGATGGGTCATAAGATGCAGTTGTTGTGTTAAAGTTTATATTAGGACCGGATTTACCAACGTTTACACTTATGGTATTATCGGTTATTGAATTTATAGTTAATTGTTTATTATATGCGGGTTGTCCAACTGAAGGTAATTTGTGTTCAGTTCTATTTCCATCCATATCACAAGTGAATACGAATGATTCTGGCTTTAGGTAAATTCTATCACCAACATCTAAACCATGTTGAGAAATAGTCATTACAAACTCACCATCAGCTGGATTGTATGTTGCTGAAGTTGGTGTGAAAGAATCAACTCCACTTTTTAGAATACCAACTATTGTACTGAATCCTCCACTTACAATATTTCTATCAGAAACACTAGCATCCAATGATGAAGTGTATTGAGAATCAGTTGTTATTTTTATATTATCTTTAGTATTTACTACTTTTTCAAATTCACCTCTAGTTGGAACATAAACATATTCCTGTTCAGATGATAATGGTAAACTATCTACAATGTTTATTACACCACTAGCTGAAACATTTGTTGGATTCACATAATAAAGTGTATCAGGTGTATCTGCTAAAGGAGTAAATGTTATCGTACCAAATGTAATACCATTATTTATTAAACCAATACTTTCATATACATCATATGTAGTACCAGCAGTTGGTTTTGTTTTAATTAAGAATGGTGCATTAATTGTAGTATCTTCAAAACCTAAATCATTGATTGAGAAGTTATACATTTCATTTCTAACCAATGTTAAAGTTGGGTCTTTTTTAGAACCTAATAAAGAACCAGTATCTTCACCACCTAATCTCCATCCTTCTCTACCATCAAAATATTTTAATTGGTCATCATTAATATAGAATGCAGTTGAATCATTTGGTAAAGTAATAACTTCGAAATAAGATGAAGAATTAGCTGAACCTGAGATTTCTTTACTTCCACTAATTCCATACTCAACAATATCGATTACAGTTCTAAATGATTCTGAAATCTCTGAAGCGATTGTGATTGATGCCGATATAGAAGATGTGTATTGTGAGTTATTAGTAAATTTAATATTATCATTTACATTTGATACAGCAACTATATCGTTTGGAAGTTTAGTTCCAATAGTTGTTGTTATTAAATTATCACCATAAGAATCTTTAGGAATACCAACTTGTGATATTGGTAATCCATTTGAAGCAGAACCAATTGTTTTATCAGTAGTTATAGAACTACCACTTTCAATAATTTTTGTTACTATTTCAAATGATGATGAAATAGATTGAACTTGAGCAGAACTTGCGGATATAGAGGATGTTATTAATGTAGTATTACTAACTAATTTAGGTTCATCCAATCTCCAATTAAAGTTTGGTGTGTTTCCAGCTATCGCAGATAATAATGAATCCTCACCCTGCTTTATAATATCTTCAACTATTCCAAAAGAAGAACTTACTTTAACTCTTTCAGTTTCACTACCAGAAATAGAAGATGATACATATTGTAATATATTACCTGCTCTTACTCTAGCATATGTGTTATTAATAACTTGAGGTGATTCAACTATTTCATTAACAATTACTTTATCAATAAATGATTTAGCATAAGATATACCATCAACAGTTTCATTTAATTGGTCTCCATTTACTTTAGAAGGAACTTCGTTATAATATAAACCAGCTCTAACTGATTTTTGGTTACCACCATAATATAAATCAGTTGCAACTGCATCTACAATATATCCAGTATCTCTTTTACATTTATCTCTTAGGTAAACTAAGTTAGGAAACTGAGTATCAATGAAGTTTACAGTTTCTTCTTGAATCAAACTTCTATTTTCAACAATTAAATCGTATGTTGATTGTATGATTGCTGATGCCGTTACAAATGTATCTTTAACAACTAATTTTTTAGATAAATCCCTTGCCCACTCTATACCATCTAATGTTGGTAATAGTTGTGTTGTTGTAGCAGTAGATGGATATAAGTAATAGAACTCACCAGCTATTCTACTTCGTTCATTACCACCATATCTTAAATCAGTTGCAACTGCGTTAATAACGTGTCCAACATCTCTTTTACATTTTACCTCATCATATTCAAATCCTCTCCAAGAAGATGATACAAATGAAATAACTTCGTTTTGTATAAATGATTTATTATTTACTAATAAGTCATATCCATTTTCTACATTGATAGATGGTTCTACATAAGTAATATCTCCTACTAAACTTTCAGCAAGTCCACCAGCATATCTAATAGCATCTAATGTTTCTTGTTTTTGTGAAGCTGTTGCTTCTGAAGGATATAGGTAATAGAAATTACCATTTAATACTGATTCTTCGTTACCACCATATAATAAATCATGTGCCGCTCCATTTACAATAAATCCAATATCTCTTTTACAAGTTTCTTCATTGTAATCGGATTCACTCCAAGAAGATGATAAGTAAGCAATTGTTTCATTTTGTATAAATGATAAGTTACCAATTAAAGTATCATATCCATTTTGATAATCAATTGATGGATTTTCAAATGAAGAACTTTGAACAATAGCAGGTGCGTAATCTGAACCTAATTCTAATATTCTGAAAACAGTTGCGAATGAAGAAGATACTTTGTTAGCAACTTCTGCACTTGATGAGATATCAGTATTATATTGAGGTGTTTCGGTTACCTTTATATTTGCAGCATTTGATGATGTAAGAGCAGGTAATGGATAATCTTCATTATTTAAACCATACTCTACTATCTGAAGTATTGTGTTAAAGTTTCTATTTATTGTATCTACTTCAGTTTGTGAGGTTGTATCTGAACCAGTATATGGATTATTACTTCCAACTTTAACCAACCCTTCAATATTATCCACTAAAGTATAACTAGCGGTTGCTCTTGCACCTAAAGATAATACTTGTTTAACTTTATCAAACCTATCATCAATTATATTTAATTCAGTTGATGTTGCTGATGTTGAACCTGTTGTTTGTGTTCCATTGGATATATTCCAAACTGAACCTGTGTTGTATCCTCTTGTTGCTGATTTAGCTAATAAAGATGGTATATTATTTATACCACTTGATACGATATTTGAAACCAATCTATATTCAGATTTAGCTTGTTCTGCAACAACATCCGAAGAATTGTTACTACTAAATTGTTGTAATTCATCAGTTACTTTAATACCTGCATTTGTATTTGGTACAAATTCAGGAATTGCAGTTAAACCATCTTCAATTGTATCAATAATAATTGTATAGTTATCTCTTACTCTATTGAATGCTTCTAAGTTACCACCACTACCAGTAATAAACCTAGAACCACTAGCATACATACCAAAATCACCAAACGATGTGTTTGAGTTTAGAAGTACTGCTTGTCCACCTTGTAGTACCTTTACTGAGTATGCTGAGAAGTTTGTAAAGAAGGATACCAACTGAATAAATCCTCTACCTACAACTTGACAACCAACTCCGTTTGGAGCAATCTGAGTATATGCATCCAATACCATTGAAGCAAGAGGTGAATCAGGATGAATTATATTTCCATCTACATTCAATCCACCACCACCAGCAGGAATTGCTTCGTACTTCTCTAAGAATGAGTTCTCCTGATTCGAAATCATCGAACAGTTCTGAACATAAGGAGATGTTGTAATAAATGAGTTTGGTGCGAATGCAATTGCGAAACCACTTCGAGAGTTATCTACTGATGGAAATACTCTTAATCCAGCAAATGTCATCTCTGAAAGATAACAACCACTATTTACCCAAAATAAATCTTCGTTTTCGTTTTTAGCTACAATCTTAGTTACCCTTAAACCAGCTCCCCAAACAGTTGTGTTTTTTGGAAGCTCGATTGGATTTTCTTCTAAGTAAGTACCAGCAGAAACTTCAATTCGGAAACCAGTAAATAAAGAACCAGTTGGTAAACCAAATCTACCATCATCTCCAGAAGTTGCTAATTCAGCAGCTCTCTTAACTGTTCTAACTGGGAATTGTTGTGTTCTACCATCATTTTTATCATTACCAGATGTTGAGGATACATAAATAGTAGCATCCATTGCTCCAAAATCTTCGGCTTTGATTCCACCAAATAATTGTGTATCTAATGATTCTAATGAAAAAGATGCAGTAGCATTTAAAGCTTGGTCACCAATTACGTTAAGAGGACCATCAATAGTAAGAGAACCAGTAAGTTCTACTGAACCAGTTATGGTAGATTTAATATCTGGGTCTGAGCCCATATTGAAACTCTCAGATACTAATAATGAACCAGAAATAGTTACATTCTGTGCGAATGAAGTATCTCTGATAAAATCTTTTATCTCCTCAACCTGCTTTCTTGATATTAATCTAGCCATTAGTTTATTCTATTTCTACTATTTTACCTTTAATTGTAAATGCATTTGTTGGTACTTCCAATGGTACTCTTGTGATATCTTCATTGAATATCATTCTAATTTCTTTCGAACCACTAGCGTATTGACCTGATAATAATTCAGTTCCCCCACCATCGTATAACTTTACATCATATTTAGTTCTATCTTGTTTTACTCCATAAAGAAATACATCTAAATAATCATATGCATTATCTACCTGTAAATCTTCATATGTAAATCTATATCCTTCTATATCTACTCTATCTAATAAATCACCATCATTATTACCATCTTTAGAACCTAAAAATAAAGTAAATAATTTTTGAGTATTGGAATCCAAAGATGATGATGTTGGAGTAAATTCGTTGATAAAAGTATCTTCGATTACTTCTAATACAAAATTTTTAAAAGATTGTCTATCTCTCTTTTTTACTGTATTACCTGCGTATATGTTTGGAACCTTTCTACTCATTAGTTAACTCGTTCAATATCACCTTTTATAAATATCCTATCATCAGTAGAGAAAGACCAAGGGTCTCCATTTCTATCTTCCAATGGGAAGTTTTCTTTTTTCATCTTCACATAAAAATCATTTCCAACTTGCTCGTAAACATAATCTTGACTTCTAACGAATAGTTCACCTTGAGAATCATCTGTTAATAAATACATAAAAACATCAAATCTTGCATGCGGTTTTCTTTTATCTTTAAGTCTTGAATCTAAAGTTTTAATTCTCATATTCTCAACTTTAAAAATCCAATAAAGTGGATGATAGAATTCATATCTATCACCATTTGGTTTATCGGATGGAACACCTTGAAATGTATTTGGTGCATTTACCTCTTTCATTATATTTTTTAAAGTAAAGATGTTCATAATTCAATAAATTTACCAGTTACCGATACTTCATCTTCAGTATCTAAAACATTAGTTAAAGGTCCTTCAGATTCAAATGCCTGAGTATTATCTAATTTAAATAATATTCTATTTTGAGTTCCATTGAATGTATATGTATATCCGTTTGGTGTTATAAACACTCCATTTATATAGATTCTAAACCAACCTTTAGTATCAAACGTACCCCTAAGTTCTTGTGGTAAGATAGGTAATTCTACATTATCTAAATAAAAATAAGAGAATTTATTTGTTACCCCATCTGCCGTTTCATCTGGGTATAAACTCTTATTGATATTTGCATCTTTGGAACCTCTAATTGCTACAAAATCTATAACGTTCTGATACTCATTATAAATATTAGGATTTGAGAATCTCATACCTGTTAAGTCAGTTTCTATACCCCATACAACTTTCTTCGGAGTGAATGATTTTTTAACAGTTGGTTTCTCATCATATGTTTCAGGAAGTAGGTAAGCGTTCACTACCATAGTGAAAGAAGTTCTAATGATTCTTTCTGAACCTTCTCCTACTTCTTGTTGATTATCAAACGAATCAATACGAGTTCTAAATTTGTACCCATCTTCATTTCCCCAATACCTATCAGTTGCATATTGAAATGCTTCAACTATGGTATTCATATGTTCGGTAAATGATGTCCAAATCATTACCTCATAAGTTACAGTTACATAATCAGGTACTGAAACTTCATATTGTTCAAATGCTTTTTGTGCATTAGGTTGTAGTGAGAATCTTTCGTATCTATTTTGTTTAGAATATTTTCTATAAGCTGGTAAAGTATTTACATCCTTAAATTGTGCTAAGTTTGTATCTCTTTCGATAGAGTTTCTTTTGAACATTACTAAAGGAATTTGAATCTTACCTCTTTGGTCTCTCAGATATCCTTTTGCTCTAGCGTTATTCCATCGTTAAGCATTACCATATAATAAAGGAACTTTAACTTGATTACCATGCTCTTCAACATCAGGTATCACAGTATCCACCATATACTCAGCAATAGTAGTATCTACATCTAAAAGTTTAACACCCTTAGTGTACTCCTTATCTATACCTCTTTGTAATGCTCTATTTGTTTCTTTCTTATTCATTAAATAACTCTCATTTCAGTTTGAATAGAACTTCTTCTAGTCATAAATGTTGATGCAATGATTGAGAATTTCTCCCCACTCTGTCCACCAATTAATTGGTCCTCTCTTACATTATCAATTTCAAAGTATGCATCGTTATGCATTATAATATCTCCAATCTCTGGATAGAATCCTTTTCCTTTTAGAGTAACTCTATTAAATCTAAATTCTACGTTTTGTCCACTATCAGCACCAAATCCTTCATATGAAACCGAAGAATCATCT
>Ga0228615_1001348_pt1 | contig 12400 bp, 15 predicted proteins | sample 16DmetaG_FD_190530 | JGI IMG/M metagenome (GOLD analysis project Ga0228615, IMG submission 190530) | Seawater microbial communities from Monterey Bay, California, United States - 16D | ecosystem: Environmental > Aquatic > Marine > Coastal | place: USA: California | collected 2016-10-17
AAAGAGAACATATATCTATGGTTATTGATGAACATGGAACTGTAAGAGGATTGGTTACTATGGAAGATATAATTGAAACACTTTTAGGAAGAGAAATTATGGACGAAACCGATACAGTGATAGACATGCAAACTTTGGTAAAAAATAAAAAAACAGATTTAAATTGATGTTTGCGTTAATTAACAAAAAAACTCTTTCCGCTAAGAAAGAGCTTTTTTAAATTGAATAATAAAAGAAGTTACTCTACTACGCTTGCATCAAATTTTAAAGTTCTTGTTGCAAAATTAAGCTCACCAACAGCTAGAATAGTATTTCCATCATTAATATTATCTAAAGTTATAAGTTCAAACAATTGTCCCTTACGCCTCCAAACACCTTGAAGCGTTCCTCTTAAAAAGTTTTCACCTTGCTGAGCCCAAACCAATCCTGTAAACTCTCCTTTGTCGTCTGTTTCAAATTTATTGGTAAAATGATACGTCAGATAAACAGCAGAATAATCACCATTTTCATATCCAATAGCAGCTCCAGAGCAATTCACATTACTCGAATCGACACCTAAAGTAATAGAATCAATATTAAAATCTGCTTTGAAAGCATTTGTCAGGTTTAGGTCTTGTGAATAAGACATTGTTGTTATAAACAATGTTAAAATAAATGTGCTTAAGTATTTCATAATAATTTTTTTAAATTTTAATAAAAATAAAAAAAAATATAATACATTCTTTATGGAATGTCTTTTTTTAATTCATTTGAAATTGTAACTAAAATATTAAACAATGAATTATATATTAGTTATATTATTTATGAGAAAAAAAAATTGTGAGATATGCAATAATAGTTATTCAATTTTATATCGAATACAATATAAATTACCAAAAAAATGGTTGTTCACCTGTAAAAATTGTCTTGTAAAAGTGAAAAAAGGAAATCAAAATTATGTTTACGGAGGAACCTGGAAAGGTTGATTTTTAATAAAAAAATTAAACAAACTATGTCAAGACCAAAAATTGAAAATTACGACTCCTATTTTAAAGGCTATATTTCTTTAGTAAAGGGAGAGTCGTTTAATAATATATTTAATAATCACAACTATAATATTTTGACATTTTGGAAAACAATTCCTAAAAAAAAATGGGAGTATTCATACGCGCCAAATAAATGGACTATCAAACAGGTTTTACAACACATGATTGACACCGAAAGAATTCTTGTCTATAGAGCCCTTTCTATAGTTAGAGAGGATACACAAATCCTTAACGAATTTGATGTCAATAAGTATGCAGACCTTGGAAATGCTAAATCTAGAAATTACAACGAGTTAATTGATGAATGGAATTTATTAAGAAAAAGCAGCAACTTGATGTTTAAATCTTTTACAAAAAATGAATTAAACAAATATGGATTTGTTGGTCCAAAAAGATTATCACTAAGGGCAATATTGTATATAATTTTTGGACACGCTATCCATCATGTAAATATAATTAAAGAAAAATATTTACAAGAGTAATGACTTATCTTCTTACATAACCACCAATCGATTCTCTATATTCAATATCAAAACCATTATCAGAGGCAAATTTTTTAAATTCATCCGAGGCATTACCAATAGTGATAAAAGATTCTATTTCAAACATCTCGAAAAATTTATCAAAATTAGGGCCTTCTATAAAATCTACTCCATGTTTAATACCATCCTTACTGTTGTTGTATCTTTCAATCAAAGTTACTTTTTTACCATCTTTTGACATATAATATCCGTAAACACTTGAAGGTTCTCTTTCGACAATAAAATCAGATAAATATTGGGTAAATTCTTCAACTGAACCTCTAGAATTGTCTTTGGTGTTTAATTCTAAAATAAATGTGATTTCATCTGAAATTGAATTATCTAAAACAATTAATTCTCGATTTGTATTATCAATCTCACAACTAAACATAAAAATTATTAAGACAAAAAATGTTACTACTTTATTCATATTAAATATTATTAAAATTTATAATTTGAATATAATAAAAGATGAAGAATTTCTAAAATTTAAATTTTAAATACATTTAGAATTATTATATTTAAGAGATGAAAAGACTGATTATAATTTCTTTACTTTTTTGTTCATGTTCAATGTACAAAACAGATAAAGTCGTTAATTCCAATGATAATATTGATGTAGGTTATGGGACAAATTCAAAGAAAAACCTATCAACTGCAGTTGTTTCTATTAAAGGTGAAAAATTAACCAAATCACCTACTCAATCCAATTCCGATAATCTTAATGGAAGGATATCTGGTATTAGCGTTAAATCGAATCCCATATTAGGTGAGTATTCATCTATTTTTCTTAGAAACTATGATAATCCCCCACTGATAATTGTTGATGGAATTGAAGCAACTCTAGATGAAGTTGACCCTAATGATATAAAGTCAGTAACTGTTCTTAAAGATGCTTCTGCTTCTATCTATGGATCAAGAGCTGGAAATGGAGTTGTAATTATTAAAACTAAAAGAGGAAAAAACTAAGATTTAAAATTATGTATACAAATATTGCCTTATTAATAACCAGAGTATCATTCTCTTTAGCAATGATGACTCATGGCTACCCCAAATTAATTAAATTATTTTCTGAAAGTCCCAGCTTTGGAAACCCAATAGGTATTGGAGAAATTCCAACATTAGTTTTAGCTGTTTTTGCTGAATTTGTTGCCCCAATATTTATTTCTATTGGTTTTAAAACTAGATTTTTTTCTTTTTTTCCAATAGCCACAATGCTTGTAGCTGCATTTATAGTGCATTTGGATGATCCTTTCAAAAGAAAAGAATTAGCCCTGTTGTATTTAGTTGGTTTTTTAGTTGTTCTATTGATGGGTCCAGGAAAATATTCTCTTGATAAAAAATAATTTTCAGTTAATTATTATTAAATAATATAAAATGAATAAAACTATCTTGTTTTCTGTCTTACTACTTTTTTCTAACCTGATAAGTGCACAAAATTCTAAAAAAAACTGTAAAGAGGAATTAATTAATGGTAATGTTAAACTTTTAGGATGTATTGATGTAGAGGGTAATTTACATGGGTATGGTACCTACACTTTAGAAGATGGTAGTGTTTTTATTGAAGGTGAATGGAACAGAGGAAAATTAAATGGAAAAGGTAGAAAAATATTTATCTCTGAAAGTCAAACACAAAACTATAATGGATTGTTCAAAAATGACATATTAATTGATGGAGATATAAAAACAGAATTTGATAATGGAGATATCCTAAATGAAGAATATGAAACAGGAAAAGTTGTCAAAACAAAATATTCTCGAACTGATAAATCTGGAAGTTTAACTCAGGGAGAGCATTATAAAAGCGGTAAATTAAAAAATGGCATAAAAAAGGATATTTATGTTGATAATTCAATTTTGTCATCCGTTTATAAAAATGGGGAAGTCATTGACGAAAAATTAAATACAAATAACTATTACATTAAAAATGATATAATTGGCACTTCTGAGTCAATAAACATTCCTTTAGAGATTGAACAAGGTGATGATACGATGTATGTAAGCTTGAATATTCCAACTAAAAATAATCCTGACTACTCAGCTAGATTTATTTTTGATACAGGTGCGGAATCCTTTTCAATTGGTTACAGATTATTTAATGATTTAAAAGAGAAGGGATTAGAATATGAAGATTTAAATGTTGATATCGCTACAGTTGGTGTAAGTGGTGTGTCTTTTAAAAGTAATGCTATAGTAATAAAGGAGTTAAAAATTGGGGACTACACCATTAAAAATGTTGTTGCAATTGTTAGAACATTGGAATCGGCCAATACTTCTTTGTTAGGTATGGGTTTTTTGAAAAAATTTAATGAAGTCAAATGGTCGCTTATTGCCAAAGAACTTGTTTTTTATAAATAAGATGCTTGAACATTATTTTGACTGTCCTCATTGTTGGGAAAATCAATTAAAAATGATTGATTCTTCAATTAGCAATCAGAGCTTCATAGAGGATTGTGAAGTTTGCTGTAACCCTCTAGAATTTAATTTAACCTTATCTGAAAATGAACTTACCTCCTTTTCAGTTAATTCAATTGAACAATAAAAATATTTCAGTCAAGCTTAGACTTTTTAAATATTTTTTTCGATTTATTCCAGTAACTAAAAAATGAATTAAGATTAGATTTATTAGTAAACATCCAATCTCTTTCGTCCACTTGCCCACTGTAATGATTATTTAAAGGGTGCTCTTTAAAAATTATTGTTTTTAAACCATAATTATTCTTTAAATCTTTGTAAGAACCAACAAAAACTTGAATGTCATTTATGTTTTTTGCTAAATTTAACATAAAATCAACTGATTTATTTGAAATCGGATATTTGTTAAAAATTTCAGGTTCTAATAATAAAATCCTATTACAATTTTCATCTTTTCTCCATAATGGATCTAGATTATAAAAATTATAAATTAAACTTGGAATAGTATTGATTATTTTCAAATCATCACTTTCAGGAAGTTTAGTTATTAAATCGGGACTAATAGTTTTTTCTAAAATTTTTGGAATTTTAAGGTTTTCAAAATCCGAGTATTCAACATCAAGAAAAGTGTTGGTTTGTGTTGTGTAACAATACTTATTAATATTATCTTGATTGGCATAATATTTTTTGTTACTATTAGATCCACAGACCCATTGCCAACTCAATGCATTACTTCCCCAGTCAGCATCCAATAAACTATAATACATCCATTTTGCAGGAACATTCCAATGACTCTTAGCAATGTTACATGCAATGGACGAAACATACATTCGAACATGGTTATGCATGTAACCAGTTTCATACAAGGCTGATATGGCATTATCAATTGCATGAATTCCAGTACTGGCATCACAAATAGAACTTGCAATTTGATGATTTCTAACATCTGTTTGCTCACGTTTTAAATCATGGTTAATCAAGTCTATATTTTCTTTCCAAACAAGCTGCCAATAATCTCTCCAACAAAGTTCTTGAATAAACTTTTCTATTTTAGAAAAGTTGTATTGTTTTTTCATTAAAAAATCAAAAATAATTTTGGTAGAAATCACGCCTCGTGAAATATATGGGGATAATTTACTTACAGATCCGTCAATAAAATTTCTATTTCTTGAATAATTTATTGGGTCTATTAAATCAATTTTTTTTAAAATTTCATTGTAATCTGTTTTCATTTTGAGGAAATTAAAATACTATATTAGTTGTTTGTAAAAATAACCTAGAATTTTAAATTTAAAAAAATGAAAAAAATAATTTTATTCCTTTTTGTAAGCTCCATGCTAATTTCTTGCGACAGTCAACAAAAAAATGTCAATTCAGACACTAATGATCCAATGTCTGGCTATATGGTTGGAAATGATGACAAATCTAACGCTATGGTCCTATTTACTAAAGCTTATCAAGACAATGATATCGAAAGTGCTAGAACTATTTTTAGTGATGATGTTATTTTTCATATCAATGATTCTGATTTAACCTTTGACCAAGTGAAAGAGGGATTTTCAGCTGGACATGATTATTTTGATAATATAAGACATAGTGAATACGATGTTTCTACCATGTATTACAATGACGGAAAAATATTTACGAATTATTGGTACACCTGGGCTGCAACTTCTAAAAAATCAAACGAAGAATTGGTGTTAAAAGGTTATTGCTGGTTTAAATGGGAAAATGATAAAGTAGTTGAAGTTTATAATGCTTTTGACCCTACAGCATATAATATGGAAATGTCGAATTAATTCTTTGAAAAAAACACACTTACCTACCAAAACATGTCCCGTCTGTAAAAGACCTTTTTCATGGAGAAAAAAATGGGAAAAAGATTGGGAAAATGTTATTTATTGTAGTAATAAGTGTCGAACCAATAAATCAAATTTTAATAATGAGTAATGAGATTAATTCCTACCTTGATTTTCACAAAAAAAATGGTGGATCGGGAAAATTATTTAATTTTAAATTTATTTCATACAACGAAGGTTTTTTAAAACTGAGTGGTGTTTTTCCAAAAGAATCATTGAATCCAAATCAAACCGTTCAAGGTGGTATGATGACCTCAATGCTAGACGATGTAACAAGCTTGCTGATTATATACGAATCTAAAGGCAAATTCTATCCAAGTTCTACTAACCTTCACAGTATTCACCACAGACCATTATTTCTGGGTAGTGTAATTGCTACAGCAGAGATTATTAAAAAAGGTAAAAATATAGCCACAGTTAAAGGAGAATTATATAACTCTGAGGGTAAAATAGCAACTACACTAATTCACTCCGCTATTTTAATAAAAGCTGATATCAAATAGAATAAAAAATCAAATTAATGTTATGTTTATTATCTTTATAAAAAAACTGGCTATTATGAAAAAATTCCTATTATATATTTCCTGTATTTTAATATTTCTCTCTTGCGAAGAGGAAACCGTCAAATATTTATTGACAACGTCTTCTGAACCTGAAATTGGAGGAAATGTTTTCCCGTCTACAAGACAATATGAAGCTGGAAGTACTGCAAATTTAATTGCATCTCCTGCTGATGGTTATGTTTTTGATAAGTGGACTGGAGCTACAGGCGACTCTGTAACTACTTTAGTTATTGATGCTGATAAGGAAGTAATAGGTAATTTTAAAAGAATTCAATACGCCTTAACTGTAACAATTGTTGGTCAAGGAACTGTTGCTGAAAAAGTAATAAAAGAAGGTTCTATTACAAATTATAATGGAGGAACTGTAGTTGAACTAACTGCTAGTCCAGAAGATGGCTGGGAATTTAAAGAATGGTCAGGCGCTCTAATAGGAAGTACAAATCCTGTAGAAATCACATTAGATAAAGCAAAAAATGTTACCGCTACATTTATTGAAAAAGAAAGATTTGAATTAACTCTTATAAATGATGGATTAGGTTCTGTTTCAAAAAATCTTATTTCAGGATCAGCTGATGGATACAGTGATGGTTCTACAATAGAATTAACTGCCTCAGCAAGTGCTGGATGGGCTTTTGTTAAATGGGCAGGAGGAGCATCTGGAACCGATAATCCGACCAGAGTCACTTTGAATGCTAATAGTACTGTAATAGCAGTGTATAAAAATATGGCTCCAGTCGTTTTAGACAATGATGGTATAACCCTAAGAGCAAAAGCTGGAACAGCTGCGGGCACTACTTTTGAAATTAATAGTATTACTTATACAGTAGTTGATAATACTATGTTAAAAAGTTGGATTAGTGCTGAAAAGAATCTTTCAACAGCAGTGACAACCCTTGTAACTGACATGAAGGAATTATTTAAAGATAATGCCTCTTTCAATACCAATATTTCATCATGGGATGTTAGTAATGTAACCACCATGGAGGGGATGTTTGAAGGAGCTGCTTATTTTAATAAAGATATTTCTAAATGGGATACCAATAAGGTCACTAACATGGATAAAATGTTTAAATCTGCAACAAATTTCAATCAGGACCTATCTAAGTGGTGTGTAACTAATTTGACAACTGAACCTACAGATTTTGTTAGTGGAACATCATGTGATTCAGATAATAAACCAAAGTGGGGAACTTGGCCTGATTGTCCGTTAATTGGAACATGGCAGTTGGATAGTTGGACTGGAGAAAATGGAATAACAAGATGGAATGATGGCGAAAAAGAATGTGAAAATTACCCAGATGAACTAGAAATTAAAGGAGATGACAATACATATGGAACATATTCTTATAAGGGATATGTATGCTTTACTAACGGAGACCAAATGCAAACCGACGAGGATTCTGGATATTGGCAGTATACTGGTGACGATAATAAAGTTAGAGTCGCGGACAAACAAGTTGATTTAAATAATGCTCCACCTTGGAAACTGGAATATACTAGTGACTACACTTATTTCACAATAGTTCATACAGAATATAATGATGATCAAACAGATAGCTGGGAGGTAACAGAAGTTTGGAAAAGAAAAAATTAATTTCTTTAAAATTTAAAACTTTAGGTGCCTGACCGTATCCTCATTGTTAATTATTTGTTTTAAAGATTCGATTCCAATTAAAAGATGTTTTTTGTCAAAAAGCTTCGAATTAACATCATCTTTAACATTAGTTTTTACTCCTTCAGGAATCATGGGTTGGTCAGTTACAAGTAAAAGAGCACCAATAGGAATTCTATTGTGAAAACCAACGGTAAACAATGTAGCTGTTTCCATATCAATTGAATAAGCTCTAACTTTTTTAAGATAATTTTTAAATTTATTATCAAATTCCCATACTCTTCTGTTAGTGGTAAAAACTGTTCCAGTCCAATAATCAACTTTCTGATATTTTAGAGCTGAGGAAATAGCTCTCTGTAAAGAAAATGAGGGCATTGCAGGAACTTCAATTGGAAAATAATCGTTAGATGTCCCTTCAGCTCTAATGGCACCTATGGGAAGAATAAAATCACCAATATTAATTCTTTTCTTTAAACCACCACATTTACCTAAAAACAGAACAGCTTTTGGTTTAATTGAAAACAATAAATCCATCACTGTTGCAGCATTTGGACTACCCATACCAAAATTTATAATCGTTATATTTTGGTGAGTTGCAGAGGGCATATTTTTATCCTTACCATCAACCTTAACCTTGTTGAGCTTGGCAAACTCATCAACATATTTTTGAAAGTTTGTAAGTAAAATAAAATTTCCAAAAGAATCCAATTCGATACCGGTATATCTGGTAATCCAATCTTTTACTATTTCTTTTTTACTTTTCATAGTTTTAAAATTAGTCAAAATTAAATTTGGTGTATTATAATATTATTAATTTTATAAAAAAACATAAAAATGACAAAAAAATTCTTCTATTTATTTTTAGTATTGTTTCTAATTATTTTTTTATCATTTCACAATTTAAATCAAAAGGAAAGAAATTTAAGTTCGTTTAAAAAAGGTAATAAACAGATTCCCTACAACAGAAATACCGAAAACTACACCCCTATTGTTGATTCACATGTGCATTTTATGCCCTTTGGAGGAGATGCCGTACCTTTTAATGAAGTAATTAATTATTTCAAAAAATCAAAGGTATACTTTGTTAATGTATATGGAATTGGCCAAAGAGTTCCTATTGATTCTGATTGTACTTATTACTTAGACTGTCCTGGAGTTCCAGTTTTACCAACAATAAAAAATGACATGATTAATGCTGAAAATTTCATTAAATCAAAACAAAATGATATTCACTTAACACTATCAATGACTTTTCCTGATTTGGCAAATCCAGAAAAAATACTACAAAAAATGAAACTTTTGGATGAAGAATATCCGAATGTTTTTAATTGGATGGGGGAAGTTAATTTGATAAAGCAAGCACTACTAAATAATTTTCACGAACCAGCTGTTATTGAAGATATATCTAAATGGAAAGATTTTATGGAAGAATTGAAAAAACGTAACATACCAATAAATATTCATTCAGATCTTGGAAATAACAATTCCAATACTAAATTTTTATATTTAATGGAAGAGGTTTTAAAAAAATATCCCGAAAACAAGATAGTATGGGCACATATGGGACTTTCCAAAGAATTATCCAATATGAAGCCCGAAAACCACATCAAAATAATGAAAAGACTTTTAGACAACCATCCTAAACTAATGTTGGATATAACCTGGCGAGTTTTGGAGGATAATTATTTTAAAAATCACAGAAGAATCTACACACGATTCTTTAATGATTATTCAGAAAGAATTTTACCTGGAACAGATTTTGTAGCATCTTCAAATAAAAATTTTGAATCATATAAAACAGATTTAGAGGTTACTAGCCAAATTCATAAGTATTTAAGCGATGAAGCTTTTAGGAACATTGTTTTAGGCAATAATTATTTTAAGCTACTCGGCTTAGACTACGAAGCACCAGAAATATTTATCTCAAATTAAATTTTTATGAACAAATGGATAAATAACATAGGACCTGGACCATTAATTGCTGCAGCATTTATAGGCCCAGGAACAGTTACTTTATGTAGTATTGCTGGTCTTAATTTTGGCTATTCTCTTCTTTGGACATTAGTTCTTTCAGTAATAGCAACAATAGTATTACAGGAAATGTCTGCCAGACTAGGAATTATTTCAAGAAAAGGACTCTCTGAGATTGTTAGAAATGAAATTAAGAATCCAGTTCTTAAAAATATTATTATTCTGTTAATTTTATCTGCTATTGTCATTGGAAATACCGCATATGAAGCAGGAAATATTAGTGGAGGTGTTTTAGGTCTTGAAGCTGTTTTTGGAATTAAAAATATTGATGTTTTAAATATCAATATCAATTTTTACAGTGTTGTTTTAGGTGTAATCGCATTTTGTTTATTATTTATAGGGAATTATAAGATTTTAGAAAAATCATTAATATTTCTAGTAATTCTCATGAGTGTTTCTTTTATAATAACTGCTGTAATTACTAAGCCAAACATTAGTAAATTATTTGAAGGTTTATTTATACCAAAATTTCCTGAGGGAAGCTTATTAATTATTATTGGTTTAATAGGAACAACAGTTGTTCCTTACAATCTTTTTCTACATGCATCATTAGTCAAAGAAAAATGGAGTAAAATAAGTGATTTAAAATCTGCCAGAAATGACACAATTATTGCAATGATATTAGGGGGAATAGTTTCAATGTGCATTGTTATTTCAAGCGCATCATTAAATATTGAAAGTATTGAAAGTGCTGCTGATTTAGCCAAGGGAATTGAACCACTTTTTGGAGTTCATTCTAAATATATTTTGGCAATCGGTTTGTTTTCAGCTGGTATTACAAGTGCCATAACAGCACCACTTGCAGCGTCATATGTTGCAGCTGGATGTTTAGGCTGGTCGTTAAAAATGAAAAGTTTTAAATTCAGAATGGTATGGATGTTTGTTTTATCTATTGGAGTTCTTTCATCGTCATCTGGATATAAATCAATAGAAATTATAAAATTTGCTCAAGTAACAAATGGTGTTTTACTTCCAGTAATTGCAGGTTTATTAATTTGGATAGTAAATAAAGAATCTGTTTTAGGTAAATTCAAAAATTCAAAATGGCAAAACATATTCGGTATTTTAATTTTAATAATTACCTATTTTTTAGGATTAAAAAGTATTCTTAAAGTTTTTGAAGTACTGTAATGAAAAAACTAAAAATAGATATTAATGCAGATGTTGGAGAAGGGATTGGGAATGAGTTAGAATTATTTCCCTTTATATCTTCATGTAGCATAGCATGTGGAGGACATATTGGTAACCAGCAATCAATGAACGCTATTGTTGAATTAGCAAAAAGATTTAAACTTAAAATTGGTGCACATCCATCGTTTGATGATAAAAAAAATTTTGGTAGAAAGATTTTAAAAATAAAAAAAGATAAACTAATTGATTCATTAGAAAGTCAAATCAAATCTCTTATTCAAATTCTCAATAGGAATAAAATAAAACTAAACCACATAAAACCGCACGGGGCACTCTATAATTTAGCTGCTAATGATAAAAAAACAGCTTTAATTATAATAGGATTGGCGAATAAATATAACACTAAGTTATATGTTCCGTATGGCTCATTAATTTCAAAATTAGCTGTAAATGAAGGAATAAGGATTTATAACGAATTATTTATTGACCGAAATTATAATGATGATTTTACATTAGTTAGTAGAAATAATAAAAATGCTTTGATTCAAGATTCTAAAAAAATATTTAATCATGTAAATCAAATTATAAATAAAAAAACAATATTGACAGTTAATAAAAAAAATATTTCTGTTGCATTCGACACCTTATGTATTCACGGAGATAATCCTAAAGCTGTTCAATTAATGAAAAATTTATTTTTAACATTTGAAGAAAATGGATTAAAAATCAACTAAAATTGAAAACTTATAATTTAAAATATAAAAAATTTGGAGAATACTCAATTTTGGTTGAATGGCCACAAATAATTAATGAAAAAATTTTAAACAACATCTTATTATTTAAGTCTGAATTAGACAAAAAAAATAATGTTAAGATCACTTCCTGCAAAACTTCTTATAATTCATTACTTGTTACTTATTCTGATCACAATAATAAAATTTCTGAGTTAAAATCATTTTATAATGAAATTAAAATTTCAAAAAAATTAAAAATTGATAAATGGGAAATTCCAGTTTGTTATGAAACTGAATTTGGAAAAGACTTGAATCTATTAGAAAAAAATTTATCTCTAACTATAAATAAAATCATCTCCATACATTCAGCAAAACAATACACAGTTTATAATATTGGTTTTCTTCCTGGATTTTTATACCTAGGTGGAATGGATGAAAGAATTTTTCATCCAAGAAAAGAAAAACCTGCAATGAATGTAGAAAAAGGATCCGTTGGTATTGGGGGTTCA